>ERZ1645185.482-NODE-482-length-16729-cov-5.978230_pt1 | contig 16729 bp, 17 predicted proteins | sample MGYA00575351_ERZ1645185 | MGnify/ENA primary metagenome ERZ1645185 (study PRJEB40838, sample SAMN11284767) | freshwater sediment metagenome | isolation source: river sediment | host: Sediment | place: India: Jana village, Kanpur | collected 2015-12-17 ...
CGCATGATCCGCAACCTGCAGGCCATCTACCGGGAAACGGGCGATCAGGAGCGCATCGCGCGCAGCGCGGACCGCCTGCTGAAGCTGGCGCCGGACCTGCCTGAAGCGCTACGGGACAGGGGCCTTGCCTATGCGCAGATCGGCTATGTGCAAGGGGTCCGTGATGACCTGACGCGCTACCTGCAGCTCAGGCCGCAGGCCGGGGATGCGGAGGAGATCCGCAGCCAATTAATCGCCCACAGCGCCGGCCGATCCAAGCTGAATTAGGCTTCCAGCAGCTCGAAATCGGACTTGCCGACGCCGCAGTCCGGGCAGCACCAATCCTCGCTCACGTCTTCCCAGCGGGTGCCCGGCGCGATGCCCTCCTCGGGCCAGCCTTCGGCCTCATCGTAGACGAAGCCGCACACCACGCACACCCAGCTGCGAAATTCCGCATTGACCGACATAAAAACACCTAGAATGGAAGACTGTCGCCATTATATTTCAACCCGATGAATGCACGGTTAAAAAATGCCGGTGGGATTTACCTCATTACGCCGGACACGGACGATACCGGGTGCCTGTGCGCGCAGCTTGGCGCGCTGATGGCGCAACCGCCGGCCCTCCTGCAATACCGAAACAAGACCGCCGATGAGCCGTTGCGGCGCGAGCAGGCCATGGCGCTTCAGACGCTGGCGCGGCAGGCCGGCGTGCCGTTCATCATCAACGACGACTGGCGGCTGGCCGTAGACATCGGCGCGGACGGCGTGCACCTTGGCGCCGATGACGCACTGCCCGGCTTGGTGCGTTCGCAGGCCGGCGACCGGATGATCATCGGTGTGTCCTGCTACAACGACCTGCCGCGCGCGCGGCGGATGAGCGGCGAAGACGTCGATTACCTGGCTTTCGGCGCGGTGTTTGCCTCGCAGACCAAGCCCGGCGCCCCGCAGGCGGGCCTGGATATCCTTCAGGCGGCCAAGGCCTTCGGAAAACCGATTGTCGCCATCGGCGGCATTAGCCCCGATAATGGCGCACAGGCGCTGGCGGCCGGCGCCGACTATCTCGCCGTGATAAGCGGCATATTTTCAGCAGCCGACCCGCAGCAGGCGCTGACATCCTACATGAACACATTCAAAAGGCATTATCCATGAACCATGAAAACAGCCATCGCCTATTCCAGCAAGCCCTGCCGTTGATGCCGGGCGGCGTGAATTCGCCGGTGCGCGCCTTCAAATCGGTCGGCGGCGAGCCGTTCTTCGCCAAGCGTGCCGAGGGCGCTTACCTAGTCGACGTCGACGGCAACCGCTATGTCGACTACATCGGTTCCTGGGGGCCGATGATCGCCGGCCACGCGCACCCCAGCGTCATCGAAGCGGTCAACGCCGTGATGCGCGACGGCCTGAGCTTCGGCGTGCCGAACGCCCTGGAAGTGACCATGGCGCAGACCATCACCCGCCTGGTGCCGAGCTGCGAAATGGTGCGCATGGTCAACTCCGGCACCGAAGCGACGCTCTCGGCCATCCGCCTGGCGCGCGGCGCCACCGGCCGTAACCGGATCGTGAAATTCGAGGGCTGCTACCACGGCCACGGCGATTCCTTCCTGGTCAAGGCCGGGTCCGGCATGCTCACGCTCGGCGTACCGACCTCGCCGGGCGTGCCGAAGACGCTCGCCGACCTGACCCTGACCTTGACCTACAACGATTTCGAGGGCGCCAGCCGGCTGTTCGCCGAGCTCGGCGACGACATCGCCGGCGTGATCGTCGAGCCGGTGGTCGGCAACGCCAACTGCATCCTGCCGGCCGAAGGCTATCTGCAGCATCTGCGAGCGCTCTGCACGCAATACGGCAGCATCCTGATTTTCGATGAAGTGATGACCGGCTTCCGGGTCGCCCTGGGCGGCGCGCAGGCGCTGTATGGCGTGATCCCGGATCTCTCCACGTTCGGCAAGATCATCGGCGGCGGCATGCCGGTCGGCGCCTATGGCGGCCGCCGCGACCTGATGAGCCAGATCGCGCCGAGCGGCCCGATCTACCAAGCCGGCACACTGAGCGGCAATCCGGTGGCGATGGCCGCCGGCCTGGCCACCCTGGAACTGATCCAGGCGCCGGGCTTTTATGAAAACCTGGCGGAAAATACCAAGCAGTTGCGCAACGGCCTGGAACAGGCCGCCCGGAACGCCGGCGTCGCCTTCACCACCACCGGCGTGTGCGCGATGTTCGGCCTGTATTTCTGCGAGGGCCCGATCAACGGCTACGCCGACGCCATGCGCTCGGACAGCGCACGCTTCAATCGGTTCTTCCACGGCATGCTCAAGCGCGGCGTGTATTTCGCTCCATCCGCGTTCGAGGCCGCGTTCATTTCCTCGGCGCATACCGCCACCGAGATCCAGCACACCATCGACGCGGCGCAGGATGCATTCGCCGACATCACCGTTTGAGGAAGTACAAGCATGCGCATTGAAACCCTTGCCATCCACGCCGGCGCCGAAGCCGATGCCGAAACCGGCGCGGTCGCGTTGCCCCTGCACCTGAGCACCACCTTCAAGCACGGCCCGGCCGGCGAACGCGTGGCGGGCTTTGAATACCAACGCGAAAGCAACCCGACCCAGGACCGGCTGGAAGAATGCCTGGCCGCCCTGGAAGGCGGCGAACGCGCCCTGGCCTACGCCTCCGGCATGGCGGCCATGCAGGGCCTGCTGGAGTGCCTGCCGAACGGCGCGCACATCCTGATTCCGCATGACTGCTACACCGGCCTGCGCACGCTGTGCGCCGAGTTCCTGCCCCTGCGCGGCATCAGCGCACAGGCCGTGGACATGGGCGACCCGGCCGGCGTGCGCGCCGCATTGCGGCCGGACACCCGAATGATCTGGGCCGAAACGCCATCCAACCCACTGCTGGCCGTGGCTGATATCGCCGCTTTAGCGGAAATCGCCCATGAACATGGCGCGCTGCTGGCCTGCGACAACACTTTCGCCACGCCCGTTTTACAACAGCCTTTAAAACTCGGCGCCGATGCCGTAATGCATTCCACCACCAAGTATTTCGGCGGCCACAGCGACGTGATGGGCGGCGCGCTGGTGTTCGCCAAAGCCGATGCGCTGTTCGATGCGGCTGCGCACCGCCGCCACATCACCGGCAACATCGCCTCGCCGTTCAACAGCTGGCTGATCCTGCGCGGTGCGCGTTCGATGCCGGCGCGGATGGCCTGGCATTGTAAAAATGCGATGTTGGTGGCTGAATTTCTTGCCGCGCAGCCTGAAGTTGAAACAGTGAATTACCCGGGCTTGGCTTCGCACCCTGGGCATGAGACCGCAAAAAAACAGATGCGCGATTTCGGCGGCATGCTGTCGGTGCAATTCAAAGGCGGGCGTGAAGCGGCCTTGCGCTTTGCCTCGCGGGTGCGGATTTTCACCAACGCCACTTCGCTCGGCGGCGTGGAGTCGCTGCTCGAACACCGCGCCTCGACCGAGGGCGCCAATCCGAGCTCGCCGCAGGATCTGCTGCGGATTTCGGTGGGTCTTGAACACCCCGATGATCTGATCGAAGATGTCCGGCAAGCCCTGGAATAGGCCGGAGCGCGCCGTGCTCAAACAGTTCTTCAATCCCGGCATCGGCGCGCATCCGTCCGGCGGCTGGCGCGCGCGTTGGCACCGGATCATCTTCCACCACGACACCCCGGCCGGCCTGCGTTTCGACATCACGCTGATCTGGATCATCCTGGCCAGCGTCGCGGTCACCATCGCCGACAGCGTCATGGCGCTGCACCGCGGATTCGCCGACGGCTTCTACCTGCTGGAATGGGTGTTCACCGTGGTTTTTCTGGTCGAATACGCGGTCAGGCTGATGGTGGTCGACAAACCGCTGCGCTATGCCCGCAGCGCGCTCGGCATCATCGACTTCCTGTCGATCCTGCCGGCCTTCGTGTCCCTGCTGTTCCCCGGCTCGCAATACCTGCTGGTCATCCGCCTGCTGCGCGTGCTGCGGGTGTTCCGCCTGCTGAAGCTGTCGGCGTTCCTCAACGAGGCCAACATCCTGTCGCAGGCCCTGACCCGCAGCAGCCGGAAAATCGGCGTATTCTTTTTCACCATCCTGATCGTGGTAACCATCTTCGGCACCATGATGTACGTGATCGAGGGGCCGGAGCACGGATTCACTTCGATTCCAGTCGCGATGTACTGGGCCATCGTGACGGTGTCCACCGTCGGTTACGGGGATGTCACGCCGGTGAGCCCGCTCGGCCAGCTGGTCGCTTCCGCTCTCATGTTGATCGGCTATAGCGTGATTGCGGTACCGACCGGCATATATGCCGCGGAAATCGCGCAATCGATGAAGAACAAAATCGATGCCCGCGAATGCCTCAAGTGCGGCCTGCTCGGGCATCTGGATGACGCCCGTTACTGCCGGCGCTGCGCCGAAAAACTCGACTGATCACCAGACCCCGGTGTTCGGCATCGAAGCCCACGGCTCCTGCGGCGGCAGGGCGCCGCCCTTCTGCAGCAGCTCGATCGAGATCAGGTCCGGCGAGCGCACGAACGCCATCCGGCCGTCGCGCGGCGGCCGGTTGATGGTCACCCCGGCATCCAGCAGACGCTGGCAGGCGGCGTAGATGTCGTCCACGGCAAAGGCCAGATGGCCGAAATTGCGCGCCGTGCCGTAATCCTCGGTGTCGTAGTTGAAGGTCAGCTCGACTTCCACCTCGGGGTTTTCCGGTGCGCCCAGGTACACCAGCGTGAACCTGCCGTCCGGATAATCGCGGCGTTTGTTTTCGATAAGACCCAGCGCATCGCGGAAAAATTTCAGCGATGCGTCCAAATCCTTCACGCGCACCATGCTGTGCAGGAATTTCATAAACGCTCCATGGGGTTAAAGGAACAGGTCGGGCAGCAGGCGCCTGCCGGGCTCGACGGCGTACACATCGAAATCGGTGACGCCGGCTTCGCGCAGCACCGTTTCATCGATGTAAAAGCGGCCGCTGGCGGCGGTGAACGGCTGCTGCAAAACGGCAACGGCGGCGTCGGCGACGATATCCGGCCGGCGGCAGGCCGCGAGCTCCACGCCGGGAATCATGTTGATGGCGTCGGTGGCGATCACCGTCTGCGGCCACAGGGCGTTGACCGCCACGCGGCCCTTGAATTCTTCGGCCAAACCTAGGGTGACCAGGCTCATGCCCATCTTGGCCAGCGTATAGGCGGTGTGCGGCCCCCACCATTTCGGATCGAGGTTCGGCGGCGGCGCCAGGGTCAGGATGTGCGGATTGGATGATTCCAGCAGATAAGGCAGCGCTTTCTGCGCGCACAGGAAGCTGCCGCGCGAATTGACCTGGCTCATCAGGTCGAAACGCTTCATCGGGGTATCGAGCGTTCCGCGCAGCCAGATCGCGCTGGCATTGTTGACCAAGCCATCGATGCCGCCGAAGCGCTCGGCCGCCTGCGCCATGGCCGCCTCCACATTGGCTTCGTCGCGGATGTCGCATTGGATGGCCAAGGCCTGGCCGCCTGCGGCCTGCACCTCGGCCGCGGCACTGAAGATGGTGCCCGGCAGTTTCGGATTCGGCACGCTGGACTTGGCGGCGATCACCACGTTGGCGCCGAGGCTGCCGGCTTTTTTCGCGATGGCCAAGCCGATGCCGCGCGAGGCGCCGGTGATGAACAGGGTCTTTCCGTGCAGGCTCATGGCGCCTTCTCCGAATGTCTTGCGTTTAAGGTTGCAGGGCTTCCAGACAGCGCCGCGGCGCGCCTTCAAAGCCGCCGTTGGACATGAACACGATGTGGTCGCCTTCCCGCGCGATGGATTGCAGGGTGTCGATCAAGGCGTCGACCGTCGGCACTTTGTGGCCCTCGCCTTTCAAGGCCGACACCACCGCCTCGGCATCCCAGGCCAGTTCCGGGCGGTGCAGGAACACCACCGCATCGGCGGCGTCGAGGGACGGCGCGATCTGCCGCGCGTGGGCGCCGAGACGCATCGAGTTCGAGCGCGGCTCCATCGCCACCAGGATCCTGGCCGGTCCGACGCGCGCGCGCAGGCCCTCCAAGGTGGTGCGGATGGCCGTCGGGTGATGGGCGAAATCGTCGTACACGGTGATGCCGCGTGCGCTGCCGACCACTTCCATGCGGCGCTTGACGCTGATGAAACCGGCCAGCGCCGGCATGACGGCGGCCACGTCGACGCCGACCGCATGGCAGGCGGCGAACGCGGCCAGCGCGTTCATCACGTTGTGCCGGCCAAGCATCGGCCAGTGCACCACACCGAGCTCTTGACCTTTGTACAACAGAGCAAATTCAGAGCCATCGGCTTTGATCAGACGCGCCTGCCACTCGGCGTCGGCGTCGATGGCGAAGCGCTCGACCGGCGTCCAGCAGCCCATCGCCAGCACCTCGGCCAAGGCCGCATCTTCGCCGTTGACGACCAGCAGGCCTTCGCCGGGCACGATGCGCACCAGATGGTGGAACTGGCGCTGGATGGCGGCCAGGTCGGGAAAGATGTCGGCGTGGTCGAATTCCAGGTTGTTGAGGATCGCCACGCGCGGGCCGTAGTGCACGAATTTGGAGCGCTTGTCGAAGAACGCGGTATCGTATTCATCCGCTTCGACCACGAACTCCTTGCCGGAGCCGATGCGGGCGGAAACGCCGAAATTCTCCGGCACGCCGCCGACCAGAAAGCCCGGATCCCGGCCTGCCGCTTCCAGCAGATACGCCAGGATGGAGGTGGTGGTGGTCTTGCCGTGGGTGCCGGCCACCGCCAGCGTATGCCGGTGCGGCAACACGTTTTCGGCCAGCCACTGGGCGCCGGAGCGGTAGGTCAGTTGCCGGTTGAGCACGAATTCGACGGCTTCGTTGCCGCGCGACAGGGCGTTGCCGACCACGACGCAATCGGTATCGGGCGCGATGTCGGCGGCGCGGTAGCCGGAGAACAGGCTGATGCCCAGCTGCTCGAGCTGGTTCGACATCGGCGGATAGACGTTGGCGTCAGAGCCCTGCACGCGGTGCCCCAATTCGCGCGCCAAGGCCGCCACGCCGCCCATGAACGTGCCGCAGATGCCCAATATATGCAGGTTCATGAGGGTCCGCTTAACCGACGTCCGGCGTTCCGGCCAAGGCTTCCGTGATCCGGGTGAATACGTCGTCCAGGCTGCCGACGCCGTTCAGATGCGCCAGCTTGCCTTGGTTGCGGTAAAAATCGACCACCGGCGCGGTCTGGCTTACATACACGCCGAGGCGCTTGCGGACCGATTCCGGGCTGTCGTCGGCACGGCCTTCGGCTTTCGCGCGGCCGGCCAGGCGCTCGACCAGCAATTCGGTGTCCACATCCAGCTGCACGGCCAGATCGACCGGCTGACTGAGTTTTCCGAGCAGTCCGGTCAAGGCGTTGGCCTGCGACAGGTTGCGTGGATAGCCGTCGAGGATGAATCCCCGCGCGGTATCGGGTTGCAGCAGGCGCTCCTCCAGCATGCCCAGAACGACGTCGTCGGATACCAGGCCGCCGGCTTCCATCACACCCTTGGCCTGCAGCCCAAGCGGGGTGCCGGCGGTCACGGCGGCCCGCAATAGCTCACCGGTGGAGATGTGCGGAACATCCAGGTATTCCTTTAGCCGAGCCGCTTGGGTGCCTTTGCCGGATCCCGGGGCGCCGAGTAGAACCAATCGCATAAAACCTCAATCGTAATAATGGTGAAAGCACCGGACAGCCTATGCATGGTCAGGCCGCCTCAGCAAAAGTTTGTCATAATGACACCCTAACCTTTGCTTCGTATTTAGTCAATTTTAAAGGATGTTTATGTCAAAAGGCAGATTACTTTATGCCCAGTCCGGCGGCGTGACCGCTGTGATCAATGCCAGCGCAAGTGCCGTGCTGGCCCAGGCACGGTCCCGGAAGATTCCGGTATTGGCCGGCAAGAACGGCATTTTGGGCATTCTGCGTGAGCAATTGTTTGACACCTCGGGCATGACAGCCGGCGAAATCAAGGCCTTGACCCACACCCCGGGCGGCGCCTTCGGCTCCTGCCGCTACAAACTGAAGTCGCTGGAGCAGGATGCCGCGCAATACCAGCGCCTGCTCGAGGTGTTCAAAGCGCATGACATCCGCTATTTCCTTTACAACGGCGGCAACGACTCGGCCGACACCGCCCTGAAAATCTCCCAGCTCGCCCAGCAGTCCGGCTACCAGCTGACCTGCGTGGCAGTGCCCAAGACCGTCGACAACGACCTGGCAATCACCGACTGCTGCCCCGGCTTCGGCTCGGCGGCGCGCTACACCGCCGTTTCCGTCCTGGAAGCGGCCATCGACGTGGAAGCCATGGCCGAAACCTCGACCAAAGTGTTCGTGTATGAAGTGATGGGCCGGCATGCCGGCTGGTTGGCCGCAGCCGCCGGCTTGGCCGGCGAAACCGCCAAGGAAGCCCCGCATATCATCCTGTTCCCGGAGCGCCGCTTCGATAAATCCGCGTTCATGGCCAAGGTCAAGGACACCGTGGCCAAGGTCGGTTACTGCGTGGTGGTGGTTTCCGAAGGCGTGAAAAACCCGGATGGCAACTTCCTGGCGCAGGCCGAGGGCAGCGTGGACGCCTTCGGCCACAGCCAATTAGGCGGCGCGGGCCCGCTTCTGGCCGGCATGGTGAAAGACGAGCTGGGCATGAAGGTGCATTGGGCGGTGCCGGATTACCTGCAGCGCTCGGGCCGTCATCTGGCCTCGCAGACCGATCTCGACCAGGCCGTGGCGGTCGGCAAGGCGGCGGTGGAGCTGGCGCTGTCCGGCAATAACGGCGTGATGCCGGCCATCGTGCGGACCTCGGACGCCCCCTACCGCTGGCATATCGACCCGGTGCCGCTGAGCAGGGTGGCCAACCATGAAAAGATGATGCCGGACAATTTCATCCGCAAGGACGGCTTCGGCATCACCGCGGCCTGCCGCAGGTACCTGTCGCCGCTGATCCAAGGCCAGGCGCCGGTGCCGTTGGGCAAAAACGGCCTGCCGGTGCACGCCAAGCTCAAATTGCCGCTGGTCAGGAAGAAACTGAAGGCGTGGGTGAAGTAAGCCCGGCCGCTGCGGAGGGGGCTTTACCCGCCCCTGCCCCGCGTCCATTTTTTTCCGTTCAGCCCTAGTTAAGTTTCCCGGGCTCTGCCATACTCTGGGAACGGCGGCGAAGACCGCCCAATTCGACTTAAAATCCGGGAGTGTGGAATGTTAGCGCAATACGCATTGGAACTTGCCTTGGCCTGCGCGGCTTTGGCCATAATTTACGGTCTGTATACAACCAGCTGGATCATCAAGCAGGATGCCGGCAATGCCCGCATGCAGGAAATCGCCGCCGCCATCCAGGAAGGCGCGGGAGCCTACCTGCGCCGCCAGTACCGCACCATCGCCATCGTCGGCGTGGTCCTGTTCCTGCTGATCGGCTTCGCCATCGACTGGTCAACCGCCACCGGTTTCGCCATAGGCGCCACCTTGTCCGGCCTGGCCGGCTTCATCGGCATGTTCGTCTCGGTACGCGCCAACGTGCGCACCGCACAGGCCGCCACCAAAGGCCTTAACGCCGCACTCAACGTCAGCTTCAAGGGCGGCGCCATCACCGGCATGCTGGTCGTGGGCCTGGGCCTGCTGGGCGTGGCCGGCTATTTCTGGGCGGTCAAATCGGCCGGCGTGCAGACCGCCGAATCGGTCAAAGCCGCCATGCAGCCGATGATCGGCCTGGCCTTCGGCAGCTCGCTGATTTCCATCTTCGCCCGACTGGGCGGCGGCATCTTCACCAAAGGCGCCGACGTCGGCGCCGATCTGGTCGGCAAAGTCGAAGCGGGAATCCCGGAAGATGACCCGCGCAACCCGGCCGTGATCGCCGACAACGTCGGTGACAACGTCGGCGACTGCGCCGGCATGGCCGCCGATCTGTTCGAAACCTATGCGGTGACCGTGATCGCCGCCATGCTGATCGCCGGAATCTTCTTCGCCGACTACGGCTGGAACGGCGTGGTCTACCCGATGGTGCTCGGCGCGGTGTCAATCATCGCCTCGATCGCCGGCACCTATTTCGTGAAAGCCCGCGAGGGCGGCAAGATCATGAACGCTCTGTACCGCGGCCTGGGCGTCTCCGGCCTGCTGGCCGCCATCGCGTTCTATTTCGTGACCGATTCCATGTTCGCCCTGGAACATTCCAACGGCATCTTCTGGTGCGCCCTGATCGGCCTGGGCCTGACCGCCGCACTGGTGGTGATCACCGAATACTACACCGCGACCGAATTCTCGCCGGTGCAGGACGTGGCCAAAGCCTCGGAAACCGGACACGGCACCAACGTCATCGCCGGCCTGGCGGTTTCGATGAAATCCACCGCCGCGCCGGTTCTGGCCGTGGCAGCCGCCATTTACGGCTGCTACCAACTGTCCGGCCTGTACGGCATCGCCATCGCGGCGACCTCCATGCTGTCCATGGCCGGCATGATCGTCGCGCTCGACGCCTACGGTCCGATCACCGACAATGCCGGCGGCATCGCCGAGATGAGCGGCATGGACAAGGAAATCCGCAAGACCACCGACGCCCTGGACGCCGTGGGCAACACCACCAAGGCGGTCACCAAAGGCTATGCCATCGGTTCGGCCGGCCTGGCCGCGCTGGTGCTGTTCGCCGACTATTCGCACAAGCTGTCAGAGCGCGTGGGCCTTGATCCGGTGAATTTCTCCATCGACAACCCGAACGTGGTGATCGGCCTGCTGATCGGCGGCATGATCCCCTACCTGTTCGGCGCGATGGCGATGCAGGCGGTCGGCCGCGCGGCCGGCGCCGTGGTGGAAGAAGTGCGCCGCCAGTTCCGGGACATCCCCGGCATCATGGAAGGCACCGGCAAGCCGCAGTACGACAAGGCCGTGGACCTGCTGACCAAGTCCGCGATCCGTGAAATGATTGTCCCGTCGCTGTTGCCCCTGGCGATACCGGTGATCGTCGGCATGACCCTGGGCGCGGACGCCTTGGGCGGCCTGCTGATGGGCACCATCGTGACCGGCCTGTTCCTGGCCATCTCGATGTGCACCGGCGGCGGCGCCTGGGATAATGCCAAGAAATACATCGAGGAAGGCCATCACGGCGGCAAGGGCTCCGAAGCCCACAAAGCCGCGGTGACCGGCGACACCGTCGGCGACCCTTACAAGGACACCGCCGGCCCGGCCATCAACCCTCTGATCAAGATCATCAACATCGTGGCTTTGCTGCTGATCCCGTTCCTGGCGTGATTGAAGGCGTGACGCAATATGGCAAACCCCGCCTCGGCGGGGTTTTTCATGAACGGGGCATTTGTCCTGCAGCCGGCAAGTGCGCGATACTGGCGGCATGAAGAATCCGCTGCAACCCAATGGTACGCCCTCGTTGCTGTATGTCCTGATGCATATGCTCGACAGGCACGCCGGCAAGGACATCCGGGTCAGCGACATGCTGCACGCGATGGGCGACCGCGGCTTCGGCTTCGCGTTCATCGCCTTCGGCATGCTGGCCGCCATCCTGCCGACCGGGCTGTGTTCGATCATGAGCGTGCCGATCCTGCTGTTCTCCGCACAGCTGATGGCCGGTAAAAGCCACCCGGCCATTCCGGCCCGCTACAACAAGCGGCCGTTTCCCGCGGACAAGATCAGGACCAGCCTGCGGAAAACCGAAAAGTGGCTGCATCGCCTGGAACTGTTCGCCCGGCCGCGCTGGGCGAGATTTACGGGAACGGCCATCACCCGGCTGGCCGCCCTGTTCTGCTTTGTGCTGGCCATGGTGATCCTGGTGCCCGGCCCGTTCACCAACCTGCCGCCCGGCGTCACCATTGCCCTGTTCGGCTTCGCCATGGCGGAGCGCGACGGACTGCTGATGCTGCTGTCGTTCCTGGCCTCCCTGCTGGCGTTTTTCATTTCCCTGTCGGCCATCAGCGGTCTGGCCATCCTGTTCTGGGCGTGGGCCAGCCAATACTTCCTGTAGCCTTTGGCGGGTGGAATGCCGTATAGTTTGAATTCTTGATGAACCCGAAGAGAACCCCATGATCGGTTATGTCACCCTTGGCACCAACGACCTGCCGCGCGCAGCCGCCTTCTACGACGCCCTGCTCGCCGAAATCGGCGCCGGCCGCTTTATGGACTCCGGGCGCTTCATCGCCTGGGCGGTCAGCCCCTCGCAGCCAAGTCTGGGCGTGATCCTGCCTCACGACGGCCAAGCCGCCACGGTCGGCAACGGTGTCATGGTGTCCCTGGTGGTGGACAGCCACGATAAAGTCGACCGGATGCACCGCAAGGCGCTGGAACTCGGCGGCGCCGACGAAGGCCCGGCCGGTCCGCGCGGCGACACCTTCTACGCCGGCTATTTCCGTGATCTGGACGGCAACAAACTGAACGTGTACTGCTATACGCCGGGCGGCTGAAAAGCGCACCCGCCAAAATGAAACATGGCGCCCGAAGGCGCCATGTTAATGGATCACTCGGCCGTGGCCATCTGGTAAAGTTCGTCCTTCAGGTGGATACGCCGCATTTTCAGTTCGTGCAGGGTATCGTCGTTGATCGGTTCAATCCGCTCTTCGTCACGGGTGATGCGCTGGTCAAGGGCATCGTGCTCCTCGAGCAGGCGGGCGAAATGCGCGTTGCCGGCCTTCAGCGCGTGGATTTTATCGGCCAATTCGGGAAATTCCACGGCCAAGGCGTGCGATAACATCGATGATTGCATGATGACTCCTGATGATGGGTGGGCTCGGACACAGTCTACTCCAACCGTTCCACCGCACCTTGATTTCAATCAAGCCCGCGCAAAGCCGGCACAATCCCCGAAGAATCGGGCCGCATAAACGGCTTGGGGCGGCGCATATCCAAGGAGTGGTTATTCAATAAGAGTGATTATTCAGGAAGCTTGCGGTATCATGCCCCGCATATGTCATGGAGAACAGCATGGGTTTGGATTTAGTCGTCACCGGCAGGGATGTGCCGCATGAAATCAACGTCATCATCGAAATCCCCAAGGACGCCGAGCCGGTCAAATATGAGGTCGATAAGGCATCGGGCGCGATTTTCGTCGACCGCATCCTTTCAACCCCCATGCGCTATCCGTGCAATTACGGCTATGTGCCGCACACCGTGTGCGGTGACGGCGACCCGGCCGACGTACTGGTGATCCTGCCGCTGCCGCTGGTGCCGGGCTCGGTGATCCGCTGCCGTCCGGTGGGCGTGCTGATGATGATCGATGAAGCCGGCTCCGACGAGAAGATCATCGCGGTGCCGATCGACAAGGTGTTCAACGGCTATTCGCACATCCACGACGTCGACCAGGTGTCGCCGCATTGGCTGGAACGCATCGGCCACTTCTTCGAGCACTACAAGGACCTGGAAAAAGGCAAGTGGGTCAAGCTCGACGGCTGGAAAGGCGCCGACGAGGCGAAACGCATCCTGCTGGAATCGGTGCAGCGCTACGACGACGCGCCGGAAAAGCCGAATTTCTGAACAAAAGAAAACCGCCGCATGGCGGTTTTCTTTTGTGGCCGGACCCGTTGCAGGGCACAATTCTGCCCTGTGAAAAATCATGCTAGTATACTTTTCAGGGCGGCAATGCTGCGGTTCCGGCCGCTGTCATGGAACGGGCCGAGACACATTCGAACACTACTTTTAGGGTGACCATTATGACAATCTTAAAGAACTTGAAGGCATGGGCGCTGCTGATCGCACTCGTCGCGCTGACCGGCTGCGCGACAGCGCCCAGTGTCAGCGTACAGCAGGACAGCAACACCGACTTCACCCGGTTCCAGACGTTTGGCTTTCTTGAGCCGCTCGGCACTGACCGTCAGGGCTACCAGACCATCGTGTCGCAGACGCTTCGGCAGTCGGCCATGCGTGAAATGCAGGTACGTGGCTTCCGCTATGATCCGCAGGCTCCGCAGTTGCTCATCAATTTCGGCGCTGACCTGAATGACCGGATGCGGGTGAACACGACGACGCAGCCCAGTCGGTCGATGAGCATGCATCGCAGTTCGTTCAACCACCGTGGCGGTTTTTACAACACCTGGCCGATGCATACGCAGACGACTACCGTCACCCAATATCAGGAAGGCGCAGTCCGCATCGATGTGGTTGATGCCAGCCGCCGTCAACTGGTCTGGGAAAGCGTAGTAAGCAGCCGAGTGACCAACAGCACGAGAAATGACGTGCCTGCGGCACTCGATGAAGCCGTCAGGCTGGCATTCGCCCGTTTCCCGGTTGCTGGCACTGGTCTGGCCCCTATCAAGCCATAGGAGCTGTTCTGCGATAGCCGGAAATTCCATTCGGCCGGAATCGGCCGGGCGCACTCGTTCAATGATGCGTCGAAAAGCCGGACTTCTGAACCACCAAAAACCGCCGCAAGGCGGTTTTCTTTGATCCGACGCGCGCCCGCCGGTAATTTCCGCGTTACGGATTTTTTCCCGGATCCGGTGTATATATGACGTTTGTGGGCCGGCTACTGCGACGCGACCGGATGCGGACGGCTCTGCAGGAGGAATCGTCATGAACAGGACCAAAGCCGTTGCCCGTACGCTGACCCTGCTGCGCCACGCCAAATCCTCTTGGAAAGACCAGGATTTGCCCGATATCGAGCGTCCGCTCAGCAAGCGCGGCCGGCGCGATGCCGAGGCCATGGCGCCGCGCATCGTCGCGAAAGGCGGGTCTTTCGGCACGGTATACGCCAGCCCAGCACGGCGCAGCCGCGACACCCTGACCCGCATGCTGCAGGCGCTGCCGGCGCAGGACAGCCGCATCGTACTTGACCACCGGCTGTATACCTTCGGCCGTGACGCGCTGATCGGCACCTTGAAGCAGCTCGATGATAGCCTGCTGGATGTGCTGGTGATCGGCCACAACCCAGCCCTGCAGGACGGCATCGGCTGGCTGACCGGTGAGCCGCTTGCGCGATTTCCGACAGCCGCCTGCGCCCGGCTGACGCTGCAGCTGCCGCACTGGTCGGAACTGCACAAGGGCAGCGCGGCGCTGGACTGGCTGCTGACGCCGCGCGGACCTTGAAGAGGGCCGGTCGATGTCCGAGACAACGTCGCCGGTGAATAAAATGCTTCTGCTAACCGCACAGGTCGCTCCAGCGATTAGCCGGCTCCGCCTTCCACCTCGGCAGTTCAGAAATGGATTTTATGGAAATTCACGGCTTTTTCACTGAATGCGGCACAGAGTGCAGTGAAATGTCCTACAAAAGCAAAGTATTAGCGTGAGCAGGAATTGCCTAGGTGAACTTGACGTACCGCCCAAAATGGGCACATTTGTGCGTTACAAGACAAACTGGAACATATACAGTCTGATTTTATGCCTTCCCTGACGTTGTAAATCACCAGGCTTTTTGCAGCCCCCAGTTGCCGCTTTCAATGGAGCCCACTCAATTGCAATACGAACGGTACATATTTTGATGGTCCGCCTGTCCTTCGCACTGACCTCGGTCTTGCTGGCTTCCTCCGCTGTCGCCCAGATACCCGATGCGACTGAATGGAAATGGTCCGCCGGCAACCTGTCTTTGGAGGCCAGCATTGAGACCTATACTTCTTTTTACGCGATGAGCGGAACCTGGTGGAACCTGGCCGCTGTTTCAGCGCCGAGCTTCGACATGCAGCGCAACTTCACGGAATTCTGGGTGCAGCCATCCCTGAAGGCAAGCTACCCGTTGGGCGACAATGCGGAAATTTACGGAGCGCTCGGGGTCGGCGCGAGCCAAACACTCGGTGCGGATGCCTACGATTACGAAGATGAGGGCGGGGTGCGTTTCGGATCGGCGGTGCTTGGTATCCGCGGAGCCGACGACGGCTGGCAGTACGACCTGTCCTACGGTCGACAGCCCTACACGCTGGGCACTGGCATGCTGTTGTACGCCGGCTCCAGCAACGGCTACACCTGGGGCGGTGGCGCATCGGCGCAGCGCAAGGTGTGGGGCAGCAGCGCTATAGCCAGCCTAGGGCATGGCGAATGGACCGGCACGGCGTTTGTACTCGAACCCGATGAGGCCGCCGCCGCACGCACCGATACCCGGGTTCAGGGCATTGCGCTTGAATGGAAGCGGCCGGAAATCGGTAAAGCCGGACTGGCATGGCTTACGGTTCCGCGTTCGGATGCCATTTACCCGGGTGATCTGGCACCGCTTTACTATATCGAACAAGGTCGCGAGGGTCTGGATACGTGGCACGCCTGGGCAGATCTCAGCGGCATGATTCCCGGCGTACCGGAATTCGGCATAAGGGCAGAGTATGCCGATCAACGCAATACCATCACGCGTGCCGATGGCAGCCGCGATCCGATGCGCGCCGATGCGTGGATGCTGGGTGCCAGCTGGTGGGCGCAAAAGGCGCGCTTCGCACCGAAATTCAGTTACCACTACGCACGGTTTTCCGGCGATGACCCGGACACGGCCACATACGAACGCTTCGACCCCCTTTTCTGGGGCAACGGACTCAACCACTGGTGGTTCGGTGCCAATGGCGCCTATTCCTGGCTGAACGCCAACCTGCGCGCCCACCGCTTCATCGTCGACGCCTATTTCACTTCCGCAGATATCGTTCAAATTCAGTATGTGAAGGCTTCGGCCGATGAATTGAACAGCGCCATTCAATTCGGGCAAGGCGTCCGTTTCACTGACAACCAGTTGCTTGTCGGTGTGCCGACGCCTGAACTCTCGGACGAAATTTACCTGCAGTATTCACGCGTCTTCAATCCCAAACTGGTGCTGACGGCTTTCCTTTCCCGCAGTTCGCCCGGCGATGGACTGGAAGCAACCGCACCCCAGGAACTCA
>ERZ1645185.483-NODE-483-length-16719-cov-3.951092_pt1 | contig 16719 bp, 13 predicted proteins | sample MGYA00575351_ERZ1645185 | MGnify/ENA primary metagenome ERZ1645185 (study PRJEB40838, sample SAMN11284767) | freshwater sediment metagenome | isolation source: river sediment | host: Sediment | place: India: Jana village, Kanpur | collected 2015-12-17 ...
TTCGGAATTTCCGTATTTGATTATCGAATACGTCGTTATTGTATTACTGCAACCCCACTACTAGCAAAACACTGTGAGAACCCTCAAGTTTTGCTAGAAACGCTATTTATAAAATTACGTGGAATGATTACTCATCGTGATAGTTTGTTTGGTTTAGGCGTTGAGAAATCTTCTATTTTTGGCAAATTTATTCTAGAAAATCGTGTGCTTTACAAGAATTATCAGATTTTGCCGTATGGTCAGTCATATTTGAGGCGCCTGATTTTATTACCTAAAGACTTTGAGGTCTATTTAAAAGAACTAGGTAATAGTACTCGCTATGAAATGAGGCGAGCATTACGTTTATTAGAAAGGAATAATGAAGCCGCCACATCTTATCGCATATTTACGAAGCCTGAAGAAGTAGTAGAACTTTCAAGGTGTTTACAACAAGTTTCAACCAAAACATATCAACATCAGTTACTTAATATAGGGCTAAGCGATAACGCGGATACTCGACACACATTGGAGCTTGCAGCAAGAAAAGGTTGGCTAAGAAGTTTGATATTATTTAGCAACAATGACCCCATCGCGTTCCAACATGGGTTTCTCTACAACAAATGTTTCTATTTAACCCATATTGGTTACGATCCAGCATGGGCGAAATGGTCTGTTGGTACAATCACCCACGCATACTTAATTCAAAATTTAATCGAAATTGGCGCAGAAAAATTTGATTTTTTATATGGAGACAACGGAAGCAAAGCGAGATTGAGCAACGATCAACGCGAAGAGCAGAATTTTTATATTGTTCCCCGCAAATTTCCACTTTCTGCAATCGCATTATTGCTCCGATTTTTTAATTTTGTTATGGATGGAGTAGGAAGCACAATTGAGAAATTCGGTATCAAAACATTGATTCGCCGTTTTCTTAGACGTCGAGCCACATCTTCCCCAAATAAGAAACAATGAATTTAATCCAATAATATAAACTAGATCGGAAGCGACACGCTGAGATGAATATGTTCCATAGCTGGTTAAGTTAATGTTTCATAATGTTCAAGCCTAAATTCCATCGTTACTCGATTAAGTGAATCAATTTCTATAAGTTTTATCATGACCATATCAAATACAGAAATAACAACCTGGAAGTTAGTTCCAGCTTGTTCACAAGACAATATTGATTTAGAAGCATATAAGAAAAAAATGCTACTGGATCAAGACCCCCGCTGGTTGGAGACTTTTGTCACTAGCAATGATAAACAATTAGCAAGATTTATCCTTGAGCAATCTGGTGTAATAATCGCGAGCGCCACTTTTTTTGTACATCCTTCAGCACTACGCATTGCGATTAGTGATTGGACAATATTTAGCCTACCTGTAAAGCGCTATACATCATTTGCCGAGATCTGGTTCGATCCAACTATTGACTCGGATAAGCCTTCATATTTATTAGCGTTATTTAAACAGCTACGAAAAGAATTGTCAGTCAATGAAGTTATTTTTTTGCAATCTGTCGTTAGCAATTCTGCATTATCGACTGCATTGATTGAGAAATCATCATTAGACACGAGCTATCATGTTCTCAACTATGGGGAACAATATAAGCATCGCTATATTGATTTTAGTGGCGATTACAATCACTATTTGAGCCAATTAAGCTCGGCCACACGAAGCGATCTCAAACGTACTCAAAAAAGGTTTGTTTCCGCTGTAAATGGTCAATATAAAACGATTTGCTACCAATCTCCTGAAGAAGTAGGCGCATTTTTAGACGCAGCAATGGCTGTATCTGCGCTAACTTATCAATTCCAATTATTAGGTGCGGGGCTACGCGATCGCAATGTTCTTGAGAATCGTTTTTTAACAACCGCAAAACTTGGGTGGTTTCGTAGCTATGTTTTGTTTGTTGATCAAAAACCGGTTGCATTTCAAGTTGGCCACTTATATCAAGATTGTTATTACGCTCAAGAAATTGGATACGATCCAGATTCTGCGAAACTACAAGTAGGAATTTTCCTGCATACTGAAATTATTTCTAATTTGCTTGCAACCCCTGGTTTAGTTAAGCGTTTTGATTTTGGGAATGATGACAATACCCACAAACAAAGACTCAGCAATGCCGAAGCAATCGAAAGATATGTTTATCTTATTCCTCGTCATTGGCGAAATGATATCTTCGTGTTTACAATGAAAACAACGAATCAATTATCAACGAGCGTAGGCCGCCTACTTAACAAATATGGATTACGTAAGCGTGTTCGGCAACTGCTGTGGAAATTAGGTGTAATGAAGTAGCAACCATCCATTATCGCTACTTGGTTAGCCAAATATTTTGACTGATGCGAAAAATATTAATTCAGTGCTTAGAATCAGTTGGTCTTAAAGCGCTACTCAGTGAAATTTATTTTAATTTCCAAACTATCGGCATCAAGAAGGTAAAACCACAAATCATAAGATCTTTGCCACATGACCCAACTGCCTTTACCCAGGGACTCGTCTATTACAACCATACGCTTTATGAAAGCACTGGTTTAGTCGGAAAATCTCGGCTTCGATGCCTTGACCCTGATAATGGAAACCTAATTAAAGAAGTTGGAATAGAAGGAGAATGGTGCGAAGGTATCGCAATCGATAATAATCGTTTGATACAACTTACATACACTTCTGGACGCGCTATTGTTTATGATATTTACAGCCTAAAACCCTATCAAGAATTTTCATATACGGGGGAAGGTTGGGGTTTAGCGCGCTGTGGTAATTCATTTCTGATGAGCAATGGGACAAATAGACTTATCTATCGTGATGAGCATTTCAAAATTATCTCTGAACTACCTATCTCGATTAATCACCGTAAACTAAACCGAATTAACGATATCGAGTGCGTCGGCGATAAAATTTTTGCAAATGTTCTTTTCGAAAATTGTATCTATGAGATCGATAATAAAACGGGAAAAGTAAAACGCATCATTGATTGTCGCGAGATCGTAAAAAATTCTGGGCGACGTAATGCGCAAGATGTGCTTAACGGAATTACGTATGCGCCTTCCACAAAAACCTTTTACATTACGGGAAAATGCTGGCCAACACTTTTCGAGATCCATATTCCAGCATGATGTGACTGATGGAATATTTCTAATTCCTTTTTTCTCCAGCATACTTGGGGTAATTCACGATCATTCAATCTCAACATCAACGATATTAATTAACAAATACGCGGTAATAGCTCTCCTGATGGCATATCCAAAATGCGCCCCCCCCCAAATGCCGTTTGCAAGCTAACCAGACCAGGTCGACCGTTTGTAACCGTACCGATTTGAGCAGCACACTGATCATAGCGCAGCAGAATTTCCAGTGCACGCAATGCATCCTTTGCAGCCACAAAACAAACAAACCTACCTTCGTTGGCAATGTGCAGGGGATCAAATCCGAGCAACTCACAGATACTCTGTACAGCGCTATCAATTGGGATAGACGATTCAATGCAGTCGATTTGAAAACCTGAAGCAATAGCAACTTCATTCAGTACTGCTGCAAGTCCACCCCGCGTTGCATCTCGTAAGCAATGCACTTCGATTCCAGCTTCTAACAAAGCCATCACAGGCTCTGTCAAAGCAGCACAATCACTTTCGATCTGGCTAGAAAAAGCTAAGTTTTCACGCTGCATCAGAACAGCCATGCCATGGCGACCAATATCACCCGATATCAGCACAACATCAGACAATTGTACCTGCGAAGGATTAATTGCTTGCTTGCATTGCAAGACCCCTATCCCAGTTGTATTAATGTAAATTCCATCACCATGGCCGCGTTCCACAACTTTAGTGTCGCCCGTTACGATTTGCACACCAACTGCATCGGCTGCTTGCCGCATGGATTGAATGACACGCCATAGCGTGGCCATCTCAAGCCCTTCCTCAAGAATAAAAGCAACCGAAAGGTAAAGGGGTTTAGCACCACACATTGCCAAATCATTGACTGTACCATTGACTGCCATCATGCCGATGTCGCCACCCGGAAAGAACAGCGGTCTTATCACGAAAGAATCAGTAGTCATCACCAATTTATTCTGCGGAAACTCCAAAACTGCACCATCATGCGGCTGCACCTCAGTAAATAATGTGCGGAACATTGCATCAATGAGTTGATTCATGAGCCGCCCTCCCCCACCATGTGCCATCAACACCTTCGGATGTGTTGTAATTGGTAGTGGGCAAGTCATATCTTCAAATATCGTATCGCTCATACGATTTACTCCCTTCGATATTTATAATAGGCAGTACAAGCGCCTTCACTCGACACCATAGTTGCACCCAACGGGTGGTCGGGCGTACATTGTGCTCCAAATGCTGCACACTCATAGGGCTTCTTCAACCCACGCAGCACTTGCCCACTGATACATTGGGAGGGTTCATTGACTTGAATCGCTTCGAGTCTAAAATGGTATTCGGCATCGAAAGCTTGATATTTTTCTCTCACTCCCCAACCGCTTTGCGGAATCTCACCGATTCCCCGCCATTTGCGTGGCAAGACCTGAAAAACTTCGGCAATAATTTGCTGTGCAGGATGATTGCCTTGTTCAAGCACGGAACGAGTATATTGATTTTCAGCATGTGCGGACCCTTGTTCGAGTTGTTTGATGCACATATAAAGCCCTTGCAAAATATCCAACGGTTCAAAACCCGTTACCACAATCGGTACCTGGTATTTCTTTGCTAGATCATCATATTCCTGCATTCCCATGATGGTACACACATGCCCAGCTGCTAGAAATGCCTGAACTTTATTCTGTGGCGATGAAAGAATAGCGCCAATCGCTGGAGGCACTAATACATGTGACACGAGCACAAATAAATTGCGTAAACCCAATTGTTCAGCACGTTTCACCAACATCGCATTTCCCGGTGCTGTAGTTTCGAAACCAATGGCAAAAAAAACAACTTCTCGCTCCGGATTTTTTTCTGCGATCGATAAACAATCCAATGGCGAATAAACAATACGCACATCGCCACCAGCCGCTCTTATCGATTGAAGATCACTGTACGAACCCGGGACCCGCAGCATATCGCCAAACGAACAGAAGATAACATTCGGTTTTGCTGCAATCGCTAGGGCTTTATCGATCGTTTCAAGCGGTGTTACGCATACGGGGCAACCAGGTCCATGTACGAGATTGATGCACGAGGGCAATAAGTCCAGGATACCAAAACGAACGATTGAGTGCGTTTGACCACCACAAATTTCCATGATGGTCCAAGATTGTGTGATTAGGTTGTGGATTGCTTCAGTATATTTTCTGACTGCTTGAGCATCTCGAAACTCATCGACAAATTTCATGGATTTGACTCTCCAATTTCATCTAAGTAAGTAAAAATGCGCTGAGCCTCATCCTGTTGCACAATACTGATTGCGATACCCGCATGAACAAGCACATAATCCCCCACCTTAGCCTGCGGCAAAAAGGCAAGACAAATCGATTTTTCGATGACACCAAACTTCACTTGTGCCATTTTCTCCAAGGGCGTTGCGCCCTCGATGCGTAGAATCTCTCCTGGAACTGCGAGACACATGATTAATTTACCCTCGATGCAGCCATAGCTTGTCCTGCCGCAAGCCCACCATCATTGGGTGGCACACGATGGTGCCAATAGGGCTCAAAACCAGCCTGACGTAATTCGGATACGGTTGTTTCAAGCAATAATTTGTTCTGAAAACACCCACCTGTCAACAAAACTTCTTGTTGACCCTGCAATCGCGCAACTGCAACGATGATGGTCGCAAGCGTGTTGTGGAACTTACGTGCGATCCACGACTTATCTTTCTCTCGTGTGTGTTCATTCAAAATCGCTAGCAACATCGGCCTCCAATCAACAATCCCTTGTTCAAGATGATAAGGATATACTAGTTTATGGTCTGATTGCATTGCTGTAAATTCAACTAACATCGCGGCTTCCCCTTCAAACTGATTCTGATCACATAATCCGAGTAATGCTGCGACTGCATCAAACAGCCTGCCAACACTCGAGGTTTGAGGTGAATTGATATGATACTGCATCGCTTGCCATAAAAGCTGCTGCATGGCTTCTGAAAAATGCAGACAACTGGGATCGACCTCCAGTGCATAAAGTACTCCCAATGCAGATCTTCGCGGTTCAAGGATCGCAGCATCTCCTCCCGGTAAGGGAAAAGGCAGAAAGTACATCAAGCGCTGATAGCCTGTAGCGTTCATTTGCAAAAACTCCCCCCCCCAAACAGTACCATCCTCGCCATAGCCCGTACCATCCCAGACCACCGCAAAGCAAGGTGCATTGATACGGTTGTCCACCATACAGGCTAATGCATGTGCATAATGGTGTTGTACTGCCAAACAATTAAACTGCTTAGCTTGCGCAATCTGCGTCGAACGATAATCAGGGTGAGCATCATGAGCAACTCGCTCAGGTAAATTTCGATACAGACCACTAAAAGCTGCAATCGCTTGCTCATGCGCTGTAATCGCTTTTAAGGTGGAGAGATCACCAATGTGAGGACTCAGCATCAATTGATTCGCTTGCAGATAAGCTACTGTATTTTTTAGGTGTCCACCCACAGCCAAGATCGGTACTTGCGTCGATTCGTTTAATTCGATTGGCAATGGAGCATAGCCCCGGCTTCTGCGAAGTAGCGTCACTCGATTCGCCATGATGCGTGCAATCGAGTCATCAGCTCGATTTATAATCGGGCGATTATGGACTAGGAAAAAATCTGCACAACCCTGAAGCTGTTCGAGTGCTTCCTGATTATCGATACAAATTGGTTCACTGGCCCGATTACCACTAGTCGCGACGACCGGGCGCTTTAACGCCTGCAACAACAGATAATGCAATGGTGTATAAGGCAACATAACACCAAGATAAGGATTATCAGGCGCCACCCACGATGAAATCGTAGCAACAGGCTTACGTAACACTAAGACAATCGGTGCAGCAGCAGAGCATAACAGCTCTTGCTCTTCAGAAGAAACATAACAATCTTCTTGAATATCCTCCAAAGAAGGATACATCACCGCAAATGGCTTGGCTTTACGGTGCTTGCGCATACGCAAAACCTGTACAGTAGCATCAAGCGTTGCATCAGCAATGAGATGGAATCCTCCCAAACCTTTTAGGCCGACAATCTTCCCTTGTGCAATACGCATGACTAACTGACTCAATGCGCTTTCACCACTTGCTACCTCATTGCCACTTCGATCCCAAAGTGTAAGTTGTGGACCACAATTGGGGCAAGCAATCGGTTGCGCATGGAATCGCCGGCTCAATGGATCATGATATTCACGTCTACATTCTGCACACATCTCAAAAATAGCCATGCTAGTATTCGGACGATCATAAGGCAATGCAGTCGTAATCGTAAAGCGCGGGCCACATTGAGTGCAATTGATGAAGGGATAGCCATAGCGACGATCTGAAGGATCGTTCAATTCCTGGATACAATCATGGCAAATGGCCAGATCCGGCATAATCAATGCTGTGATTTCAGGATTATTGTTACTCGAAAGAATCTTGAATTCGGTTTCAAACTTGGGTGTTAGATCGAACGATTCAATCTGACTGATGCTCGAATTTAGTGGTTTGTGGTCTTGGAGCTGTTTTTCAAAACAAGTAATTTTATCTTTATAACCCTCCACTTCGATGATGAGGCCCGCACTATCATTTCTGACCCACCCCTTCAAATCGTGTTCAACCGCCAGGCGATAGACAAAAGGTCGGAATCCAATGCCTTGAACCGCACCTTTTAAAGCATAATGGCGCCGGATTACCTCATTGCGCGTCAAGATCGACACTTTCTAGCAAAATAGACTGCGCATCTGGATCATTTCGATCTTCGAGTTGAATGATTTCAATTTTAGCGCCATCAGCAGGAGTACCTTTTGAAAACTCAATGAAATGCTCTTCAAAATGTTGCGGTGTAATATGCGATAATGCACCGAGCTTGACACGTACCATAACAATCTTTCGATTATCGTTGCGATTAGAAATTTCACGAATTTTTCGAAACAAATCTGCCATAAGTGAAAATTCATGCACGCTTACTTTCTCCTATTTCATGACTGATTATTTTCGATATGCTATCTTGTAACGCTCTGACTGCTGGCTCTAATCCTGAAGATCGCTGGGTATCTAACTTAAAACTTCCACCTTCAATACCAAAAAAAATTATGTGCTTAGGTAACTTACCTAAAACCCTTGCTAGCTCGACCGCTTCTACCACACCAAATGCATGCGTTGAGTAGTTACGAAACGTATCAGGCAAAGTTTGCTGACGCAAATCAAAATAATAGATGGTTCCTAAATCAGCGCCCGAGGAAACCGCATCAATAAGAATAACTTGCGATCGCCCGTCCCATAAATCGATAAGTGAAGCAGGATCTCCATTATGCTCAATGATTTCTGCACTATTGAAAATTCTTTTCTTTAGCTCATCAACGATAAGGCATCCCAATCCATCATCACCACGGTAACGATTTCCAATACCAATGATGAGTGGCTTTGCACTCATGATCTATTTACGTTCAGTTTTAGGAAATGCGTCGCGCACGATATACAAGGATCGTAATTACGAATCGCCTGCTCAGCATACCACTGCAAGCGCTCATCGGATAACTTCAGATAGCGCGAAACGAACCGCCTTAAATCTTCCTCGATCATTTTCTGATTCTGCGAAGTAGGCGGAATAATGTCACAATCCAAGATGTCACCTTCACTATCGATCTGATAGCGATGATAGAGAATACCCCTTGGAGCTTCCGTTACAGCGTAACCATTTGCTGGTTTGGGTTCGATCTCAACAAATGACGCAACAGGTTCTGTATAGGCATCAATGATGCGCAACGCTTCTTCACACGCATATAGCACTTCAATCGCACGCACAATAATACTCTTGAAGGGATTAAGACAGACACTCTCCAACCCTGCTTGTTCCGCCTCCAACTGAATAGCTTCAGGCAAACGATCAAAATTCAGTGCATAACGCGCCATGGGACCCACATGGTAGGGGCTATGATCCATTTTTAGCACACAGTGTAATGCATTAGTATGTTCAACATGAATTTCCTCAAAATAATCATCAAACTCCGATGCTGAGATGCTTAGACCATGGTTTGAAACAATCCGCCCTTCATTCAGGGGATACTCGTTTTCATGGCGTAATGCTATAAACGTATACTGCTGTTCGAAATCTGGAAAATCGAACGATGCAACCCATCGCACGGTTTCAAGTGCATCATCACGCGCTTGCTTTAATGCTGGGAGAATCGATTGCAGTTCTTGTTTACTGGGAGCGCGATAAAAGCCACCCACGCGGATATTGATCGGGTGAATTTCTCTACCACCCACTAGACTCATGAGCATTCCGCCCACTTTCTTTAGTTGTAGTCCTTGCTCAACTTTCTCCGGAAAATCCTTTGCCATATGAATGGCACTCTCATAGCCTAAGAAATCAGGCGCATGCAGCATAAAAATATGCAATGCGTGACTAGAGATCCATTCCCCACAATAGATCAATCGGCGCAAGTCGCGCAAAACACCTCCAATTGTAATACCAAAGGCATTCTCAATAGCATGCACTGCACTCATTTGATAAGCAATCGGACAAATACCGCAGATCCGCGCTGTAATGTCGGGTGCTTCACTATAATTACGTCCCCGCAAAAAACCCTCAAAGAACCGAGGTGGCTCAAAAATTTTGAGCTGAACTTCTTCCAGTTTTTCTCCCTGTATCTTCAGGTACAGTGCGCCTTCCCCTTCCACACGGGCAAGATAATCAACTTTAATGGTCCTGGTTCTTTTCTCTTGCTTCATGTTTACGACTTTCTTCTTTAAAAGCTGGTGCATTTACGTTGAAAGTACGCAGTGAACGTACCCAATCTTTTTGGGGCATTCCTTTCTGTAACAACCAGTCACCCAACGCACTCATATTCGGCGTTTCCATTGGACCAAAGCAACCATAGCAGCCACGATGATAAGAAGGGCAGATTGCGCCACACCCTGCATGCGTGACAGGTCCAAGGCAGGGCTTACCCATCACCATCACACAGGTATTACCCCGCTGTTTACATTCGATGCAGACACTGTAACTTGGAATATTGGGTTTACGTCGATATAGAAACGCATTAATCACTTCCAGTAATTGCTGTTTGTTAATGGGACACCCACGGAGCTCAAAATCGACGTTTACATGCGCTGCAATGGCAGTAGAAGTTGCTAAGGTTTCAATATAGTCCGGATGAGCATAAACAATATCGATGAATTCTTTTACATCTTTGAAATTACGAAGTGCTTGAATTCCACCTGCTGTCGCACACGCGCCAATTGCAACTAAATAGCTCGATTGCGCGCGAATTTGCTGAATCCGCGTCAAATCATGCGGTGTAGTAATCGATCCCTCTACTAAGGACAAATCATAGGGGCCTGGCAATACCTCACGGGAAGCTTCAACAAAGTTGGCAATTTGAATGTTATCCGTCAGCGTGAGTAATTCATCTTCACAATCGAGTAGCGATAGCTGACAGCCATCACACGAAGCAAATTTCCAGACTGCGAGTTTTGGTTTCTTTTTTTCGAGCGTTTCCATTAGATATTTTCTCTGGCGATTTGAAATATAAAAAACCAAGCAAAGTAAACCTATACTTCCCGAATTTTAAGTAATTGTTCGACTTTATCAAATGAGAATATCGGCCCATCCTGGCAGATAAAATAAGGACCAAATTGACATCGTCCACAGATCCCTACTGCACATTTCATGTTACGTTCCATCGAAATATAGATCTGATCTGCGCTAAGACCTCGATCCATTAAAGCATAGGCGCTAAAACGCATCATAATTTCTGGACCACAAACAAAAGCAATGGTATTGGTTGAAGAACCCATTTGTTGTTGCAACATATCGGTAACCACTCCTACGTGCCCCAACCATTCCGCCCCCGCACTGTCAACCGTCAGCTCCACCTCGATTTGATGCGCCCATTGACCAAGCTCATCGGAAAATAATACAGCGTCGGGATTGCGTGCGCCATAAAGTAGCGTTATTTTTTTATAATGGTCTCGATATTCCAAAATACGGTAAATAGTCGGTCGCAACGGTGCAAGACCTAGCCCACCCGCTAAAATTACAATCTCTTTTCCTTTAGCTTCAGAAAGTGGCCACTGATTCCCAAAGGGACCACGGACCCCAACGAAATCCCCTTTCTTTAGCTGCTGCAAAGCTGCAGTAACCGATCCCACATTGCGGATGGTGTGCACAAGTAACTCGGGTTGATTAGGGTTACCACTGATGGAAATCGGAACTTCGCCATGCCCAAATACATAAAGCATATTGAATTGACCTGGTACAAAATGAAAGGGAATTTGATCACAGGCCAATGTAAGCGTAAAGCAATCGTGTAATTCTTGCTTTACACTGAGAATTCGAAATGGAATTGGCTCCATTGGATCATTGAGTAAAGCCTAATAGGCATTAGATTGTTTTTTTTGACTGTCCAAAAATATCTAGCATTTGTCTTCGAGCTGCCTGCATTCTCTGTAGCATAATTGCTGAAAAACCTCTTAATAAGTGATAACCCAGCTCATGGTTACTTTCGATGACAGGTAGTAAGCAACTGCCACTTAATTTAACCGCTAATACACTTGTCACTGCTCGAGCATCAAACTGATTACGATAAGGTGGAAACAACCATGAAAAACCAACAATACCGTGTGTAGCAACTTTTGAAACAACGAGCGCTTCCCGACCTGGAAAATGACTCTCGATCGCCACGCTCCCGTTCAGAATAAGATAAAAGCAATCTGCGCTTTCCCCTTCAGTTAATAGCAATTCATTTTGGTTGAAATGTACAACTTCACTACATTTAGCGAGCAAACTGATATGATCATCCTGAAAAGATTGAAAAAAAGGCGATTCCCGTAATAATGATTCAATACTTTTAGCTTCCACCATTTTTTGTTTCTCGCTCAGCTTGTCTGAGAGCTGCGATTTCTTCGGTTAAATCAATCCCAACAGGGCACCATGTAATGCAACGCCCACAGCCAACACAACCTGATGTGCCAAATTGATCAATCCAGCTCCCGAGTTTATGTACTAGCCATTGACGATAACGTGATTGAGTCGACGCACGGATAGAACCACCATGGATATAAGAAAAATCCATCGTAAAACAAGAGTCCCAAGACTGCCATCGTTCAGCATAATTTCCGGTTAAGTCTGTAGTATCTTCAATTTTTGAACAAAAGCAAGTGGGGCAAACCATAGTACAATTCGCACAAGTCAGGCATTTTTTTTCCAATTCACGCCAACGCTTGTTATCATAATTTCGATAGAGAAACGCTTTGATATCTGTAGTATCGATAGCACGACTCATTTGCCCAGTTGCTTTCTCGATACATTTATCAACTGCTTCTTCTAAATCACTATTACTCACGGATTGACAGGGCAACTCGTTTAATACTTCTAATCCCCGTTCACTCCCTGATTCAACCACAAAATAATGTACATCGCCATCAATAATTTCGGTTAGTGCTAGATCATAGCCTTCGTTAACCTTCGGCCCGGTATTTAGAGAGGTGCAAAAACAAGTCTTCCCAGCTTGCCCACAATTAACTGCTACAATAAAATTGTCTGTTCGTTTATGTAAATATTCAGCATCCTGGTACTGCTTGTTCATAAACACTTGATCTTGAATATGGATTGCGTGCAATTCACAAGCACGGACACCAATAAATGCAAAGCGCTGAGGTTGTGTTGACGCTTCTTGTTGTGTTCTAAAGCCACCCTCAGATGTCTTCTGTCCTTGCCAAATTCTTTTACGTGGAGAAAATAAAAATTTCTTCCATGAATGAGGCCCTAAGTTATAGCCAAATAGAGCTTGATCTCCCCGTTGTTTAATTCGATAAGTCCCCGCTTCTTGCTCGTCTGTCCATCCGATCGGTAACTGTGTAATAGAATCTAGGAAATCGTAAATAATCGCACCTTCGCTAATTTTTGGGCCTACCAGGCTATAACCATGCCGCTTAAGCGATAGAAAAAGTGTATCAATCTGCGATCGATCAATTCTAGTTTTCTGCAAAAGATTTAATTGTGACATTTTCCTTAAGCTCATCCGTAAAATCTTAAGCTATTAATCTTACTGAATCATTAAAACAAGGTTACCAAATCATACTCACACTACAAAATTCATTTTGATTATGTTAGATGATCCTTTAGAAAAAAGGAATTTTCTAAAGGCCTTACGAGAACTAACACGGTATATTCACACCCTGTAGTTGATGAATGATCTTAGATTTTGAGATGAGGTTATATTAATCATTAGAAATTACCTACTAATGATCAATATAGGGTCAATCCTACTGATTTATTATGTGTGATTAAACAGTTTTGCTGGTTGGGAAAGCAATGGTATATCTAGAATTAACCAGGTAATTGTATAGCGCTAGAAACTACTGCTCACCGCCACACAATCTACCGTGGATTAATAATCAAAAATTGACTAAGTCATATTATCGTTAATCGGAGTAACATTATCTATCTCTCCATTACTCTTCTCTGCCACCAAAAGGTGTTCAGTAGAAGTTTTCGATTTTTGCTTTTTACGGATATTATGGAAGGATAGTCCCGTTCCGCCAGGTATGAGTCTACCCACAATCACATTTTCTTTTAATCCCCGCAATTCATCACGTTTACCCATAATCGCAGCTTCAGTCAATACACGAGTCGTTTCTTGGAAAGAAGCTGCGGAAATAAATGAGTCAGTCGAAAGCGAAGCCTTCGTGATACCTAACAATATATAGTTATAAGTTGCAGGAACCTTCCCTGCAGCTAGTATCTTCTCATTTTCAATCAATACATCAGCTCTTTCAACTTGTTCTCCTGGAATAAACGAAGTATCCCCCGCTTCAATGATCTGAACACGACGTAACATTTGTCTAACAATAACTTCGATATGCTTATCATTGATTTTTACCCCTTGTAATCGATAAACATCTTGTACTTCATCGGTGATATAGCGTGCTAATACCTCTACACCCTGCAACCGCAAAATATCTTGAGGGTCAGCTGGGCCATCCACAATGATCTCACCTTTATTCACTACTTGACCATCATGTGCCATGACGTGCTTATCTTTAGGTATCAAGTATTCATGAGAAACGTTATCAAGATCTGTAATAACCAAACGTTGTTTACCTTTCGTATCTTTACCAAAGGACACGACGCCAGTCACTTCTGCTAGCAAACCAGCATCTTTGGGTGAACGAGCTTCAAACAATTCAGCCACCCGCGGTAAACCACCAGTAATATCTCTGGTTTTTGAAGTTTCTTGTGGAATCCGAGCTAAAACCTCACCTACTGATACTTGCTGACCATTACGTACCGTAATAATGGAGCCAATCTGGAATGTGATACTTACTGACACATCTGTACCAGTTACTTTAATCTCTTTCTCATTTTCATCCAAGAATTTAACTAGAGGGCGTAATCCTTTGGATTGACTTGTTGTACTGCGACGTTTCGGATCTATAACTACAAGTGTGGATAAACCAGTAATATCATCAATTTGTTTAGCTACTGTTACACCTTCTTCAACATTTTCGAACCGAACCTTTCCACTAAATTCAGCAATGATAGGCCGTGTATGAGGATCCCATGATGAAAGCACTTTACCAATTTTAACGGCCTCACCATCATGAACAAGCAATGTAGCACCATAAGGAATTTTATGACGCTCTTTCTCACGACCGTTGTCATCTGTAATAATTACTTCACCACTTCGCGAGATAATAATTAACTCATTACGAGAATTTTTTACATAGCGGATAGAATTTGAATATTGAATAAGTCCATTCGATTTACTTTCAATTTGACTTGCTACTGCAGTCCTCGAAGCCGCGCCACCAATATGAAAGGTTCTCATCGTCAGCTGTGTACCTGGCTCACCAATCGATTGCGCTGCAATAACACCAACGGCCTCACCCACATCGACGAGAGAACCTCTTCCTAAGTCACGACCATAACATTTAGCGCATAACCCATAGCGTGTTTCACAGGTGAGAGGGGTTCGTACTTTAACTTCATCAACACCATAAAATTCGATCTGTTCAACTGCATTTTCATCAAGCAGAATGCCCGCAGGATATAATACAGCTTGATTTTCTGGATTAATCACTTCTTGTACTGTTACTCGGCCCAATAGTCTTTCTTTAAGCGCTTCAATGACTTCACCACCTTCTATCAATGCTTTCATGACCACACCATTGTCAGTGCCACAATCATTCTCTGTAATCACTAAATCTTGAGTAACATCAACAAGACGTCGTGTCAAATAGCCCGAATTAGCTGTTTTTAGTGCAGTATCTGCAAGTCCTTTACGTGCGCCATGCGTAGAAATAAAGTATTGCAATACATTTAATCCTTCACGGAAGTTTGCAGTGATAGGTGTTTCGATGATTGATCCATCGGGCTTTGCCATTAATCCACGCATACCTGCCAGCTGCCTAATTTGCGCAGCAGAACCTCTAGCACCTGAATCAGCCATCATATAAATAGAGTTGAATGACTCTTGCATCACTGGTTTACCATGATCATCTTTCTTAATTTCATTTGTCAATGAATCATAAACATTTTCTACGCTCAGCTGATCCATCATTGCCTTAGCAACCTGATCACCAGCACGTCCCCAAATATCGACTACTTTATTGTATCTTTCACCCTGAGTAACAAGTCCCGAAGTATATTGAGCTGCAATTTCCTGAACTTCCGCCTCAGCAGAATTAATAATGTCAGTTTTTTGTACAGGAATCCGTAAATCATCTGCACAAATTGAGATACCCCCACGGGTTGCATAAGTAAAACCTAAATTCATTAGCTTATCAGCAAAAATGACGGTTTTACGCAATCCGCATAACCGGAAGCAAGCATTAATAAGCTTTGATATTTCTTTTTTCTTCAGTACCTTATTTACGAGTGCAAAAGATAGGCCTTCTGGCAAAACCTCAGATAACAATGAACGACCAACTGTCGTTTCATAGCGCTGAATCTTTTCTGCTTTAGAAATCATGTCGATTTCTTTAATTCTGACCTGAATTTTGGCATTAAGCTCTACAGCACCATTCTCATATGCACGAAGTGCTTCTACTACATCCTGAAAAAACATTCCTTCACCCTGAGCATACATTTTCTCACGAGTCATGTAATAAAGGCCCAAAACGATATCCTGAGATGGGACAATTATAGGCTCTCCGTTTGCAGGCGAAAGGATATTATTTGTAGACATCATTAATGTTCTACATTCCATCTGTGCTTCTAGTGACAGCGGAATATGAACAGCCATTTGGTCTCCATCAAAGTCAGCATTAAAGGCAGCACATACTAATGGATGCAATTGAATTGCTTTCCCTTCTATTAGAACAGGTTCAAACGCTTGAATACCTAGACGATGAAGTGTCGGCGCACGATTCAACATCACAGGGTGCTCACGAATGACTTCTTCTAAAATATCCCAAACGACAGGCGTTTCATTTTCTACTTCACGCTTCGCCGCTTTTATTGTGCTGGCAATTCCCATTACTTCCAGTTTATTAAAAATAAAGGGCTTAAATAGTTCTAACGCCATTTTCTTAGGCAATCCGCACTGATGAAGTTTGAGCTGAGGGCCAACAACAATGACAGATCGCCCAGAGTAATCAACTCGTTTCCCGAGTAGATTAGATCGGA
>ERZ1645185.484-NODE-484-length-16696-cov-13.665405_pt1 | contig 16696 bp, 15 predicted proteins | sample MGYA00575351_ERZ1645185 | MGnify/ENA primary metagenome ERZ1645185 (study PRJEB40838, sample SAMN11284767) | freshwater sediment metagenome | isolation source: river sediment | host: Sediment | place: India: Jana village, Kanpur | collected 2015-12-17 ...
TCGCCTTGCGCGCGTCGCCATCCGGGACCCGGGTCGGCCCGGTGCGCAGGATCACCAGCACATACTGGCGCATGCCGTTCTCGTCGCCGCCCGCCTGCGCGGCGAGCTCGGGGTCGTAGACGCCCGGTTTCGCCTGGGGATCGGCCGCCCGCCCCTCGCCGCAGGCGAGGGCCGCCAGCAACAGCGCGACATGACGAACTTGCATCTGCGTACCCCCGGCCGGTTCCCGAAGCGAGTCTAGCGCGCATGCAGCCTGTCGCGGATCGCCGGGCCTTGCGGATCACGGGTCCGCGCCGTTGCCCTCGGCCCGCCATGCATCGCGCATCGCGCGGAACACCGGATCCCACGCCCCCGCCTCGCCTTGCCGGAACAGGCGCATGCCGGGGTACCAGGGGGAGTCGCCGCGGCCCAGCATCCAGCGCCATTCGGGCACCTGCTTGAGCGCAAGCCAGACCGGCCGACCCAACGCACCGGCGAGGTGCGCCACCGCGGTATCCGAGGTCACCACCAGGTCGAGCCCCATCATCATCGCCGCGGTGTCGAGGAATGCGTCCGCGCCGGCATCGAAGGCGGGCCCCGGATCGCGAACCTGCATGCCAGGCGGCAGGTGCGCCAGCTGCTCGAGGCCTTCGTTGCGCTGCAGGCTGACCAGTTCGACCCCGGGCAGGGTGGCCAGCGGCGCGAAGGCAGCCAGCGGGATCGACCGTCCGGCATCGATCTTGCGCCCGGGCCGACCCTGCCAGGCGATGCCGATCCGGCGGCCCTCGCCGAGCCATCGCCGCCAATGTGCGACGCGATCCGGTTCCGCATGCAGGTATGGCACGCGCGCGGGAATCGCGTGGACTGTCGGCGACAACAGGCGCGGCAAGCCCCAGAGGTCGATCTGCGCATCGAACACTCGGGGATCGATCCGCTCCTGCACGATGAACGTGATGCGCGGATCGCAACTCGCCAGCAGGCGGAATAGCCGCGGCGCACCGGTGAACGTCACCCTCGCCCCGCCGTCGATCAGGCCCGGCAGGTAGCGCAGGAACTGGATGGCGTCGCCGATCCCGCTCGGCTCGTGCACCAGCAGCGACAGGTCCTGCGGATCGCCGCCGTGCCAGCGCGGCAGGCCCGGGAACGGGTCGTGCGGCGCAAGGCGGGCGGACGCCTCGAAGTCCGCCCAGCCGCGGCCGAAGTCGCCTTGCAGCAAGTGCAGGGTGGCCCGCCGCTTCCAGCTTTCCGGATTGCCGGGGCGCAGCGCGATGGCGTCGTCGTAAGCCGCGTGCGCGGCCTCGAAGTCGCCCAGGTCCTGCAGGACCATGCCCAGGTTGCTGGTCGCCTCGGCATGGCCGGGCGCCAGCGCCAGCGCATGATCCAGCGCCGCGCGTGCGTCGTGCAGGCGACCCAGGTCGTACAGCGCGTTGCCGCGGTTGCACCATGCGTCGGCACTTGCGGGTTCCAACCCGATCGCACGGTCGTAGTCTGCCAGCGCCTCTGCGTAGCGCAGGCCTTCGTGGTGGATCGTGCCGCGCAGGTTGTAGCCCTCGGCGGACTCAGGGCGCAATGCGATGGCCTGCAAGGCGTCGGCCATCGCAGCAGGCAGGTCGCCCGCGTCGCGCAGGATGTTCGCGCGCTGCCGCCAGGCGTCGACGAAGCCGGGCGCTTGCCGGATCGCCGCGCTGAAGGCCTCGATCGCCTGAGTTGGCTGGCTGCTGGCGGCATACGCCAGACCGAGGCCGTGCAGTGCCTCGGCATGCCCCGGCAGCACCGCCAATGCCTGCCGGTAGGCCGCGAGCGCCTCGCCGTGTCGATCCGCCGCGAGCAACGCGGCACCCCGGTTGGCGAGTGCGGCGGGATGGCGTGGTTCGAGCGCGAGCACGCTTTCGAAATCGGCCAGCGCCCCCGCGTGGTCGCCCAAGGCCAACCGCGACCGGCCGCGGTTGTTGCGCGCTTCCACGAATCGAGGTTCCGCCGCGAGCACCTGGTCGAACGCCGAAATCGCGTCCGCATGCGCCGCGCAGGCCGCCAGCGCATTGCCGAGGTTGTAGCGCGCCTGCAGCATCGCGGGTTGCGATGCCAGCGCGCGCCGGTACGCCGTTGCGGCTTCGGCATGCCGCGCGCCCGCGGCAAGCGCATTGCCGAGGTTGTACGCCACGACCGGGTTGGCGGGCTCCAACGCCAACGCCTGTTGCAACTCGCTTGCCGCTTCGTCCGGGCGCTGCTGCTCCAGCAAGGCGATGCCGAGCACCTGGCGCAGCCCTGCGCCATCCACGCCGGCGGCGCGCAACTGCCGGCAGGTCGCCTCGGCGCCCGCGGGATTCCCGCTCCGGAGGGATGCCAGCGCGTGCCGCAGCTCCGCCTCGGCCTCAACCGCCACGCGAGGCCCCGGCGCTGCCCGCAAGCGCGATGTCCGGCGACGGAGTCCGCGTCATGCCAGGAAACTCGCATCGTCCTGCAGCGGCAGGCGCGCGATGTCGGGCACGCGGCAGCCTGCGGCGGGATGGCCCGCGACCAGCAGGAGGTAGGGCACCTCGTTGCATGGACGCGCGAGGAGTGTGTTGGGGAAGGCCATCGGGCTCGGCGTGTGGGTCAGCGTGGCCAGCCCGGCCTGGTGCAGCGCCGCCACCAGCATGCCGCAGGCGATGCCGGTTGACTCGTGCGGGTAGTAGCGCTTCTGCTTGCCGCCGTCCGCCGCGATGCCGGTCCGCTGGTAGAACACCGCGATCAGCCACGGCGCGGTCTCGAGGACGGGCTTGTCGGCATCGGTGCCCAGCGGGGCAAGGGCCTGCAGCCATTCCTCGGGCGCACGGCGCGCGTAGAACGCGCGTTCCTCCTCCGCGGCGAGCCGGATTCGTCGCTTCAGTGCCGGGTCGGCGATGGCGACGAAGCGCCAGGGCTGCTGGTTGGCGCCGCTCGGGGCGTTGCCGGCGGCCATCAGGCAGGCCTCGCTCACCGCGCGCGGCACCGGGGTCGGGGCGAAATCGCGCACCGTGCGCCGGCGTCGCAACGCCTGCGCGCGCGCCAACCGCTCGGCACCGGTCAGGACCGGCAGCGGCGGCAGCGGGACGGTGGCGTGCATCGGCATCGCGGCGAGGCTCATGGGCGGGCATTCGATGCTGCCACGCGTTCGCAGCGGATGCATCCATCGGCCGGCGATCGCACGTACCATCGCCTTGAGCCCCGACAGGAACCCGCCATGCGCCGCTTCGCCACCGCCACCCTGCTCGCCCTTGCCGTGCTGTCGCCCGCCGCGCTGGCCGCGCTCAAGCCCGGGGCCGCGGCGCCGATGTTCTCGGCGCCGGCCTACCTCGCCGGCAAGCCCTTCACCTACGACCTCAAGGCCGCGCTGAAGCAGGGGCCGGTGGTGGTGTATTTCTTCCCCGCCGCGTTCACCTCCGGCTGCAACGTGGAAGCCGCGGCGTTCTCGCAGGCGGTCGACAAGTTCAAGGCGGCGGGCGCCACCGTCATCGGGGTGACCGCCGGCAATACCGACCGCCTGGCCGAATTCTCGAAGGACACAGAGAAGTGCGCCGGCAAGTTCCCGGTCGCCGCCGACGAGGGCGCGCGGATCGCCAGGCAGTACGACGCGACCCTGACTCTGAGGCCCGGCTGGTCGAGCCGCACGTCCTACGTCATCGCCCAGGACGGCACCGTGCGCTTCGTGCACGACGACATGAACCCGAACCAGCACGTCAAGCAGACGCTGGATGCCGTGCTGGCGATGAAGCCGGCCGCCCGCAAATGATCAGGTGGGGTTGCCGCGCCTCGACCGCGACGCCGCCAGCAGCGCCCACGCGGCGGAGATCGCCAGCACGGGGATGAACAACAGCAGGTCGACCCGGATGTCCGCTTCCGGCATGCGCCATTGGACCCACGCTTCCCAGCATGCGTAGGCACCCCAGCAGGCGGCGGCGAACAAGGCCGGCGTCCTCCGTGTTCGATGCCACAGGGCGAACAGGCACAACGCCACCACGGCGGCGACAGCGGCGAACAGGCTGAAGAGCGTCATGTCGTGCGCTCCCGTTTCACACGTTGGCGATGGCCGGGAATCCCGGCCATCGCCACGGCGGCGCCCGTCATCGACGGCAGGTGTTGATGCCGACCAGCTTGTACAGCGGGCAGAAGTTGAACAGCCCGGTGGCCAGCGGCACGACCCCGATCCAGGCCCAGACCGGCCCGCCCATCAACGCCCAAGCGATCAGCGCCAGCCCGACCGCGATCCGCAACCACTTGTCCGCACCACCCACGTTCGCTTGCATGACGCGCCCTCCTCGGTTGTGAACACCCGTGGGAGTATGCGCCGGCAGGCGGTCGCGCGCTTGATCCCGATCAACGCCCCGCGCATCCGGCACCGCAACGAGAACGGCGCGGCCAGGCCGCCCCGTCGTGCCGTCGGTTGCCGGCGGTCACCAGATGCGCACGCGCTGTTCGGGTGCCACGTACATGGCATCGCCGGGCTTGACGCCCCAGGCCTGGTACCAGGCATCGAAGTTGCGTAGGGGCCCGTTCGCCCGGTACATCGCCGGCGAATGCGGATCGGTCTTGAGCATGGTCAGCAGCGACTCGTCGCGGTACTTCGCCTTCCACACCTGCGCCCACGACAGGAAGAAGCGCTGGTCGCCGGTCAGCCCGTCGATCACCGGCGCCGGCTTGCCCTTGAGGCTGAGCTGGTAGGCGGTGTAGGCCATCGACACGCCGCCGAGGTCGCCGATGTTCTCGCCCATCGTCAGCGCGCCGTTGACGCACTGGCCGGGCAGCGGGCAATAGGCGTCGTACTGCGCACCGAGCGCCTTGGTGCGCTGCTCGAAGCGGGCGCGGTCCTCGGCGGTCCACCAGTTGCGCTGGATGCCGCGGGCGTCGGACTTGCTGCCCTGGTCGTCGAAGCCGTGGCCCATCTCGTGGCCGATCACCGCGCCGATCGCGCCGTAGTTCACCGCCGGGTCGGCATTGAGGTCGAAGAACGGCGGCTGCAGGATCGCCGCCGGGAACACGATCTCGTTGAAGGTGGCGTTGTAGTACGCATTGACCGTCTGCGGGGTCATCCCCCATTCCTCGCGGTCGGTCTTCTGCCCGATGCGGCGGTTCTGGTCGGCTCGGTTGTAGGCGCGCACCGCGACCACGTTGCCGAACAGGTCGCCGGGCGAGACCGCGACGCTGCCGTAGTCGCGCCACTTCGAGGGATAGCCGATCTTCGGGCGGAACGAGGCCAGCTTGCGGTAGGCCTCGGCCTTGGTGTCGGCGCCCATCCAGTCCAGCTGCTCGATGTTCTGGCGCAATGCCGCGCGCAGGTTCTCGACCAGTTGGTCCATCGCCGCCTTGGCCTCGGGCGTGAAGTAGCGCGCGACGTACAGTTCGCCCAGCGCATCGCCCACGCCGCCGCGGCCGCCGACCAGCTGCACCGCGCGCTTCCAGTCGTCGCGCTGCGCCTTCTGCCCGCCCAGCACCTTGCCGTTGAACGCGAACGAGGCATCGTCGATCTCCCGGCTCAGGAAGCCGGCATTGCCGTCGATCGCATGGAAGGCGAGGTAATCGCGCCAGGTCGCCAGCGGGGTGGCGTTGATCACGTCGATGACCGGCTGCACCGCATCCGGGGTGGGGATGTTGAGCCGCTCCGGCACCGGCATCCCCTGCCCGCGCAACTGCGCGTCCCAGTCGTAGCCGGGATAGCGCGCCTTGAGCTCGGTGAAGCTCACCACGTTGTAGGTCTTGTCGCGGTCGCGCAGCTTCACGCGGTCCCACTGCGGCTTGGCCAGCGCGGTCTCCAGCGCGAGGATCGCCTCCGCGCGGGCCTTGGCATCGGTACCGCTCACGCCGGCGAAGCCGAGCATGCGCTGGATGTGGGCCAGGTAGGCCTCGCGGATCCTGGCGAAGCGCGCATCCTGGTTCAGGTAGTAGTCGCGGTCGGGCAGGCCCAGGCCACCCAGCCCCAGGCTCACCAGGTACTGGTCGGGATCCTTGCGATCGGTGCTGACGCCGAGCCCGAGCGGCGCGTCGCTGCCGTCGATGCCGCTGTTGGCGAATGCCGCGACCAGCGCGGGCTTGCCGTCGATCGCGGCGAAGCGGGCCAGCATCGGCTTCAACGGGGCGATGCCGGCGGCGTCGCGTGCCGCGCGATCCATGTAGCTCGCATAGAAGTCGCGCACCTTCTGGCCGTTGCTGCCGGGCTTGAGGTCCTGGCGTCCCTGCAGCCCTTCGATCAGGCCATGGACCTGCTCCTCCGCGCGGTCGCGGAGCGCCGCGAACGAACCGAAGCTGACCTGGTCATCGCGCAGTTCGTAGGTATCCAGCCAGTGGCCGCTGGCGTGGCGATTGAAATCGTCGCCCGGCTTCACCGCCAGGTCGCGGGCCGAGAGGTCGACGCCGAACGCGCCGAGCTGCGGCTTGCCGGACGGGCCGGCGGCCGGCGCCTGCAGCGCACACAGCCCGAGGGCGCCCAGCAGTGCCAGTCCCAACAACGAACGCTTCATCGGTGTACCCCATGCGGTGAAGTCGCCAGCATAGCGGGACGGCAACGTGCGCCCCCGTGCCGTTGGTCTCGGTCCGGCAAGCGGGCACGCTGCCTATACTCGCGCCGACGCCACCATCGAAGGGGATCCGCCATGCGCCGCACCACCGCTTGCCTGTTGCTCGCCACTGCCCTCGCCTGCCCGCCGCTGGCGGCGCAGGAGCCCGCGAAGGCCTCGCCGGAGCAGGTCGCTGCGATGCAGGCCTACCAGCGCGCCGCCACCCCCGGCCCGGCGCACGCGGGGCTGGCGATGACGGTGGGCGACTACACCGTCTCGATCAAGAGCTGGTCCACGCCCGGCGCCGAACCCACCGTCGACACCGGCACCGCGACCCGGCGCATGTTGCTGGATGGGCGGGTGGTCGCCGAGGAATTGCGCGCGAGCATGGGCGGCCAGGCCTTCGACGGATTCGGGCTGACCGGCTTCGACAACGTCAGCGGCAAGTACTGGTCGACCTGGAACGACAGCATGGGCACCGGCCTCACGGTCGCCGAGGGCGCGTGCGATGCCGCCGCGCGCTGCACGATGCAGGCGCACTGGAACGACCCGGTCACGCGCCAGCGCACCGAGGCGCGGCTGGCGATCCGCTGGGAGAGCCCGTCGGTGGAGGTGTTCGAAATGTACGCCGCGGGGCCGGACGGCAAGGAGATGAAGATGATGGAGATGACCTACACGCGGAAGTGAGCGGCCGCGGCTACGCCGCCTCCGTGGATTGCGCGAGGGCGCGCGCCACGGCCTCCACCAGTTCCCTGGGCAGGAACGGCTTGGGCAGGCGCTCGACGCCCGGCACGTCCTCGCCCAGGTCGTCCGCGTACCCGGTGACCAGCATGCAAGGCAGCGCCGGCCACTCGCGCCGCACCTGCCGCAACAGGTCCATGCCCGGCATGCCCGGCATCGCGTGGTCGCTCACCAACAGGTCTGGCAACGTGCCATCGCGCAGGGCGGCCAGTGCCGACGCGGCATCGACGGCCTCGTGCACCTCGTAGCCGGCACGCCGCAAGGTGCCCGCCGCGCTGGCCCGCACCAGCGGGTCGTCGTCGACCAGCAGGATCCTCGCGGCCGGGGCCTGTGCCGGGCCCGATGCCGCGTCGGCCTCGGTCGCGCCTGCCGGCGTGGACGCCGACGCGCTCAGCGGGAGCCAGAGGCTTGCCGTGGTGCCCGTCCCGCTGGCGCTGCGCAGCTGGAAGTCGCCCCCGGACTGCATGGCCAGCCCCTGCACCGACGACAGGCCGAGCCCGGTGCCGCGCCCCGGCTCCTTGGTGGTGAAGAAGGGTTCCGCGGCGCGGCGCAGCGTGTCCCCGTCCATGCCGGCGCCGTCGTCGACGACGTCGATGCGCAGGAAGCGGCCCTCGCCCATGCGCGTGCGCGGCGGGTCGCGGTCCTCGCCGGCGCGGATGGCGATGCTGCCGTGGCCGGGGATCGCGTCGCGCGCGTTCACCACGAGGTTGAGCAGGGCGAGCACCAGTTGGTCGGGATCGACCCGCACGTCCGGCAGCCCCGGCTCGACCTCGGTCGACAGCCGCAGGCCCGGCCGCAATGAGCGCTGGGCGAGCTCGACCACGTTGTCGATCAGCGCGTCGATGCCGACGTCGCGCGGCGCCAGGTGTTGCCGCCGCGAGAACGCCAGCAGGCGCTGCACCAGGGTGCGCGCGCGGTCGGCCGCCTGCAGCCCGACCGCGATGACCTCCTGCGCGTCGGCATCGCGGTCCAGGGCGAAGCGCGCGAAGTCCAGCGCCCCCATCACCGGGGTCAGCAAGTTGTTGAAGTCGTGCGCGACGCCGCCGGTCAACTGGCCCAGGGTCTCGACCTTCTGCGCCTGGCGCAGGGTTTCCTCGGCCTCGGCCAGGCGCACCTGTTCGCGGATGCGCGCGGCGATCGCGGCGGACACGCGTTCCTCCAGCTCGTCGTTCATGCGCTGCAGCTGGCGTTCGCTCTCGCGCAGCGCGGCCTCGATCTTCATCTGGCGCGTGGTTTCGGTGCACACCACCAGCACGCCGCCCACCCCGTTCGGCGCCGATTCGTCGTCGATCGGGCCGTAGCTGTAGGTCCAGTACACCTCGTCGAGGCGGCCATGACGGTAGCTCGGGACGAGATGGTTTTCGTGCCAGGTCGCGCCTTCGCCGCGCATCACCAGGGCGATCTGCGGACCGATGATGTCCCACAGTTCCCCGAAGCTCGCCCGCCCGGGCGCGCCGAGGATCGAGGGATGCTTCTCGGGTCCGAGCGACGGCCGGTAGCCGTCGTTGTAGAAGCACAGGTGCTCGCTGCCCCAGAACACGAACATCGGGTGGCGCGTGGTGAGCGCGACGCGCAGGACGGTGCGCAGGCTTTGCGGCCATCCGTCGGGCGGGCCCAGCGAGGTCGTGGCCCAGTCGTGCTGGCGGATCCGGCCAGCCATCTCGCCGTCGGCGCCTAGGAATGCAAGCGGATCCACTCAGGTCTCCATGTCGTGGATCCGGATAGGTTCACAGTAGCAGAGGCCATGCGAAGCCCGGTGCACGACACCGCACGGCAAGTCGACGCGGCGTGAAGGCAGCGGCGAACGCCGCATCCGCGCCAGGCTGGCACCGCGACCCGCACGCAGCCGCCATGGGCCCCGAGCAAGCGCCCTACCGCATCGCCCGCATGTCACGCGACGACCTGGCGCGCACGCTGGACTGGGCGGCGGCCGAGGGCTCGAACCCCGGACGCCACGACCTCGACGCCTTTCACGCCGCCGATCCGGGCGGCTACTTCATGGGCTGGCGCGGCACGCAACCGGTCGCGGCGATCTCGGCGGTGCGCTACGGCGACGGTTTCGGCTTCGTGGGCCTGTACATCGTGGCGCCGGAATGCCGTGGGCAGGGCCTGGGCTGGGCGCTGTCGCAACACGCGATGGCGAGCCTGCGCGGCCGCATCGCCGGGCTGGACGGCGTGGTCGAGCAGCAAGCCAACTACCGCAAGTCGGGCTTCGTGCTGACCCATCGCAATGTGCGCCATGCCGGGCGCGCGCCGGCGCCGCGCACTGCCTTCCTGCGCGCGTCGCTGGCGACGCGGTGTAGCTCGACCTGCCGGAACCCAACGCAGCGGCACGCGCGCAGGCCGCGCGCCACGACCTGCAACCGGTGTTCGAAACCGCGCGCATGTATGCCGGCGGCGCGCTCGCGCTGCCGCTGCAGCACATCTACGGGATCACCAACTTCGAGCTGGGTTGAGGCCGGTTCAACGCACCGCGGTGACCACGATCTCGACCTTCCACGCCGGGTTGGCCAACCGCGCCTCCACCGTGGCCCGCGCGGGCGCCTGCCCCGCGACCACCCAGGCATCCCACGCGCGGTTCATCCCGGCGAAATCGGCGACATCGGCCAGGTAGACCTGCGCCCGCAGGATCCGGGTCTTGTCGCTGCCGGCCTGCGCGAGCAGCCCGTCGATCGCCGCCAGCACCTCGCGGGTCTGGGTCTCGATGTCGGCGCCGGGGGTTTCCGGCACCTGCCCGGCCAGGTACACGAGGTCGCCGTGGATGCAGGCCTCGGACATGCGCGGGCCGGCGTCGATGCGTTCGATCATGGGCGTTCTCCGATGCTGGGGGCGCCATCGTCGCAGCTGGATCCGCGGTCGCGCCAGCGTCGCGTGCATCAGCCGCCCAGGAACAATGCCGTGTACTCGTGGACGGGACGACGCAGGATGGTGGTGTTGGCGTACAGCGGGATACGGCCGTCCTGCCAGCGCCCGAGCCGGATTCCCGCACGCCGCCCGCGTTCGAACGCCCGCTCGGCGATCGACTGCTCGAGCGCCATCCAGTAGATGTTCGAGGGTTCCCCTTCCCGGACCTCGCGGCCGATGCCCCCAGCGACGAGCGCCGCGATGAGTCCACGCACGCGCGCATGCGCTTGCGCCATCTGCGTGCGGAAACACGGCAAGCGTTCGAGTGCGAGGAGGGCCGGCATCCAAGCCGGGTAGGGCGTGCCGCCATGCACATGGCGCCATTCCCTTGCCTGCTCGATATCAGGCTTGCTGCCGGCCAGCACCGCGCCGAACGGGGCGCCCAGGTATTTGTAGAGCGAGACGTAGACCGTATCGAACTCGGCGACGTAGGCCCGTACGTCGAAGCCTGGCGGCGCCAGCAGCAGGCGCGCGCCATCGAGGTGCAGCCGGGCGCCGTGCTGGCGGGCGAGCGTCGCCATGTCACGGACCTGCTGCAACGACGGCATCTCGCCGTTGGCGCGCCGAACCGGGCTCTCCAGCGACAGCGCGCCGACCTTCACCGGGTAAGGCCCGTTCCCGGACGCCGCGATGGCCTCACGCACTTCGTCGAGGGTCGGCACCACGCGCCCGGGCGCCAACGGGACCAGGTTGATGCCGGCGAGGCGCTGCGCCGCATCCGACTCGTCGCGGTACAGGTGGCTTTCGTGCTGGACCAGGACGCGACGATGCTCGCCGCACAGCACGCGGATGGCGACGTTGTTCGCAAGGGTGCCCGTGGCGAAGAACGCGCAATCCTCCTTCCCCAGCAGGTCGGCGAACGCGCGTTCCAACTCCGCCACCGCACCCCCCGCGAGATAGCTGTCGCGCACGTCCGGATGGCGCCGCGCGAGTTCGGCCAGCCGCGTCGCCATCGACACCGGATCCGGGGCTGCGTCGTCGCCGATCAACCAGACGCTTCGCGCATCGACGGGCGGGAAGGCGGGCGGCGCCGAGTTTGTCGCCTGCGCCGCCGCGTGATTCGGCAGTACGGGCACAAGCGCGGCCGCGAGCGACCCCTGCAGGAAACGACGACGATCCATGGCGGGCTACCGAAGTGGTCGGGGGACAGGATGAATCCCCGGGCGCGAGGGCTTCCAGTGCCGAAGGTTCAGCCCGCCGCGAGCGCGAATTCCAGTGCAGCCTCTACCGCCGCGGCCTGCGCATCGTTGCACTGCCGGGGCGTTGCCCGTGGACTGTCCGGATACACCTCGGTGGTGGTGGTGAAGCGCGCGCCGCTGATCCCGGCGCACAGGCCCAGCGCGACCATCGGGTATTCGATGACGCCGGGGGCGACCACCGGCGAGCCGATGATGGTGCCGTCGGGATCGGCGGGCGCGATATGGGTCACGCGCGCGACCGCCTGGATGATCGCCTGCTGGAAGGCCGGCTGCGGGTTCTCGCTGTCGTCGACCAGGTAGAAGCCATCCGGGATGGTGCCGGGCTCGAACGGCTTGCCGTCGCGGGCCGCCAGCGCCGGGCGGAATTCGGACTCGTCGCTGTCGGTGGTCTCGTGCAGGTCCACGTGCACCAGCACCTGGCCGCGCAGCGGCTGCACCATGTCCCACAGCGCCGCGGACTCGGCGCAGGGACTGCCGGCGACGAAGTTGCGGTTGGGATCCAAGGCCTGCGCGTTCCAGCGCTGGATGCGCTCATAGGCCCAGGGGCTGACGCAGGGCACGACCAGCAGGTTGACCCGGCCGGCGAAGGCCCCGGCATGGCGGTCGAGGAACTGCAACGCGCCCTGCACGCCGCTGGTCTCGTACCCGTGCACGCCACCGGTGACCAGCGCGATCGGCAGCGACGCATCCCACCCGCGGCTGCGGACCGCGAGCAGCGGATACCGGCCATCCCCACCCGCATCCAGCGTGCCGTATTCGGCTACGTCGAAGCGGTCGCGCAGTACATCGACCTTGGCCACCACGTCATCGGCATGGCTGCGGCGCTTGGCCTGGCGCGCGCGCCATTGCGCCTTTTCGGCTTCGCCCCAGGGTTGGCCGGGGATACCGATGACCGGATGTTCGGACGGGGTTGCCATGGCGCGCTCCATGCGTGGACACGCGCCATTGTAGGGCCGTGCCTCAACCGTCCGCGGACGCGGCGGCCTCGCGCAACTCCACCCGCCGGTTCAGTGCCCGGCCCGCCGCGGAATCGTTGCCCGCGACCGGGCGGCCTTCGCCATGCCCCTCCGACTGCAGGCGATCGGCGGCGATCCCCCGCGCGACCAGCCACGCCACCACCGCCGCAGCGCGTCGGTTGGACAGGTCGAGGTTGTGGGCGTCGGCGCCTTCGGCATCGGTGTGCCCGGCGACCACCAGCCGCAGTCCCGGACGCGCTTCGAGCAGGGCCTGCACCTGTTCCAGCACCGGGCCGGATTCGTCCTTCAGGCGGTCCTTGTCGGTATCGAAGTAGATGCCGTAGAGGTCCACCTTGCCCTGCTTGTCGAGTTGCGCCGCCAGGCTGTCGCGGGTCTTGCCGGCAGGCGCCAGCTCCAGGCGCACGTCGACGGTTTCGCCGGCGACGAGGTCAGCGGCTTCGGTGTCGCCCTCGTAGTCCGGGTGGCTGCCGACAACCACCGCAAGTCCCGCCGGCACGCCTTCCAGGACGAAACTGCCATCCTCGGAGGTCGTGGCTTGGCGGGTGTTGCCCGCGCTGACCAGTACGCCAGCCAGGGGCGCGCCGCTGGCCTGGTCCACCGCCACGCCGCGCACGATACCGACGTGGCGCCACGGCTTGGGGTTGACCAGCACGCGCATGAAATCGATGGCATGGCCATCCGCGGCATCATGTTCGGGGTCGTCGATCGAGAGCTCCACCTTGCCGTCGCGCAGCAGCGGCAGTTGTTCGGGCAGCAGTTCGACGGTCACCAACTTGCCGATCGGACCGGTCTGGTCGAGCGCGTTCAGCATCGTTTCCAGCATCGGCAGCTCGGTGCCGTTCAAGCGCACCCGGTAGCGCGCCCCCCATACCTGGGCCTGGAAATCGTCGACGAACAACTGCAGGGCGGCACGCTCCAGCGCGATGCCATCGAGCTCGAACGCCACCCGCAGCGGGCGCGGCGCATTGTCGGGACGCGCGGTATCCGCGGTGTAGCCGTCGCCCGTGGCCTGCCGATGGCCGCTCACCACCATGATCCGGTCGGTGCCCGCGGCATCCTGCGCGGACGGCTTGAACGGGAAAGGGTGCACCGGCGTCGACTTGCCGGTGAACGGATCGAATCCTTCGGGGAAGCCGAAACCGAAATTGTCGATGTCGCCCACCTGCACCGCCAGCGCCGCATCGGGGCCGTCGCGCTCCACCTTGTCCGGCGCCGGCCATGCCGCGTCAAGGGTGGCCGCTGCAGGCGCTGGCGGCGCCACAAACGCTGCCGGGGCGGCCGGCGCTTCGGGCGCGGCTGGGGTGCAGGCGCCCAGCCACCAAGCCGAGGCGAGGGCCACGCTCGCCATGAGGATTCCGGAGACAGGTTGACGCATGCGCTGGCACCTCTGGTTCGTCGGGATCGCCGGTTTCGACGGAAATTCCAGCGGCGGCAGGCCAGTGCCATCCAGGCCTGGCCTGTGTCATGGGGCAGCGCGATGCGGCGATCCCCACTCGCAGAAATGCAGCAGCACGCCGCTCGGATCGTGCACGAAGGTCACGATGGCGCCGTACGGCTGCGCTGCTGGCGGTTGCACCCGCGCACCGGGGAAGCGACCGTCGGCCAGCACGCTTCGCATGTGCGCATACCAGGCCTGCGCGTCGTCCACCGTGAGGTGCAGCATGCTGTTCTCGGCGACCTCGCGCAGGTAGTAGGCCTGGATGTAGAAGTGCTGCGCCACGCCCACCGTCACCAGTGCAATGCCGGGTCCGACGTCGCGCACGTCCCAGCCGAGCGCGGCATGGAAGGCCTTGGACAGCGCGAAATCGCGCGCGGGGATGAAGGCACGCAGGTCGGTGGCGGCGGGCATCGGCATGGCGATTCCTGGCACGTGGAAGCTGGCCACCCTCGCAAGCGCAGCGGAGACGACGAAGATCGCTCGGGCCACGACCTCGGTTGGTTACCAGTCGAGGCTGCCCCGGATCACCGGCTGCACCTCGCCGCCCAGCCAGACCTCGCCCTCGGCATCCACGCGCAATTGCACGCGGCCATCGCGCCCCAGTTCGCGGCCCTGGCTGGCGACGTAGCGTCCGTCCGCATGCGGCAACGCAGCGTGCGCGGCCAGCCACGCGGCCACCAGTGCGTTCGCGCTGCCGGTGACCGGATCCTCGGGCACGTTGACCGCATCGCCGGGGCAGAACGCGCGTACCACCACGTCATGCTCCGCGCCGGCCTCCGGCGCGAAGATCGCCAGGCCGGTCGCGGCGGTGGCATTGGTGAACGCGGCGATGGCGGCGAAGTCGGGCGCGAAGGCGCGCACCGCCCCGGCCGAACTTGCGCGCAGCAGCCACCAGGCCGGGCCGTTCGACCACAGCACCGGGGCGGCATCCGCTGCAGCGAGCGCCTGCAGGCTGGCCGGGATCGCCACCGGCGGCGTGGACAATGCCTGCCTCCGCGGCGTGCGCAATTCGATCGTGCGCTTGCCGTCGGCGGTCTTTTCGACGCGCACCGGCAGCAGACCCGCGTGGCATTGCTGCACCAGCGCCCGGGCATCGGCATCGACCAGGCCCACGTCCAGTGCGGCCCACGCCGCGCCGACGCTGGGATGGCCGGCGAAAGGCAGTTCGCTGCCGGGGGTGAAGATGCGGATGCGGTAGTCCGCAGCCGGATCCTGCACCGGCACGAAGAACACCGTCTCCGATAGATTCAGCCATGCCGCGAGCGCCTGCATGGACGCGGTGTCCATGCCCTCGGCGTCCAGCACCACGCCGAGCGGATTGCCGGTGCCCGCGCGCGCGGCGAACACGTCCAGTTGCAGGTAGCGTCGCGTGGCCATCGAGTCCTCCGTGGGCCCGCAGGGTACACGCGGCGCGCCGTTGCGGGCATGCTGGCGCCCCCGCCGCTTCCGCCTGCCCTCGTGGACCACGCTCCCGGCCCGCTGCTGACCCTCGACCTCCTCGACGCGATGCGCGCCGCGCTCGCCCGTGGCGAACGGGTGTGGGCAGGCTCGCTCGACCTCGGCCGCAGCCACGACGAAGCCAGCCTCGCCGACGAGGGATTCGGGTGGCGCGGCATGCGCTACCCGTGGCCGGGGCCGCTCCGCCCGCGCACGCTGTACGCCTTCGATGGCGAGGCCTTCGTGCCGGTCTCGCGCTACGCCGGCAAGCTGATCAAGCTGGTGCCGACCGAATGGGGCGTGCCGACCTTCGAGATCGACGGCATCAAGATGCTGCCGACGGCGAAGGAATCGCCGCTCGCCGATGCGCGCCGCAAGGTGGCGCTGGTGCAGCCGCGCGGCAAGCGCGTGCTCGACACCTGCGGCGGGCTCGGCTATTTCGCCGCCTGCTGCCTCGATGCGGGCGCGGCGGCCATCGCCTCGTTCGAGAAGAACGAGGACGTGCTGTGGCTGCGCACCCTGAATCCCTGGTCGCCGGATCCCGCGGCCAGCGGCGGGCGCCTGTCGCTGGCGCATGCGGACGTGGCGCAGGCGATCACCGCGCTGCCCGACGCCTCCTTCGACGTCGCCCTCCACGATCCGCCGCGCTTCGGCATCGCCGGCGAGCTGTACGCGCGCAGCTTCTATGACCAGCTGGCACGCGTGCTCCGGCCGGGCGCGCGGCTGTTCCACTACACCGGCAGCCCGAACAAGCTGACCAGCGGGCGCGACGTACCCGGCGAGGTGGCCAGGCGCCTGGCGGCGGCCGGCTTCCGCGCCGAGCGCGCGCTGGACGGCGTGCTCGCGATCCGCCGCTGAGCCTCAGGCCAGCACGCGCAGCACCAGCCAGGCCGGCACACCGAGGTAGTACACCGCCCGCGCGCCGCCTTCGAACACGTGTCGCGCCGTTGCCGCGCGCGCGGGCATGCCCCAGGCGATGGCCAGGCACGCCGCTTCGACCACGGCACGCAGCACGGCCGCGAACACCGCCAGGCCGACGATCCAGCCTGCCCACCAGAGTGCGGCGCCGGTGAGCCACGCGGTCGCGCCGAAGGTCTGCCATTCGCCGAAGGTGCCGCCGTAGGCGATGTGCTGGTGCAGGCGGAACGCGAACATCGCCGGCAGCAGCGGGAACAGCAGCGTGCGCAGCCAGGCGCGGTCCCAACGCGGCACGCGCTGGCGCCCGCGCGCGGCTAGGTACGCGGCGCATCCACGCGACAGGTCGACGCTGCGTCCCAAGGCATGCAGCACGTCGACCGGGTCGCGCAGCAGCAGGACCGCGTCGCCACCTTCGCCGCGCACGCGCAACCCAGTGCCAGGGAACGGCAGGCGCAGCGGACGCACGTCCAGCGCCGCCACTGGCAGACGCACGCTGCGGCCACCGCCCTGCACGTGCAACACGTCATCGCGCAACGCGACCCGCGCGGCATGCGCACGCCGCAGCAGCCACCAGGCCGCCGTCGGCAGGGCGAC
>ERZ1645185.485-NODE-485-length-16678-cov-4.862540_pt1 | contig 16678 bp, 12 predicted proteins | sample MGYA00575351_ERZ1645185 | MGnify/ENA primary metagenome ERZ1645185 (study PRJEB40838, sample SAMN11284767) | freshwater sediment metagenome | isolation source: river sediment | host: Sediment | place: India: Jana village, Kanpur | collected 2015-12-17 ...
AGCGGGTGCCGCGCAGGCGGTGAACGGTGCGGCGAGAGCGAGGACGGCGGCGGGGAGAACGTATCGGTTCATGTGCAATCTCCTTGGGTTCGATATCGCCGCCGGATAGCCGCCCGCGCCTGACATGCGATCGTCTGTGGTCGTCAGCAAAGCGTCAGCCCCGGCGTGCTAGGTGCGGCGGATGCAGACGATCCTGAAATCCGGCGTTCGCTGGGTCCTTCTGGCGGTTTTCGCTTTGGCGACGACGCTTGCGCTCGCCTCGGGGGCGCCCGCGAAAGACAAGAAGGCGAAGAAGGCCGAGGAAGCGAATTCGATTCGCGCCGCCGTCGAGCGCGGCGATCTCCTGCCGCTGCCCCGTATCCTCGCGCTTGCGCAGGCGCGTGTTAAAGGGGAAGTGCTGAAGATCGAACTCGAGCAGGATGACGGCGTGCTCAGCTATGAGGTCAAGATCCTGACCAGGAAAGGCCGCGTGCGCGAGGTCGAACTCGATGCCCGCACGGGCGCGCTCATCAAGATCGAGGATGATTGATGCGCCTGCTCGTGGTGGAGGACGATCCCGATGTGGGGGACGATCTCGTCCGCGCGCTCGGTGAAGCGGGCTTCGTCGTCGATCTTGCCGTGACCGGCGATGACGCGTGGTATCGCGGCGATACCGAGAACTATGCCGCCGTCATCCTCGATCTCGGCTTGCCGCGCCTCGACGGGCTCAGCGTGCTGCGGCGATGGCGGAGCTCGGGGCGCAACTTCCCGGTGCTGATCCTCACCGCGCGCAGCGAATGGACCGAGAAGGTCGAGGGCATCGATGCGGGCGCAGACGATTATCTCGCCAAGCCCTTCGCGATGGGCGAACTCGTGGCGCGGGTGCGCGCGCTGCTGCGCCGGGCGGCCGGACACGGATCGTCGGTCATCCGCATCGGCCGCCTGGCGCTCGATACGAGCCGTATGTCCGCGCATGTCGATACCCACACGATCCGCCTGTCACCGCTCGAATACCGTTTCCTTGAGTTCCTTGCGCACCAGCGCGGCAGCGTGATCGCCGCCCATGACATCGCCGAACATCTCTACGGCACCGCCGATGTGGGGGACACCAACGCCATCGAAGCGCTCGTCACCCGGCTGCGTCGCAAGGTGGGGCCGGGCATTGTCGAGACGCGGCGCGGTTTCGGCTACGTTCTTTCGGAGGAAGGCTGATGCCGGTGCGTTCGCTGCGGCTGCGGCTGCTGGCGAGCGCTGCCGCGGCGGTGTTTCTTGCGCTCGCGATCGCGGGCTTCGGTCTTCACCTGCTGTTCGAACGCCATATCGAGCGCCGCGAAGCGCTGTCGATGGAAGCCAAGGCGCACGAACTGCTCGCAGCGCTGAGGCTTGATACCCAGGGGAGGCCGGTCGTTGATCCGCTTCCCTCCGACACCCGCTTCAACCAGCCGGCGGGCGGCCTCTATTGGCAGGTCAGCACGGCGTCCGGGCAGGCGCATTCGCCCTCGCTTTGGGATCAGTCGATCACGTCCATGCCCGGCACGCCGCGCGACCATTGGCGTATAAGGCGCGTTCCCGGCCCCTTCGCGCAGGGGTTGCTCGTGATCGAGCGCATGGTCGAGCCCGACCGGAGCAGCCGCGCGGCGCTGGTGCAGGTCGCCACAGACGACAGTGCGCTGAGCGACGCCCAGCGAGAGTTCAGCCTTGAAATGATCGGTTCGCTGGTCTTGCTATGGCTCGTGCTGACAGGCGCAGCTTACGGCCAGGTGGTGCTTGGGCTTAAGCCGCTCGGCCGCATTCGTGCCGAGCTCGACCGGATGCGGCGCAATCCGGGTGCGCGGCTTTCGGCGGATCATCCCGCCGAGATCGATCCGCTGGCGAACGCGATCAACTCGCTTGCCGATGCGCGCGCGGCGGATGTCGACCGTGCGCGCCGCCGCGCCGCCGACCTCGCGCACAGCCTGAAGACGCCGCTCGCTGCGCTTGCTGCGCAGAGCCGCCGTGCGCGCGAGGCGGGCGCACATGAGGCGGCGGACGGGCTCGATCGCGCGATCGCGGCGGCGGGCGCGGCGCTGGAGGCGGAGCTCGCGCGTTCGCGCTCGGCGGTGGCGCGCGAGGCGCAGACGGCGTCGCGGGCGAACGTGCTCGCTGCAGCGGAGGCTGTCGCCGCGGTCATCGAACGCACCGAGGCGGGCGAACGCATCGTGTTCGAGATCGATGTGCCCGAAGACATCGAACTGCCATTTGCCGCTTCGGACCTTGCCGAAATCCTCGGCGCGCTGATGGAGAACGCCGCGCGCTTTGCCCGGCGACGCGTCACCGTGTCCGGCACTGCGGCCGATAACGAGGTTTGCGTTACCATCGCGGACGACGGCCCCGGCATCGCCGATACACGCGCGGCGACGGCGCTGGTGCGTGGCGGGCGGCTTGACGAGGCCGGGCCGGGCCACGGTTTCGGGCTTGCGATCGTGAGCGACCTGGTAAGCGCCACCGATGGCGCAATGACGCTCGGCGCCGGCCCGCTCGGCGGTCTTGAAGTCCGCCTCGCGTGGCCGGCTGCTACTGCTTCCTAGAAGTTGACGAGGAAATTGAGGCGCAGGCGGTTCTGCCAATCGACGGGGCCGATGACGCCGTCCTTCTGCCGGTAGCGGTAGTATGTGGCGTTGAGGACGAGGTTGTGTTTCGGCACGAAATCGATGGCGAGCGTGTGCTGCATGTAATTGGTGGCGATGTTGGTGTTGTCCTGGCTGAACGCGGCGAGCACTGCATCGGTCTCGGCCTCGGCGTAGCCGTAGGTGAAGCGCCAGTCACCGGGTTGCGCCGCGCGGCCGACCAGGAGATCGACGCCGAAGCCGGTGTCGGCGTCGGTCGCGGCGCCATAGTTGTGCACGTAGTCGCCGACGAGGCGCACGGGCCATTTTTCGCCGAGGCCGTTCCAGGTGAGCGCGGCGATGACGTCGAGCAGGTTGAAGTCGGAGAGGTAGCGCCCGCCTGCGAAGAGGTTGGACCGGAAATCGCCGGCGTCCGCGCCGGCGAGGCTGCGGAGAGAGTAGTCGAAGTAGCCGACGGCGAGTTCGGCCTGGATGGGCGCGGAAGGTGTCTGCATCGACAGCTGGCCGCCGATCATGCGGCTGTCCGGCCCGGCGACGGATTCGTCGACGAGGAAGTAGAGCCCTGCCGCCTTCAGCTTCACACCGCCGAGATCGGCGGTGTACGCGGCGGACGCGCCCTGCGGGGAGACGTCGCCGTCCCAGACGAGCTCGGTGCGCATGAACGGCTGCGGGATCTTGCCGAGGTGGACCTGAAGATCGCCGGGGGTGAGGCGGATATAGGCCTGATCGAGGCTGACCTGCAGATCATCGTCGAAGTTCGACAGCGTCATGTCGGCGGAGTTGGGGTCATCGGGATCGCCCGTGGCGAGCTGGCCGCCGACGGTGAGCCAGTCGTTCACCGCATAAGCGGCGCGGAGGCGCGCGCGGAGCACGCCGCGATCACGGTCGCGCGCACCGGCGACGCCGAAGTTGGATTCGTAGCGCACGCGCATGTCGCCCGAGAGGCTGAGACGCGAGGGTTCGCTGCTGACGGGCGCTGGCGCGGCAGCGGGCGCAGCCGCGACGGCGACAGGGGTTTCGCGCTGCCTTGCGAGCGCGCCTTCAAGCTCGGCGATGCGCGCCTGCGCACGGGCCTGTTCGGCGCGGAGCGCCTCGACCGCGGCCTTGAGCTCGGCGATGTCGTCCGCCGGTGCCGCCGCTGCCGGTGTGAGCGATGATCCCAGCAGCAATGCCGCGCAGAGCGGCAGGCGCGAACGGTAAAGACCAGAGAGCGACATGATAAATTCCCCATGCAGAAAACAGGCGCGGCGCCGCCGATAGCATCGCCGCGCTGTCACCTATCTGACAGGGGGTGTCAGCGAACCGTCAGGTTCGCGCGGCCGCCTTCACCTTCGCGCGGAAGGCGTGAAGAAGCGGCTCGGTGTAGCCGCTCGGCTGGCTGACACCTTCGAAGACGAGCGCGCGCGCGGCCTGATAGGCGAGGCTGGTGGCCTCGTTGCCCGACATCGGCCGGTAGAGCGGGTCGCCTGCGTTCTGCGCGTCGACCTTCGCGGCCATGCGCGCGAAGGCGGCGTCGACGTCCGCCGCCGTGCAGACGCCGTGCAGCAGCCAGTTCGCCATGTGCTGCGAGGAAATGCGCAGTGTGGCGCGGTCTTCCATCAGCCCGATGTCGTGAATGTCGGGCACCTTCGAGCAGCCGACGCCCTGATCCACCCAGCGCACGACGTAGCCGAGAATGCCCTGCGCGTTGTTGTCCAGTTCCTCCCGGATCTCTTCGGACGACCAGTTGTGCCCGGCGGCGAGCGGGATTGTGAGGAGGGCGCCGAGGCTGTCGATGCCCTCGGCGCGGCGTTCTTCCTGCCGCGCGAACACATCGACGGCGTGATAGTGCGTCGCGTGCAGCGTGGCGGCGGTGGGCGAAGGCACCCACGCGGTGTTCGCGCCCGTCTTCGGATGGCCGATCTTCTGCTCCAGCATGTCCGCCATCCGGTCCGGCGCGGCCCACATGCCCTTGCCGATCTGCGCGCGGCCCGAAAGCCCGCAGGCGAGGCCGATCTGCACGTTGCGGTTCTCGTAGGCGGTGATCCATGCCGACGTCTTCATGTCGCCCTTGCGGATCATCGCGCCCGCACGCATCGACGTGTGCATCTCGTCGCCCGTGCGATCGAGGAAGCCGGTGTTGATGAAGACGATGCGATCCTTCACCGCCGCGATGCACGCTGCGAGATTGGCCGACGTGCGGCGCTCTTCATCCATCACGCCGACCTTGATCGTGTGGCGCGCGAGGCCGAGCAGATCCTCGATCGCATCGAACAGACGGTTGGTGAACGCGGCCTCTTCGGGGCCGTGCATCTTGGGCTTCACGATGTAGATCGAACCGGCGCGGCTGTTCACGAAACGGCCCTGACGCTTGAGGTCATGGACGCCGATGAGGCTGGTGACGATGCCGTCGAGGATGCCTTCGGGCGCTTCCGATCCATCGGGGAGGCGCACGGCGGGCGTCGTCATCAGGTGGCCGACATTGCGCACGAAGAGGAGACTGCGGCCCGGCAGCGTGAAGGCCGTTCCGTCCGGCGCGGTATAGGCGCGGTCCGCGTTCAGGCGGCGCGTCATCGGTTTGCCGGCCTTTTCGAACGTGTCTTCAAGATCGCCCTTCATGAGGCCGAGCCAGTTCGCATAGGCGGCGACCTTGTCTTCCGCGTCCACGGCAGCGACCGAGTCTTCAAGATCGACGATCGTGGAGAGCGCGGATTCGAGGACGACGTCGGCGAGGCCCGCCGGATCGTCGCGGCCGATCGGGTGCGCGCGATCGATGACGAGTTCGATGTGGAGGCCGTTGTGACGGAGCAGCAGGTTGTCGCCCGCGCGGCCGACAAGCTGCGCGGGATCGGCGAGCGCGGGGGTGCCGCCTGCCCAGCCCGTCCACGATCCGCTCGCGAGCGGCACGGCGCGATCGAGGAACGCCTTCGCCCACGCGATCACCTGGCTCCCACGCGCCGGATCATAGCCCTTCGCCGCCGGGGTGCCCGGAATCGCATCGGTGCCGTAGAGCGCATCATACAGGCTGCCCCAGCGCGCATTGGCGGCGTTGAGCACGAAACGCGCATTGAGCACGGGGACGACGAGCTGCGGCCCGGCGAGCGTCGCAAGCTCCGCATCGACATTCTGGGTGGTGACGGTGAAGGGCGCGGGCTCCGGCACCAGATAGCCGATTTCGCGCAGGAACGCCTGATACTCGGCAGCGTCGAGGGGCTTTCCGGCGCGCGCCGTGTGCCAGGCATCGATGCGCGCCTGCAGATCGTCGCGCTTCGCGAGGAGCGCGGCGTTTTCGGGGGCGAAGCGGGCATAGATATCCGCAACGCCCGCCCAGAAGGCGTCGGCGGCGACGCCCGTGCCGGGCAGCGCCTGCTCTTCGATGAAGCGGACGAGGCTGTCCGCGATCTGGAGGCCGTTCTTCGTCGTCATGGTCTGATCGTCCCGTATGGTTTCGCGCGTTCATAGACGAGCGCGAACTCGTGCGGTAGACGAACGAAAATTAAAGCAGCTTTTCACCATGGGAACAAATCGGATGGATGCCGATTACGCGCTGTTCGCCAAGATCATCGAAAGCGGCAGCCTTTCGGCGGCGGGGCGCGCGGTGGGGCTTTCGCCTGCGATGGTTTCGAAGCGGCTGGCGCGGCTGGAAGCGCGGCTCGGCGCGGCGCTCGTCAACCGCACGACACGGCGGCTCGCGCTCACCGAAACGGGCGCGCGCTTTCACGCAGACGTGCTGGCGATCCTGAAGGCGGTGGCGGAGGCGGAGGCGCGTGCGAGCGGCGACAAGGACGGCCCGGCGGGGCTGCTGCGCGTGTCCGCGCCCACATCGTTCGGGCGGCTGCACATCGCGCCGCACCTGAAGCGGTTTCTGGATGATTATCCGCGCATCACGCTCGATCTCGATCTTTCGGACGGGTTCGTGGACCTGATGGCGGCGCGCATCGACGTTGCCGTGCGGATCACGCCCACAGTCGGCGGCGGCGTGAGCGCCCGGCGGCTGGCAACGAACCGCCGCATCCTCTGCGCGGCCCCCGCCTATATCGCGCAGCACGGCGCGCCGGAGGACACGGCGGCGCTCGCGCGGCACCAGCTTCTCGCCGCAACCGGCCAGTTTCCGTGGCGGCTGACGGGCGGGGATGGGAGAACGGTTGCCATCGACGGCACCAGCCGCGTGCGCACCAATTCGAGCGAGGTCGTCCGCGAGCTGTGCATCGCCGGGGTCGGCATCGCGCTCAGATCACTATGGGACGTGAGCGCCGACCTCGCGGCCGGGCGGCTGGTGCGCATCCTGCCGGACTGCGAGGGATCGGCAGACGTCGGCATCTACGCCGTCTCCCCCCGCCGCCCCGAAATTGCGCCTGCGGTGCGCGCGTTTACGGATTTTCTTGAGGGGCTTTATGGGCCGGTGCCGCCGTGGGAGAGGTGAGGGGTAGGGCGATCAGGTCGTTACTGAGTGACGAAATGCTGACGACTAGGCGCCGGTCAACTGCATCTCACTCCGACTGGGCAAATGGATTGGATAGGGAAGCGATCAGCCAATCGAGTTCCGTGCGCGCTGCCGAAATGATGCTTGCGTAGGAATGCACCGCGATAGATTCGAGCATATTGCGGGTGTCGAGTGTTGCGACACGTCCCTTACCGACCATGATGATGTCCATGGTAGATGTCGATGATAACCGAGATGACAGATCATCCCGATACTTCTCCGCTTGAGCAATATCATCGCGTGTTATGTTGTGCGAAGGTCGCTTGAATTCTATAAGAAGATATTTATCTCCATAGTCTTGAGAAAGAAGAAGATCTGGTCTTTTTGCTGATCTATCGCCTCTAAATGATGTGCTGCAGTAATTATCTATAATGTTTTGTAGTGTTGAATTTGATGACATTAAAGAGTATTTTCGACCAAGAAGCCATAAGTTTGTCTCGAACGCTTTGTGCGTATCTTTTTCAAGTGTTTTTACATTTTGGACCAACTGGTCTAGAAAATTTAGAAATTCACGTCGTCGTGATGCTTGTGCACCGATGGTGGCCAGTTCGATGAGGCCGAACTCCTCCAGCGATTCGGCAAACGAGCCAACATCGCCTTGGCTCAGCGTGCCGATGCGATCCAAGATTGCCCAGTATGCGTCGTGCTCCATGGCATCTAGTGCCACGTCAGCGATTGTCGTGATGCGATCCTCGCTCTCTCCGTAGAATTTCTTTAGTATCCGGTTGAGCGCTTCCTCGGCATATCTGCGCCGATATTCCGGCAGTTGTGCAAGCCGATGGTGAAGCTTCCTCTTGAGGCGAGCTTTCTGAAGACGAAGGTCATTGGCATGGGTGGCCTCCAGTCCTAATTTAACCTGTTCCTGAACGTACGATCGCGCTTCTTGGAAAGCCTTGCTGTTCTCCAGAATACTTCCCCAATCTGCCGTAACGAACTCCTCAATACCGGACAGTTCGACTTCGCCATACACGCGCTTAGCGAGTTTTGGAGGAATTTCCTCGTCATCGTCCAAGCCGAAAAGCATTGGCCTTCCTACAGCCTTGCCATCCACTTTTACGATTATTCCTGGCGAACGCGGCGGGCGCTTTCCGTCGGCAATCGTGAAATTAAGATTCACGGCTCCGATAACCGGCAATTCAGCGGTGGCGTGTGTAGTAGTTCCGGGGACGTCCTGAACCGAAAGTGGCAAGCCATTCACGAATACCTTGAACGAGTCCTCCCTTCCATATTCATAGATGAGAACTTCTCGCAGGCGATCTGAGGTCGGAAAGTTTAACCTGCTATCAAGGTCGGTAAGCGATACTGTGGTTCCGCTGCCAGAATTATTGGCATCCTCTTCAATTAATGACAGAGGTACGGCTTCCAGATCCTTCTGATTTTCAACCAACTCTTTCTTGTCGATAAATAGCGTGCAGCGGCTACCGCGTGCCGATGTGGCGACTTCCATCTTGTTAGCGATGGTTAAGCCGGCAAATTTGCCGATGCCCTTACGCCCCTTAACTATCCTATTGAGTCTGTTTGTCCGTTCGCCAGTGCGAGTCCTCTTGTCGCTCGCGATGTTAAGGTATTCACCTCGTATCTCCAGAGCCGTCATTCCCGTGCCATCGTCACGAACGATGACGGCGTCATTGGTAAGCGGATCAGGAAGGGTGATCCAAACATTACTGGCGTCGGCGTCCCAAGCGTTATCAACAAGCTCTTTCAATGCCGCTTCACTGGATCGATAAGTCTCGCCTAGAATTCGTGTTAGTCGCGTATTTACGGCGAAGTGTGCGATTTGGTTCACCTGCCCCCCGGAAGTCTGATCATTTCAGAAGCGTTATAGCACCTTAATGCGATCCTAACTACATGTGAGAAAGTACTATTCTTGCAGATTGGCTATTCCGCTATTAACGGTTGGTGTCCCTCACACTACCCCCCCTTCAAACCGGCACCGCCGTCTTGTAAACGATCGGCCGCAGCGCAAAGCTCGTCGTCACCTGCGCCACGCCCTCGATGCGGGTGAGCCGTCGCAGCACATCCTCGAAATCGGCGAGTGAGGGGACGAGGACGCGGAGCTGGTAGTCGGCTTCGCCGGTCATCAGGTAACATTCCATCACCTCCGGGAAGGCGGCGACGGCCGTTTCGAAGATGTCGAGGTGCTTTTCGTCCTGCTGATTGAGCCGCACGCGCACGAAGGCGCTGATCGTGAGGCCGACCTGATCGGGGCTGACCAGCGCGACATAGCCGGTGATGATGCCCGCCGCCTCCAGCTGGCGCACGCGGCGCAGGCACGGGCTCGGCGACAGGCCGACCTTCTCCGAAAGCTCCTGATTGGTGATGCGCCCGTCTTCCTGAAGACATTCGAGGATTTTGACATCAAGCGCGTCGAGCGGCGGCGTTGGCATAAAATTGCTTCCTGACGGTTTCCGGCAATCGTTTCTGCCAAAACGCGCCGCCTGTCGAGCCCATTTCGCAAGGACCGCGCGGCCTCGCGCGTAATATACGAACGGCTGGCACAGTGCGCGGAGCGACAAGATGACGGTGACGGTTTCCAGCCCCGATACGGTGAGCACGCTCGAAGACCTGGAGACGCGGCTGCGCTGGCTGGCGGCGTGGACGATCCACAACGCGAACCACATCCGCGAGAACGTGGACGGCATCAAGGTGGGCGGGCATCAGGCGAGCTGCGCTTCGATGAGCGCGATCATGGCGGCGCTGTATTTCCACGCGCTGGGGCCGAACGACCGCGTGGCGGTGAAGCCGCACGCCGGGCCGCTGCTCCACGCGATCCACTACATGCTGGGGAACGAAAGCCTCGACCGGCTGAAGGCGTTTCGTGGCCTCGGCGGCGTGCAATCCTACCCTTCGCGCACCAAGGACGTGATCCCGGTGGATTTCTCGACCGGCTCGGTGGGGCTCGGCGTCGCGATCACGGCATTCGCGAGCCTCGTGCAGGATTATATGGTCGCGCACGGGCTGATGGCGGAGGCGGACACGGGCCGCATGATCGCGCTGATGGGCGACGCGGAACTCGACGAGGGCAATATCTATGAATGCCTGATCGAGGCGTACAAGCACGACATCCGCAACTGCTGGTGGATCGTGGATTATAACCGGCAGTCGCTGGACGCGACGACCGCCGACCGCATGTTCCGCCGCTTTGACGACATCTTCGAAACCTGCGGCTGGCGCGTGGTGACGCTGAAGCACGGGCGGCACCAGCGCGCGGCGTTCAAGGAGCCGGGCGGGCAGGCGCTCGCGGACTGGATCGACAATTGCCCGAACGCCGAATATGCGGCGCTCACCTATCAGGGCGGGGCGGCGTGGCGCGCGCGGCTGGAGGCGGACATCGGCAGCGTGCGCGGCGTGAAGGCGCTGCTTTCCAAGCGCGACGATGCGGCGCTCGCGGAGCTGATGACGAACCTCGGCGGGCATTGCCTTGAAACGCTGAAAGACGCGTTCGACGTGGCGAAGGACGACCGGCCGACGCTGTTCATCGCCTACACGATCAAGGGCTATGGCCTGCCGCTTGCCGGGCACAAGGACAACCATTCCGGGCTGATGACGCCGGGGCAGATCGCGGAGCTGCGCGGGCGGCTGGGCATCGCCGAGGGCGAGGAATGGGAGCCGTGGGCCGGGCTCGGCGGCAATGCGGCCGCAGCGGCGAAGGCGATGCTGGAGGCCGCGCCGATCCGCCAGCAGAAGGACGCGCGGCCGATCGATTCAGTGCCCGTGCCGACGCTCGAAGCGCCGCGCGAGGCGGAGCAATCGACGCAGGCGGCGTTCGGGAAGATATTGTTCGAGCTGGCGAAATCGGGGCATCCGCTCGCCGCGCGGATCGTGACGACATCGCCCGACGTAACGGTTTCGACGAACCTCGGCGGCTGGGTGAACCAGCGCGGGCTGTTCCGGCGGCAGGACCTTGCCGACGTGTTCCAGAAGGCGAAGATTCCCTCCGCGCAGAAATGGTCCGGCGCGCCTGCCGGGCAGCACATCGAACTCGGCATCGCGGAGAACAACCTGTTCCTCGTGCTCGGCGCGCTGGGGCTTGCGGGCGATCTGTTCGGCGCGCAGCTGATGCCGGTGGGGACGGTGTATGATCCCTTCATCGCGCGCGGGCTCGATGCGCTGAATTACGCCTGCTATCAGGACGCGCGCTTCATGCTGGTCGCGACGCCTTCGGGCGTGACGCTGGGGCCGGAAGGCGGCGCGCACCAATCGATCAACCCGCCGCTGATCGCGATGGGGCAGCCGGGGCTGACGCACTACGAGCCAGCGTTCGCGGACGAACTCGCGCTGATGATGGAACACGGTTTCCGCCACATGCAGGCGGCGGACGGCGGATCGATCTATTTCCGCCTGACGACGCGCACCATCCTGCAGGCGCGGCGCGAGGACGATGCGTGGCAGGCCGATGCGCTGAAGGGCGCGTACTGGCTGCGCGCGCCCGCAGAGGGCAGCGAGGCGGCGGTCGTCGCGATGGGCGCGGTGATGCCCGATGCGATCGCGGCGTGGGAACTGCTGGAGGCGGACCTGCCGGGGCTCGGGCTGCTCGCGGTCACTTCGCCGACGCTGCTGCACCGCGACTGGAGCGCGGCGCGCGCGGCGCGCTGGCAGGGCCGCGCGAAGGAGACGTCGCACATCGAAACGCTGCTCGGCACGCTGGCGCCGAACGCGGGGCTGGTGACGGTGCTCGACGGGTCTCCGGCGGCGCTGTCGTGGATCGGCGGCGTGCGCGGCCACCGCGTCAGCCCGCTAGGCGTCGACCGCTTCGGGCAGACCGGCAACCTTGCGGACACCTATCGCATCCACCGCCTGAACGCGGATGCGATCGTGGAGGCGGCGGCGGAGCTGTTCCTTTAGGCCTCGGCCGGATCGCTGATGCTGTGACGGCCGGTTTCGATGCGGCCCGCGAAACGCTGCTCGAAGCCGGGCGCGGTGACGGTGAGGTCGTACCAGCCTTGCGAGTCCTTCGCGGACCAGGCGTGGGCGGCTTTCAGCGGCTGCGACATGGCTCCGTAGTGCTCGCTTCGCAGCGTGGCTTCGCCGCGTGATGTGAGCTTGAGCGCGGGGCCTTTGCGGTCGTAGCGGGCTGTGACGATGGGCGGCGTGGCGTTTTGCGTGAGCGAGCCTTTGATGGCGCGCACGAAGCCGTTGGGGCCGATCAGCCAGAGGTCGAACGATCCGCCGCTTCCACCGACCAGTCGTCGGAAAGGCGCTTGCCGGCTTCCACGGTGTAGCGGCGCGGAATGCGGTCGAGGTGGAGCTTGTCGTAGACATGGAACACCGCGCCCGCCGTGCCGGTGTTCGCGAAATCGATCGTGACGGCGCGGCGCTTTACGTCGACGCGCATGTCGGCGTGGAGTTCGTACGGCAGTGCGCGCGAGGGGCGCGTGCCTGCCTCCTGCCAGAGCGGCTGCGGGGTTTCCGGCGGCATGATCTTCGGGCGCTGCATGTGCGCGAGGACGACGCCCGAGGCGCCCGTCACGGGCGGCAGCGGCGGGAAGCTCGTGTCCGTCGGCGCGGCGAAATCGAACGCCGAGGTCAGATCGCCGCTCACCGCGCGGTGCCACGGGCTGATCGCGGGGATCGTGATGTCGAAGCGCTTTTCGAGGAACTGGCCGATCGAGGTGTGGTCCATCACTTCGGACGTGACCCAGCCGCCGCGGCTCCACGGCGAGATGACGTACATCGGCACGCGCGGCCCCATCGCCCACGGGCGGACCTTGCCGCTGATGTCGTCGGTGGGGTCGGTGTATTTCCCTGCGGTGTCGTGGAAATAATGCCCGGCGATCGGCATCGTCGCCTTGCCGCAGAGATTGCCCTCCACATCGTAGGAGGGCGGCGCGGCGGGGGGCACGTGATCGAACTGGCCGTCGTTCTCGTCGAAGGTGAGGAAGAAGGCGGTCTTCGCCCAGACCTCGGGATTCGATGTCAGCGCATCGAGGACCATCGCGGTGAATTCGGCGCCCTGCAGCGGCGTCGAGGCGCTCGGATGCTCCGACCATTCCTTGGGTGGCAGCACCCACGAGACGGCGGGGAGCGTGCCGTTCTTCACATCGTCCGCGAGCTGGAGCAGCGTGTATTCGCTCATGCCGCGCTTGTAGAGTTCAGAACCCGGCTTCGCGTCGCGGAAGCTCTGCGAACCGAGACAGCCGTGCATAGCGCCCGTCCAGTTGTCGTTCGGATCCTGATAGATGCGCCAATCGATGCCGGCATCTTGCAGCACGTCGGGGATCGTCGGCCAGGTGAGGGCATTGCCCTGATAGGTGTAACCCGGCGACGGGAGCGCGCCCTTCACCCAGCAGCGGAGGTTGTTCGGCTCCGAATTCACATCGGTGCAATTCTCGCCCTTCGCGACCGCCTGCGGATCGAAGTTGGAGCCGGTCCAGAACACGATGCGGTTGGGATCGGTGCCGGATGTCACGGAGCAGTGATAGGCGTCGCAGATCGTGAAATTCTCGGCGAGCGCGAACTGGAAGGGAATGTCCTCGCGCCGGTAATAGCCCATCGAATAGGGGTTCTTGTAGCGCGGCCATTCGCCGAAGCGACCCTGGCTCCACGCGGCCTGCGCGTCAGAAAAACTGTGCGGCGTGCCGGGCACCTTCAGCGCATCGGTGGTCTTCGTGTCGAGATGATAGGGCGGCAGCTCGCGCTTGCCGTCCGACTGCTGCCAGACGGTGCGGTCGCCGCGCATCGGGATCGGGTGACGATCGCCGAAGCCGCGCACGCCGCGCATCGTCCCGAAATAATGATCGAAGGAGCGGTTCTCCTGCATCAGGATGACGATGTGCTGCACGTCCTTGATCGTGCCCGTGACGCGCGCGGGGGCGATCGCCATGGCGCGCGCGATGCTGGCCGGAAGCGCGGAGAGTGCGGCGCCGGCTGCGGCGGTGCGGAGGAAATTCCGGCGGCTGGTGTCGGTCATCGTGCGCCTTTCATTGGAGAATCAGAGCGCCGCGCGGCGCAGGTGTGCGGCCGCCCGGTCGAGGAGGAAAACCACGAGGAAAATGACGACGAGGATCGTGCCGACATGGCCGTAGTCGTACATGTCGTAGCGGCCCTTCAGTTCCTGCCCGATGCCGCCCGCGCCGACGATGCCGATGACGGTCGCCATGCGCATGTTGCGGTCGAGCACATAAAGCGCGGCAGCGATGAAGCGCGGCATCGCCTGCGGCAGGACGGCCCAGCGAAGCTGCGCGAGCATGGTGGCGCCGCCGGCCGCGAGCGCTTCCTGCGGGCGCGGGTCGAGCCCCTCCATGTCTTCGCCGTAGACCTTGCCGAGATAGCCCGCGCCGTAGAAGGCGAGCGCGAGAATGCCCGCGATCGGCCCGAAGCCGTAGGCGATGACGAGGAACAATGCGCTGATCATCTCGGGGATCGAGCGCAGCAGGCTGATCGCCGCGCCCGCGACACCGCGCAGCGCGGGCGAATGCGTGATGTTGCGCGCCGCGCCGAGCGCGAGCGGAAAGCCGATCAGGATCGCGATCACCGTGCCCCACAGCGCGATCTCGAGCGTTTCCAGCATCTTTGCAGCGACGTGGACGAGATAGCCGACAGGCTCGACGAGAACCGTGGTGCGCTCGGTGCGCGGCTCCATTTCAAGCGTATCGGGATTGAGCGCCTGCGTCGTGCTCTCGACGCTTTCGATGCGCGCGAACGGGGGCAGATGCCGGGGATGGAAATTCTCGATCCGGCTCACCTCGGTGCGCGTGGAGATTTGCAGCGGAAACAGTTTACCCGCGACCGCGCCGAAACCGTCTGCGACTTCGGATTCCGGCACGATCCCGACCGCGGCAAGCGCGGCCTCGCCGGTCATCGAAATCATGCGCCCGATTTCGACGCGCTGGCCGGTGATCCAGAGCAATGCGAAGGCGGCAATGACGATGGCGACTGCGCGCGTGCCGAATGGGCGCGGGTAATGCCAGGCGGCGGTGTTCATGCCGCGAGCCCTCCGCTGGCGATCGGGACCGGCCCGGCTTCGCCATAGATCGCGCGGATTGCACTGCGGTCTAGCTCGGCGGGAGTGCCGTCGAAGACCAGTCGCCCGTGACGCAGCGCGACGATGCGGTCCGCGAAGGCGCGCGCGAGTTCGATCTGGTGGAGGCTGCACAGGACGGTCGCGCCGCGCACGCGCGCCTGATCGCGGATAAGCGCAAGAATATCGCTGCTGATGCGCGGATCGAGGCTGGCGACGGGCTCGTCAGCAAGCACGATGGCGGGGTCCAGCATGAACGCGCGCGCGATGCCGACGCGCTGCTGCTGCCCGCCCGAAAGACTGTCCGCCCGGCGGCTCATGTGAGCGGGATCGAGACCGACGGAAGCCGCGAGCATACACGCCTTCGTCTTCAGCGTTTCGGGGAAGACGCCGGTGAGCAGGCGCATGGCGCCGAGCGCGGGGAGCGCGCCGGTCATGATGTTCGCCGCGACGCTGAGGCGGCCGACGAGATTGAAGCTCTGGTGGATCATGCCGATGCGGCGGCGGATGGGTTTCATCGTGCGCGGGGTGAGATCGCGGCCTTCGATGATGACGCGCCCCTCGGTGGGCTCCGCGAGGCGGTTCGCCATGCGCAGCAGCGTCGACTTGCCCGCGCCCGACGGGCCGAGCAGCACGCAGAACTGGCCGCGCGGAACATCGAGCGAGACATCGTCGAGCGCGCGCGTTCCGTCCGGGTAACGCTTGCCGATCTTGCGGAAGCTGATGGCGGGCGCGTCCATTTCAGCGGCTCGCCGACTTGGTGAGGATGCGGCTTTTGAGATCATCGTTGACGAGCGCCATGCGCGACGCGGCAACGTTGAACTTCGCGGCGGGGAATTTCACATCGTAGCCGTCGATGCGCTTGCCGCCATAGCCGCGGATCATCTCGGGCGTCATTCCGGGCGCGTGCGCGATGTCGGCGAAGGCGGCGCGGAGCTTCGCCTGCAGCTTCGGCGCCAGGCGGCTGTTCACCGCGATCGGCGGATAGGGGATCGGGCTGCTTTTCGCGATCACGCGGAATTTCTTCGGATCGACCGCGCCCTGCCGCACGGCCTTTTCATAAGAATCGAACGACAGTGCGGCGGCATCGACGCGGCCCTGCACGAGCGCGGCAAGACTGTTCACGTGGCTGCCCGCCATGCGGATCTCGCCGAGATCGCGAACGGGATCGAGACCCGCCTCGATGACCATCGCCATCGGGAAGACGAACGAGGACGCGGAATTGACGTCGCCGAACGCGACGCGCTTGCCGCGCAGATCTTTCACGCTCTTGAAGGGCGCATCCTTGCGTGCGAAGAAACCGGCATAATAGACGGACAGGCCGTTTTCGACGCCGACCGCGAGCAGCTTCGCGCAGCCGCGCTTCTGCGCCTGGAGGTAAGTGACCGGCCCCATGAAGGCGACATCGGCGCGGCCGCCGCACATCGCTTCGACAACAGCGCCGTAGCTCTGCGCGACCTTCAAATCGAATTTGATGCCGGTGCTGCGCGATACGGCGTTGAACACCGGCTGATAGTCCGCGATCGTGCCGCTTTCGGTGCCGCCGTCCGCCGGGATGAGTACGACGGTGAGGGGCTTGCCCGCCGTTTGCGCAAGCGCGGGCGATGCGATGCCGACCAGTTCGGCGACCGCCTTGATCTCGCCGACGATGCCGGCGATGGTCTGCGGATT
>ERZ1645185.486-NODE-486-length-16674-cov-8.487454_pt1 | contig 16674 bp, 14 predicted proteins | sample MGYA00575351_ERZ1645185 | MGnify/ENA primary metagenome ERZ1645185 (study PRJEB40838, sample SAMN11284767) | freshwater sediment metagenome | isolation source: river sediment | host: Sediment | place: India: Jana village, Kanpur | collected 2015-12-17 ...
TAGATACCCGTGCATAGCCCCATTTCATACCGCCATTTTGGGACAGAGTTTCGGGACGCGCAAGCATTTGTTTTTGCTATGTTCGCGAAAGTGTCCCTTAAACGGTCCTTTTCGGGACGATTCGCGGGCCAAATTAAACAGGCTCCATGAGGCGATCCCGGAAAACTGGACTGCTCTGAGTGGGAGTTTTCACCGTAATCCGCCTTGACTGGGAGGAGCGAAGGACGATGAAGACATTGAGTTCTCAAACGCGCAGACAGCTGACGTCAGGCAAGGGACCGAACTTGCACCGCTCACCACCAGAACGTTGCCAGACCGCGCATCCGCATCCAGAGCATCGATTCCGGCCACGAACGCGCGAGCGTCGGCTAGGTTGACATAGTGGCAACCCAGCGCAATGCAGGCGCGCGCCACGCGGTGATCCTGCGTCTAGAAGGGGCCAGTGGTGTGGATGACGATATCCGGCACGATGCGGCGGAGGGCCGTGGGCAAGTCGCCGTGAATGTCGATGGCATGTCCCTCGGCCGGGTTGGCGGAGGCAAGCGAACCGGCGAAGCTTTTGGCCTTCTCATCCGACCGACCACCGATAAGCAGGTAAATCTGCAGGACGTGCTGATCGGCGGCCCGGTGTCGGGGTCGCTACCCGCTGGCAGATCGATTTCCGATGCCAGGCAATATGGGCTGATCGATCCGGGCCTTCCCTCCGCGCTGTTGGCGCGGCGGCCGGACATCCTGCAGGCGGAACATCAATTGCGCGCAGCCAATGCCGATATCGGCGCAGCACGGGCCGCCTTCTTCCCCAATATCGTCCTTACCGGCGCGGCTGGCGCGGCAACGCCCGAATTGTCGAGCCTGTTCGACACTGGCGCACGAACATGGTCGTTCGGGGTGGCCGGGCTGCTGCCAATCTTCGACTGAGGCAGCGGCAAGCCAATTTGCGCTTCACCAAGGCACGCTGCGACGAGCTTGTCGCCAGTTACGAGCTGGCTGTGCAGGGTGCCTTTCGCGAAGTAACCAACGGCCTCGTCGGTCGACAGCGACTGCAAGAGCAGATCAAGGCGCAGGAGCAGACGGTAGCAGTGCAGCGACGGCTCGCCGAAGTGTCGGAGTTGCGCTATGAAAATGGCGTTTCACCTATCTGGAAGTGCTGTATGCCGAGCGTACGCTTTTCTCGGCGGAGCAGACCCTGCTGCTGCGCGCTGCGGCGCTGCAGAACGGCGTGTCGCTTTATGCGGCGTTGGGCGGCGGCATCGACGCCCCCACCTCCAACGCGCCACTCGAAGCGCCAGCCCGATAACATCGGAGCCGGTTCCGCCTGACAGTGGCATTTCTCGAGCCTGTGTCGCGCAGTCGCTTAATCACTGGCCGACGCGGGTTCGCGTGCGACGCTTATCGGACGATCGCCAGCCCGGCCCGCAAACGAGCGGTATGGTGATTATATTCCAGCAGATTTTCACCATAGCCGATAAAGCTCTGGACGTAGAGGTAGAAATCGGGGCCGCCTCCCAATAGCCTGGTGAGCGGATAGGAAATATCGGTGGACAAGGACCCCTTGCCGGAACCGAAGTTGAATCGCGCGGTGGAAGCCAGCTTCAAGCCCTCGTCCTTGCCGAGTTCAACGAATACAGCGGTGTTGCCCCGGTATTTCAGGATATCCGGGTTGTCGCTTTTGTCCCCGATCAGGAACGAAAGGCGGGGCGCAAAGATCAACCGATAGCCGTCGTCCAGTGGAATGGCGGCCATGGGGGCCAAGTAAAGCATGTTGATACTGCGCGAGGCGGAGCCATCGCGGCCATTTGATTCATGCTTCACGCCGGCCTGCCCCGCAACGCTCATGCCGTTTGCGAATTGGGCGGACTGGGAAAGGTAAAACAGCTCCGGCATATAATCTATGTTCCGGAAAGGCGACGAATCCGCTCCCAGATCCCAGAACATCTTCTGCGTAAAGGCGAAATGCATCCCGTCACGCCAGGATGACGACAGCCCGTTGCTCTGCCTGGAGCCAAACAGGCGATATTTCAGGCTGATCTGTATTTTGGCCTCTGCGGCACTGGACGGCCCATAGACCATGTACATCGGCTCATATGTGGACAGGTTGCCCAGAAACGGGCTTCCCTCTGAATGCGCCGTAGAGACACCCCGGACGGGTTCCGGCGACCCGGCCGCTTGAGCGGTGTCGGAGAACGGCGCATCGGCGGCAAATCCCTCCGCAGTGGGAAGCGGGGAAAGCGTGGCAACCTCATTCCGGGCCAGTAAATCTTGGGCAATCACCACCTGTTGCCTTGACCAGGCGGATATCGACAGCAGGCTGCCCGCGGGCAACGGCTCTCCCGCTTCCGGCAACAGATAGTGCGCCTGGGCAAAGCCCGTTGCAGGCAGCGTCAACGTCGCCTCATCCTGTGCACGCCTGACGAGCCAGACCTGACGCTTATGGCTTCCGCTTTGAAGCTCGGCCTGTATCCGTGCGGGCAGGGATATGGCCTTCGGCTGGGCCCCGCTGTTCAACACCCGGATGGACACGTTGACCGATCCACCGCCTGTGTCCTGCGCGGCCTCGCTGATGATGAACTCCAGGGAGCTTTCGGCAGCCGCCTGGGGAGCGGACGGCTGGGAAGCGAGTGCGGATGCCATCAGGACGGACAGCGCGATGCTACCGCTCACGACCGTCCCTCGCTCGGCCCCGGAACCAGGTCAGCTTGAGTGAAGGGCCGCCGGGGCCTTCCCGGTTGCTCGCCTGGGCGCCTATCCATGCACATGCTGCCCGCCGTCGACGGGGATGACGGTGCCGGTGATCCGCTTCGCCGCATTGCTGACCAGGAACGCCGCCAGAGCGCCCACATCCTCCACATCCACGGTTTCACCTTGCGGCGCCTGCGCGGCGGCACGCTCGAGCAACTCGTCGAAGCGGCTGATGCCACTGGCCGCGCGAGTGGCTATCGGGCCAGGCGAAATGGCGTGGGCCCGAATGCCCTTGGGCCCCAGTTCGGCAGCGATATAGCGGGTCGCGCTTTCGAGCGCCGCCTTGACCGGCCCCATCAGATTGTAATGCTCCACCACCCGCTCAGATCCGTAAAAGGTCACGCACAGCAGCGTGCCGCCATCCGTCATCAGCGGCTCAGCCAGCTTCGCCATGCGGATGAAACTGTGGCACGAAACATCCATCGCCACAGCGAACCCTTCAGCAGAGCAATCCACGACCCGGCCGTGCAAATCCTCCTTCGGCGCAAAGGCGATGGAATGAAGCAGGAAGTCCAGCCCGCCCCATTGGGTGCGCACCTCTTCGAAAAGGGCTTCGAGTTGACCGGGCTCCCGCACATCGCAGGGCGCCGTCCATTCGACATCAAGCCGATCCGCCACCGGAAGCACCCAGTCCTTCGATTTTTCGTTGAGATACGTTGCGGCGATGCGGGCGCCGCACTGGCGGAACGCCTTGGCGCAGCCGGCGGCAATGCTGCTTTCGTTGGCAATGCCCACGACAAGCCCTCGCTTCCCGCGAAGATCGACAAGTGGTGATGCCGAAATGATCATGCCTGAGGTCCGTTCAGAATAGAGAGGGTGTGAAGGGCAATCATGCGCTCCTCGTCGGTGGGTATGATGCGGACCTTGATCGGGCTGTCCGCCAGGCTGATGAGGGGCGCGTTGGCGGTGTTGGCGGCATCGTCGATGCGAATCCCCAGCCATTGCAGACGCCGGCAGATGCGGGCGCGGACATCGGCATGATGTTCGCCAATTCCTGCGGTGAAGACGAGCCCGTCCAGGCCTTCGAGCGACGACGCCAATGCCCCGGCTTCCCGGGCCGCCCGCCATGTGAAGAGATCGATCGCCTCGGCCGCTTCGGGCCGGTCGCTGAGCGACAGTTCGCGCATGTCGCTGGAGAGGCCCGATACCCCGAGCAGCCCCGATCGGCTGTAGAGCAGGTTTTCTACATCCTTGGCGGCCATTCCCATTTCGGCCTGCAGGTGCAGGATCACGCCGGGATCGATGGTCCCGCAACGTGTCCCCATCATCAGCCCGTCGAGCGCCGTGAAGCCCATGGTGGTATCCATGCTCTTGCCGGCCGACATGGCGCACAGGGAGGCGCCATTGCCAAGATGCGCCGCGATCACCCGGCCTGCGGCCATTTCCGCATCCACTTCGGCAAGGCGGCGGGCGATATATTCATACGACAGCCCGTGGAAGCCGTAGCGCTGGATTCCCTGATCATGCAGGGCGCGGGGGATTGCGAAGCGTTTTGCCAGAGCCGGCCGCCCGTTGTGAAAGGCGGTGTCGAAGCAGGCCACCTGCGGCAGCGCCGGTGCAATGCGGGCGATGGCATGAATCGCCGACAGGTTGTGCGGCTGGTGCAGCGGCGCCAAAGGGCAAAGCCTGTCCAGCCGGACAAGGATGTCGCCGTCGATCAGGCAGGGGCTGACGAAATCGGTGCCCCCATGGACAACGCGATGGCCGATGGCGGTCACTTCGATGCCGGTCAGGCGGGTAGAAGCCCAGTCGAACAGCGAAACCAGCAGATCGGCATGGGTCAGGCCGGCTTCACCCGGCCATTCCTGTTCCAGCAGCTGACCACCGGCGGAATCGCGGATGGAAAGCCGGGGCGAAATGCCGATACGCTCGATCTTGCCGCGAACCGCCAGGACAGGCGCACCGTTCGGATCGAGCTCATAGAGCCCGAACTTAATGCTCGACGATCCGGAATTCAGGCTGACGACGGCCCTGGTCATTGCGGGACTGCCAGCCCGGGGGCGGCCTTGGTATTCGCGCGGGCCAGCAGCACCGCAACCGCGCAGGACGCGAGGCGGGTTCGCAGACTGTCGGCGCGGCTGGTCAGGATGATGGGCACCCTGGCGCCCAGCACCACGCCGGCCGCATCCGCGCCGCCCAGGAAGGTAAGCTGCTTGGCCAGCATGTTGCCGGCCTCCAGATCGGGAACGACGAGAATCTCCGCCTTGCCCGCCACCGGGGAAACGATGCCTTTCTCCTTGGCCGCCATTTCGCTGATGGCATTGTCGAAGGCGAGCGGGCCGTCCAGCAGCGCTCCGGTAATCTGGCCGCGATCGGCCATCTTGCAGAGCGCTGCGGCTTCCAGTGTCGTCGGCATCGCGGGATTCACCGTTTCCACGGCCGACAGGATCGCCACCTTCGGCTGCGGGTTCCCCAGCACATGCGCAAGGTCGATGGCGTTGCGGATAATGTCCGCCTTCTCTTCCAGCGTGGGGGTGATGTTGATGGCGGCATCGGTGATGATCAGCGGATCCGGATGCCCCGGCACATCCATCACATAGGCGTGGCTGATCCGGCGCTCGGTGCGAAGCCCGCCGGCACGCGAGATGACGGCGCTCATCAGCTCGTCGGTGTGGAGCGACCCCTTCATCAGCAGCGCCGCTTCGCCGGAGCGCACCAGCTCGACGGCCCGGGCAGCGGATTCATGGCTGTGTACAGTCGCCAGAATGCGGAACGGCGAGATGTCCTTGCCGGCCTCTTCGGCGGCCTGCCGGATGCGCGCTTCCGGCCCCACCAGTATCGGTTCGATCAGGCCGGCCTCGGCCGCCTCGACGCAGGCGGCCAGCGCGGCCGCGGAACAGGGATGGGCGACAGCCGTTCTGGCCGCACCGCCCTTTGCGGCATCCATGAGCCTTGAGTAACCGTCATGCTCGGACAAGCGGATATCGGGCAGCGCCAGGCGCGGGCGGCAGACCTTCTCACTGGGCGCCTTCACCTCGGCCACGCCCGAGATGACCGTTTCGCCCTGCTGATTGGTGCACAGGCAATCGAGGATCAGTTTGTGCTTCCCGGCGAGCTTCTCCCTGACGGTGACGGTGGCTGTGATCACATCGCCGATGCCGACGGGCCGCTCGAAACGGAGCGACTGGGCAAGATAGATGGTTCCGGGCCCCGGCAATTCGGTGCCCAGCACGGCAGAAATCAGCCCCCCACCCCACATGCCGTGCGCGATCACACGGCGGAAACTGTCGCCCTGCGCATATTCCGCATCCAGATGCGCAGGGTTCACGTCGCCGGAAACCAGCGCAAACAACTGGATATCCTTGCGCGACAGCGTGCGGACCACGCTCGCGGTATCACCCACCTCGATTTCGTCGAAGGTGTGGTTCTCGATCATGCTGGTGTCGGCCATGGCTTACTTCTCCAGGATATAATGGCCGGGCGCATCGGCGATCGGCGGATACCCCTTGTCCGGCGCGCCGACCGAGGGCGGCGGCACCGGCTTTCCGGACCGACTGTCCAGCCAATGCGCCCATTCGGTCCACCAGGAACCTTCCGCCTTGGTAGCGCGTTCCAGCCACTCCTCGCCCTCGTAGGAATGTCCGTCCACCTCACGCATCAGCACCCGGTAATAGCGGTTCCTGTGGCCTGGCTCCGAGACAATTCCAGCGTTGTGGCCGCCACTGGTCAGAACGAACGTTACTTCAGCTCCCGTGAGCAGATGGATTTTGTGAACGGATTTCCACGGTGCGACATGGTCTCGTTCCGTTCCCACCGCGAAGATGGGCGAGCGAATTGCGGTCAGGCTGATCGCGCGGCCGTCAACGCGATATTTCCCTTCCGCCAGATCGTCGTTCAGGAACAGCCGGGTCAGATATTCGCTGTGCATGGCATAGGGCATCCGCGTGCCATCCGCGTTCCAGGCCATCAGGTCGTTCATCGGTTCCCGTTCGCCCATCAGATAGGTTTCAAGGATGTGCGACCAGAGCAGATCGTTAGACCGTAGAATCTGGAAGGCGCCGCCCATCTGGCTGCTGTCGAGATAGCCCTTGCTCCACATCATGTTTTCCAGAACGTCGAGCTGGGCCTCGTCGATGAAAAGCCCCAGTTCGCCGGGCTCGCTGAACTCTGTCTGCGCGGCCATCAGGGTCATGCTCGCCAAACGATCATCCCCATCGCGCGCCATCGCGGCGGCCGCGATGGATAGCAACGTGCCGCCCAGGCAATAGCCGGCCGCATGCACCTTCGCGGCGCCGGTGATGCCCGTCACGGCGTCAAGCGCGGCCATCGCCCCCAGCCTGCGATAATCGTCGAGTGTCACGTCCCGGTCCGCGCTGTCGGGATTGTGCCAGGAGATCATGAACACCGTGTAGCCCTGCGCCGTCAGCCAGCGGACGAGCGAATTTTCGGGCGACAGATCAAGAATATAATATTTCATGATCCAGGCCGGAATGATCAGGACCGGCTCCGGGCGCACGGTTTCTGTCGTCGGCTCATACTGGATCAGCTCCATCAGTCGGTTCCGCCAGACGACCTTGCCCTTCGCGGTCGCAACCGTCTCCCCGACCTTGAATGCCTCCGTGCCGACGGGCGGCAGCCCGCGGAACTGGCGCTGCATGTCTTCAATCAGGTTGTTGAAGCCGTCCAAAAGGCATTTGCCGCTTGTTTCCATGATCTTGCGTTGCAGCACCGGATTGGTGGCAAGGAAGTTGGTCGGCGCGAGCACATCCAGCATCTGGCGCGTTGTGAATTCCATGATGTCTTCGTGGTGCTTGCTCACGCCACCGATGCCCGTCGTGGCGGCGTACCACCACTGCTGGTTCAGCAGAAAGGATTGCGCGATCAGATTGAACGGCTGTTGCTTCCAGGCCGGGTCGGAAAAGCGCCGGTCCTGCGGCAGCGGCTCAATGGCCGGCTCCGCATCCGGATCGCGCGTCTGGCGAGCGGCATAGTCGGCCAGACGCATATGTTTGCGCGCTGCCTTCGCACCAAGCTGCATCTGCTTGCCCGGCGCTCGGGCGAGATGAACCCCCCAATCCGTCGCAGCCAGCATCAGCGTGATGGGGGACAGGCCCCGCGTCGCGGCAGCGATGGTTGCCGCCGCCGAGCGATTCAGGGTTTCGGCGATTCCGTCGAGCGGATCGACGCCCTGTTGCTGAATTGTGCTCATCGAATTTCTGCTTCCTTCACTCGACATGACATTGTGAACCTTCCCGGTCCGCCTGATGACGGGGCAGTCCTATGTCGCCTGTCATGGCCGCTGCAGCGACGGGATTCCGCCCGCAAGCACATCCAGCACGCGCTCGATCTCGATGGACCGCGCCTGCTTGCTGTCTTCCAGATTGCCGACAATGGTGGTCCGCGCGAACGGCACCGTAACAAGCGCATCGAACAGAACGGACGCAACGGACTGAAGCCGATCCGGTTCATAATCCGCCAGCATCGGGTCGCGGGAGAGGACCGAGCGGAAGGCGCCGGCCCAATAGCTTGTCATGGCTTCGAACGCGCCGTCTTCAACGAGGCCTGGCTCAGCCCGCCTGATCTCCTGCGCCAGCTTCATGAATCCCAAGGCCCGGGCATTCAGGATGGCGTCGAGGATATTGTGGGCAAGCATGCCGATCTGCTGTCTGACACTTCCCCGGGGAAGCGGAATGTTGACGATCGCCCGATAGACATGCCGCTCGCGTTCCCGGACTGAGAGCAGCAGCCCCTTTTTGGACTGGTGGCGTTGATACAGGGTGCGCTTGCTCACCTGGGCGTCGGCCGCAATGGCATCCATGCTCGCGCCTTCGAAGCCATAGCGAAGGAAATGCTCAAGCGCGATGTCGAGAATGCGCTCACCGAGTTCGGCCGCAGCCTCGCGGGTGGGCCTTCCTCCCTTCGACGAGCGAATCTGTTCGACTGCATTCACCACCGTCATCCGAATGTCCTATCCATATTTCAAACTGTGGCGCGTGTTGGGTTGACCCATCCTTGATCTGTGTCAATAAATATACCGTAAAGTGTACATATTGTTCCATCATTGAGATTTGGCCCCGATTCACGAACCACATGGAGGGGCTGCCGAGTGAGATGGAAAGAGACAGCGACATGGCAGGGATAGCCCTGGTGACTGGCGGGACACGTGGGATCGGGGCAGCGATTGCCAAGGCGCTGCAGGCCGATGGATATCAGGTTGCGGCCGTTTATCATGGCAATGCCACCGCAGCGGCTGCTTTCAGCCAGGAATACGGCATCCGCACCTTCAAATGGGACGTTTCAGACGAAGCGGCCTGCCGCGCAGGTGTCGCGGATGTGGAGGCGACGCTGGGTCCGGTGTCGCTGCTGGTAAACAACGCCGGCATCACACGTGACATAATGTTTCACAAGATGTGTTGGGAGGACTGGCGGGCGGTTCTGTCCACGAACCTCGATTCCATGTTCGCGATGACGCGGCCGGTGATCGAAGGAATGCGCGAGCGCCGTTTCGGCCGCATCATCAATATTTCCTCCATCAACGGCCAGAAGGGGCAGATGGGCCAGGTCAATTACTCCGCTGCAAAGGCCGGCGTGATTGGTTTCACCAAGGCCCTGGCACTGGAAAACGCCGGGCGTGGCATCACGGTTAACGCCGTATGCCCGGGGTATGTGGATACCGAAATGGTTGCCGCCGTGCCCGAAGATGTAAAGGCAAAGATCATTTCCGGAATTCCCATCGGAAGGCTGGGTGCGCCGAACGAGATCGCATCCGCCGTTGCATGGCTCGCATCCCCGCAGTCCTCATTCTGCACAGGATCTGTTCTTACAGTGAATGGCGGGCAGTATATTGCGAATGGTTGAAATTATATTCTTATTACTATTGGAGATATTTGTATATATTTCGATATTTATTCCTCCATCGAAGGGATTTTTATTATGATTTATGGATTTGAACAATATGCCACTTTGGCGAATGCTAATCAGAATCTGATGCTCAAATTCGCGGGAATTTCGCGCGAAGCGGTCGCTCGGCAGGCAGAGATCGCAAAGAACAGCTTCGCGGCTTTCGGCGTGCAGGCAGCGGAACAGAAGCCTGGCACCGCAGTTTTTCCCGGTTTCGCCGGGTTGACGGATGTTCTGAAGGAAGCGGAGCAAAACCGCCAGACGTCGATCGCCGCCGTACAGAACGCAGTGGGCGAGTGGAGTGCGTGTGTGAACAGTGCGTTCCGGATTGGCGACGCGCAACAGCCCTTCGGCGACGTCTTTCAGGCATGGACGCAACAGTTCCTGACTGCGGTGGGTGTCGCCGCCCCGACGGATGCCGGTTCGGGTAAAAAGGCGAGCGGCGGCGCGGCCTGACCGAATTGAACTGTGGCCGCTCCCGACGTTCGGGCGCGGCCATTCCTTGAAGCTCTGGACTCAGGGGGCGACGTGCCTGCCACCGTATTTCCACTCCCCGGCCCGGTACGTCCGCCCGGGATTCGCGCCCATCGGCGCCGTATCTGCATGACGGCCCTGCTTCTCGGCGTGTCCGCATGCTCGTTCGCGCCGGAGCATGTCCGTCCGCCCCAGCCTGTGCCGCAGGCCTATGCCACCGCGACGCCGCCCGGGGACAGCATCGCAGACCTGGGATGGCGCGATTTCTTTCGCGAAGCGGAGCTGCAGCGGCTGATCGATCTGGCGTTGGCCAACAACCGCGATATTCGTGTTGCGACAACGCGCCTGGCAGAAGCACGCGCCGCATGGCGGATCGAAGGCGCCTCGCTCTATCCGCAGCTCGATGCCGTCGGCTCCGGCACCCGGGGCAAGACCCTGTTCAACCTCCCCGGCACCGGCGCGATCCCCGCGGATGTGAAGCAGGTGAGCGCCCAGTTGAGCGCCAGCTGGGAGATCGATTTCTGGGGACGCCTGCGCAATCTGCAGGACGCCGCCCGCTGGCAGTATCTGGCCACCGAAGAGGCGCGCCGCGCGGTGGGCACCGATCTCGTGGCGCAGGTGGCCAACGGCTATCTGCTGGAACGCCACTATGAAGAGCGTGCCGCGCTCGCCCGGCAGTCGATCAAGACCCGCGTGGAGGCGTTGCGTATCCTGCGGCGGCGTTACGAGGTGGGCTCGGGTTCGAAGCTGGAAATGACGCAGGCGCAGACGTTGCTTGCGCAGGCACAGACGACCCTGCAGAGCCTCGAGCAGGACCGCGCGGTCAACCGCAACGCGCTGGCTCTGCTGGTCGGTGCGCCGGTCGATATAGCACCCGGACATCTGTCATTGACAGACGTGCCGCAGAACCTCCTGCTTCCGGTGGGCTTGCCATCAGATTTGCTGACCCGCCGCCCCGATGTCATCGCGTCCGAGCATCAATTGCGCGCGGCCAGCGCCAATATCGGGGCTGCCCGCGCCGCCTTTTTCCCGAACATCAGGCTGACAGGCGCCTATGGCGCGATGAGCACCGAACTGGACGGCCTGTTCTCTGACGGCATCGAAGCCTGGACATTCACCCCGTCCATATCTCTGCCGCTGTTCAATGCCGGTCGGCTAAAGGGCAATCTGGGTGTCATGCGGGCTCGCCATGAGCGTGCGGTGGCCGAATATGAACGAACCGTGCAATCGGCTTTCCGCGACGTGTCAGACGCCCTCGTCCGGCGGCAGCAACTCCAACTTCAAATCCGTACCACGGGTGAATTGCTTGAGGCGTTGCGCGAACGGGCCCGTCTGGCCGAGTTGCGCTTCGATTATGGCCGCTCCGCCTATCTGGAGGTTCTGGATGCGCAGCGCGACCTGTTCGATGCCGAACAGGCAATGGTCCAGCTCCGCCGGGCCGAGCTGGCGAGCATCGTGGCGCTGTATGCGTCGCTGGGCGGCGGCTTCGCGCCCTCGCAGACTGATTTCAACAAGGCTCCGCAAGAGATGGACAAGGGACAAATTCCATGACGCAGGTGACCAGCAGGACCTGGCTTATCAGGGGCGGGATTGCCGCAGTGGCGGTGGCTGGCGGGCTCGTTCTGTGGCTCGCACTGAGAGACCCGGGCTTGCCCGAGGGCATCGTCGCTGCGAATGGCCGGATCGAGGCGGTTGAGATCGACATTTCGCCGCGAACGCCGGGCCGCGTCCTGGAGATTCTGGCGAACGAAGGACAGCTGGTGAAGGCCGGCGAGGTTATCGCCCGCATGGATACGGAAACACTGCGAGCACAGCTTTCGGAAGCGCAGGCAGGGCTCGCCCAGGCCCGCAATTCCATCACCATCTCGCAGACGCAGGTGAGCCAGCGCCAAAGCGAGCGCGCATCTGCACAGGCCATCGTTCGCCAGCGTGAAGCGGAATTGAACGCGGCACGGCTGCGGTTCTCCCGCTCCGAGACGTTGGCGCGCGAGGGTGCAACGCCGAAGCAGGAACGGGATGACAATCGCGCTGCTGTCGAGGGTGCGATGGCCACGCTGGAAGCGGCCCGTGCCCAGCTGGCCTCGGCCGAATCCGGCATCGCGTCTGCGCAAAGCCAAGTGATCGGCGCCCGTTCCAACGTGGACGCGGTCAGCGCGACGATCGAGCGGGTCGAGGCGGATATTCGCGACAGCGACCTGCGTGCGCCACGCTCCGGCCGCATCCAGTTCCGGGTAGCTCAGCCGGGTGAAGTTGTGGCCGGGGGTGGCCGCGTGGTGAATCTGGTCGACCTGTCGGACGTCTATATGACATTCTTTGTGCCCACGACGGATGCAGGGCGCCTGGGGATCGGCACCGAAGTCCGCCTGCTGCTGGATGCAATGCCCGATCAGGCCATCCCCGCGAAAATCAGCTTCGTATCCGACGTGGCCCAGTTCACCCCCAAGACAGTGGAGACCGAGAGAGAGCGCGAGAAGCTGATGTTCCGCGTGCGGGCCCGGATCGAGCCGGCCCTGCTGGAGCGGCACTTGTCCCGCGTGAAGACCGGTCTTCCCGGCATGGCCTATGTCCGGATCGATCCCAGCGTGCCCTGGCCAGAAAAGCTTGCCAATGTCGTGAAGGAATAGGTCGATGCCGCTGACTCAACCGATTGATGTCGCGGCACCGGTCGTCCATTTTTCAGGCGTGCGGTTGCGATACGGCAAGGTGGAGGCCCTGAGGGGTATCAACCTCAGCATCGCCAGTGGACGGATGACGGGACTGATCGGGCCGGATGGCGTGGGCAAATCCAGCCTGCTGTCCCTCGCCGCCGGCGCGCGCGCGGTGCAGGACGGACGCATTCAGGTGTTGGGCGGTGATATCGCAGACACCCAGCATCGCGACAATGTGTGCCCGCGCATCGCCTATATGCCGCAAGGGCTTGGCAAGAATCTTTACCCGACCTTGTCGGTTGAGGAGAATTTGCAGTTTTTCGCGCGCTTGTTCGGCCACAACGCTGCCGAGAGGCGGCGGCGGATCGACGACCTGACCCGTTCGACGGGGCTATACCCGTTTCTCTCGCGCCCCGCGGGGAAGCTGTCGGGTGGCATGAAACAGAAGCTGGGCCTTTGCTGCGCCCTGATCCACGATCCGGACCTGTTGATCCTGGATGAGCCTACAACGGGCGTGGACCCATTGGCCCGGGCCCAGTTCTGGGACCTCATCAATCGCATTCGCCGGCAACGGCCGGAAATGAGTGTGATCGTGGCCACTGCCTATCTCGACGAGGCGCAGCGCTTCGACTGGCTGGTGGCTATGGACGACGGCGACATACTCGCAACCGGAACTCCCCGGGAAATGCTCGAGCGGACCGGCCGCGACAACCTGGAGGCTGCATTTGCCGAACTCCTGCCCGAGGAGCGCAAGCGCGGCCACAAACCCGTCGTCATCCCGCCGCTCGACGCCGACGAGAACGACATCGCCATCGAGGCACAGGGACTGACCATGCGCTTCGGCGACTTTGTCGCAGTGGATCATGTGAGTTTCCGCATTCGCCGGGGCGAGATTTTCGGATTTCTCGGCTCCAATGGCTGCGGCAAATCGACAACGATGAAGATGCTCACCGGCCTTCTTTCGGCAAGTGAGGGGCGCGCGTGGCTGTTCGGCCATGAAGTGGATCCGCGCGATCTCGCGACCCGCCGACGTGTGGGCTATATGAGCCAAGCCTTCTCGCTCTATGTTGAATTGACGGTACGGCAGAATCTGGACCTGCACGCCAGGCTTTTCCACGTGCCCGAGGACGAAGTCCTCCCCCGCGTCCACGAAATGGCAGAACGCTTCGGGCTGGAAGCCGTGATGGACAAACTGCCGGATCAGTTGCCCCTCGGGATACGCCAGCGGCTGTCTCTGGCCGTCGCCATGGTCCATCGACCTGACCTGCTGATCCTGGACGAGCCGACATCGGGTGTGGACCCGGTGGCGCGGGATGCGTTCTGGCGGCTGCTCGTCGAACTGTCGCGCCGGGATAAGGTGACGATCTTCATCTCGACCCATTTCATGAACGAGGCCGAACGTTGCGACCGCATGTCGATGATGCACGCCGGCAAGGTGCTGGACAGCGACACTCCCGCTAGGCTGGTCGAGAAGCGAGGCACCCGCACGCTGGAGGAGGCCTTCATCGGCTATCTTCTGGAGGCTGCGGGGCCGGACGAACAGGCTGTGGATGCCGGCAGCGAAAGCGCGACACCGACCCCGGCGGAACTCGCACATGGGGCGAAGCGCAGTTTCAGTCTGCAACGGATGCTGAGCTATGTCTGGCGCGAAACGCTGGAACTGCAGCGCGATCCCGTGCGCGGCACGTTGGCGCTGGGCGGAACCGTGCTTCTGCTGCTGGTGATCGGCTTCGGCATCAGTATGGACGTGAACGATCTGCGCTATGCCGTGCTCGACCGGGACCAGAGCAGTTTCAGCGAAAGCTACAAACAGTCGATCTCTGGCTCGACCTATTTCGCCGAGCAGCCGCCCATCGCCGATTATGATGAAATGGATCGGCGTATGCGAAGTGGTGAACTGGCTCTCGCAATCGAGATTCCGCAAGGCTTCGGCAGGAACCTCCTGCGGGGAAATCAGGCGGAAATCGGCGTCTGGTTCGATGGCGCGATGCCGCAACGGGCGGAAACGGTGAAAGGCTATATCCAGGGCATGCATCAGCATTGGCTGGTGGAACGAGCCCGGCAATCCGGCCTGAATGTGGCATCCCAGGTTTCGGTGGTGAATCGCTTTCGCTACAACCCGGATGTAATGAGCCTGCCGGCCATGGTGCCAGTGGTGATCCCGATGCTTTTGCTGCTTCTGCCGGCCATGCTGGCGGCTCTGGCGGTTGTGCGCGAAAAGGAAACCGGCTCGATCATCAATCTCTACGTCACGCCCGTTACCCGGGCCGAGTTTCTGCTGGGGAAACAGCTTCCCTATATCGGGCTCGCCATGATCAATTTCCTGATCATGACTGTAATGGCGATCTTCGTGTTCGACGTGCCCGTGAAGGGCAGTTTCCCCACGCTGCTGTTCGCAGCACTGGTGACGAGTGTGATTGCAACCGGCATGGGTCTCTTGGCCTCTTCCGTCACCAACAGCCAGATTGCAGCCATGTTTCTCGCACTGGTGGGAACGCTGATTCCCACCATGACCTATGGCGGCATGCTCGATCCAGTCTCTTCAATGGAAGGGGGTGCCCGGCTGGTCGGCGAGATTTACCCGGCCAGTCATATGTTCACCATAAATCGGGGTATCTTCAACAAGGGATTGGGATTCCGCGATCTGGCCAGTTCCTTTCTGCCGCTGCTTGTGGCGATCCCGATTATTATCGGATCGTCCATCCTGCTGCTGCGCAAGCAGGAGCAATGACGATGATGCGAAGTCTTTCGAACATATATCGCCTGGGCATCAAGGAAATGTGGAGCCTGTGGCGAGATCCGGCCATGTTGTCCCTGATCTTCTTCATTTTCACATTCGCAGTCTATCTGTCTGCGACGGCGATGCCCGACAGCCTGCAAAGGGCGTCTATCGCCATTGTCGATGAAGACAATTCAGCTCTTTCCCAACGAATAACATCCGCATTTTTCCCGCCGCAGTTCGTTCAGCCGACCATGATCATCCCGGCCCAGATCGACCCTGGCATGGATGCGGGCATCTATACGTTCGTTATTCACATCCCCTCCGGTTTTCAACGCGACGTCCTCGCCGGTCGGCCTGCGGAAATGCAGCTCCTGACCGACGCAACCCGCATGAGTCAGGCTTTTTCCGGGAGCGCCAGCATCCAGCAGATCGCACTTACGGAAGTGAGCGAGTTTCTTCAGCGCTATCGCGCGCAAGCGGAATCGCCCGTAAATCTGGTGCTGCGGGCCCGTTTCAATCCAACACTCAACAACACATGGTTCGGCGCCCTGCGGCAGATCATCAACCAGATCACGATGCTGTCGATCATCCTGACCGGTGCTGCGCTCATCCGCGAGCGGGAGCATGGCACCATCGAGCATCTTCTTGTAATGCCGGTTACACCGTTAGAGATCATGTTGAGCAAGGTGCTTTCCATGGGCATGGTGGTTCTGGCTGCCTCTTTCCTGTCGTTGAACATTGTTGTGCGGGGTATATTGGACGTGCCGGTTGCCGGTTCGTTGTGGCTGTTCTTCGGCGGCGCAGCGCTATTGCTGTTCGCCACGACCTCCATGGGCATCTTCATGGCGACCATAGCCCGCAACATGCCGCAGTTCGGCATGCTGTCGGTTCTGGTCCTGCTGCCATTGCAAATGCTGTCTGGCGGCACCACGCCTCGTGAAAGCATGCCAAAGCTCGTGCAGAACGTCATGCTGGCTGCGCCAACCACGCATTTCGTGGAACTGGGGCAGGCGATCCTGTTTCGCGGCGCAGGGCTGGATGTTGTTTGGGTGCAGTTGGCAGCGATCCTTGTGATTGGCGTGATATTTTTCACCATAGCTCTTGCCAGATTTCGAAATACTATAGTTATGATGGCATGATGTGCGACATATTAATCATGAATTCGAAATAGTATGATTTACATCATTTGAGGTAAGCATGTGAAAAATGTCAGAAAATGGAATTAATTTTTACACTATTGTTTATGATTCT
>ERZ1645185.487-NODE-487-length-16659-cov-12.722898_pt1 | contig 16659 bp, 17 predicted proteins | sample MGYA00575351_ERZ1645185 | MGnify/ENA primary metagenome ERZ1645185 (study PRJEB40838, sample SAMN11284767) | freshwater sediment metagenome | isolation source: river sediment | host: Sediment | place: India: Jana village, Kanpur | collected 2015-12-17 ...
TGATGGACGAACTGCACGAGGAGTTCATCAAGGAGGAGATGCCCAACCGCGTGCATCTGTCCACCAGCTGCTGCGAGATCAACTGCGGCGGCCAGGCCGACATCGCAATCATCGTTCAGCACACGAAGCCGCCGAAGATCAACCATGACCTGGTGGCCAACGTCTGCGAGCGTCCGGCGGTGGTGGCTCGCTGCCCGGTGGCCGCGATCCGCCCGGCGCTGGTCAACGGCAAGCCGTCGCTGGAGGTGGACGAGAAGAAGTGCATCTGCTGCGGCGCCTGTTACCCGCCATGCCCGCCGATGCAGATCAACGACCCCGAGCACAGCAAGCTGGCGATCTGGGTCGGTGGCAAGAACAGCAACGCGCGCGGCAAGCCGACCTTCATGAAGATGGTCGCGAGCGGCCTGCCGAACAACCCCCCGCGCTGGCCCGAGGTGTCGGCGATCGTTAAGAAGATCCTCTACACCTACAAGGCCGACGCGCGTTCGTGGGAGCGCCTGTCCGACTGGGTCGAGCGCATCGGCTGGCCGCGCTTCTTCGAGAAGTGCGACCTGCCCTTCACCAAGTACCTGATCGATGATTGGCGCGGTTCGCGCGCCAACCTGAACGCGTCGACGCACATCCGTTTCTGAGACCGTCAGCATGAAACTCGCCTTGATGGTCTCGGAAGGGCCGTACACCCACCAGGCCGCCGACACCGCGTGGAACTTTGCCGCCGCGGCAATTGCCAAGGGCCACGAGGTGATGCGCGTCTTTTTCTATCACGACGGCGTCTACAACGCGACCCGACTCACCGAGCCGCCGCAGGACGACCGGCACATCGTCAACCGCTGGAGCAAGCTGAAGGAAGAGCACAACGTGGACCTGGTGGTCTGCGTGGCGGCCGCGCTGCGCCGAGGCATCAAGGACGAGGTGCTGGCGCCGGGTTTTCGCATCAGCGGCCTGGGGCAGTTGGTCGACGCCGGCATCAAGGCCGACCGCACGGTGACCTTCGGCGACTGACGGGGTGAACACGCGATGAAGAAGTTCATGTTCGTCAATCGCAAGGCGCCGTACGGCACGATCTACGCGCTCGAGAGCCTGGAGGTCGTGCTCATCACCGCCACCTTTGACCAGGACGTGAGCCTGGCGTTCATCGACGACGGCGTCTACGAGTTGGCGAAGACCCAGGACACCAAGGGCATCGGCATCAAGAACCACAGCAAGACCTACCGTGCGCTCGACGGCTACGACGTCGAGAAGCTCTACGTCGAGCGCGAGTCGCTCGAGGCGCGCGGCCTGACCGAGGCCGACCTGCTGGTCGACGTCGAGGTGCTGTCGACGGCGCAGATGGCCGACCTGATGGCCGAGCAAGACGTCGTGCTTTCATTCTGAGGTGGCCATGCTGCACATCGTCAACAAGTCGCACCGCCAGACCACGGCGCTGGCGAGCTGCCTGCGCCTGGCCAAACCCGGCCAGGCGCTGCTGCTGACCGAGGATGCCGTCTACGCTGCGACGAAGGGCGGGGCCGAGTCGGCGGGACTCGCCGGCGCGCTGGCGAAGCTGAAGGTCTACGTCCTGCAGCCCGACGTCGAGGCGCGCGGCATGGCCGGCAAGCTGGTCGACGGCGTCACCGCGGTCGGCTACGACGGTTTCGTCGACCTGGTCACCGAACATTCCACCAACCAATCCTGGCTGTGAAGCAGCTTTTCTGAGGAGACCCCATGTCCATCGAAGTCAACGGCGCCAGCATCGAAACCGACGAAGAGGGCTATCTCGTCAACCTGTCCGACTGGAGCGAGGACGTCGCCAAGGAAATCGCCAAGGGCGAGAACGTCGAAATGAGCGATAACCATTGGGAAGTCGTCAATTTCCTGCGCCAGTACTACGACGAGTACCAGATTGCGCCTGCGGTGCGCGTGCTGACCAAGGCGATCGGCAAGCAGCTTGGCGAGGAGAAGGGCAACAGCAAGTACCTGTACGAGCTGTTCCCCTACGGCCCGGCCAAGCAGGCCTGCAAGATCGCCGGCCTGCCCAAGCCGACCGGCTGCGTCTGAGCCCAGCGCCGGAATGAGCGAGCAGCGCGCGCGGGCCGGGCGCCGGGCCGCTCCCAAGCCGGCCGTTCGCCTCCGGGGCAGCGCGTCCGCCGGACGCGCTTCGTCCTGGCTCACCCCACAGGGGGATCGACCGAGGTGCCCGGCAGGCGGGGGGCTGCAGTGACGGCGCTTTCGCTGGCCTATGCGGCGCTGTTCTATGTCGCCACGGCGGTCTTCGTCGTCGGGCTGGCGCTGAAGATCCGCGGGTACGCGCGCACGCCGGCGCCGCTGAAGATTCCCACCACGCCGGCGCCGACGTCTGGCGGCGGTGTCGCGTTGCGCCTGACGCGCGAGGTTCTGTTCTTCGAGAGCCTTTTCAAGGGTAGCAAGTGGACCTGGCTTTTCGGCTGGCTTTTCCACGCCTCGCTGCTGCTGGTGCTGCTGCGCCACCTGCGCTACTTCCAAGAGCCGGTCTGGGCGCCGGTGGTGTTCGTGCAGTTCATCGGCACCTGGGCCGGAGTGACGATGGTCGTGGGGCTGGCCGGCCTGTGGGCGCGCCGCTTCCTGGTCGACCGTGTGCGCTACATCTCCACCCCGTCGGACCACCTGCACCTGGCGTTGCTGATCGCGATCGGGCTGAGCGGCCTCACGATGCGCTTCGTCGCCCACACCGACGTCGTGGCGGTCAAGGCCTTCATGCTCGGGCTGATGCGCTTTTCCATACAGCCGCTGCCCGCCGACCCGCTGCTGCTCATTCATCTGACGCTGGTGGCGGTGCTGATGATCGTCTTCCCGGTCAGCAAGCTGCTGCACGCGCCGGGCCTGTTCTTCAGCCCCACGCGCAACCAGAGCGACGATCCGCGCGAATCGCGCCATCTGGCCGCCTGGGCCTCGGCGCTCGACAAGTCCTGACCCGCCCGCCATGGCCGCTGCCAAGTTCGAGACGCCTGCGCTCAAGCCCTATCCGGTGATCCCGCTGGTCGCCGAAGGGGCGATGGCGCACAGCAAGCCCTTTGTCGCGCCAGCCAAGATTCAGGAAGCGGTCGGCTTCCCGGGCGAATTGACCGACGGCTGGGAGCAACGCGCCGTCGCCAAGATGGGCGAACTGCTCGACAAGTACCGGTCCCTGCGCGTCTACATGGACGCCTGCGTGCACTGCGGCGCCTGCAGCGACAAGTGCCACTACTACCTCGGCACCGGCGACCCGAAGAACATGCCGGTGGCGCGCCAGGACCTGATGCGCGCGGTGTACCGGCGCTACTTCACCTTCGCCGGCAAGCACTTCCCTAGGCTGGTCGGTGCGGTCGACATGAGCAAGGACGTGCTCGACCAGTGGTGGAGCTACTACAACCAGTGCAGCGAGTGCCGCCGCTGCAGCGTGTTTTGTCCCTACGGCATCGACACCGCCGAGATCACGATGGCCGCGCGCGAGATCATGGACTCGGTGGGCCTGGGGCAGAAGTACGCCAACGAGATCATCGGCAAGGTGCACCGCATCGGCAACAACCTGGGCATCCCGGGGCCGGCGCTGGAGGACACGCTGCTCGGCCTGGAAGAGGACACCAAGGACGAGACCGGCGTGGACGTGCGCTTCCCGCTCGACGCCAAGGGCGCCGAGGTGCTGCTGGTCACGCCCTCGGCCGACTTCTTCAGCGAACCGCATGTGGACAGCTTGATCGGCTATGCAAAGGTGTTCCATGCCGCCGGCATCAGCTGGACGCTCAGCACCAAGGCGAGCGAGGCGGGCAACTTCGGCCTGTTCATCGGCAACTACGAGCAGCTGCGCAAGATCGCGCTGCGCATCCGCGAGGCTGCGCTCGAGCTCGGCGTCAAGCGCATCGTGGTCGGCGAGTGCGGACACGCTTGGCGCGTGGCCTACAGCTTCTGGAACACGCTGGTCGGCATCGGCGCCGGCGGCAAGGATCCGTTCGCGATCGAGTTGCAGAACCAGCTCGACGGCCGCTACAAGCAGCCGATGCACATCTGCGAGCTGACCTACGACCTGATCCAGCGCGGTGCGCTGAAGTTCGACAAGGAGAAGAACGATGGCCGCATCATCACCTTCCACGACTCGTGCAACGTCGCGCGGGCCTCACGCATGGGCGATTTCGCCGGCGGCCAGTTCGTGATCCCGCGCGAGATCATCAAGGCGGTGGCCAGCAACTTCCACGACATGGCCGCCGGAACGACCCACGAGGCCACCTTCTGCTGCGGTGGCGGCGGCGGGCTGCTCACCGACGACCTGCTCGAGCTGCGCGTCAAGGGCGCCCTGCCGCGCATGGAAGCGCTGAAGAACGTCGTCGACGTGCACGGCGTCAACTTCATGGCCACGATCTGCGCGATCTGCAAGGCGCAGTTCAGCAAGGTGCTGCCGTACTACGGCTTCGACATGAGCATGGTGGGCGGCGTGCACCAGCTCGTCAGCAAGGCAATCCGGCTCGGCGAGCCGCACTGAATTTCTGCGAGGAACCCTCGATGTCTTCCAATCCCTCCGCAACCGCAACCAAGCCGCTGACCTTCCGGCGCTACCAGGACGGCGACACGAAGGTCAAGCGCTGGCAGGACGAGATCTTCGATGCCGACCACTCGCACAAGTGCCCGACCTACATCCAGAGCACGCCGCCCTGCCAGGGCTCGTGCCCGTCGGGCGAGGACATCCGCGGCTACCTGAACATCGTGCGCGGCATCGAGAAGCCGCCGGCGGGCATGAAGTGGCAGGAGTACGCCTGGCGCCGCCTGACCGAGGCCAACCCGCTGCCCAGCGTGATGGGCCGCGTCTGCCCCGCGCCGTGCGAGAGCGGCTGCAACCGAAACCAGGTCGAGGACTTCGTCGGCATCAACTCGGTCGAGCACTTCCTTGGCGAGTGGGCGATCGAGAACCAGCTCGGCTTCCCAAAGCCCGAGACGAAGACCGGCCGATCCGTGGCCGTGATCGGCGGCGGCCCGGCCGGGCTGTCGGTGGCCTACCAGCTGGCGCGCAAGGGCCACGAGGTCACGATCTTCGACGAGCGCGCCGAGCTCGGCGGCATGATGCGCTACGGCATCCCGGGCTTCCGCACCCCGCGTCAAGTGCTCGACGCCGAGATCCAGCGCATCCTCGACCTCGGCGTCGTGGCGCGCATGAACACGCGCATCGGCCGCGACATCACGCTCGAGCAGATCCAGAAGGACTTCGACGCCGTTTTCCTCGGCCTGGGCGCGCAGAGCGGCCGATCGCTGCCCGTGGAGGGCAGCGACGCACCTAACGTCGTCACTGCGACGGCGTTCCTGAAGGCCTTCAACGACGGGCGCATGATGCACGTCGGCAAGCGCGTGGTGGTGGTGGGAGGAGGCGACACCTCGATCGACGTCGCCACTGTCGCGCGGCGCCTGGGCCACATCGACAGCGTGCACGAGGCCGACCTGCCGGAGAACGCGATTGGTGCCGAGACCGGCTACGCCGCCCGCGACGCCGCGCTGCTGTCGCGGCGCGAGGGTGCCGAGGTCACGCTCACCTCGGTGTTCGCGATCGAGAAGATGCAGGCCAGCAAGCACGAGGTCGAGCACGCCTTGGCTGAAGGCATCGCCATTCGTGGTGGCCTGGCGCCGGTAGCGGTGATCCGTGACGCGAACGGCCGGGCGACCGCATTGCGTGTCGTCAGGTGCGAGGCCAAGCTGGTCGGCGGCCGGCTGGAGATCAAGAACGTACCCGGCACCGAGGAGGATATCGAGGCTGACCTGATCGTCTCGGCCATCGGCCAGGCGGTCGACTTCACTGGCCTCGAGACCTTGAACAACGGTCGCGGCGCGCTTGCCAGCGACAAGAATTACCAGGTGCAGATGACGGTCGACGGCAAGGCGCAACTGCAACCGGGCCTGTTCTGCGGCGGCGACGTGATCCGGCCGCACCTGCTGACCACCGCGATCGGCCAGGGTGCGATCGCCGCCGACGGCATCGACCGCCACTTGCGCGGCGAGACGCTCGACAAGCGGCCGAAGGTCGACGTGCACAGCTTCGACCTGATGCGCAAGATGGTGGAGAAGGGTCTGAAGATCACCAAGATCGAGGCCCCGCTGCACGGCACCGATGCCAGCACCGGCGCGGTGCACAACTTCGACAACCGCTCCGATCGCTATGTCATCCCGCACAAGGAGTTGTTCCTCGGCCACTTCCCGTACACGGCCCGTATCCATCGCAAGGTGGTGACGCTAACCGCCGACGAGGCGCTGAACAACTTCGAGGAGCGGCTCATGCCGCTGCTCGAGGCGCAGGCGCAGGCCGAGGCCAAGCGCTGCATGAGTTGCGGGCTGTGCTTCGAGTGCGACAACTGCGTCGTCTACTGCCCGCAGACGGCGGTATTCAAGGTCAAGAAGTCGCAGTCGACCACAGGCCGCTACGTCGACACCGACTACACCAAGTGCATCGGCTGTCACATCTGCAAGGACGTCTGTCCGACGGGCTACATCCAGATGGGGCTGGGCGAGTAACTGCATGCGCCACGCCGGGCTCATCCTTGCCGTGCTCGCTCTGGTGGCGGCTGTGACACCCTGGAGCGCCTCTAGGGCAGATACGGCGAAGCGTGGACTGTTGCCGGCCATCGAGCCGGCCGCCAAGGGTGAGCGTTGCGTCGAAGACACTGCGACGATGCGGCGCAATCACATGCGCTTTCTCGAGCATCAGCGCGACGACACGGTGCACGGAGGCATCCGTGGCGCCAAGCACAGCCTGAAGGGCTGCGTCGACTGCCACGCCAGCAAGACCACCGGCAGCGTCGCCGCGGCCAAGACTGACTTCTGCGTGGCGTGCCACAGTTTCGCGGCTGTCAAGGTCGACTGCTTCGGATGTCACGCCACCAAGCCAGCCGCAGCCCTCGCCACGACCTCAGGAGGCAAACCGTGAGCGACGATCCGGGCCGGCGCGGATTCCTCGGCCTCGCTGCCGCGGCCACCGCAGGCCTGGCAGGGGTGGTGCTGGCGCCGGGCATCCGGCTCGTCGAGGTCGCGCAGGCGGCCACGCCCGCGGATGCATCGATCGGCGCGAACCCGAAAGTGCGCTGGGGCATGCTGATCGACACCACCAAGTGCGCCAGCGGCTGCACCGATTGCGTCGACGCCTGCCAGACCGAGAACGGCCTCGCCAAGCCGACCCGCTCGACCGACCCGCAGTGGATTCGCAAGGTCGAGATCAAGGAGATCAAGACCGGTCGGCAGGCCTCCGTGCCGGTGATGTGCCAGCACTGCGCCGAGCCGCCCTGCGTCGACGTCTGCCCGACCGGCGCATCGTTCAAGCGCGCCGACGGCATCGTGCTGGTCGATCGCCACAGCTGCATCGGCTGCCGCTACTGCATGATGGCCTGCCCGTACAAGGCGCGCAGCTTCGTGCATGAACCGCTAACGGGGCAAAAGCCCGACGTGCCGCGCGGTAAGGGTTGCGTGGAAAGCTGCACCTTGTGCGTGCACCGCCTCGATGCCGGCCAGAAGACCACCGCCTGCGCCGAGGCCTGCACCCGGGCCGGCCACGGTGCGATCGTCTTCGGCGACCTGAACGACCCCGCGAGCGAGATATCCCGCCGCGTGCGCGAGGTTCGCAGCACCCAGCTGCGCGCCGACCTGCGTCTGGATCCGGGCGTGCGCTACGCGGGCCTGTGAGGCGCGATCCCTGGAGCATGCCGATGCAGACCCTGGTGCACGCCCGAAACGAGAGCCGCAACTTCTGGCTGCTGGCCACGCTCGGCGCGCTGGTCACCGCGGTCGGGCTCGGCGCGGCACACCTGATGGAAGAGCACGGCCATGCGATCACCGGCATGGACAATGCCGTGGTCTGGGGCCTGCCGCACGTGTTCGCGATCTTCATGATCGTCGCCGCCTCGGGGGTGCTCAACGTCGCCTCCATCGGCTCGGTGTTCGGCAAGCCGGACTACAAGAAGCGCGCGCCGCTGTCGGGCCTGCTCAGCATCGCGATGCTGGCCGGCGGCCTGATGGTGCTGATGCTCGACCTGGGACGGCCCGAGCGGATCGTGGTCGCGGCGACGCATTACAACTTCAGTTCAGTGTTCGCCTGGAATGTGCTGCTGTATTCGGGCATGGTGGCCATCGTCGTGCTCTATCTGTGGACGATGTTCGAGCGCCGCTTCAACGCCTGGTCCCGCCCGGCAGGCATCGCCGCGCTGGTCTGGCGCTTCGTGCTGACCACCGGCACTGGCTCGATCTTCGGCTTTCTGGTGGCGCGACAGGCCTACGGCACGGCGCTGCTGGCGCCGCTGTTCATCGTGTTGTCCTTCGGCTGGGGCCTGGCGGTGTTCCTGATCGTGCAGGCCACGATGTACCGGTGGAACGGCCGGCACCTCGAACCGGCCCTGCAGCGGCGGCTGGCGCGGCTGCTGGGCGTGTTTGTCGCCGCGGCGCTCTTCCTGGTGGCCGTGCAGCACCTGACCAGCGGCTATTTCGCCAGGCAGCAGGCGTTCGAGGCCTTCATCCTGCGCGACGGCGGCGTGTATCCGTGGTTGTTCTGGGGCGGCTACGTGCTTGTCGGCGCGGCGCTGCCGCTGCTGCTGCTGTTCCATCCGCGGCTCGGCGGCGAGGGCGGCATGCTCGCCGCGTGCCTGCTGATCGTGCTCGGCGCCTTCGCCTGGCTCTACGTCTTCATCATCGGGGGCCAGGCCTTCCCGCTGGAGATCTTCCCCGGGGCCGAGGTCAGCAGCAGCTTCGGCGACGGCCAGATCGCCGGCTACCTGCCGGCCTGGCCGGAATGGCTGCTGGGCATCGGCGGGCTGGGCGCCGCCTTCCTGCTCACGGTGATTGGCGTGCGTGCCTTTGACTTCATGCCCCAGGACGACCTGGCCGCGGGCGGGCATTGACATGGACCGGCTGCTGCTGTCCGCCGCGCACAAGTCCTCGGGCAAGACGACGGTCAGCGTCGGGCTGTGCGCTGCGCTCGCGGCAGATGGTCGGGCCGTGGCACCGTTCAAGAAGGGCCCGGACTACATCGACCCGATGTGGCTCGAGCGTGCGGCGGGGCGACCGTGTTTCAACCTCGACGCCTACCTGATGACCGACGCCGCGCTCGCGCGCTGCCTGCACCGCGGCGCGCGCGGTGCCGATCTCGTGCTGGTCGAGGGCAACAAGGGTCTCTACGATGGCCTGTCGCTGGACGGCAGCAACAGCAATGCCGCGTTGGCGCGGCGTTTCGGCCTGCCGGTGCTACTGATCATCGATGCGCGCGGCATGACCCGCGGCATTGCGCCGCTGATCCTGGGCTACCAGGCCTTCGATCGCGAACTGCGCATCGGCGGCGTGATCCTGAATCGTGTCGGCGGCCCGCGCCACGAGGCCAAGTTGCGCGCGGTGATCGAGCACTACACCGACGTGCCGGTGCTCGGCGCCGTGGCCGAGGACCGGCGGCTGTCGATGACCGAGCGTCATCTCGGCCTGATGCCCTGCGCCGAGGTGGACGACGCCGACGCGCGCGTGCGGTCGATCGGTCACATCGTGGGCGCCCAGGTCGACCTGCGCCGTGTGTGCGAACTGGCGGCCTCGGCACCGCCGCTGAACCTTCCGCCCCGTGCCGTTCGGCGCACCCTCGGTCCGGCCGACGTGCGCATCGGCATTGCGCGTGATCGCGCGTTCGGCTTCTACTACCCGGACGACCTGGTCGCGTTGCAGGACGCCGGCGCGGAACTGGTGCCGTTCGACACGCTTCACGACCGGGCCTTGCCAGCCATCGACGGCCTGGTCATCGGCGGCGGCTTTCCCGAGACGGCCATGCTCGAGCTCGAGGCCAATGCCGGGATGCGCCAATCGATCCGCCTTGCCATAGAGGCCGGGTTGCCGACCTACGCCGAGTGCGGCGGGCTGATGTACCTGGCGCGCAGCGTGCGCTGGCAAGGCCGGGTCGCGCAGATGGTGGGTGCGATCCCGGGCGACGTGGTGATGCACGAACGACCGGTCGGTCGTGGCTACGTTCACCTGGAAGAGACGGCCGCGATGCCCTGGCGCGGCCGGGTGAGCGACCTGCGCGGCCACGAGTTCCATCACTCGAGCCTCGTCGGGCTGGATCCGGGCGTCGAGTTCGCGTATCGAGTCAAGCGGGGTCACGGCATCGACGGCGAACGCGATGGGGTGGTCGTGCACAACCTTCTGGCCAGCTATGCGCACCTGCGCGACGCCGCGGGCGCGCGCTGGGGCGGGCGTTTCGTGGAATTCGTGCGCCGCCAGCGGGCCGGTCGTGCGCCGGCCCAGCGGCCGGCGGCGCTGGGTGTGCGATGAACATCGTGCGGAGCCTGGCCGGTGCCGAACGCCACCTGCGGGTCGGCGAGCGCGCGGTGCCGACGGACGGCGAGGGCTACCTTCTGAGTCTGGATGACTGGTCCGAAGAATTCGCCTGCGCCCAGGCGCGCGAGGAGGGTCTGGCGCTGACGCCTCGCCATTGGGAGGTAATCCACTTCCTGCGCGAGCATTACCAGACGCACGGCGTTCAGGCTCAGGTCCGGGTGATGGTGCGTCACTTTACGCAGGCATGGGGCCCGCAGGAGGGGAGCAACCATGCGCTGCATGCCATGTTCCCGGTGGGCGGGCCGCAAAAGCAGGGCAACCGGTTGGCAGGCCTGCTGCGAACCAAGGGTGAGCATTGACCGATGACCGATCGAGATGGGAGAGCGCATGAACGCCTTCACTGATCTGCCCGCGTTGTTGGCGGCAGCGCGCCATCGCTGCGGCCGGGTGGCACTCGTAGGCGCCGGCCCCGGGGGTGCCGATCTACTCACGCTGAAGGCGGCGCGGTTGCTGGCGCAAGCCGAGGTGGTGGTGTACGACCACCTGGTGGGTGCGGACATCCTGGCGCTGGTCAACCCTGGCGCCGAGCGGCTCTACGTAGGCAAGGAGCGCAGCCACCACAGCGTGCCGCAATCCGACATCAACGAGTTGCTGGTGGCGCGGGCGCTCGAGGGGCTGCAGGTGGTGCGGCTGAAGGGCGGCGACCCTTTCGTCTTCGGCCGCGGCGGCGAGGAGCTGCAGGTTCTGGCCGCTGCCGGCGTGCCCTTCGAAGTGGTGCCCGGCGTCACTGCCGCGTGCGGAGTGGCCGCATATGCCGGCATTCCGTTGACGCACCGCGACTTCGCGCAGAGCTGCACTTTCGTCACCGGTCACCTCAAGGACGGCAGCTGCGACCTGGACTGGCCGGCGCTCACCCGGCCCCGGCAGACGGTCGTGATCTACATGGGCCTGTCCGGGCTGCAAACGATCTGCGCGCGGCTGGTCGCACATGGCTTGCCGGCAGATTGGCCGGCCGCGGTGGTGGCGCAAGGCACCTTACCTGGGCAGCGCGTGGTGTGTGCGACGCTGGGCACGCTGGCCGACGCGGTGTCCCGGGCCGGCCTGCAATCGCCCTGCCTGACGATCGTGGGCGAGGTGGTGCGTCTGCGGGAGCAGCTGTCGTGGTTTGCGGATGAGCCGGCAGCCGAACCGGCAGCGGTCTAGCGCGAATCCGGTTTAGCGCGAATCCGCCACCCTGGCCTCGACCGCGAGCACCGCGGCCTCGACGCGCGAGCTGAGGTTGAGCTTGCTCAGGATGTGGCGCACGTGCAGCTTGACGGTGTCGTGGCTGATGTCGAGGGCGCGGGCGATGGTTTTGTTGCTCTCGCCGCGCGCCAGGTGTTCAAGGATCTCGCGTTCGCGCTCGGTCAGAGTGGCCAGGGCGCCTCGCCGGTCGCTGCCCTTGCCGCCGGCCTGCAGCAGCTGGGCGAGCTTGGCCGTCATGGCCGGCGCCACCGCCAACTCGCCGCGAGCCGCCTGGCCGATTCCCTTGACGATGTCCTCGGGCTCCATGTCCTTGAGCAGGTAGCCACGCACGCCGGCCCGCAGCGCGGCCGAAAGGTCGGCCTCCGAATCGCTCATCGTCAGGATCAGCGCCGGGGTCTCGATGCCCTCGGCGCGCATGCGACGCAGCAGCGTCAAGCCGTCGGTCTGCGGCATGCGCAGATCGAGCACCGCCAGCTCGGGCCGGTGCTCGCGCAGCACGGCCAGAAGTTCGTCCGGGTTGGCCACGGCCGCCAGCACTTCCATGCCGCCGCGCTGGCGCAGCAGGTCGGCCAGGCCGTTGCGACACAGCGCGTGGTCGTCGATCAGGGCGATGCGTGGTGCGGCCATCAGTGCAGTCCGCTCTGGGGGGTGGCGTGCGCAGAAACCGTCGGAAAGGACAACTGCACCCGCGTGCCGCCGCCTTCGCGTGCGCGTACGTCGAGCCGGCCGCCGATGCGCCGGGCGCGTTCGCGCATCACTTCCAGCCCGTAGTGCGAAGGGCCTGCCTGCTGCGCGCCGGCCGGGCCGATGCCGTCGTCGTCGACGGTGATCTGCACCTCGCCGCGTCCCGCCGGCGCGATGCGCAGCCAGGCGTGGCTTGCCCCGGCATGGCGGGCCACGTTGTTCAGCGCCTCTTGCACCAGGTGGAAGACCTGGGCCTCGTGCTCGGCCGGCATCTTCAGCGCGGGCAGCTCGTTGACGAACTCGAGCGTGCCGGAGCCCATGCGGCGGAAGCGATCGACGCTGCCCTGAAGCGCGTGCATCAGCCCGAGCGGGTCCATCGGCGTGCGCAGGTGCGTGATGATGCTGCGCAGGTTGGCATGCGCCTCGCTGACCGCCGAACGCACCTCGTCGCAGTAGCGCTGCGCCTGGGTTTCGTCGTGCGCCCGCAGCGCGTCCTCGAGCAGCGGCAGGCGCATCTTCACGAAGGCCAGCGACTGCCCCAGCGAATCGTGGACCTCGGCGGCCATGGTCTGCCGCTGCTCGGCCAATGTCGCCCGCAGGTGCTCGGCCTCAAGGCGGGCATTGTTCAGCGCCAGACCAAGAAGGTCGCCGATCGAGCGCAGCAGGCCCTGGACCTCGGCCGACGGCTCGCTGGTGTCGGCGAAGAACAGGTTGTAGACCCCGAGTACCCGGCCCCGGTGTTGCAGCGGAACCGCCAGCAACCGGCGGCAGCCCTGGCCGAAATAGTCGGCGCCGCTGCGGCGCGCGCAGTTGTCGAGCTCCGCAGCCCAGACCACCGGCTGGCCATCCGCCGCGCTGCCGCAATGCCCGCAGTGGCGGTCCACGGCCAGTTCGGCCTCCCGCAGTCCGGCCGGCAGCCCGACGGCGCTGACCAGTTGCAGGCGTTCACCGTCGTCGGACAGCACGCGCACCGCCCCGGCCTGGGCCCCGGCCAGTTGCACGATCGGATTCAGAAAGCGCTGCAGCAGCATGGCCAGGTCGCCGCCGGTGGCCAGGCCGGCCGTAATGGCGGCGAGCAGCGATGTCTCGGACGTCGTCGGTGCGTCCGCGGTCGGTTCCGTGGCCACCGCCTCCGGGTGGTCGATGTTCATGGCACGTTGCACGGCAAGGGCCTTGTCTCCGGGTGTCCGGGGCTGCCGCATCGACCGGCCCCTCCCCGGGGTCGTCGGCGCCAGCCTCGCGCCCGGTCGCATCCTACGGCATTGGCGGTGAGCCGGCCTCGGGATCGGCACGGGGTCGGCGCGGAGTGGGACCGGTCCCGCCGCCCGCGGCAGCCGTCAGGGCGCTGCCGCGCCGTCAGCCGACCGGTGCCGCCGCGGCCCGCCCGTGCAGTCGTCGCAATCCGGCCAGATCGACGTCGACGAGCGATCCGAACTCAACGAGCGCGCCGGACAGGTCATCGTCGCGGGTGTAGGCGCTGCGCACCGCCACCACCGGGATGCCGGCGGCGCGCGCCGCGCCGACGCCCGGGGCCGAGTCCTCGAGCGCCAGCACCTCGCGCGGCGCCAGGCCGAGCCGCTGCAGCACCCAGAGATAGATGTCTGGCGCCGGCTTCTTGTGCGGCACCACGTCGCCCGCGCCGATGCAGCTGAACCAGCCGATGGCGTCGGCGCCGAGCGTGTGCCCGAGCAGCGCCTGCACGTTCGCCGGTTGCGTGGTGGTGGCGATCGCCAGCGCCAGACCTTCGGCACGCGCGGCGCGCAGCAAGTCCTCGACGCCCGGCCGCAGCGCGACCGCGCCCGAAGCCACCAGCGCTTCGTAGTGACGCGTCTTCAGCGCATGCCACTGCGCGATGCGCTCCTGCACACCCGGCCCCGCGGCTGCGGTCGGGTCGACGCGCCGCCACCAGCTCAGCAGCCGCTCCTTGCCACCGGTGACGCCCAGCAGCTCGCCGTACTGCGCCTCGTCCCAGTGCCAGGGCAGCCCGGCGTCGGCGAAGGCGCGGTTGAACGCCACACGGTGGCCGTCGCGCTCGGTTTCGGCGAGCGTGCCGTCGACGTCCCAGACGAGCGCCTTCAGCGCAGCGGTCACGGTCGCAACAACGCCTCGGCGCGCGCGGCCACCTGCTCGGGCGTCAGCTCGAAGTGGCGGAACACTTCGGCCGCCGGCGCGCTCTCGCCGAAGCGGTCGACGCCCATCACGTCGCCCTGCAGGCCGACGTACTTGCGCCAGAAGTCGGGGTGCGCCGCCTCGATCGCCAGCGCCGGCAGTTGCGGGCGCAGAACGGCGTCGCGGTAGGCGCGTGGCTGGCGATCGAACACGCTGGTCGAAGGCATCGAGACCACGCGCACCGGAATGCCGCGCCCGGCGAGCAGCTTCTGCGCCTGAACCGCCAGCGCGAGTTCGGAGCCGGTGGCTAGCAGCGTGGCGCGGGCGTCGGCGGGCTCGTCGAGCACATAGCCGCCGCGCGCGACCTCGGCCGCGCGTGCCGCCGGCACCAGTGCCGGCAGCGCCTGGCGCGACAGCGCGAGCGTGCTCGGTCCACCGTGCTCGCCACCGCGCGCGAGCGCCGCTCCCCATGCAACCGCGGTCTCTACCCCGTCGGCAGGGCGCCACACGTCGAGGTTGGGGATCAGCCGCAGCGACGGCACATGCTCCACCGCCTGGTGTGTCGGGCCGTCCTCCCCGAGACCGATCGAGTCGTGCGTGAAGACGTGCACCACTCGCTGCTTCATCAGCGCGGCCATGCGCACGGCGTTGCGACTGTAGTCGCTGAACGTAAGGAAGGTGCCGCCAAAAGGAATGAAGCCTCCGTGCAGCGCGAGGCCGTTCATCGCCGCAGCCATGCCGAACTCGCGCACGCCCCAGCTCAGGTGACGTCCTGGTTCCTCGGGCGTGCAGGCGACGGCTCCCTTCCAGTCGGTGAGGTTGCTGCCGGTGAGGTCAGCGCTCCCACCGAAGAGTTCCGGCAGCCTCGGCGCAATGGCGTCAAGCACCAGTTGCGAGGCCTTGCGCGTCGCGATACCGCCTGCTTGCGCCAACTGTTCCACCGCCTGCTGCACCAGCGTGTCGAACTGCGGCGGCAGCCGGCCCGCGACGCGGCGCTCGAACTCCTCGGCCAGCGCCGGGAACGCTGCGCGGTACGCGACGAAGCGCGCCTCCCAAGCTGCCCGCTCGGACGCTCCTGTCGCACGGGCGTCCCAGGCGCGGCGCAGGTCCTCGGGCACGTCGAAAGGCGCGTGCGGCCAGCCAAGCGCCTCGCGCATCGCAGCGAGTTCCTTCGCGCCGAGCGGCGCACCATGCACATCCGCACTGCCGCTCTTGGTGGGTGCACCACGGCCGATCTCCGTGCGGCAGTCGATGAAGGTGGGTTTGGCGCCGGGACGTTGCGCCTGCGCTCGCGCCTCTGCAATCGCGTCGGCCACCGCAGCGGTATCGTGGCCGTCGATGGGTCCGATCACATGCCAGCCGCACGCGCGCAGACGTGCTGGCGTATCGTCACGGAACCAGCCGCGCACGTCACCGTCGATCGAGATGCCGTTGTCGTCGTAGAGCACGATCAGCTTGGCCAGGGCCCAGGTGCCGGCCAGGCTGAACGCCTCCTGCGAGATGCCCTCCATCAGGCACCCGTCGCCTACGAAGACATAGGTGAAGTGGTCGACGATGCGGTGTCCGGGGCGATTGAATTCGGCTGCGAGCAGCCGCTCAGCCAGTGCCATGCCGACCGCGTTCGCGAGTCCCTGGCCGAGCGGACCGGTCGTCGTATCGACGCCGGGCGTCATGCCGTGCTCGGGATGGCCCGGCGTGCGGCTGCCGAATTGGCGAAAGCGCTTCAGCTCCGCAACCGGTAGGTCGTAGCCGGTCAGGTGCAGCAGCGCATACAGCAGCATCGACGCGTGGCCGTTCGAGAGCACGAAGCGGTCGCGGTCGGGCCATTGCGGACAGGCGGGGTCGTGTTTCAGGTGCCGGTGCCACAGCGCCTCGGCCATCTCGGCCATCCCGAGGGGTGCGCCGGGGTGGCCACTGTTGGCGGCTTGCACCGCGTCGGCGGCCAGGAAGCGCAGCGCGCGCGCGAGGTTCGGGTCGCTGACGCGCGGCTTGGGCGGGGGCGCTGCCGCCTCGACGGTCGAATCCATTGGCAAGTCCTTCTACCAGTGAACGCGGATCAGAGCGCCCCGAGCGCGCGCTTGCGCCGCTCGAGCATGCGCCAGATGTATGGCGTGAAAATGAGCTGCATCGCCAGTTCCATCTTCCCGCCCGGCACGACCAAGGTGTTGGCGCGGCTCATCCACGAGTCGTGGATCATCGACAGCAGATACGGGAAGTCGATTCCCTTCGGGTTCGAGAAGCGGATCACGCACAGGCTTTCGTCGGCGGTCGGGATGTCTCGTGCGATGAAGGGGTTGCTCGTGTCGACCACCGGCACGCGCTGGAAGTTGACGTGCGTGTGCGCGAACTGCGGGA
>ERZ1645185.488-NODE-488-length-16649-cov-6.481560_pt1 | contig 16649 bp, 16 predicted proteins | sample MGYA00575351_ERZ1645185 | MGnify/ENA primary metagenome ERZ1645185 (study PRJEB40838, sample SAMN11284767) | freshwater sediment metagenome | isolation source: river sediment | host: Sediment | place: India: Jana village, Kanpur | collected 2015-12-17 ...
TGCTCCGATGGAAGCTGCTCCCGCTGACGCTGCTGCTCCGGCTGCTGACGCTGCTGCTCCTGCCGATGCTGCTGCTCCCGCTGACGCTGCTGCTCCGGCTCCCGCTGCTGCTCCCGCTGCCCAGTAATATCGGTTCAGCTGCAAAAGCCGGCCTTCGGGCCGGTTTTTTTTCGTCCGTGTAACGGGAAGATTCGTCGATTGCCTCGAAAACTCAACGCTTGGGCGCATGAGTTGCCGGATCTGTTGCGCGGGACAGGGCGTGTTTGCTTGCCAGGGCGAAAATCGTCCTGATTCTTGGGCAGGGAATGAGGTTTGCTGCATGCCTCTCCGTACACACTCAAGCGGAGAACCAACGTGCGAATCATTTCTGTTGTGACAGGATTGCTGGCCGCAGGCATGGCCTTGCCCGCCTCGGCCTATGTGATTGATGCCAATCTGGCAGAGTGGGGCCTGACGCGGACCGGGAGCGCGTCCGACTGGACCCCGAATACATCGGTCAAAGCCTGGGCGGTCGAAGACCAGACCGGCAACCTCAACACCTATCTGTCTCCCGGTTATGGCGGACAGGCGTATGACGTTGAAGCCCTGTATGTGGACTTCGACGCGCAGTATCTCTATCTCGCGATGGTGACCGGCCACAATCCGCTCACGCAGGATGGCGGGAATAACTACGCGCCGGGTGATTTCGCAATCGATTTTGGCCGTAACGGCGTGTTCGAGTTTGGCCTTGAAACCACCGGCAGCAATGGCATGACCCAGGGTGGGCTGTATGCCGTCACGCAGTGGGGCTCGGGCTTGTGGGGCGCAGCCAACGAAGGCCCCACTTCCATTCTGGCGGGCGTGCTGCTCGGCACGGGGCAGGTGGCTTACACCACGAACGGGGTCGACAACCTGGGTGTGCATGCGGCCGACCGGCATTTCTTTTACGAGGCGCGCATCCCCATTGCCCTGTTCGGCCAGTATTGGGGCAGCGAGTTCGACGTGCACTGGACCATGAACTGCGCAAACGATTCCATGATCGTCGACCCGGCGCCCGGTGCAACAGTGCCCGAGCCCGGTACGCTGGCCTTGTTGCCGCTGGGGTTGCTTGGCATGGTCGCGCTGGCGCGTCGTCGCCGGTCAGCTTAAAAAGCGGTCGAGTCGCGCGATGGCTTCAGCCAGGCGTGATTGCGGTTGGGCGTAGGCGATACGCAGGAAACATTCCGGGCGATGCCGGCCAAAGTCGAGGCCCGGGGTGACTGCCACACCGGCGTCTTCAAGCAGCGACCGGGCAAACTGCATGCTGTCCGGGGTCAATTCGCGGCAGTCTGCATAGAGATAGAACGCGCCTTGCGGCTGCACGGGTATGGCAAGGCCGCGTGCGCGCAACGCCGGCAGCAAAAAATCCCGGCGTGCGTGCAGTTCCGCCTTGCGGGTTTCGAGTTCGGCCAGCGTTTCGGGTGAAAACGCGGCCAGCGCGGCGTGCTGGGCTGGCGTGGACGCAGCCAGAAAAAGATTCTGTGCCAGTCGTTCCAGTGCGGGCAGGGCCCAGGCTGGCGCAACGAGCCAGCCGAGTCGCCAGCCCGTCATCAGAAAGTATTTCGAGAAGCTGTTGACGACGAAGACGTCATCCCAGCTTGTGGCGCTGCGTTCAGGGCCGTCATAAGTCAGTGCGAGATAGATCTCGTCGACGATGAGCGCGATCCCGCGCATGGCGCACCAGTCGCGGATGCGCGCCAGTTCTGTGAACGGCAGCGTGGTGCCGGTGGGATTGGACGGACTGGCGATCAGCACGGCGCGTGTGGCGGGCGTGGCATGCCGCTCGATCAGATCCAGCGTCAACTGGAACGCCGTCGATGCGTCGACGGGAATCGAGACCGGACGGGCTTCGCAAAAACGCGCAAAATGGCGATTGCAGGGATAGCCTGGGTCGGCCATCAATACTTCGTCCCCCGGGCCGGCCAACAGACCCAGCGCCAGCAATAGCGCACCCGATGCGCCGGGTGTGACGACAATGCGCGAGGCATCGACCGGTGCCTGCCAGCGCGCGCTGTGGAAGGCGGCGATGGCCTCGCGCAACTGCGGCAGGCCCAGTGCGCCGGTGTAATGGGTGTGGCCGTCCCGCAGCGCACGGATACCGGCTTCGATGATGGGGGCGGGTGTGGCGAAATCGGGCTCGCCGATTTCCAGGTGGATGATGTCGCGGCCCGTGGCTTCCAGCGCCTGGGCGCGGGCGAGAATGTCCATCACGTGGAAGGGGGCGATCTCGCTGGCGCGGGCGGTGAGGGGCGGGTGTTTCATGCGGGGCGTCCCAGTCGCGCCAGCGGATCTTGACGATAGAACTGCTGCATCTGCGTATACACCGCGGGGTAGGTGTCGGTGAGCAGGTCGGGGACTTCGAAGAACATTTCGGTGGCGACGGCAAAGAATTCCGCCGGGTTGGTGCTGGCGTAGGGATCGACAATCGTATCCTCGCCGGCGTCGACGCGCGCGCACAGGTCTTCGTAGGCGGCACTGAAATCGCGCGCCCAGTCGGCGGCTTTCATGCCCTGGTGCAGCGGCGGAAAACCGTTGGCGTCGCCGTTCAGCATGTCGAGCTTGTGCGCAAACTCATGCAGCACGACGTTGTAGCCTTCGAGCTGGCCGCTTGCGGCGACATCGGCGATGGACAGCACCAGCGGGCCGCCATGCCAGGATTCGCCCGCAAGGATGTCGCGGCTGAGGTGGACCACACCGGCTTCGTCGATTTCTTCGTGTGGGCGCAGGAATTCATCGGGATAGAGGATGATCTCGCTCCAGCCGCGATAACTGGACTCGTCGAGATGCAAGGTGAGCAGACAGGCCTGCAAGGCAATGCGGAGCTGCACCGGCGGTTCGACTGCCGCACCGCCAGCGGCCGAAAAGCTTTTTCCGGCCAGCAGCAGACTGGCCTGATCGTGCAGCATGGCGCGCTCGTCCCCGGTGAGACCGGCCAGCAGCGGCAGGCCGGCAATCGCTTCATCGAACACGGGCTGCGGGATGCGATGGCGACGCAGGATCCGCTCGCGCTTCCAGCGCCCAAACCAGCTCATTCGTCGGCGTCGAGCAGGCGCATCGCCGTGGCGTCGCCAGGCGGATGGTCGAGCTCCACCCGCTCGATCTGTGCGAAGCGCTTGCTGATCTTGTCGCTGGAAATGCGCACGTCGGAGACGTCCTTGCTGGCCTGCTCGATGTGGTTGGCGAGTTTTTTCATGCGCTCGTCGAAGCGGGCGAAATCCTTGGCCAGCTTGCTCAATTCGTCCTTGATCACATGCGCCATGCGTCGCGTTTCCGAATCACGGATCACCGCGCGTGCGGTGTTGAGCACCGCCATCAGCGTGGTCGGCGAGGTGAGCCAGACGCGCTTCTTCTGCGCGTGTTCAACCAGGTCGGGATGGTAGGCGTGGATTTCCGCGAACACCGCCTCGGCGGGCAGGAACATCACCGCGCCGTCCGAGGTTTCGCCCTCGACGATGTATTTTGTGGCGATGTCGTCGACGTGCTTTTTTACGTCCGCCTTGAACTGCCGGCGTGCGGCGTCGCGTTCGGCGGGCGCGAGGCTGTCGTCGAACATGCGGCTGTAGTTTTCCAGCGGAAATTTCGAATCGACGCAGACCCGGCCGGTGGGCTCGGGCAGGATCAGCATGCAGTCGGCGCGCGCGCCGCTGGCCAGCCCCTGCTGGAAGGCGTAGGCGTCCGGCGGCAGGCTGTTGCGCACCAGGGCTTCGAGCTGGACTTCACCGAAGGCACCACGCGAGCGCTTGTCGCCGAGGATTTCCTGCAAGCTGATGACGTTGGTCGCCAGGCCCTCGATCTTCTTCTGCGCTTCATCGATCACCGCCAGCCGGCTCATCACCGAGGTGAAGGTTTCGTTGGTCTTCTTGAAACCCTCGTCGAGTCGCTCGGCGACTTTGCCGGAGATTTCGTTCAGTCGGCCATCCACTGTCTGCGAAAGCTGGTGTACGCGTTCGTTGAACTGTGCCGTCATGCCCTTGAGTGTGTCCTGCAGCAGATGCTGTTCGGCGCGGCCCTGCTCGATGAGCTTTTCCAGCATGGCAGCCTGGAACTGGCTGAACTGGCCGGTGACCGTTTCGCGTGTTTCGGCCAGGCGCTCAGCCTGGGCCACCTGCAAAGCGGACAACTGGGTTTGCATCCGGTCGGATTGTTGCGACAGGCCGGCGTGCAGGTCTGTCAGAACAGCGCGATGGCGACCTTCCATATCCTGCGCCAGCAGCGTGGGCAGGGCGGCTTGCTGGCGCTGCATCGCGTTTTGTCGCAGGAGCAGGATCAGGCCCAGCAGGAAGAGGGCGGCCAGGCCGATCAGGAGACTGATTTCGACAGCATTCATGCGGGGATTCTACCTGTGCACGAAATAAAAAACCCGGCTTGCGCCGGGTTCGGAAGGCTGCGCCATTGCGCCGGATGGACTCAGCTCAGGCGCTTGCTCGCGAGGCCTTTTTCCGTTCGTGTTCCTGCAGGTAACGCTTGCGGATGCGGATCGACTTGGGCGTGATTTCGACCAGTTCGTCGTCGTCGATGAATTCCACGGCGGACTCCAGCGTGAGCTTGACCGGGGTGGTCAGGCGCACGGCTTCGTCGGTGCCCGAGGCGCGCACGTTGGTGAGTTGCTTGCCCTTGATCGGGTTGACCACGAGGTCGTTGTCGCGGCTGTGGATGCCGATGACCATGCCTTCATAGAGCTTGTCGCCGGGCGAGACGAACATGCGACCGCGATCTTCGAGTTTCCACAGTGCGTAGGCGACCGCTTCGCCGTTGTCCTGCGAGACGAGCACGCCGTTGTGGCGGCCGGGCAGGTCGGCCTTGACCGGGCCGTAGTCGTCGAAGACGTGGCTCATGAGGCCGGTGCCGCGCGTCATGGTCATGAAGTCGGACTGGAAGCCGATCAGCCCGCGCGCGGGGATGTGGTATTCGAGACGGGTGCGACCGTTGCCGTCGGATTCCATGTTGGTCAGCTCGCCGCGACGGCGACCGATTTCTTCCATCACCGCGCCCTGGGTGTCGTCTTCCAGGTCAATCGTCAGGTTTTCGTAGGGCTCGCAGCGCTCGCCGTTGATTTCCTTGTACACCACGCGCGGTTTGCCGACGGCCATCTCGAAGCCTTCGCGGCGCATGTTTTCCAAGAGGATGGTGAGGTGCAGCTCGCCCCGGCCCGAGACGCGGAACACGTCGGCCTCGCCCGTGTCTTCCACACGCAGTGCGACGTTGGTCAAAAGCTCTTTGGTGAGGCGGTCGCGGATCTGGCGGCTGGTGACGAACTTGCCTTCGGTGCCGGCGAGCGGGCTGGTGTTGACCATGAAGTCCATGTTGAGCGTGGGCTCGTCCACCGGCAGCACAGGCAGGCCGGCGGGCTTGTCTTTTTCGCAGATGGTCACGCCGATGCCGATGTCGTCCAGACCCGAGATGATGATGATGTCGCCGGCCTCAGCTTCGGGCACTTCGATGCGGTCCAGACCCTTGAAGCCCAGCACCTGGTTGATGCGACCCGAAGCGACCTGGTCTTCGTGGTTCATCACGACCACGCTCATGCCGGGCTTGATGCGGCCATTCAGCACGCGACCGACGCCAAGTCGACCGGTGTAGGTGGAGTAATCGAGTGCGGCGATCTGCAACTGGAGCGGCGCGTCGGCCGAGCCGGGCGGGGTCGGCACATGCGCGAGCACGGTGTCGAACAGCGCAGTCATGTTGTCCGCCGAGCCGCCCTGCGAGGGCGCGTCCTTGAGGTCTTTGCAGGCCCAGCCATTCAGACCGGACGCGTAGATGATCGGGAAGTCGAGCTGTTCGTCGGTGGCACCGAGCTTGTCGAACAGGTCAAAGGTCTGGTCGACGACCCAGTCCGGGCGCGAACCGGGGCGGTCGACCTTGTTGATGACGACGATCGGACGCAGGCCGAGGGCTAGCGCCTTCTTGGTGACGAAGCGGGTCTGCGGCATGGGGCCTTCGACCGCATCGACCAGCAGCACCACGCCGTCGACCATCCCGAGCACGCGCTCGACTTCGCCGCCGAAGTCGGCATGGCCGGGGGTGTCGACGATGTTGATGTGGTATTCGCCGTAGGTGATGGCGGTGTTTTTGGCGAGGATGGTGATGCCGCGCTCTTTTTCGAGGTCGTTCGAGTCCATGACCCGTTCGTCCACGGCCTGGTTGTCGCGGAAGGTGCCGGATTGTTTGAGAAGCTGGTCAACCAGCGTGGTCTTGCCATGGTCGACGTGCGCGATGATGGCGATATTGCGAAGTTTGCGGGACATGGGAGCCAGGCCGGATTCGGGAAAACCCGGCATTATATCAGCTATTTATTGTGCGATTTCAACGCGCAAGCGGATGCGCGTTCAGGCGGGCGTCGATGCGGGTGATGACAGCCTGGTAGCGCGGCCCGCCCACCGGGCCGAAGCGGCGGGCGAATTCGGCCTGCGGCATGAATTCGGGCAGGTCGCGAAAATCCGGCAGGAGGGCGGCGTCGCCCCGGGCGGCAGCCAGTTTCTGCCGGATTCGTGCCGCGTCCGGTCCGGTGGCGGTTTCGCCCAGGCGAACGCCGGCGCGGTTGGCGGCCAGGTCGGTGAAGCTGAAGCCGGAGCCCTTGCCGGCGTCTTCCTCTTCCTTGATAAGGCCGATGGCGTTGGCGAGCCGGCTGCCGCCGTTGACCGACAGCGCGGCAGAAATGGTGAAGTGTTCGGCAAAGTCGCGCCGGCCGTGCAGGTAAAGCAGGACGCGCGGGGCGCGACGAATCGATACGCTGTCGCCTTCGAGCAGTCTGGGCAGACTGATGCCGGCGAGATAGGCCGCCAGAGCGGTGAGGGCGGCCCGGTTTTCCTCGGCAGCGTCCATGCCGGGTTGTGGCGGCCAGGCAAACAGTGCCGGCATGATCTGGGCCAGCTGCAGGCGGCTGCCCCGGGCATGGGGTTTGAGCAAGGCGTCCAGGCGTTCCGCGTAAAGCAGCATGAGCGCCTGGTCTTCCGGGGGCACGAGCAGGTCCACGCTCTTGCGTTCGAGTTGGGTGAGGAGTTCGGGTCGCCAGCGGTAATCGAGCGTGGCCTGGTTTTCGTCGAAGTTCACCCGGGTGAAGGCATCGGCCAGGGCGGCATAGGTGGCGTCCCGGCGCATCCAGCGATGGACCTGACGCATCCCCCAGTCGGCCAGCGCGCCGGGAATCGGAAGGCTGCCGAGCTGCATGCGCTCGATGCGCATCCCGGCCGGCGTGTCGGCGAGGTCGGCGGTGACGTTGAGGTAATGGCCAAACGGGGTATCGGGTACATCCAGGGTGGCGGTGAGCGTGGCGCGCCCCGGGGTCAGTTCGGCGGCAATGCCGGAGACCCGGCGCAATTCCACGGCGTAATTGAGCAGACGGTTGAGTTCGGCTTCGTCGAGCTGGATGCTTTGCACCACGTCGGGTGTCTGGCGACGCGGGTCGTGTTTCTGGAACAGGGATTTCACCCAGGCCAGGTCGCTGCGGCGGAATTCGGCAGGGGGTTCGATGGCTGGCGCACGATCCAGCGCCAGCCAGGGCAGGAGGAGGCATCCTGCCAGCAGACTGAAGACCAGGGTCCAGACGATCGTGCGGCGCATGTCAGCCCGGCTGGTTGCGCATGAAATCAGCAGTCTTGTAGAGCGCTGCGGTCAGCTCCTGGCGCAGGCCGGGTTCGACGCCGATGCTGTCCATGGTCTCCTGCATGCAGGCCATCCATTGGTCGCGCTCCCGCTCGCCGATGGCAAACGGCAAGTGACGCCGTCGCAGGAAGGGATGACCGAAACGGTCGATGTAGTCTGGCGGGCCGCCAGTCCAGCCGTTGAGGAACCAGGCAAGCTTGTTGCGCGATTCGGCGAGGTCTTCGGGGTGCAGCTTGCGAATCTCGTAGTAGTCGGGGTCGGTGTCCATGAGGTCATAAAAGCGGTCGACGAGTGACCGGATGACCGCGCTGCCGCCCAGACGTTCGTAGTGCGTGTTCATGTGGGGATGGGCGAAAAGGGCAACACGGTCGCGGCCGCGGTTCGCGCCCGGGCACGCGCCGCCTCGACCGTGTCTGCCGTGGCGAGTGCCACGCCCATGCGGCGACGGGCGAAGCTTTCGGGCTTGCCGAACAGCCGCACGTCGACGCCCGGTTCGGCCAGCGCCTCGGCCACGCCGGCGTAGGCCATCCTGCGCGAGTCGATGCCGCCGTAGATGACCGCCGAGGCACCGGGTTCGCGCAGCGCGGTATCGACGGGCAGTCCGAGAATGGCGCGCGCGTGGAGCTCGAATTCGTTCTGCCGCTGGGTGGCCATCGTGACCATGCCGGTATCGTGTGGCCGTGGGCTCACCTCGGAAAACCAGACCCGATCGCCCTTGACGAACAGTTCCACCCCGAACAGGCCGCGCCCCCCCAGATTGTCGGTGACCCGTGCGGCGATTTCCTGCGCGCGGGCCAGTGCGGCTTCGCTCATGGCTTGAGGCTGCCAGGATTCGACGTAGTCGCCCTTCACCTGGATGTGGCCCACGGGGGCGCAGAACCGGGTTTCGATTTCGTCCCAGGCATTCAGGGCGCGCACGGTCAGCAGGGTGATTTCATAGTCGAAGTCGATCACGCCTTCGACGATGACACGGCCCTTGTCCACGCGCCCGCCGGTGCAGGCCACTTCCCAGGCGGCGGCGAGCTCGGCTGCCGATTCGACGCGCGACTGGCCCTTGCCCGACGAGGACATGACCGGCTTGACGATGACCGGGTAGCCGATGGCGGCGGCGGCCGTGTCCAGTTCCGCCAGGCTGTCGGCAAAGGCGTAGGGCGAGGTCGGCAAGCCCAGCGTCTCGGCGGCGAGCCGGCGTATGCCCTCGCGATTCATGGTGAGGTGGGTGGCGCGTGCGGTGGGGATGACCGTGGCCAGGCCTTCGGCTTCGATCTTCTGCAATGCCTCGGTGGCGATGGCCTCGATTTCCGGCACGATGAAATGCGGTTGCTCGGCGTCGATCAGGGCGCGCAGCGCGACCGGGTCGTTCATGGCGATGACATGCGACCGATGCGCGACCTGATGGCCGGGCGCATGTTCGTAGCGGTCGACGGCGATGACTTCGACACCGAGTCGTTGCAGGGCGATGATGACTTCCTTGCCGAGTTCGCCCGCGCCCAGGAGCATGACTTTGGTGGCGGTGGGGGAGAGGGGCGTACCGAGATGCATGGCGTAGTCCGGGAAGAATGAAACGTGATTTTAGCGTTTACAGATGCTGCTCGATGGGCAGGGACTGGAGAACGCGCAACAGGCCGCGCTGCACGGGCGAGGTCTCCGGTTCCTCGGTTTGCGTGCGCGCATTGCCCTGGTGGCGGTCATGCCAGAGAAGATGGCGCGTGACCTGATGATCCTCGGTGCGGATGTCCAGCTCCAGGGCATAGCTGCGCTCAGGCCGCATGGCGTCGTCCGCGATGGCTGTCACCCGGCGCGCCAGTTCGGGAGAATGCACGACGATGCCCATTTCGGTATTGAGCAGGGCGGAACGCGGGTCGAAATTGAAGGTGCCGATGAACACGTGCGTATCGTCGAACACAAAGGTCTTGGCGTGCAGGCTGGCGCGCGAGGAACCGCGCGAGAGATCGCGCAGGCGTCCGCCGATGGGTTCGGCCACGGGCTTGAGTTCATACAGCCTGATCCCGGCTTCGAGCAGGCCTTCGCGATAGTTGGCGTAGCCGGCGTGTACCAGCGGCACGTCGCTGGCCGAATAGGCATTGGTGAGCACCGTGATGTCGACGCCGGTATGCCGCCAGTAGCGGAAATAGGCCATGCCCATCGGGCCCGGCACGAAATAGGGCGACACGATGAGCGCGCGCCGGGTCGGGTCGATCCACAGCCCCGCCAACTGGCCCACCAGCAGGTCGGAGGGCGATTTGTCGGGATTGAGCGCCTTGTCGGGCGGGTCGACGATCAGCTCGGCGGGTGCCTGTATCCAGCGACGGTTGCCCGCCAGCAGGGCAGGCAGGGGATCGGTGGCCAGCACGCGGCGGCCGTACTCGCTGGCGGTGCGTGCGGCACTGAAGCTGCGCAAGCGTGCCGTCGCACGCGCCAGCCTGTCCTGGCTCACGCGCACCGGCAGGGCGGCGGCAGGGGCGGTCGCTTCGCTGTTCCAGTAAGCGTCGAACGAGCGTGACATGGCGTCGACGATGGGGCCGGCCGCCATCAGGTCGAGGTCGACAAAGGCGAGGTCGGGGTTGGCGTCGAAATACTCGTTGCCGATGTTGCGTCCCCCCGTGATGCCGATCTGGTTGTCGGCGATGAAGGCCTTGTTGTGCATGCGCCGGTTGAGGCGTACCGACTCGGTCAGGGCCTGCCAGCCCTTGACCAGCAGATTGGTGCTGCGGGTGTGGAACGGGTTGAACAGGCGCACTTCGATATTGGGATGCGCGTTGAGCGTGGCCAGTCCCAGCTCCTTGTCTGCGGTGTCGATGTCGTCGATCAGCACCCGCACACGAACCCCCCGTGCGGCGGCATCGAGCAGGGCTGCCGCGACCCACTTGCCGGTGTCGTCGTGGTGGAACAGGTAGTACTGCACGTCGAGCGTGCGTTGCGCCCGGGCGGCCAGCGCCAGGCGGGCGGCCAGCGCCGCGTGGCCATCGGCCAGCAAATGGAAGCCGGACCCCTCGGCAGGCAGCTGTGCCGCGAGCGCGGTCCTGAGCGGGGTGTCGGCGGTGACCGGGAGCGTGTGTGAGGGGGCGCGTTCGACCGCAAGATTGAGGGTCGGTGCACAGCCTGCGAGGGTCATTGCCAGCAGCAGCCCCGCCAGCAGAGGGTCAGGCCGCAGGGTCATGCAATCTGCTCCAGTCGAACAGGGGGCCGGGATCGGTCTTGCGGCCGGGGGCGATATCGCTGTGTCCGGTAATGTCCTGGATGGGGTAGCGCTGCCTGAGCGCCGCCGTCAGGGTACGAAGGCAGGCGTACTGCGCGTCGGTAAAGGGGGTGTCGTCGCTGCCTTCGAGTTCGATGCCTACGGAAAAGTCGTTGCAGCGCGCGCGTTCACGCCAGCTGGATGCGCCGGCATGCCAGGCGCGCAGGCCGCAGGGCACGAACTGGATGAGCGCGCCATCGCGCCGGATCAGGAAGTGCGCGGAAACCTGGAGGCCGCGGATGCCCTGGTAATACGGGTGGGCATCCCAGTCCAGCTGGTTGGTGAAAAGCTCGATCACGGCGTTGCCGGTGAAGACGCCGGGCGGCAGGGAGATGTTGTGGATGACGACGAGCTCGATGTGCGTATCCGGCGGGCGGTCGTCGCAATTGGGCGACGGTATGCGGTGTGCATGGACGTACCAGCCAGCGTCGTCGATCAGGGTCGGCATCATGCCGGCAAGCATACCCGAGGCGCGCGGCAGCGAGTACGGGTAAACTCCGCGCATGACGCCCGCCGACGCCCAACACCTGCTCGACACTGCCGAATGTATCGCCGACCCCCACGTGGTGCAGGCCGCACTCGACCGGCTGGCAACCGAAATCTCGCTGCGCCTCGCGGGCGAATGCCCGCTGGTCCTGCCCGTGATGGGGGGCGCCATCGTGTTTGCCGGCCAGTTGCTGCCCCGGCTGGCCTTTCCCCTGGAATTCGATTACCTGCACGTCACGCGTTATCGCGGCGACACCCGTGCCGGTGCCATGGAATGGAAAGTCCTGCCGGGCAAACAGGTTGCCGGGCGCGTGGTGCTGGTGCTGGATGACATCCTCGACGAGGGCGAAACGCTGGCCGCCGTGCGCGACAAGCTGCTCGAACTGGGCGCGGCCTCGGTACTCACGGCGGTACTCACCGACAAGGCCAACGGACTGGCCAAGCCCATCCACGCGGATTTCACCGGAATGTCCGTGCCCAACCGCTATGTCTTCGGCTGTGGCATGGATGCCTATGGCTACTGGCGCAATCTTCCCGCCATCTATGCATTGAAGGATCTCTAGACCATGCTGGGCATCATCGGAGGCACCGGCCTCACCCGACTCGCCAACCTGCAGATCACACACCGCAAAGTGGCGCGCACGCCCTACGGCGAACCCTCCGGCGCGCTGACCTTCGGCCGCCTGTGCGATCAGGACGTGATCTTCATCGCCCGCCACGGGTACGGCCATACCATTCCGCCCCATGCCGTGAACTACCGCGCCAATCTCTGGGCGATGAAGGACCATGGCGTCGAGCGCGTGGTCTCGGTCGCCACGGTCGGCGGCATCCACGAGGCGCTGCTGCCCGGCACCCTGGTTGCACCGGACCAGATCATCGATTACACCCACGGCCGCGAAACCACGTTTTTCGTGGGGAACGACAAGCCGGTCACGCATCTCGATTTCACCTTTCCCTACTGCATGGACATGCGGGCCGCGCTGTTGCGGGCAGCGATACATGCCGGGATCGGCCTGCGTGATGGCGGGGTCTATGGTGCCGTGCAGGGACCACGTCTGGAAACCGCAGCCGAAATCAACCGCATGGCACGCGATGGCTGCGACATGGTCGGCATGACCGGCATGCCGGAAGCCTATCTTGCCCGGGAACTGGAGCTGAACTACGCCGCAGTGGGCGCAGTGGTGAACTGGGCGGCCGGGCGCGGGGCATCCGCTGAAGGCATCCAGATGGAAGCGATCCAGGCCGTGCTGGGCGAGGTGATGCTGCAAGTGCGCCGTCTGCTGGAGCAACTGGTCACCGACGAAGCGTCCAGCTGCGCCGCACCGTGAAGCTGCGACTGTTGCGCGCCCTGCAGGGCCAGGGCTTCGGCTCCCGCAAGGCCTGTCTTTACCGGCTGCGGCATGATGAAATCCAGGTCAACGGCGAAGTCTGCGATAACCCGGACGCCGAGTTCGAAACCGACGGCCTGGTGTTCACCGTCGACGGTGTCGACTGGCCTTACCGCGAACGTGCCTGCCTGGTGATGCACAAGCCAGCGGGTTACGAGTGTTCGCACAAGCCCAGCCATCACCCCAGCGTGTTCTCGCTGTTGCCGCCCCCCCTGCTCGAACGCGGGGTGCAGTGTGTGGGCCGGCTCGACCAGGACACCACCGGCCTGCTGGTTTTTACCGATGACGGCCAGCTCCAGCACCGCATGATTTCACCGAAAAAAAACGTGCCCAAACGCTACCGGGCTGTTTGCGCTGGGCCAGTGGAGGATGCCCAGCTCGATGCCCTGCGCACCGGCGTGCAGCTCAACGACGAACCCGCGCCGCTCGCCGCCCTGGCGTGCGAGCGCGCGGGCGAGCGCGGCCTGCGGCTGGTGCTGGCGGAAGGCAAATACCATCAGGTGAAGCGCATGATCGCCGCCGCCGGCAACCATGTCGTCAGCCTGCATCGTGATGGCATCGGCGACTACCGGTTGCCGGACGATCTGGCCCCCGGTACCTGGCGCTGGCTCGACGCCGCAGACCTGACCCAGCTGGAGCAGCCATGGCCGTCCGCGATGTCCTGAAAATGGGCGATCCCCGGCTGCTGGTACCGGCAGCCCCGGTGACGGCCTTCGATACGCCCGAACTCCATGCCCTGCTGGCCGACATGCACGACACCATGCGGGCACTGAACGGTGCCGGCCTCGCCGCGCCGCAGATCGGCGTGGGCCTGCAGGTGGTGATCTTCGAGGTCAATGGCAATCCGCGTTATCCGGAGGTCGAGCCGGTCCCGTTCACGGTGCTGATCAATCCCGTTCTCACCCCGCTTTCGGATGCGATGGAAGAGGGCTGGGAAGGCTGCCTGTCAGTGCCCGGCATGCGGGGCCTGGTGCCGCGCCACGCAAGCCTGCGCTATCAGGGTGTCGATGCCCGCGGGCAGGCCATCGATCGCAGCGTGGCCGGGTTCCACGCCCGGGTGGTGCAGCACGAGACCGATCATCTGCGCGGGATTCTCTATCCCATGCGCATCCGTGACCTGCGCAATTTCGGCTACACCGATACCCTGTTCCCGGGCCAGAACCTGCCCGACGACTGAGCCGGTTGCCGTTCGTCGGCTTTCGCCGGCGGGTGCTCAAGTTGCCCGACCCCACGCCGCTATCCAGAAGCGTAAACGTGGGATGCAAGGACAGGAATGAACCCCGAGCAATTTGATATCGACAGGGCGCAAAACGGCATCCGGCCGGCGTGCGGCACGCTGTCGGAAGCCATACGGCTCGACGACATGGCCGTGCAACTGATGACCGTGCAGCGATACTGGAATGCTCCGGGACGCGAGTCGCAGCTGGCAAGCGCGCTGGCCGAAAGCCGCAGTATCTGGGGCGACATCCAGGCCGCGCTGGCGACCGGTTCGCTGCCGCTGCCGGCAGATGTGCAGCACAATCTGCTGATCCTGTCGGTGTATGCCGAAAGCAAGATCGGTTCGTGCGCGACCGCACCCAGTGCAGAAGCGCTGAGCGGGCTGATCGCCCTGACACGCACCCTGGCGGGCAGCCTGCGCGAATGGCGGGCCGCAGCATGAAACGTCTGGTGGATCCCGATCAGCCGATAGACGTGCGGGGTGAACTGCGTGCCGAGGCAACCGGCGTCGGCTCGACCGGCCGGCCCGACCGCACGCGTCCGCGCGGCAAGACCGAGCTGGACGACAAGCTCAAGAAACCGGCAGAGGGCATCCGGAAAAAATCGCCCCCTGCCCGCAAGGCCCCGGCACGCGGTCGCTACGTCGACGAATACGCCCGTCCCTCGATCTGAACCCGCCGCGCAGGCCCGTCAGGCCAGTGCGGCGCGCAGATCCGTCTCCAGCGCGGTGCGTCCGGCCGCTGTCTCCAGGCGGCTTCCCCGAATCAGGAACGTGTCCTCGACCCGCTCGCCCAGCGTATCGATCTTGGCGGCGTAGACACCCAGTTCATGCTGCATCAGGGTTTCGGCCACCGCAAACAGCAGGCCGCCCCGGTCGGCACAGGTGATCGTCAGCATGGCCCCGCCGGTGGTGTCGGTCTCGATCCGCACCGAAGTGGGGTAGGGATGATGCCGCTGATGCCGTGACAGGCGGCCGCGCGGCGGCGGCTGGACCGGCTGGGCCGGATCCAGGTCTCGCGCCAGTTCGTGTTCCACGAAGGCGAGGAAATCGCGGTAATGAATGCCCCGATTGGCGAGATCCATCACCTGGAAACTGTCCAGCGCATACCCGTGCCGGGTGGTATGGATCTTGGCTTCCAGGATGGTGTACTGGATGCGCGCAAAAAAGCCGCAGATGCGCGCGAAGATATCGGCCCGGTCGGGCGCGTAGACCAGTACCTGGATGCCCTCGCCGGCCGGTGACAGCCGCGCCCGCACAACCGGGCCGGTCGTGTCGGCGCGGTGCCACAGCATGCGGGCCTGCCAGGCCAGATCGCGCGCGTCGTAGCGCACGAAATAACGCGCATCGAGGTGTTGCCACAATGCGTCGGCGGCATTTGCAGGAAGCCCGTAAAGCGCGAGGTTGACGCGTGCCTCCGCCTGCCGGGCCAGGGTGTCGTCACCGTGCCGGCCTTCGATGCAGGCATGTGTGGCGTGATAGAGGTCTTCCAGCAACTTGCCCTTCCAGGCGTTCCAGACCTTGGGGCTGGTGCCCCGGATGTCGGCCACGGTGAGCAGATACAGGGCGACGAGATGGCGTGTGCTGCCCATTCTCTCGGCGAAGGCGGCGATCACATCCGGGTCGCTGATGTCTTCCTTCTGCGAGGTGCGCGACATCACCAGATGCATTTCCACCAGCCAGGCAACCAGCCCGGCATCCTCGGCAGACAGGCCGTGCTGCTTGCAGAAACGGCGAGCATCGACCGAGCCGAGTTCGGAGTGGTCGCCGCCGCGTCCCTTGGCAATGTCGTGGAACAGCGCACCCAGATAGAGCAGTTCGGGCTGGTCGAACCCGGCCATGAGCCGGCTGGCCAGCGGCAGCTCGTGCGCCAGCGCGGGCACGGTCAGCCGGCGCACATTGCGCAGCACGGTGAGGATGTGTTCATCCACGGTGTAGATGTGGAAGAGGTCGTGCTGCATCTGCCCGACGACGCGCCCGAAGGCCGGGATGTAGCGGCCCAGCAAGCCATAGCGATGCATGGCGCGCAGTGCCCGGGTGATACCCACCGGCTGCCGCAGCAGGGTCATGAACAGCGCCCGGTGTGCGGGGTTGGCGCGGTAGGCGGCGTCGATGCGCGCACTGCCGCGCCACAGGGCGCGCAGGGTGGCCGGCTCGAAGCCGGCGAGATCAGGATGCTGCGCGTGGACGATGAACGCGCGCAGCAGCGCACCGGGTTCGTGCTCGAACAGATCCGGGCTGCGCGCCTCCAGCAACTGGCCGCGCACCTGGAAATCGCTGTCGATTATTTCCGGGGCGTCTGTCACCGGAAACAGGCGCACCCGCAGGGACTGGATGAGGATGTCGTTGGCGCGCTGGACCAGCTTGGCGGCGCGGTAATAGTCCTGCATCAGGCGTTCGCCCGCACGCTTGTGCGGCGTGGCGGCCAGACCCAGGCGCGTGGCCAGTTCGGTCTGGTAATCGAAGGCCAGCCGGTCGTCACGTCGCCCGGCCAGCAGGTGGAGATGGATCCGCAGCGTGGCGAGGGTGCGTTCCTCGCGGGCGATCTGCCGGGCTTCGGCGTCGGTGATGAGGCCTGCCCGCGCGAGGCCGTTCCAGCCAGCCGGGATGGCGCAGGCCTGTGCCAGCCAGTGGATGGTATGCAGGTCGCGCAGGCCGCCGGGGCTGTCCTTGAGATTGGGTTCCAGCTTGTAGGCGCTGT
>ERZ1645185.489-NODE-489-length-16637-cov-5.901761_pt1 | contig 16637 bp, 13 predicted proteins | sample MGYA00575351_ERZ1645185 | MGnify/ENA primary metagenome ERZ1645185 (study PRJEB40838, sample SAMN11284767) | freshwater sediment metagenome | isolation source: river sediment | host: Sediment | place: India: Jana village, Kanpur | collected 2015-12-17 ...
TCGTCGCCGCGGTGGCGGCGACGCTGCCGGTGACGCTGCGCACGGAGGCCAACGGGCCGCGCCGCGCGGCGGGCGCGCGCGACGGTCGGGCCGGCGGCGACCGCTCCGGCGGCAAGCGCGGCCGCCAGGTGGGGACGCGGCGCGGGGACCCGCGCGCGGGCGGACGCCTCGACCTGCTGGAGACGCTGCGCGCGGCGGCGCCGTGGCAGCGGCTGCGCGCGCGCGCGGCCGGGCCAGGCCTCACGAGCGGCGCCGACGCGCGCGCGACGAGTGCGAGGCCGCGCGCACGCGTGCAGGTACGGCTCGATGACTTCCGCCTGCGGCACCTCGTGGAGCCGGCCGGGACGACGGCGCTGTTCGTGGTGGACGCCTCGGGCTCGTCGGCGGTGGCGCGGCTGGGCGAGGCGAAGGGGGCCGTGGAGCTGCTGCTCGCCGACGCGTACGCGCGGCGCGACGAGGTGGGCGTGATCGCCTTCCGCGGGACGACGGCCGAGGTGCTCCTCCCGCCGACGCGCGCGATCGCGGCGGCGAAGCGCGCGCTGGCGGCGCTGCCGGGCGGTGGCGGCACGCCGCTCGCGAGCGCGATCGACCGCGCGCGCGAGCTGGTGGCGCAGGCGCGCCGCGCGGGGAACGACACGGTGGTGGTGTTCCTCACCGACGCGCGCGCGAACATCGCGCGCGACGGCACGCCGGGACGCGAGCAGGCGATGGCCGACGCGCTGGCGTCGGCGAAGGCGCTGCGCGCGATGGGCGGGACGACGCTGTGCATCGACACCGCGGTGCGCCCGTCGCCGCAGGCGCAGGCGCTGGCGGAGGCGATGGGCGCCCGCCTCGTGGCGCTGCCGCGCACCGACGCGCGCGCGATCCACGCGGCGGTGAGCGCGGCGATGCCGGAGCGCGCGCCGTGACGGAGCGCGTGGCGGCGCTCGCGGTGCCGTACGCGGAGGAGGCCGACGCGCCGGCCGAGGCGCGGCCGCGCCTGCTCCGTCGCGGCATCGCCCTGGTCGTCGTGTTCTGGTGGGTCGCGACCGGGCTGATCATCGTGATGCAGCGCAACGAGGCGACGCGCGTCGCGGGCCTCATCGTCGCGACGCTGCTCGCGCTGCTGGGCCTCCACGAGATGCACGCGTCGCGCGACGACGTGACGCCGACCGGCGTGCGGCGCTCGTTCCTCGGCGGCGCGCTGCTGTGGGGCTGGGTGTCGGCGACGTTCTACGGCGGCTGGCTCACGGGCATCCACCCGGGCGACGTCGTCGCGCCGGCCCCCTCCTGGGCGGCCGTGATGCCGGCGATCGCGGCGACGCTGGTGACGGACGCGGCGGCGCTGATCCTGATGATCGTCGCGGCGCTGATGGGCCGCGGGGCGCGCAACCGCACGGGGCTCTGGGCGCTCGTGATCTTCTGGGGCGTGCAGCAGGTGGCGAAGCTCAACGTCTTCCTCGGCGTCGAGAACCCGGCGGCGAACTTCCTGCCGCCGCACCTCGCCTACCTGCGCGCCTTCTTCGGGCCGCCGGTGAACTCGCCGTTCCTCACGGCGAGCATCGTCGCGCTGGCGCTCGCGACGGTCGCGGCGATGTGGGCGTCACGCCGCGGGCAGCCACCCGGGCGGCGGCAGGCGGCGGTGCTGCACGCGACGATCCTGGGGCTCGCGGTGCTCGAGGTGGCGATCCTGGGGATGACGCTCGAATCCACGCCGTGGGACTCGTTCCTGCGCGCGCGAGGGAACTGACCGATGGCGACGACGACCGCGTGGTGGCGCCGGACCTTCGACTTCGAGGCGCAGTGCTGGATCGCGTGGAGCGGGCTGCTCGCGTTCGGGCTGAGCGGGCTGCTGCAGTGGCGCGCCGTGGGCGCCTACCCCGCGCTCGAGGGCGGCGCGGTGGTGCTCGCCGGCTGCTGGGCGATCGACCTCGTGCGCACGGGGCGCACCCTCCGGCGTCAGCGGAAGGATGCGCCCCGCGAGTCGGCGCCGGGCGCCGAGGGGCTCAGCGCGCGAGCTTGAGCGCCGCGCGCTTCTCGCGCTGCTCGGCCTCGATGCGGCCGCACATCACGTCGCACAGCGCGAAGACGCCGTCGTCGGCGAGCGAGTAGAAGGCGAAGGTGCCTTCCTTGCGTCGCGAGATGAAGCCGGCGTCGCAGAGCTGGTGCAGGTGCTTCGATACATTCGCCTGGCCGAGTCCCGTGATCTGCACGAGGTCGGAGACGCTGTGCTCTCCGCTGCGCAGCGCCGCGAGCAGCTGCAGGCGCGCTGGCTCGCCGAGGGCCTTGAAGCGCTCCGCGAGCTCGCTGACGAGCGCGGGGGTGAGGACCTTGGGGACCATGGTCATGCCTCCACCAGCGGGGACTCGCGGACGACCTCGCGGCCGGCGGCCTCCCATGCCGCGAAGCCGCCGACGAGGTCGAGGACGCCGGTGACGCCGAGGCGCTGCAGCACGGAGGCGGCGATCGCCGAGCGGCCGCCGCTCTGGCACTGCAGGACGACCGGCCTGTCGCGCGGGATCTCGGCGAGCCGCTCGGGGAGGTAGCCGACGGGGATGTGCCGGGCGCCCGGCAGGTGGCCCGCCTCGTACTCGGTGCGGTTGCGCACGTCGATGAGGGTGACCTCGTCGCGCGCGAGGCGCGGCGCGAGCGCGGCCACGTCGACCTTGGCAACGGTGCCGGGCGTGCCGCCGGCCATCGCGAACTCCTCGATCACCGACGGTGCGTACCACGTGGTGACGCGGTCGAGGCCGATCATCACGAGCTCGCGCACCGCGCGCTGCGCGGCCGCCTGGTCCTCGGCGATGAGATGGATGTCGATGTCATAGCGCACGAGCCAGCCCGCCCACGTGGAGAAGCTCTTGTTGAGCGGGATGTTGATCGTGCCCGGGACGTGCGACTCGGCGAAGTCCGTGGCGTGGCGCGTGTCGATGACGGCGACGCCATCGGCGAGCGCCTTGCGCAGCGCGGGAAGCGCGGCGTGCGCGGGCTGGGGGAAGCCGCCGAGGATGCGCGGGCCTTCCTTGTTGATGCGCTTCATCTGCGCGAAGTAGAGCGGCGGCTCAGGCTGGCCGGCCAGGACCATCTCGACGAAGTCGGCCTCGTCGGTCGTGCCGACGCCCCAGTTGAAGCGCTTCTCGTAGCCGACCGTGGACGTGGGCACGGCGCCGAGCGCCTTGCCGCAGGCGGAGCCGGCGCCGTGGCCGGGCCACACCTGCACCCACTCGGGAAGGGCGCGGAAGCGGTCGAGCGACTTGAAGAGCTGGCGCGCGCCGGCCTCCATGGTGTTGGCGACCTTGGCCGCGCGCTCGAGGAGGTCGGGACGGCCGACATCGCCGACGAAGACGAAGTCGCCCGTCGCGATGCCGATGGGTGCGTCGGCGCCCGCGGTGTCGGTGACGAGGAAGCTGAGGTGCTCTGGCGTGTGCCCGGGGGTGTGCATCACCTCGAGGCGGATGTTGCCGACCGTGATGACGTCGCCGTCGCGGACGAGCGTGGCGCCGTCCTCCTTGGCGAAGGCGTACTGCCAGTCGGGCCCGCCCTCGGCAGAGAGGAAGAGGCGCGCGCCCGTGGCGCGCGCGAGTTCGCGCGAGCCCGAGACGTAGTCCGCGTGGATGTGCGTCTCGGTGACGTGCGTGATGCGGAGCTTCTCGGCCGCGGCGACGGCGAGGTAGGGCTCGAGGTCGCGGTTGGCGTCGATCACGATCGCCTCGCCCGTGGCGGCGCAGCCGATCAGATACGAGGCCTGCGCGAGGCCGTCATCGTAGAATCGCCGGAGGAACATGGGACGCTCGCGGGATCAGAGGGTGAGGTACTGGTAGAGGATCAGGCCGCCCACGACGAGGAGCAGGAGCGCGAAGGCCTGCTTGAGCGCGCGCTGCGGGACCTTGTCGACGAGGGCGGAGCCGCCGAGGATGCCGATGGCGGTGACGGCGCCGAAGCGGGCGACGAGGGGCCAGTCGATGTCGACGGCGCCCTGGTAGCCGGCGAAGCCGGCGGCGGTGTTCATGGCGATGACGAGGAGCGAGGTGCCGACGCTCTGCGCCATGGTGAGGCCGCCGAGGATGACGAGGGCGGGGACGATGAGGAAGCCGCCGCCCGCGCCGACGAGGCCGGTGACCGCGCCGACGCCGACGCCGATGAGGAGGAGCACGGGCCAGCTCGGCGCGCGCGCGGGCGCGGCGGGCTGCGCCGCGCGGGCGTTGCGCCACATGGAGACGGCCGCGGCGATCATGACGACGGAGAAGAGCGCGAGCTGGACGTGGCCGTTGATGCCGCCGGCGAGCCGCGCGCCGCCGAAGGCGCCGGCCATGGCGGCGAGGCCGAAGGGGATGGCGGTGCGGAGCGCGACGTTGCCCTTGCGCCAGTGCTGGACCGCGCCGACGAGGGCGGCGGCCCCGACGACGGGGAGGGACATCGCGATCGCGCGCTTGGGGTCGAGGCCGAGCGCGTAGACGAAGACGGGGACGGTGAGGATGGAGCCGCCGCCCCCGAGGAGGCCGAGGGTGACGCCGATGAGGAGGGCAAGGAGGGCGGCAACGATTGACATATAACCAAATAGTAGAATATGTTTCGCGTTGAGGCAAGGGGGTGGCGCCACGGCGCCGGGGGAGACGGGGCACGCGGAGGCGGGATGCCGGGACACGGGAGCGGGATCATCGCGGGCCTTGGCGGGAGCCTGGCGGCGGGCACGGCGCTCGCGGTCGGGCTGCTGTTCGCGGCGTGGCTGCTGCACCTGCGCCTGCGGAATGCGGCGGTGGTGGACGTGGCGTGGACGGTCGCCGTGGGCCTGCAGGCGGTGGCGGCGTGGTTGGTGGGGTCGGGCGACCCGACGCGGCGTGCGCTCGTGGGCGTGGTGGGAGCGCTGTGGAGCCTGCGGCTCGCGTCGCACCTCGCGGTGCGCGTGTTCGGCGAGCCCGAGGATGCGCGCTACGCGGACCTGCGCGCGCGCTGGGGCGGGAACCCGCGGCTGAAGTTCCTCGCGTTCTTCCTCTTCCAGGGCGTGCTGGCGGTGTTCCTCGGGCTGCCGTTCCATGTTGCGGCGGCCGACCCGTCGCCGGCGCTGCATCCAATGATGTGGGCGGGGCTCGCGCTGGCGGTCGTGTCAGTGGTGGGCGAGGGCGTGGCCGACGCGCAGCTGCGGCGGTTCAAGGCCGACCCGTCGACGCGCGGCCAGGTGTGCCGCGTGGGGCTGTGGGGCTGGTCGCGGCATCCGAACTACTTCTTCGACTGGCTCGCGTGGTGCGCGTTCGTGCTGCTCGCGCTCGGTTCGCCGTGGGGGTGGCTCACGATCGGGAGCCCGCTCGCGATGCTGTACTTCCTGCTGCGCGTGACGGGGATCCCCGCGACCGAGGCGCACGCGCTGCGCTCGCGCGGCGAGGCGTACGCGCGGTACCAGCGTGAGGTGAGTGCCTTCGTGCCGCTGCCCCCGACTATCTTCCGTTGATGTCGATCCGATCCCTCCTCGTCGCGGCCGTGGTCGCGTCGCTGACGGCGTGCGCGGAGCGTCCGTGGCACGGCGTGGCGATGGACCCGGCCAACCCGGCGCCGCCGCTGTCGATCGCGGGCACGCTGGCGGAGCCCGCGACGCGGTTCACGCTCGCCGACGCGAAGGGCGACGTGGTGCTGCTGTACTTCGGCTACACGCACTGCCCGGACGTGTGCCCGACGACGATGTCGGACTGGGTGCGAGCGAAGCGCGCGCTCGGCCCGGACACGAGCGGCGTGCGGTACGTGTTCGTGAGCGTGGACCCGCAGCGCGACACGCCGGAGCTGTCGGCGGCGTACGCGCGCCAGTTCGACAAGGCCTTCGTCGGCGTGAGCCCCACGGACGACGAGCTGGGCCTGCTGCTCAAGGAATGGGCAATCGCGGCGTATCCCGAGGGGGATCCGCGGACGAACGCCTACACGGTTGCGCACCCGGCCCACACGTTCGTCGTGGACCGCGACGGGCGCCTGCGGCTCATGATCCCCCCCGGGGTGAGAGGAGAGGACATTGCGGAAGATCTTCGTCGCCTGCGCTAGCGCGCTGGCGTTGGGCGCGTGCGAGCGCGCCCCGGAGCCGGCAGCGGACTCCGCGGCCGGCCCGGCGCGCGCGGCGCTGTCGGTGCACGAGGCGTGGGCGCGCGCGGCGGACAGCGGCGCGATGACGGCGGTGTACTTCACGCTGGCCAACGGCTCGGCGGTGTCGGACACGCTCACCGGCGCGTCGACCGACGCGGCGGACGAGGCGGGGCTGCACATGTCGATGCAGCAGGGGAACACGATGCACATGGCGGCGGTGCGCGCGCTGCCGGTGCCGGCGGAGGACAGCGTGCTGTTCCGTCCGCTCGGCGCGCACGTGATGCTGATGGGGCTGCGCCGTCCGCTGGCCGACGGCGACACCGTGCCGCTCACGCTGCGCTTCGTCTCCGGGCAGACGCTCGAGGTGCGGGCCGGTGTCCGTGTCCCGTAGCCTCGCGATCGCGGGCATCGTCGCGGCGACGGGCCTGGTGACGTGGTGGACGTGGCCGCGGCCGTCGCTGCGGATCGACATCGCGCCGGGCGGCGCGGCGACGGTGGACGGCGCGCCGCTGCCGGAGACGCTGTTCGTGGCGGCGCGCGGCCGCAGCACCGTGGTGCGCGTGGTCAACCGCGACACGGTGCGACACTCGCTCGCGCTGTTCGCCGCCGACAGGGAATCGACGGTGGACTTCACCATCACCTATCCGGGGACGTACGGCGGCACCTGTTCGGCGCATCCGAGCGGGAACCTCACGTACGTGGTGCGATGACCGCGAGGCGGGCGGTGCTGGTGGCCGCCCTGTGCGCGATGCCGCTGGCCGTGGCCGCGCAGGCCGGGCCGCGCGTGCGGATCCCGGGCGCGGAGCCGCGCGCCGCCACGCGACCGGCGACGCGCGAGGCGTTCGCGCCGTGCGCGCTCGCCGAGCCCGACTGCGCGCCGCCGCCGCTGCCGCGGGAGTTCCGCGGCGTGTGGGTGGCGACGGTCGACAACATCGACTGGCCGTCGCGTCCGGGGCTCTCGACGGCGCGGCAGAAGCGCGAGCTGCTCGCGATCCTCGACCGCGCGCAGGCGAGCGGCCTGAACGCGGTGGTGTTCCAGGTGCGGCCGGCGGGCGACGCGCTCTACCGCTCGACGCTCGAGCCGTGGTCGGAGTACCTCACGGGCCGGCAGGGGCGCGCGCCGTTCCCGCGCTGGGACCCGCTCGCGTTCGCGGTGGAGGAGGCGCACAAGCGCGGGATGGAGCTGCACGCCTGGTTCAACCCGTACCGCGCGCGGCACCCCTCGGCGAAGGGGCGCGAGGCGGCCTCGCACCTTTCGCGCGTGCGGCCCGCGCTCGTGAAGCGCTACGGCACGCACCTCTGGATGGACCCCGGCGAGCCCGACGTGCGCGCGCACACGGTGCGCGTGATCCTCGACGTCGTGCGGCGCTATGACATCGACGCGGTGCACTTCGACGACTACTTCTACCCGTACAAGGAGCGCGACCGCCGCGGGGTGATCGACTTCCCCGACTCGGCGAGCTACGCGCGCTACGTGGCGGGCGGCGGGGCGCTCGCGCGCGACGACTGGCGGCGCGAGAACGTGGACCGGCTGGTGGAAGAGCTCTCGCGCACGATCCACGGCACGAAGCCGTGGGTGAAGTTCGGCGTGAGCCCGTTCGGGATCTGGCGGCCGGGGCATCCCGCCCAGGTGCGTGGATTCGACGCCTACGCGGAGCTGTACGCCGACGCGCGGAAGTGGGTGCGCGAGGGTTGGGTGGACTACTTCGCGCCGCAGCTCTATTGGCCGGTGGCCGCGCAGGGGCAGCCGTACGATGCGCTGCTGCGCTGGTGGGCGGAGCAGAACGTGCACGGACGCAACCTGTGGCCGGGGAACTTCACGAGCCGCGTGGGCGAGCGGTCGCGCACGGCGTGGCGCACCGACGAGGTGGCGCGGCAGCTCGACCTGACGCGCGCGGAGGCGGGAGCGAGCGGGAACATCCACTTCTCGGCGAAGGTGTTCCTGGAGGACAGGGATTCGCTCGCGACGCGACTGGGCGCGACGGCGTACGAGGGGCCTGCGCTGGTGCCGTCGTCGCCGTGGCTCGAGGTGGATCCGGCGCCGGCTCCGCGCCTGCGCGTGTCGCGCGCGGCGAAGGGGAGGTGGACCGTGCACCTGGCACCGGCGGCCGGGACGGCGCCGCGATGGTGGGTGGTGCAGTGGAGGGAGCGGGGACGGTGGAAGGCGAAGGTGGTACGGGGCGCCGCGAAGCAGGTCGAGGTGAGGGGTGAGCCGGATCGGGTCGCGGCGCGGGGAGTGGATGGGGCGGGAGTGGAGGGGGAAGTGGTGGTGTGGCGGAAGTGACGGTCGACCGCTCACGGCGATGTGAGCCATGAGCCGTGAGCCATCAGTGAACTGCGACAACGAAAGCGGGGGGAGGCTCATCGCTGAGCTTCCCCCCGCGCTCTTGCAGTCGCCTGCTGCTGACTGCCTACCGCCTGCGCCTTACTGCTTCAGCCACTTCTCGTACGCCTTCATCATCGCCTCGACCTCGAACGGAAAGCCGCTCGAGTCGCCACCGGTGCGGCGCTCGACGCGGAGGACCTGCTTGTGCGTCTGGCCGTCGACGGTCATCGAGACGAGGTAGTCGCCGGGCGCGGCGATCGGGATGCCGGCGCCGCCGAAGCCGCCGCCACCGCCGCCCGTGACACCGAGCGCCCGCATGATGCCGAAGAGCTCCGACTGGTCGATGCCCATCATCTGCTGGCCACCGGCCGCAGGGGCGGCCCCGCGGCCACCCTGGCCGCCCGCCGGCGCCGCCTGCTCGGCGGGGCGCTCGTTCCACCGGCCGGGCTGGCCGCCGCCGAAGCCGCCGCCACCACCGCCGCCGCCGGCAAAGCCGAAGGCGCGGGCCATGTTCTGCATGCCCGCCATTCCGCCCTCGATGTTGCGGCGGATCATGTCGAGCGCGGGCTTCGGCACGGTGCCGGCCTTCTCGATCGAGTCGAGCGCGGCCGCCGTCTTGCGCGACTGCAGGATCGAGTCGCGCAGCGCGGCGCCCTTGAGCGCAGCGCGCGGCGCGGGACGGCCGTTGAAGTTCCACGTCACGCGGTGCAGGCCCGCGCTGCCGGGGCCGGTGAGCGTCTGCACGGTGTCACCCTTCGCGTCCTGGATGACGACGCGCGTCGGGCCGCCCGCCTTCGTCGTGCGATACCAGATGTCGGCGCCGTAGGTGGGGCTGGGTGCCTGGAAGAGCAGGTTGCCGGTGCTCTCGCCGTTGACCGGCGGCTCGCCGTACTGGAAGGCCGTGCGCGGCGCGAAGAGCTGCGCCGAGCCCGCGGCGACCGTACGGCCCATCTGCTGCAGCGGCGCGATGTCGACGATCCAGATCGACCGGCCGTGCGTGCCGGCGATGAGCTCGGCGTCGCGCGGATGGATCTGCAGGTCGTGCACCGGCACGTTCGGCAGGCCCGTCATGAACTTCTGCCACGTGGCGCCGCGGTCGCCCGACACGTACGCGCCCACGTCGGTGCCGACGAAGAGCAGGTCGGGGTTGCGGAGGTCCTCGCGGATGACGTGCACGAAGTCCGGCCCGCCGCTCGGGAGGCCGCCGGCGATGGAGCGGAAGGTGCGGCCGCCGTCGGCGGTGGCGAAGACGTACGGCGTGAAGTCGCCGCGCCGGTGGTTGTCGTACGTGACGTAGAAGGTGTTGACGTCGTGGTGCGACGGCTCGATGCGCGAGACGTACGTGCCGGCCGGGACGCCCTTCACGTTGGCGGTGAGTTCGGTCCACGCGCCGCCGTCGTTCTCGGTCTTCCAGAGGCGGCCGTCATCGGTGCCGGCATACAGGTAGCCCGGCTTGAGCGACGACTCGTTGAGCGAGACGACGGTGCCGAAGGTCTCGGCGCCGGTCGCGTCGATCGTGATGCCGCCGGTGGTCCGCGTGGAGACGCGGATCTTCATCGTGTCGGCGTACGAGAGGTCGGGCGAGATGGCGTACATCTCGTCGCCGCGCTTGAGGCTCTTCATCACGCGGTTGGACGCGAGGTAGAGCACCTGGTTGTTGTGCGCCGAGATGAAGAACGGCGTGTTCCAGTTCCAGCGCAGCTGCAGCGCGGCCGAGTCGGCCTTCTGCTTGCCGCGCAGCTCCGCGATGAGGCGGGTCTGCGCCGCCGTGGCCGGCTTGGTGGTGTCGCCGCGCACGGCCATGATGCTGTCCTCCCACGCCATGTACTGCGGGCGGTAGTCCGGCTTGCGGAGCGCGGTGCGCTGGCCGGCCGAGACCTGGTAGCGCCCGACGTTGCCGCCCTGCGACTCGCCGTAGATGATGTCCGGGTCCACCGGGTCCTGCGCGGTGACGAAGCCGTCGCCGCCGTTGAAGGTGAACCACATCGCGTTGGTGATGGGGCCCGAGCGGCGGCGGCTGGGGCCGCACCACGAGCCGTTGTCCTGCAGGCCGCCGCAGACGCGGTAGGGGACCTGCATGTCGAACGACACGTTGTAGAACTGCCCGATCGCGAACGTGTTGGGGAAGATGTAGTTGCCGCCGTTGTCGTGGCTGATGCCGATGCCGCCGTCATTGCCGACGATGTGGCGCTGCGGGTCCTTGGGGTCGATCCACATCGCGTGGTGGTCGACGTGCAGGCCCACGGTCGCGTTGCGCGCGTTCTTGCCGCCCTCGTCCGACACCTTCACCGGCGTCGAGGAGAACCAGACGCGGTCGGGGTTGGTGGGGTGCACGCGCACCTGCGAGTAGTAGAACGGCCGGACGTTGTCCGGGGCGGTGCGCTCCCACGTGCGGCCGCCGTCCGCCGAGCGGTAGAGGCCGCTGCTGAGCGTCTGGGCCTTGGCGCCGGCCGCCGGCTTGGGGTTCGGCATCGAGTCGGCCTCGACCATCACGTACATGATGTCGCCGTTGGAGGGCGCGATGGCGATCTCCATGCGGCCCTTCATCGTCGCGGGGAAGCCGCCGCCCTTCACCTCGGACCAGCTCTCGCCGCCGTCGGTGGACTTCCAGAGCGCGGAGCCCGCGCCTCCCGACTTGAGGAAGTAGGGACCGCGCAGGCGCTGGTAGCTCGTCGCCCAGAGCACGTCCGGATTGCGCGGGTCGAGGTCGACGTCGACGAAGCCCGTCGAGTCGTTGATGAACTTCTTCAGCTGCCAGGTCGCGCCGCCGTCGGTGGTCTTGTAGAGGCCGCGCTCCTTGTTGGTCGTCCAGGCCGCGCCGAGGGCCGCGACCCACGCGACGTTCGGGTTGGCGGGGTGCACCTGGATGCGCCCGATGTGCTGCGTCTCCTTGAGCCCGACGAACTTCCAGGTGAGGCCGCCGTCGGTGGACTTGAAGACGCCGCCGCCCGGGGAGATGGAGTTGCGCGAGTTGGGCTCGCCGGTGCCGAGGTACAGGACGTTGGTGTCGCTCGGCGCGATGGCGAGGTCGCCGAGGGAGGCGACGCCGTAGTTGTCGAAGACGGGGCGGAAGGTCACGCCGTTGTTGGTCGTCTTCCACACGCCGCCCGCCGCGGCGGCGACGAAGAAGGTCTTCGACGGGTGCGGGATGCCTTCGACGTCGGCGATGCGCCCCGACATGTTGGCGGGGCCGACGTTGCGCCATCGGAGGCCGTCGATGACGGCCTGGTCGATGGTCTGCGCGAAGGCGGGGGTCGCGGCGAGTGCCGTGACGCCGACGCACGCAGAGAGGAGCCGGTGCAGTCGCATGAGCGTGTGACTCGGGCTGGGGTGGGAACGGGTGTGGCCAGCCCTATTCTACGCCACCGTCGCGCGGCCCGTTGGGGGTGGTCCCAGGGCGCCGCGCGCCGCAGATTGTCAGGCATTCCCCCCGGTCACGTGAACTCTCGAGGACCGGATGTTCGAAGGACGGCAGTCCCTCCCGCGCACCGGGGCGGCGCTCGCGCTCGCCCTGACCCTGTCATTCGCCACGGCCTGCGGCCCGGAGCGTCTCGAGAAGACCGAGGCGGACCTCACCGCGGCGATCGCGGCCGCCGCGGCGCGCGGCGACACGGCGACGGTGCGGTTGTTCATCGAGGTGCCGTTCGCCTTCGACCGCGTCTACATCGCCGGCCCGCGCACCCCGGCCGCGACGCTCGCCGCGGCGCTCGGCGACGCCTGGGACCCGGCGTACGCGCGCGAGATCGAGACGTCGGACCACTTCCACCTGCTGGTGTTCGACGTCGGGGGCAAGCTCTACCCCGCCGCGCTGCCGCGGCGCGTGGCCGAGATCGCGCCCGAGCTCACGGGGCGGATGTACGACCCGGCGACGGCCGTGTTCCGCGTGGTGCGGCAGCCGGGGTCGGCGGTGCCGACGCTCCTGCCGCAGTAGGCAGCAGCGCGCGCGGGATCCCGAGCTCCTCGGGGGGCGGGATCGTGCGGTCGCGCGTGAAGCGCCGCCGCGCGCGGTCCATCGCGTTGATGCGCTGCACCCAGGTGACGATCTCGGCGTCGTAGCGCGCGAGGTTGTTCTGCAGCCAGTAGGGCTTGTTCTCCGCGAGCCAGGCGGCGGCGAAGAGCTCGCGCGTGAGGACGTAGCCGTCGCGCATGTCCTGCAGGCGGCCGTTGATGCCCGAGAGCTCGGCGAGGTCGAGCCAGGTCGCGGTGCCGGCGCGCGCGGCCGAGTCGGCGCGGGCGTAGGCGATCGCGATCTCGTCGGCGAACTGGAACTTGGCGGCGATCCAGTCGATGCGGCGCGCGCCGAGCTCCATCGCCGCGAGCGCCCGCGGCTCACGCAGGGGGGCGGGCTGCGCGCGGGCCTGCGCGAGGAGGACGAGCGCGGACTCCGCGTGCACGCGGACGCGCGGCAGCACGGGGCGCAGGCGCTGGAGGTCGACGACGCCCTCGTCGGTGAAGGGGTCGACGAAGAACAGGTAGCTCGAGGCGTCGCCGGCGCCCGACTCGCGCAGCGCGGCGTGGGCCGCGTCGAGGTGCCGGTGCGCCGCGTCGATGCGGCCGCTCGCGTCGCCGTGGAACTGCAGGCCGAACGCCTCGCGGAAGCGCTCGATGCTCGACTCGCCGGGCTGCCAGGCCGCGGTTGCGCCGAAGGCGATGCCGAGCCAGTTCTGCTCGAAGATCGCATCGCCGTTGTCGTCCCACGTCGTGTTGATCATCCCCGTGGCGCCGCCGGCCTGTCCCTCGCGCGCGAAGCCCTGGATGTTGGGAAGCGCGATGTTGTTGTTGGGCCAGACGCGGTTCCAGCTCGCGACGCCGGGCGCGATCCACGTCTCCATCCCGGCGTCGCGGTACGGCTTGAGCCAGCGGTCGAAGCCCTTCGACGCGCCGTACTCCCAGGCGACGGCGACCATGTCCTTGGGCAGCGACGGGACGAGCGCGGGATGGTTCATCGCGATGTCGCCCCAGAAGAGGTAGCGCTTGCCGGGGCGCCGCACGGTCTCGACGATGGTCCTGAGGTAGTCGAGGTAGACGGGGCCGATGCCGGCGGAGTCGACGCGCGGCTTCGTCTGGCCCTTGCCGAGCTCGAACGTCTCGTCGGCGCCGAGGTGCACGAACGGCGCGGGGAAGAGCGAGTCGATCTCGGCGAAGACGTCGCGCACGAAGGCGAGCGAGCCCGGCTGGCCGGGCGCGAGCACGTGCCCGTGCGGGGTCTCGGCGAGCGGCGCGTAGAGCTCGTGCTTGAGCAGGTGGTGCAGGTGGCCGAAGGTCTGCTGCTGCGGGATGACCATCACGTGCCGCGCGGCGGCGTACTCGATGAGCTCCTCCATCTCGCCGCGCGTGATGGCGCCGCCGCGGGGCGCGAGGAGCGGGTGCGAGCGGAACTCGAGCATCTGCTCGAAGTACGGGACGTAGACGTTGAGCTTGAGTTCCGCGAAGCGCTGGACCTGCTGCTTCTGGTACGCGATCGACGGGACGGGGCCGCGGGCGAGGTCGTCCTGCACGCCGCGCCAGCGCATCGCCGGCCAGTCGCGGATGAGCGCGGGGGTGAGCGTGGCGTCGTCGCCGGCGCCCGTGAAGAGCTGCTTGAGGGTCTGGAGGCCGTAGAAGATGCCGGCCGCGGAGGCGGCGACGACCGTGGCGCCGCGCGGCGTGGCGACGAGCACGTAGCCCTCCTCGCGCATCGGGGCGTCGAAGGCGAGCCGCACCTCGCGCAGGAGCTCGTTGGCCTCGCGGGTGCCGGTGCGGAGCAGCGTGACGGGCCAACCGCGCCCGGCCACGCCGTACTCGGCCTGCACGCCGCGGGCGCGCATGTCGGCGACGAACTGCCGCGCGGCCTCGCGGTCGTGCGACTCGGCGAGCGTGCCGATGGTGATCACCGAGGCGAAGCGCACCGGGCCGTCGGCGCTCGCGATCTCGCGCGGGGCGGGGATCAGGCGCGGCGTCGCGGCGGTCGAGGGGGCGGCCGCGGCCGGCGCGCCCTGCGCGGACGCGAGCGAGGGGAGGAGCGGGAGCAGCGCGGCGACGGCCAGCGCGCGACGGAGCGATCGGGTCGGCATTCGCGCAATGTGCCCCGCCTCTCGGGCGTGGACAAGCGCGGCGCGACTTCCGTAGCTTCACGCCAGTCATCCCACCCGGAGTCACGATGCACGTGTCCGCGTCCGTCCGGCGGCTGGTCGCCGCCGTCGTCTCCCTCGCCGCGCTCGCCCCGTCGCTCGCGGCACAGTCCGCGACCCGCACCCGCCTGCTGCGCCAGCCGAGCGTGAGCGCCACGCACGTCGCGTTCGCCTACGCCAACAACATCTGGGTCGTGGGACGCAGCGGCGGCGACGCCAAGCGGCTCACGTCGTTCCAGGGGAGCACGGGAAATCCGGAGCTCTCGCCCGACGGGCAGTGGGTCGCGTTCAGCGGCACGTACGGCGGCAACACCGACGTCTACCTCGTGCCGCTCACCGGCGGCGAGCCGCAGCGGCTGACGTGGCATCCGGGCGCGGACGTGGTGCAGGGCTGGACGCCCGATGGCCGGCGCATCGTGTTCACGTCGGGCCGGTCGGCGGCGCCGAGCGGCACGGCGCAGACGTTCTGGACCGTCGCGCGCACGGGCGGCATGCCCGAGCCGCTCGGCATCCCGCGCGGCAACCAGGGGACCTTCTCGCCCGACGGCAAGCGCTTCGCATACCGCCTGACGACGAGCTGGGACGAGGGGTGGCGCAACTACCGCGGCGGGCAGAACCGCCCGATCTGGATCGCGAACGTCGGCACGTGGGAGGTGGAGACGCCGCCCTGGACCGACTCGAAGGACATCGAGCCGGTGTGGGTGGGCGAGACGGTGTACTTCCTGTCCGACCGCGACTGGCTGATGAACGTCTGGTCGTACGACACGCGCACCAAGCAGCTGAAGCAGGTGACGACGTTCAAGGACTACGACGTGAAGAGCCTCGGCGCCGGCGGCGGCGTGGTGGTCTTCGAGCAGGCGGGCGACCTGCACCTGCACGATCCCGCGACCGGGCGCACGACGCGGATGGACATCACGGCGAAGGGCGACTTCCCGTGGCTCGTGCCGCAGTGGCGCGAGATCACGGGGCGCGTGGCCGCGGCGGCGCTCTCGCCGACCGGCAAGCGCGTGATGGTGGAGGCGCGCGGCGACCTGTTCAGCGTGCCGGCGGAGAAGGGCGACTGGCGCGCGGTGACGGCGAGCCCGGCGTCGGCGGAGCGCACGCCGGCCTTCTCGCCCGACGGGCGGTGGGTCTCGTACTTCTCGGACGCGTCGGGCGAGTACCAGCTGATGATCGCTCCCGCGGACGGCAACGGCGCGCCGCGCGCGATCGCGCTCCCCGACCCGAGCTTCTACTTCACGCCGGCCTGGTCGCCGGACTCGAAGAAGATCCTGTTCACCGACACCCACCTCAACCTGTGGGTGGTGGAGGTCGCGGGCGGGAGGGCGACGAAGGTCGACACCGACCAGTACATGGTGCCGACGCGCTCGATGGACCCGCGCTGGAGCCCCGACTCGCGCTGGATCGCGTACACCAAGCGGCGCTCGACGCAGCTCCACGCCCTCTGGGTGCACGACACCCAGACCGGCCGCAACACGCAGCTCACCGACGGGATGGCCGACGCGATCGCGCCGGCGTGGGACGCCAACGGAAAGTACCTGTGGTTCCTCGCGTCGACCGACTTCGGCCTGCAGACGGGGTGGCTCGACATGACCTCGTACGAGCGCGGCACGTCGCGCTCGCTGTACGCGCTGCTGCTGCGCGCCGACGAGAAGTCGCCGCTGCTGCCGGAGAGCGATGAGGAGGCGCCGGCCGACGCGGCGCCGGCGGCGCGTCCCGCGGCGGGCGCTGGCGCGGGTGGCGCCGCGGCGGGCGCCGCGGCCAGCGCCGTGCCGGCGGTGACGATCGACTTCGACGGCCTCGCGCGGCGGATCGTCGCGACCGACGTGCCGGCGCGCGACTACCGCGCGCTCGAGGCGGGGCCGACGGGGACGGTGTTCTTCATCGAGAGCGTGCCGGCCAACGGCGTGGGCGGGAACCCCACCTCGGTGCTGCACCGCTACCAGCTGAAGGAGCGCAAGGCCGCGCCGTACGCGCCGGGCGCGACCGCGTACGTGGTGTCGGCGGACCGCAAGAAGGTGCTCTTCCAGGCCAACGGCGCCTGGACGATCGGCGACACCGACAAGCCGGCGCCGACGGGCGCGACCGGCCGGGTGAACCTCGCCGGCGTGCGCCAGCTGGTGGACGTGAAGGCCGAGTACCCGCAGATGCTGCGGGAG
>ERZ1645185.490-NODE-490-length-16618-cov-7.524180_pt1 | contig 16618 bp, 15 predicted proteins | sample MGYA00575351_ERZ1645185 | MGnify/ENA primary metagenome ERZ1645185 (study PRJEB40838, sample SAMN11284767) | freshwater sediment metagenome | isolation source: river sediment | host: Sediment | place: India: Jana village, Kanpur | collected 2015-12-17 ...
GATTTTGCCGGGGCCGAGAAGGCGCTGAAGGCCTTTGTCGCGGCGAACCCGAAGCATGCGCGCGCGTCCAATGCGGCGTTCTGGGCGGGGCGGGCGCAGATGCAGCAGGGCCAGCCGGCCGACGCGGCCCGCACCTTCTATGCCGGATACCAGAACAGCCCCAAGGGACAGCGCGCCCACAACAGCCTGCTGTGGCTGGCGAAGGCGCTGCTGGAGACCAAGGGGCCGAAATCGGCAAAGGCCGCCTGCGACACGCTGGACCAGCTGAACAAATCCTTCCCGGACCGGCTGACGGGCCAGTTCGCTGCCGATGCGGCCGCGACCCGCGTGCAGGCAAAATGCACGCCCTGACGCCCGCATGGGGGCTTTGACGCCGCAAGTCTTCGCGGCCGAGGTGGCGCGCCTGTCCGGGCCGGGCTTTGGCCCCGATGCCCCTGTCGCGCTGGCGGTTTCAGGCGGCGCGGATTCGCTGGCGCTGATGGCGCTGGCGGCGGATGCCTTTGGCCCCAACGCCCATGTGCTGAGCGTCGATCACGGCCTGCGCGCCGAAGCGGCCGCCGAATGTACGATGGTGGCGGGGCTGGCACAGGCGCTGGGGCTGCCGCACCGGACGTTGACGATTTCTGTGGCGACGGGCGGCGACATGCAGGCCCGCGCCCGCGCGGCGCGCTATGCCGCGATGGGCGACTGGTGCCGGGCGAACGGCATCAGCCGGCTGCTGACGGCGCATCATGCCGACGACCAGGCGGAAACGCTGCTGATGCGGCTGGCGCGGGGCAGCGGCCTTGCCGGATTGAGCGGCATCCGGCCGCTGGCCGGCATCGAGGGGCTTTCCGTGCTGCGCCCGTTGCTGGGCCGCCGCCGCGGGGAACTGGCCGCGATCGTGGCCGGGCGCGGGTGGGTGCCGGCAGACGACCCCTCCAACCGGGATTCCCGCTTTGACCGCACGGCGGCGCGGCAGCTGCTGAAAGGCGCGCGCTGGCTGAACCCCGGGCGGCTGGCCGCAAGCGCGGCGCATCTGGCAGAGGCCGAGGCGGCGCTAGCCTGGGCGGCGGAGCGCGCCTTTGCCACGCGGTCGGACCGGCGTGGCCCAAACCTCTGGCTGGATCCGGAAGGGCTGCCGGCCGAACTGCGCCGCCGCTTGCTGGCGGACGGGCTGCTTGCGTTCGGACACCGGGCGGACGGCCCCGCGCTCGCCCGGCTGCTGGCGCGGCTGGAGGCGGGGGGAACGGGCACGCTGGGGCCGGTGCAGGCCGGCGTGAAGAACGGGCGCTGGCGGCTGAGGCCCGCCCGCCCGCGCCGTTAAGGCAGGGCGGCGGCCACATCCTTTGCAAAGGCGGTGATGTCGAAACCGCTGCCGGCCGGATCGAAGCCGCGCCGCACGATCACCAGCTTCTGCGACGGCACCACGACCGCATATTGGCCCCGGTTGCCATAGAAGGCGTAGCTGCCCTGCGGCAGACCGTTGGGCAGCCAGATGGCGCGGCCATAGCCTTCGCCGCGCGCGGCAGGGGGCTGGGGGCCGGCGGGGGTGGTGGCGTCCTTCACCCAGCCTTCCGGCAGCAGTTGCTGGCCGTTCCATTTGCCGTCGTTCAGATGCAGCAGCGCCAGCCGGGCGAGATCGCGCGCCGTCATCCACACCTGCGAGGACAGGATGGGATTGCCCTGCCAATCCCCCTCGATGTTGGTGCGCGTCATCCCCAGCGGCCAGAGCAGATGGGTGTAGGGGAAGCTGGGCGCGGCTTCGCCCAGATCCGCCATCAGCGCGCGGGCCGCCAGCAGCGTATCATTGTTGGCATAGGCGAAGCGGGTTCCGGGTGCGGCCTCCAGCGGGGCGACGGCGGCAGTTTCCGTCACGGTGGAGCCCCCGAAGTACAGCGCGTCGGTGCGGTTGCCGGGGCCATTGGTGAACAGACCGGACTGCATCCTGAGCAGCTGATCCACCGTGATCGCCGCGCGCGGATCGCCGGCCGCACCCCATTCCGGCACATGGGCGGGCGCCATCGGATCGATCACGTTGAGCGCCGCCGCCCGGCCGATCAGCGCGGAGGTGAGCGATTTTGCGACCGACCATGTGCGCTGCGGCGTGTGCATGCCGACGCCCCGCGCATAGCGTTCCGAGACGATGCGGCCATCCTTCACCACCAGCACGGCCGAGGTGCGCGCCGCCTGCCCATATCGACCGCCTGCCAGCGCTTCGGCCATGAGGGCATCGAGGGCCTTCTTCTGCGCAACAGGCAGGATCGCCGTCGCCTGCAGGTCGCCTTGCGGCCATGGCTGCACATCGGTGCGGAGAGGATCGGGGCCGCCGATCAGTTCGGGCGGCGGCATCACCTTGGCCGCATCGGCCCCAACGGGCAGCAGCGCGCAGCCCTGACCCGGCGTGAAGCGGGCGACGCGGGGCGGCAGCCCGGCATCGAAGGCGACGCTCGCCTGACGCAGCGGCACCGAGACGGCCGCCGACAGGCCAGCCATGTGCGGCTGAAGCTCTGGATAGCCGCCCTGGAGATCGGTGGCTTCGATCCCGGCCTGGTTCATCCGGGCGACGAAGGTGCCGGAGCAGAGGAACAGCGCCTTCCATCCGGCCGCAAGCGCCAGCGTGCGCTGATCCGGCGCGGGCTGCGCCGATTGCGCCGCAGCGGGGGCGGCTGCCAGCAGCAGCGCTGCGGCTAGAAGCCGGCGTCGTCCGGCATGACGGTCCGGCCGGTCAGGCGCCGGTGCTCGCGGATGGCGAACCGGTCGGTCATCCCTGCCACATAGTCCCCCACGATCCGTGCCCGCCATGGTTCCTCCTCCGCCTCGCATCTGTCGCGCCAGCGGTCCGGCAGGGCGCCGGGATCCGCATGCAGCATCGAAAACAGCTCTTCCACGATCTGCTCGGCCGGGCCGCGAATGCGCTTCACGCTGGCATGCGTGTACATGGTGCGCATCAGATAGGCGCGCAGCGGCGCAAGCGCCTCCAGCATGGCGGGCGTGAACCCGGCCATCGCCTGCCCGGCAGCCCGGATCTCTTCCACCGAACGGGGCTGAAGCCCGGCTAGCCTGCCACGGGTTTCCGCCAGAAGCGATTCCACCATCGCGCCGATCAGGTCGCGGACAAGCTGCGGCACCAGCCGGTTCAGCCGGGCCTCCCCCGCCCAGCGGGCCTTCACCTCGCGCCAGAGCGCATCGACAAGCGGCACCGCCGCGCACACGGCTTCCAGATCCAGCAGGCCCGCGCGCAGGCCGTCGTCCAGATCATGGGCATTGTAGGCGATGTCGTCCGCCAGCGCGGCGACCTGCGCCTCAAGCCCGGCGAAGCTCTGCAGTTCCAGCGGCCATGCCTGATCCTGCGCGCGGAGCGCCCAGCCGGGCACGGCAACCGGGCCATTGTGCTTCGCCAGCCCCTCCAGCACCTCCCAGCTGAGGTTCAGCCCGTCATGCGCCGGGGTCCGCGCCTCAAGCAGGGAGAGGATGCGGATGGCATGGCCGTTGTGATCGAAGCCGCCATAGGGCGACATCGCGCGCTCCAGCGCATCCTCGCCCGAATGGCCGAACGGCGGGTGGCCCAGATCATGGCCCAGGGCCACCACCTCGGCCAGATCCTCGTCGATCGCCAGCACGCGGGCGATGGTGCGGGCGATCTGCGCCACTTCCAGGCTGTGGGTGAGGCGGACACGGAAATGGTCCCCGTCGGGCGCGACGAACACCTGCGTCTTGTAGCGGAGGCGGCGGAAGGCCGTGCTGTGGATCAGCCGGTCACGATCCCGCGCGAAGGCGGTGCGGATCGGGCTTGCGGGTTCCGGGAACAGGCGGCCGCGCGACCGGTCAGGATCCGTGGCGAAGGGCGCGCGCGACATGTGGCCCGGTCGCAAGGGCGGGCGGCCAAGTCAAGCGCTTCAAAAGCCGGCCCGCTCAGAAGCCGAGGCGGGCGAGGATCGTGGGGCCGATGATGAGGTTGGTGAAGCTCTGGCCGGGCAGGTTGCTGTCGGTGCGGTGCAGATCTGCCGTCAGCTGCATATCCACCGCGTGCGAAAGCGGCAGGATGGCGCGCACGCGAAGCCGGGTGCGCAGCTGCCGTTCGCGCCCCGTCGGCCGCCAGTCGAAGCGGCGGCCTTCCAGCTCTCCGCGCAGGTTCAGCACGCCCCGGCCCAGGGGGATGTTGTGGAAGGCCGTTGCTCCGATGCTGGAGCGCTCCGCGATGTCGATGGAGGCTTCCTGCCGCCGGGCATAGACATCGAGGAAGGTCGGGCCCCAGATACGGCGCACGCCGGCGGACAGGGTGTGCAGCGTCAGCAGGTGGGACTGGAAGGTGCCTTCATAGGCGCGCCATGGCTCCCACGCGACATAGGGAACCAGCCCCTCGCCCGAGGTTCCGGCCTCCAGCTCGAAGGTGCCGAACAGGGCCGAACTGTCCAGCCGGGCGTCCGTCAGCGAGGTGGGGGCGATCGCCCCGAATTCGGTGAACAGGCGAAGGCCGCCCAGCCGCCAGCTGCGCCACAACGAGATGTCGGGCGCGATGGTGGCAGACGGCTGTGCACCGCTTTCGGCAAGATAGCGGTTCGTCCGCCAGTCGCCCGCGAAGCGCAGCTGGAATGTCCAGGGCGGGCGGGGGCCGGTGCGAAGATCCTCATCCTCGGTTTCCGGCCCGTCCTGCCCGTAATCCTCGCGATATTCCTCTACCTGATCGACATCGTCGTCCAGATTCTGCGCCATCACGGGCGCCGCCAGGCAGCAGGCCAGGAAGGCGATCGAAAGCCGGACCAGCATATGCACGACAACCTCCCCGTTTCAGGGCCTTATACGCCCCCGGGGTGGCTGTGCGTCAATCGATATGCGGGTTCAGCGCCCGAAGGCGCCGGCCGCCTTCAGCGCCTCCAGCTTCGCGGCATCATAGCCAAGGCCCGCCAGCAGCTCTGCGCTGTGCGACCCGGCCTGCGGGGCGGCGGCGGGCATTGCCGTGGGCGTGCCGGAATAGCGCGGCGCGGGCATCGGCTGGGTCATGCCGCCCACTTGTGCGAAGGTGCCGCGCTGCTTGTTGTGGGGATGTTCCGGCGCTTCGGCCATGGAAAGGACGGGCGCGAAGCAGACGTCGGTCGTTTCCATCAGCCGGCACCAGTGGTCGCGCGGCTGGCTCTTGAACAGGGCGGTCAGCTTCGCCTTCAGCGGGCCCCACTGGCGCTGATCCATCTGGGCGTCGAAATCCGGATCGGCATCCAGCCCGGTCAGCTGGCGAAGCAGCGCATAGAATTGCGGTTCGATGGAGCCGATGGAGACATATTTCCCGTCTGCGCATTCGAACGTGTCGTAGAAGTGGGCGCCGGTATCCAGCATGTTCACGCCGCGCTCGTCCTGCCAGATGCCCATGCCGCGGAAGCCCCAGATCATCGCCATCAGCACGGCGGCGCCTTCTGTCATCGCGCAATCGATCACCTGGCCCTTGCCGGTGGCGCGCGCGCTGAGGATCGCGCAGACCATGCCATAGGCCAGCATCATGCCGCCGCCGCCGAAATCGCCCACCATGTTGATGGGCGGCGTGGGCTTTTCCCCGGCGCGGCCATAGGCGTGCAGCGCGCCCGCCAGCGCGATATAGTTGATGTCATGCCCGGCGGCGGGCGCGTAGGGGCCTGTCTGCCCCCAGCCCGTCATCCGGCCATAGACCAGCTTCGGATTGTCGGCGAGGAGGGTTTCCGGCCCCAGGCCCAGCCGCTCCATCACGCCGGGGCGCAGGCCTTCGAAGAAGCCGTCCGCGCTCTTCACCAGATCACGGACGACCTGGATGCCTTCGGGCGATTTCAGATCGACCACGATCGACTTGCGGTTGCGGCCCAGCACCGGTTCGGGCGCCTGCCGGCCGGGGCGGTCCACCCGGATCACCTCTGCGCCATGATCAGCCAGCATCATGCCGGCGAACGGCCCCGGCCCGATCCCGGCCATCTCGATGATCCGAACGCCTGAAAGCGGCCCTGCCATGTCAGTCTCTCCCGATTGATACCGGGCCTGCGTGGCGCGGGGGGCCGGGGGAATCAACCTGACGGTTGGGCGGGGTGCCCTCAGCCGCGCCCGCGATAGGGGGGCACGCCCTGATCGGGCAGCCACAGGCCTTCGGGCGGCGGGCCGGATTGCCAGAACACGTCGATCGGGATGCCGCCGCGCGGATACCAATAGCCGCCGATGCGCAGCCAGCGCGGCTGCATTTCATCGAACAGGCGGCGGCCGATGCCGACGGTGCAGGCCTCGTGAAAGCCGGCATGGTTGCGGAAGCTGCCCAGGAACAGCTTCAGCGATTTCGATTCGACGATGCGGGCATCGGGCGCATAATCGATCACCAGATGCGCGAAATCGGGCTGCCCGGTGACAGGGCAGAGCGAGGTGAATTCCGGCGCGACGAATCGGATCAGATAGGTGGCATCGGGGTGCGGATTGGGCGGATAATCCAGCACGGCCTCTGCCGGAGAGGCGGGCAGGCCGCTGGACTGGCCCAGATGTTTCGGTTCGAACGACATGCGCCCCAGATGGCGCCTGCGGCCGATGAATGGAAGAGCCTTGAAGCCCGCCGCCCATGCTGCTAAGGCCGCGCCCCTGCTGGTTTCGCCGCTTTAGCTCAGCCGGTAGAGCACATCATTCGTAATGATGGGGTCAGGTGTTCGAGTCACCTAAGCGGCACCAGTTTCCCTTTAAAATCAGATACTTAAGTTGCAATGTCGCCATCGCAGGGGTTTCCTGCGACTGTTCCGGGGGTTGTCAGGGATGCCCATTCCCGCCTCCGGAACAGAGACTCTTTTGTCCGCCTCAATAGTCCTGATGTGCCCGCTGATTCTCTAGCGGCCATTTTCGCGACCCCGACGTTGCTCGCCGTTCAGCCAGCTAACTTGCTGCTTGAACAGCCCATTTCACGCAGGAAATAATCTTGGGGCCAACTTTTAGTGTGACTGGCTGGGCACCAGCCATTCCTGCATGACCGACTAACCCCGAGACAAGGGCATTTCGGCGGATTTTAGTTCGACGTTCCCGGCACTTAGGTTGGGCAAGGATCTTGGCCTGCCCAGCTCAGACAGATTGACCTCCCGCCCGCGGCAATTCCTGACGTAGAATCTCTCGGGGCCGCTTTCGCGGCCCCGACGTTGCTTTTGGTAGGCTTGGTTTGTCCGCGGCTGCTAACTGAACCCGAGGGCCTCTCTTTGCAGCGACCAGTCGAGCGGCAGGGATGCTGCTTTCATGAGTGCACTACGCGTCAGGCTCTCGGGCTGCGAGCCATCCAGAATCCTGGTCTGGATATCGGGAGCAAGAAAGCTGACTCGAAGCAGGTCTGCCGCATGCTCGCGGCTGTAGCCGAGCTCGCTTGCGAGGTCGCGAAAGGTCGAAGCCGCCGTCTCAGCAACCTTTTGCCGAAGCGCTGTCGCCTGCGCCAACAGCTTGATGAGGCCAGGATCAGGTCGGTTAGCTCTCGTCCCTGTCCCTGGCGAGAGGATAAGCTTCAGTTGCTTGCCAACTTTCACGCTTCCAATCGGGATCTCCGCCACCGTCGGTTCATCGGCTGAGTTGATCAGACTCAGCGCAGTCAGCTGCACAGTGATGGCAACGGCGTCGCGCCCCACCTCGATGCGAATGACGTACCGTCGAAGTGCCTTACGGGCCTCCACGCTTGCTGGCGAAGCGAGGTCAGTAACCATCGTGTCTCGGGCCTTGCGCAACTCAGTGATTTGCCCGGCGTCGAGCCGACCCTCCTGGACCGCTCCCGATACGGCGCTGCCGACAACCGCATTGAGTCGCTCGATCACCCGAGCCTCGAGGTCGCTGGCGCTGACCCGAAACACGGGAGCCGAAGCCCTTTCGGGGTCATCCGTCTGTGAAACATAGTAGCGGTAGCGCTTGGTTCGCTTGCCGCCGTGGCTCGGGCTCATGCGTCGGCCATGGCTGTCCCACACCAGCCCTGCCAGCATGCTCGCCTCGTCTGCATTCGTTTGGAAAGCCCGATCAACCCGCCCGACCTCAATCTGAGCCTGCACGCGATCGAATAGGTCGCGGTCAACAATGGCATCATGTTGGCCAGGGTAAATCTGCCCCCGAAATGCGACCTCACCTACGTAAAGTCGGTTCTTCAGGATATGGTAGATGGCGCCCCGGGTCATGGGCTCACCGCCCGTCTCTCGACCGTGCCGGTTGACGCGGACCTTTCCCACCACGCCTTGCCTGGCAAGCTCCGTCGCCAGCTCACGCCCAGACCCCAGCTCTAGATAGCGGGCGAACATGTGGCGGACGAGTTCGGCTTCCGTGGGCTCGACGACCAATTTGCGGTCCTCGACCCGGTAGCCAAGCGGGACCACACCGCCCATCCACATGCCCTTGGCTTTTGACGCCGCGATCTTGTCCCGGATACGCTCCCCGGTCACCTCGCGCTCGAACTGCGCGAATGAGAGAAGCACATTGAGCGTCAGGCGGCCCATACTCGTGGTGGTGTTGAACGACTGGGTGACAGAGACGAAGCTCGCCCCCTTGGCATCCAGCACTTCCACAATCTTCGCGAAGTCCGCCAAGCTGCGGGTCAACCGATCGACCTTGTAGACGACCACAACGTCGACCTTGCCGGCCGTGATGTCGGCCAAAAGCATCTTCAGTCCCGGTCGGTCCATCGACCCACCGGAGTATCCGCCGTCATCGTAGGCGTTCGGTACGAGGGTCCACCCTTCGTGGCGCTGGCTTAGGATGTAGGCTGCGCAAGCTTCCCGCTGCGCATCGAGCGAGTTGAAATCCTGGTCGAGTCCCTCCTCGGTCGATTTGCGGGTGTAGATGGCGCAGCGGAGCGGTGCGCCTGCCCCCATGCGAAGTCGATCAGCCATTTGCCTGCTCCCGGGCAGGCCGATCCGTCAGTCCGAAGAACCGGGGACCGGACATATGCGAGCCAGTGATGTCGCGGGCGATTTGCGAAAGCGATCGGTAGTGCCGGTCCCGGTACAGGAACCCGCGCTCCAGAACCGTGACATGATGGCTGGTGCGGCCCCAATCCCGAACCAGCCGCGTGCCGGGCTTGATGCGCCCTGCAGTGATGTTGATGCTTTCTTGCCCCGCCAGCTCTTTCGCGAGGCGGGCAAGCTCCCGAACGGCCGATGGCGGCAATCCGCCATGCACTCGCTCCTGGAGCTGCCAAGCGATGCCTCGCGCAAGCAAGTCTGCGGTCAATGGCGGTGGGGCAGACCGGTGCACCCGTAGCCACTCCGCTCGCAGTTGCACTTGGGTCATGGTTTGCAGAGCAGCCAGTTGGGCCGACAGGTCCGAGCTCATTGGCCCTGCTCCAGCAGGCGGTAGGTCGTGACATCCGCCTCGCGAACGCGCGCGATGACGAGCCCTTTCTTCCGAAATCCGGTAAGGGCAGCGCGTGCTGTATGGGGGAGCCAGCCCGTCGCCGACACGATGTCGGTGATGCTGGCGCCATGTTCGCGGGCAAGCAGTGTCAGGACGATTGACGATTTGGACGTTGAAGCGGTCGCATTGGTGGATGCGACCTGAGGAGTGGCCGGCTGGGTAGCTGGCACAGATTTCTTTGCTCGGGGCATGGGTGGTCTCCAAATTGAGGAGCAGCACCACGCTGCTCCCACCACCCAAAGCCCAGAGGTTGCTCACCTCTTGGGCCGGCATGCGCGGGAGGGCCCGCGAGACAACGACATCAGGCTTGGATCAGCCGAGAAGTCCAGTCGAATGCTCGATTCGGGCCGATTGCGGAATGTCTGCTCGTCACCAGCATATCGGGAAAGCTGCCGATCGGGATCGGCGGTGAGGAATGTCCGCCACCGCACAAGCTGAAGTGGCAGGCTCTTCGGATCACGGCGCCGCCGAATGCTCCGCTGCCCGCCGTTCGCTTTTGGCGTGAATTGGTTTGGCGGATACTGCAGCCTGTAACGCAAACGGCCCCGTCACTGCGAAAAACAGCGTACCAATAATCTGATATATCGTCTGTTCGCAGTGCGGGCATACATTTCCCGGATGACAGCAGGACAGCTTGTCGGCCGGCTTGCGGACACCGGGCTTGCACGACGCAAGCTTTGTCGATCGGCATACGGACACGGATATTGTACAGTGTATCTGGTGGGGCTGACGCAATGAGTTATCGCCTGAATCGTGGCGTCCAACGATCAGCTAGATATGCGTCGTCTTCCGCTTCGTCCTCAGGGTCGAAATCGTCATCGGTCCTCAGATCGCACCGGATCACCGTTAAGGTTCGGCCGTATCCGCCTAGGCCTATCACTTCTTCCCTCCCGGGCACACCAGTGCCAAGACCGAACCAGTCGGCCATATCCAGCGCGCCTTCCTCGCGCTCCGCGGCCGCTACCCGGGCGGGCGCCGCATTGAAGCGGGCGGTCAGCGTGCCGGTTGGGACCGGCTTGCCGTAGAGCCACGGCATCGACACACGCCCGGCCAAATTCTTAATCTTATCGGAATAGCCGCAGGACACGATCGCCTCGCCTTCCGAGATTACGACCGCTACGGCATCCTTCGTCAATTCAGCGAAGCGGAAGGCGGTAGCCGTGAGTGATGTATTCGCAGCCGTCGCCAGCGCAATAATCCCTTCCAGTCCGTCGTCGGTCTTGCGCATCGCACTTTTGAAGAGGTTGGCCGGCATCAAAAGCGAAGCGGCGAACGCGTCCGCTTCATTCTCATAGCGATCCCGGGCCACGAAGCCGGCTTGGGATTGATGGATACCGTGCTTGAGAACCGCGTCAGGATGGCCCGGCAGGAAATAGTGCCCGAGCTCGTGCGCGATCGAGAACCGTTGGAAGCCCTCGCTGCGGATATGCGTCGCATAAAGGATGCCGAATTGCTGGCCGTTTCGCACCAGCATACCTGAGCAACCTTTCGCGGCATCGGGCTTTGCCTGCACTAGAATGTCATACTTTTCCGCGATGATTTTCGGGCAGACTGGCAAGGCGGCGTATCCGGCTTCGACCGCGATCTTCTCTGCCGTGTTGTGGATGATGGCGCGGCCGAGCGGGGGCACGGTCAATCCTTCTTTGCACGGTTGCCTAGCATCGCAATAAAGGCCTGTGCGAGGTCCCTGTCAGAGTCGTTCAGGCGCTGTGCGTCGCGATGAAGCAGGTCTGCCTCGGCGGCCAACTCCGGGTTCGCAACGCGGCCAAGGAGAAAATCCGTGGAGACTGCCAGCACGGTCGCAATCCGGCGCAGATTGTCGAAGCTCGGCTTTCGCATTCCTGATTCGAAGTGACTGACCGAGCTGGCCGGGATGCCGGCCCTCTTCGCCAAATCGACCTGGCTCAGATGACGTAGCTCCCGGGCCTGCACCAGACGGGTAGGGAACAGGTCCTGGTCGTGGTCACTGGTGGGCACACGTATCCCCTCTTTAATAACTCGACATGGTGGACTTGTCGAAAACGCCAATAGCGATTATATCAAGAGGAGCATGGCGGAATCGCTATGTCAAGCGGCCCGGCGAGGCGTCACCGGCCCTTTCACCTGCGACGCCGAAGGACTGCAGCAATGAGTCACGACTCCCTTTCTGACCGCTCCGGCGGGGTCTTCCGCATCCAGGTGGGCGACGCCGATCTCAATTTTCGCACCGTAGGGATCGCCGATCCGGTTCCGACTGGCCGGCAGATTCTCGACGCCGCCGGTGCCCGGCCGGTCGAGGATCATCTGGTGATCGCCCTCCTGCCGAACGGTGCCACCGAGACGCTGCGGCTCGATGAGACCTATGATCTTCGCGGCCGTGGCGTCGAACGCGTGGTCGCCTTCAAGACCGACCGTACCTTTTTCTTCGAGGTGGATCGGCAGGAACGCGAATGGGGAGCGGCCACGATCAGCGGGCATCTCATCAAGCTGCTCGCCAACGTTGATCCGGCCAAACACGACCTCTACCAAGAAGTCCGGGGAGACGATCCGCTGATCCGTGACGACAGCATCGTTGATCTTTCCGGCCTGGGCCGCGAGCGATTCTACACCATTGTCACGCATACCACGGAAGGCTTGGCGATGCTGCCGCCAGACGACCGCGCCCATCTTGAGGCGCGCGGCATTTCCTACCATGTTGTCGCCGAAAGCGGGCAATCGGCGGTTATCCTTCAGGGCTACCCCCTCCCCGCCGGAAAGTATGGGAGCACGAGCGCCGACATCCTGATCCTTTTGCCGGCAGGCTACCCGGACGCTCTCGTCGATATGTTCTATTGCGACCCTTGGCTCCAGCTGTCGGCGACGGGGCGCTACCCCAACGCAGCCGATGTGCCGCACAGCTTTGCGGGCCGCAACTGGCAGCGTTGGTCGCGCCATAGCGACGCATGGCGGCCCGGCATCGACGGCATCCATACTGTTCTTGGTCGCATCGACCGCGCCCTCAAAGACGCGGCTTGACCCGGTGCAGGACCTCATTCTGCTAGAGCCCCACGAAGCCGAGCTCCGCGCCCTCCTGCATCGTAAGACGGGCGCGGAGGCGGCCGCATATGTGATGTTCGGGCAGTCGGCGATTGCCTCCGATCCCTGGACCGGCGCGCCCCGAACGCGCTTTGTCTCCCATGCCGTCCGCCAAGTCCCCGAAGAGGATCAGGTGTCCGCCTCGCCGCTGCATGTCACATGGTCAACTCGGGGGCTGATCCAGGAGCTTGGGCGCGCGACCCGTGAAAAGCTCGCGCTCGGCATTGTCCATACCCATCCCGGAGGACGCGCAGCATTCTCGGGGCAGGACGATCGCAACGAGGCCGATCTCGCCCGCGCCGTTTGTAATCGCAACGGCCCCGACTACCCCTTCATCAGCCTGCTTCTCGCCGGCGATGGCGGCATAGCGGCGCGCGTCTGGCGCGCCAATGTCATGATGCCGGTGCAGCGCATCGCTCTCGTCGGCCGGCGCCTCCACTTTTTCGGCAGCCTTGGGCATGTCGGCAGCAATCCTGAAATTCTGGAGCGGCAAGCACGTCTGTTCGGTTCCGGGGTCAATGTTATCCTCCGAGAGATGCGCGTCGCGATCGTCGGCTGCGGCGGCACCGGCAGCCCGCTTGCCTTGCTGCTTCTTCGTCTCGGCATCGGCCGGCTCCTGCTCATCGACAAGGATGTGGTCGAGGTCACCAATCTCAACCGTATCCATGGCGCACGCCGGTCCGACATCGGTCGCCCGAAGATCGAAGTGCTGGCCCGCGAGATTCGGGAGGCGGATCTTGGCGTCGAAGTCGTAACCTTGAAGGCATGGGCCGGCGCGCCGGAAGCCTGCGATGCTCTTAAAGCATGCGACGTGATTTTCGGCTGCACCGACGACCACGACGGTCGCGCCCTTCTCAACCGGTTCGCCTACTTCTACGGCGTCCCCTACATCGACGTCGGGCTTAAGGTAACGCCTGCCGAAGGCGCTCTTCCGTATGCGATTACAGCTCGCCTTAGCGTCGTCGCGCCGGGAAGCACATGCCTGCTCTGCCGCGGCACGGTCGATCCCCGCCGGGCCTCGGAGGAGCATCTTGAGCGCACGGACCCAGATGGCTTCCGCCGATTGAAGGCTGAAGCCTATGTAGAAGGCGGTGGCGATCCGGCACCTGCCGTCGTCACCTTCACGACCGAAGCGGCCACGATGGCCGCCAACGAGCTGATTCAAGCCCTCACCGGCTATCGCGGCGCTGAAGGCATGGCCTGGGCGCGCTTTAGGCGGTTTGAGACCCTTGAGGATAAGCGCGTTGGCATCTCCGCGCGCTCTGGTTGCCAGATTTGCGACGAGCGCGCCGTTTGGGGACGCAGCGATGTCGATCCTTTCCTCTACCGGGTAGGATAAGTCCCATGCGGTTCGTGCTCGCCCGTCTTCTCCGATCGCTGAGTCTTCTCCGCTTCGACCTTCTCGCGCGGTCCGTCGAGTGCCATCCATCCGACGATGAAATCGCTCCCGGAGAAGTTCTCGTCGTCGAAAGTGAGGGCGTTCGAAAATGGGCCTGTCTAAAATGTCCCGGCGGATGTGGGGTAAAAATTACGCTATCGCTAAATCCGAACCGCCGGCCAAGGTGGAGCATCATGCGTGACTGGTATGGTCGACCAAGTGTGACGCCTTCAGTTCACCAGAAGAACGAATGTGGATGCCATTTTTGGATTCGCGAGGGACAGGTGGATTGGTGTCCTGGTGGTCAACCACGTCGCTAAGCTGCAACTGGTCCCGTCCCGACCGCTCCCGATCTGTGGACGCCACAGTCAGGTGTCCGATTAACCACCCTTTATCGTTCACCCTGATTTCCGCGGGCGAACACGACCGGAGATCCGCTAGCGGGCAAAAGGCGAAAGCAAGCTGATGTCGTGAATGAGGCGCAAAACTGTCCTTCGCCTCCTTTGGCTGCCCCCTCTTAGAGACATGCCCAAGAAGCAACTCCTTTGACCGACTAGAGCTGTGCCGGGGCCGCGCTTGCTCCCGCTCTCGCCAAGCGCCTTATAGAATGATCCACAGATTCCTTGTCCCACCCTCTTGAGCAGTGTCAGCCTCTATGCAACAAAATCGGACAGGGTCGGCCACTCCTGCAAAGGCGATGGCCAGTGCGATTTGGCGTTCTTGTTGTTTCATGGATTGCAGCTGCTGCCACCCCGGCGTTGGCAGCCGAGACAGTAACCTTCACTTACGACGCGTTAGGCCGTCTCGTCGCATCGGCGTCGAGCGGGAGCGTCAACAATGGGGTTCAAGGCTCGCTGAGCTACGACCCGGCCGGCAATCGAAGCAGTTATGCCGTATCGGGCGCAGCCGGCGGCGGGCCACCGCCTCCGCCGTCGAACCTACCGCCAGTACCGGGGAATGATACGAGCAGCGGTGTCTGCAACGTAACCAAAATCATCAACGTCGTCGCAAATGACACGGACCCTGAGGGAAATGTGCCGCTCGCGCTTGTCTCGGTGACGCCGGGGAACAACACCGGCGCAAGTGTATCCAGCAGCATATCTCTGGCGGTTACCGGCTATTTCCGGGGAACTGAGTATATCTACTACGTCGTCCGCGACAGCCTAGGCGCCACGGCGACCGGGCGCCTCACTTACACGACGACTGGCACTGACGCTCAGTGCTTCCAGTGACCTCTTGAGGCCTGCTGCCCTGTCAAACCCACAAAATTCCTAAACAAAGGAAAATGTAGCGTGCCAAAGCTTCTTGCTGCTGTAGCCAAGTCAGGGTTTGGGTTGACGATGGCTCTGGTTGCCGGCCTTGCGGCCCTACCCTCCCAAGCCGCCCCTCCAACGGCAACGGTCATCACACCGCTGCAGACCCAACCTGATGTCAACAATGTTGGAATTGGCGATGGCCTCATTAGGGTGAATGTGCCGTCCCTTTCGGTGCCAGCTGCGCCCCGGCTCCAGTTCTCCTCGCTCCAGGACGCCGTGCCCTACATTCGTGCAAACTTTGCGAACGGCACTGGGTATGTGGAGTCGTCAGTTGGCGTCCACACGGGCGCGGCCACTTCCACCCAGTTTCGGTGCATCTATGATGACCAATGCTCTTCCAAAACGGCGAACGGCGCGGTCATCGATGGTGATCTCGTTCAGGGCAGCTACTATTATTTCACCGAGAGCAAATCCGGTGCCGTCTACACGTTCGACTCCCTCCAGTTCGATAGCGGATATGCGTCCCAAAATCGCCAGGTCTGGCTTTACGCGACCAGCATCGCTTACCCCGATGGGGAGGTGATCACCTTAACATACAACAAATCTCCAACCTCCGGAGTTGGCGTCGTCACCCACCACCGGCTAGCGCGGATGAGCAGCAACATCGGCTACCACATCGATTTCTCCTACGAAGGGACCGATTATAATGTTGCTTCCTGGCAGTGGCTGCGCCAGGCGACGCTCTACAAGTCCGCCGCACCCGCAGTACCGATTGCGCGCCTGACCTATGCCGCAGATAGCACGATCACGGATCTGGCCGGTCGCGTATTCACCTGCTCTGGTTGCCGAAACGGCATTCGCGCGCCAGTCACTTGGTCCGCGGTCTCGATCACACTTCCGACCGAAGCGGCACCGCAGATCGCAACAACGACGCGCAGCGCACCTGGCCGCGTCGACGGAATTGTCTCAACGGTCGTGCGTGATGGCGTTACCTGGACCTATACCTACAACAATCTGCGGGCCGCGCCCGCGCCGAAGGACTACACCTACGACAGCTTGGTGGTCACTGGGCCCAATGGGTACCAGGTCACCTACAACATCAACTCCTCGAATCCCGACGCGCCGAACCTGGTTGCCTCGGTCGTGGACTCCCTTGGCCGAACCACTTCGTACACCTATGGTGCACAGTACCGGCCGACCTTGATTACGCTCCCTGAGGGCAACTCGGCACAAATTACCTACGACAGCTACGGCAACGTGACGTCAAAAGTGTCGCAGCCGAAGCCCGGCTCTGGGCTGACTGCCATCACGGAATCGTCCGCGATCGACACGGCGGCCTGCAATCAGAACCGCGTACTCTGTTTCAGGCCCACGACCTACACAGACGGCCTGGGCCGGGTGACAGACTATTCCTACGATGCGCAGGGCAGGCTCATTCAACAGACCGAGCCTGCCGACGCCAGTGGCGTCAGGCGAGTAAGATACTTTACCTATGGTGGTTCGTTCACCGCTCCGACCCAGATCCGCACTTGTGGGCTGGGAACCACCTGCGGCACCAGTGCGGAGATCGTCGTTCAGTACACCTATT
>ERZ1645185.491-NODE-491-length-16594-cov-15.708023_pt1 | contig 16594 bp, 14 predicted proteins | sample MGYA00575351_ERZ1645185 | MGnify/ENA primary metagenome ERZ1645185 (study PRJEB40838, sample SAMN11284767) | freshwater sediment metagenome | isolation source: river sediment | host: Sediment | place: India: Jana village, Kanpur | collected 2015-12-17 ...
TCGCCCACCGCGAGGCGATGCTGGCCCGGCAGCACCGCAGCAACGCGCCCAGCGAAGCGGTGGAGCCCGGGACCTGAGGCCCTGCCGGTTGGCACGAGCGGAGCGCCGTCGCGCGTGCTATCCCTGCACCAGTCCCGACCTGGATGCCGCCATGCGCCCCGCCCTCCTGCTCGCCGCCTTGCTTTGGTTGCCGGCCACGGCCTTCGGCCAATCCGCGCCGCCGACGCCCGACCACCCGGTCGCCACCAGCGCGCCTGTCGCGGCGCAGGCCGATGTCGAGAGCCTCGACGCCATCCTCGGTGCGCTGTATGCCGTCATCTCGGGGCCGGTCGGCCAGGCGCGCGACTGGAACCGGCTGCGCTCGCTGTTCATCCCGGGCGCGCGGATGATGCCGATCGGCGAGCGCGCCGACGGCAGCGTCGGCATCCGCCTGCTGGCGGTGAACGACTATGTCGCCCTGTCCGGCCCGCTGCTGGTCGAACGCGGCTTCCGCGAACGCGAGCTGGCCCGGCGCACCGAACGCTTCGGCCACCTCGCGCAGGTGTTCAGCACCTACGAAGGCACGGTTGCCGCGGGCGGCGCGCCGATCCGCGGCATCAACAGCATCCAGCTGATGCACGACGGCCGCCGCTGGTGGATCGTGTCGCTCGCATGGGCGCCGGAAACCGCCTCGCAGCCGTTGCCCACGCAGTTGCTTTCGAGCCCGACCCCTAACCAATGAGGCCATGCATGCGGAACCGCACTCGACAGGCCTGCCCGAACCGCGACCTGCCGGGCTAGACTCGGTATCCTAGGAGTCCCCGCATGGCAAATGCCGAAGACGCGACGCATCGCACCTTGCACAGCCCAGGTCCGGCGGCACCCGCGCGGCGCTCGGCCTGCGTGGTCGTGATCCATGGCGAGGGCCTGGGGCGGCGCGCGGACATCGGCGACGCGCCGGTGCTGGTCGGACGCTCGAGCGAAGCCGACCTGGTCATTGCCCACCAGAGTGTGTCGCGCGCCCATTGCCGCATCTGGCGCACCGAGGATGCCTACCTCGTCGCCGACCTCGGGGCGACCAATACCACCCGCCTGAACGACGCGAAGCTGCAAGGGGAGCGCACGCTGGTCGATGGCGACCAGCTGACGGTCGGCGAGAGCATCCTCAAGTTCATCAGCCAGGACAGCGTGGAGGCGAGCTACCACGAGGAGATCTACCAGCTCGCCACCCACGACGCGCTCACCGAGCTGTGCAACCGCCGGCACTTCGCCGAGTTGGCGGACAAGGAAATCGCGCGCGCGAGGCGCCACGGCCGGCCTCTGTCGCTGTGCATCCTGGACGTCGACCTGTTCAAGCCGATCAACGACCGCCACGGCCACATCCGGGGCGACGAGGTGTTGCGCCAGGTCGCCGCTGTCCTGCGCCGGCATGCGCGCAGCGACGACGTCGCCGCGCGGATCGGCGGCGAAGAGTTCGCGCTGTTGCTGCCGGAGTGCACGGCCGCCGATGCGGCCATGCTTGCGGACCGCCTGCGCGAGGCCGTCGCAAGCACCAAGTTCGCGCCGGGCGGCGAGGCGCAACGCATCACCGTGAGCATCGGCGTCGCCGCATTGGCGCCGCACCGCGATAGCCGCCAAGCCCTGATGGCCGCCGCGGACGCAGCCCTTTACCGCGCCAAGAGCGAAGGTCGCAACCGCGTCTGCGTCAGCGACTGACCGACGACGCGTCCCGCCAGGGGCCTCGCTCGCGGAACACCAGCAGGTAGCAGGCGACCGCCCATGCGCCAGCCGCGCACCATCCCGCGAGGATGTCGGAGGGATAGTGCACGCCGAGGTAGACGCGCGACATACCCACCAGCACCACGAACGCCATCCCAGCGAGGCTGACGGGGACGCGCCAACGCGTGTGCCATGCCAGCATGACCGCCACCGAGGCGAGGGTCATCGACCCCATCGCGTGCCCACTCGGGAAGCTGTACGTCGTCTCCGGCGCGATCGACGCCCACAATGAGGGACGCTCGCGCGCGAACCACTGCTTGGTCGCCAGGTTGAGCAGCGCGGAGCCCCCCAGCGCGAGGCCAGCGAACAACCCCTCCCGCTTCCAGCGCTTCAGCCCCAGCCAAGCGATGAGCACCAAGTCGACGGGCACCACGCCCCATTCGTAACCCAGGGCGGAGATCGCCACGAAGAAGCGATCGAAGCCGTGCGAGGCCAGCTCGCGCGCGAACAGCAGCAGCGGCGCATCGAATGCGAACACTTCGCCTTCATGCAGCTCCTCGGCCAGTGCGCCGAAGCCCCACAGCGGCAGCAGCAGGCCCGCGAACAGCAGCAGGAGCCGTCGCCAGCGTTCGCTGAGGAACCCCATGCCGAAGCGTGCGTCCTCGCGTAGCGCATCGGCAGCCTCGGCAGGCTCACGCGGTAGGCGGTGCCCCGAATTTCCGTTCGACATAGGCATCGATCAACCCGATGAATTCGCTGGCGATGTTCGCACCCCGCAGGGTGATGGACTTTTCACCATCGATGAACACCGGCGCGGCCGGCGCCTCGCCCGTCCCCGGCAGGCTGATGCCGATGTTGGCGTGGCGCGATTCACCGGGCCCGTTCACCACGCAGCCCATCACCGCCAGGGTCAGGTTCTCGGCGCCCGGGCGGGTGATCTTCCACTCCGGCATCTTGGCGCGGACGTGCTCCTGCACCACCTTCGCCAGTTCCTGGAAGAACTCCGAGGTGGTGCGGCCGCAGCCCGGGCAAGCGGTGACCATCGGGGTGAAGGCGCGCAGGCCCATGGTCTGCAGCAGCTCCTGCGCCACCACCACTTCCTGCGTGCGTGGCGCCCCGGGTTCCGGCGTGAGCGAGACGCGAATGGTGTCGCCGATGCCTTCCTGCAGCAGCACGGCCAGCGCGGCGCTGGAAGCGACGATGCCCTTGCTGCCGATGCCGGCCTCGGTGAGGCCCAGGTGCAGCGCGAAATCGCTGCGCGCGGCGAGGTCGCGGTACACCGCCACCAGTTCCTGCACGCCGCTTACCTTGGCGCTCAGCACGATCCGCTCCCGCGGCAGGCCCAGCTCGACCGCGCGTTCGGCGGAATCCAGCGCGGAGCGGATGAGCGCCTCGCGCAGCACCCGGCTCGCGTCCCACGGCACCGCGCGTTCGTGGTTCTCGTCCATGAGGCGCGCGGCCAGGGCCTGGTCCAGTGAACCCCAGTTGGCCCCGATCCGCACCGGCTTGCCGTGGCGGATGGCGAACTCGATGAGTTGCGCGAACTGGGTGTCCTTCTTCTTGCCGAAGCCGACGTTGCCGGGGTTGATCCGGTACTTGGCCAGTGCCTCGGCGCAGGCCGGCTCGGCGGCCAGCAGCTGGTGCCCGTTGTAGTGGAAGTCGCCGATCAGCGGCACCGACACGCCCATCATCGCCAGCTTGTCGCGGATGCGCGGGATCGCCGCGGCCGATTCCGGGTTGTTGACGGTCAGCCGCACCAGCTCCGAGCCGGCGCGCCAGAGCTCGGCGACCTGCTTCACGCTGGCGGCGATGTCGGCGGTGTCGGTATTGGTCATCGACTGCACCACCACCGGCGCGGCGCCGCCGACCATGACCCCGCCGATGGCGACCTGGCGGGTGGCGCGGCGCGGCGCGGGGCCGAAGCGCCCCAGGTCGTCGGCGGGGGATGGATCGGCGGGAATGGACGCGTTGCTCATGGCGCGTAGTTTAGTCTGCGCACATGCCAGAGCCGTCATCCGCGCACGTCCTCAGCCCCAGCCAGCTGAACACGCTGGCGCGCGACCTGCTGGAGGGCAGCTTCCCGCTGGTGCTGGTGGAGGGCGAGATCGGCAACCTGTCGCGGCCGGCCTCGGGGCACCTCTACTTCACCCTCAAGGACGCCCGCGCGCAGGTGCGCTGCGCCCTGTTCCGGCCGAAGAGCCAGTGGCTCTCGTTCGTGCCGCGCGAGGGGCTCAAGGTGCTCGCCCGTGGCCGGCTCACCCTGTACGAGGCGCGCGGCGACTACCAGCTGGTCTGCGATGGCCTGGAGGACGCCGGCGAGGGCGCGCTGCGCCGGGCCTTCGAGCAACTCAAGGCCAGGCTGGAGGGCGAAGGCCTGTTCGATGCCGCGCGCAAGCGCCCCCTGCCCGCCCATGTGCGCCGCCTCGGCGTGCTGACCTCGCCCTCCGGCGCGGTGGTCCGCGACATCGTGAGCGTGCTCCGGCGCCGCTTCCCGCTGGTCGAAGTCGAGGTGCTGCCGGTCCCGGTGCAGGGCGACGGCGCGGCCGCCCAGCTCCGCGCGATGCTGCAACGGGCCGCCGACAGCGGTCGCTACGACGTGCTGCTGCTGGCCCGCGGGGGCGGATCGCTGGAAGACCTGTGGGCGTTCAACGACGAGGCGCTGGCGCGCGCGATCGCGGCGTCGCCGGTGCCGGTGGTGTCCGCAGTCGGCCACGAGACCGATTTCACCCTCGCCGACTTCGCCGCCGACCTGCGCGCACCCACGCCTTCCGCCGCCGCCGAGCTGCTGGTTCCCGACCGCGCCCACCTGGCCGCGCGGCTGCAGGCGCTGCACCGGCAACTCGACGGCATCGTCGCGCAGGCCGCGCGCCAGCGCGCGCAACGCGTCGACCACGCCTTCCTGCGGCTGCAGGCCTTGCGGCCGCAGGCGCGGCTGGCGGCACTGCGGCAACGCGCGATGCAGGCCCGCCTGCGCCTGGACAGTGCGCTGCGGCATCGCCTGCAGGGCGAACGCGCGCGCCTGGGCCATGCCGAGGCCGTGCTGCGCGCCACCCATCCGCGGCGGCGCATCGAGCGCCTGCGCGAACGCCTGCTCGCGTTGCGCGGGCGCCCGCAGACCCTGCTCGCCCACCAGCTGCGCCACCGCGCACTGCAGTTGCGCGGGCTGGCCAGGTCGCTGCATGCGATCAGCCCGCTGGCGACGGTGGCGCGCGGCTACGCGATCCTGCAGGACGCGCAAGGCCGCGTGGTCCGCGGCATCGACGCGGTCGCCGCCGGCGATCGCCTGCAGGCGCGCCTGCACGACGGCCGCATCGACCTGCGCGTGGAAGGCAAGGAGCCCGAGGCATGACGTCCCTGAAGCGCAAGCGCTGGCCCTACTACCTCGCCAACCGCCCGGTGCAGGCGAACACCGCGCTGGAGGTCGTCGACAAGTTCAGCGGCGAGCGCGTCGCGCGTTGCGCATTCGCGGACGCAGGCGCGATCGACGCCGCCATCGCCGCCGCCCACGGTGCGCGGGCCGCGATGGCCGCCTTCCCGCCGGATGCGCGCCGCGCCGTGCTGGAACACTGCGTCGCCCGTTTCCGGGCCCGCAGCGAGGAACTCGCGCTGGCGCTGTGCATCGAGGCCGGCAAGCCGATCCGCGACGCCCGCGGCGAAGTGACCCGGCTGATCGACACCTTCCGCATCGCCGCCGACGAATCGGTGCGGATCGGTGGCGAGGTGCTGGAGCTCGCGATCTCGCCGCGCACCCGCGGCTACCGCGGCATGACCCGGCGCGTGCCGATCGGCGCCTGCAGCTTCATCACCCCGTTCAACTTCCCGCTCAACCTGGTCGCGCACAAGGTCGCCCCGGCGATCGCCGCGGGCTGCCCGTTCGTGCTCAAGCCCGCCGCGAAGACCCCGCTGGGCGCGCTAATCATCGGCGAGGTACTGGCCGAGACCGACCTGCCGGCCGGCGCGTTCTCGATCCTGCCCTGCACCAACGAGGACGCCGCGGCGCTCGCCGAGGACGAACGCCTCGCATTGCTGAGCTTCACCGGCGGGCTGGTGGGCTGGGAACTCAAGGCCCGCGCCGGGCGCAAGAAGGTGACCCTGGAACTCGGCGGCAACGCGGCCTGCATCGTCGATGCCGACCCGGGCCGGCCGTTGGCCGAGGTGGTCGAGCGCCTGGTGTTCGGCGCCTACTACCAGAGCGGGCAGAGCTGCATCAGCGTGCAGCGCATCCTCGTCCACCGCGACCACCACGACGCGCTGGCGAAGCAGCTCGCGGCCGCAGTCAGGAAGCTCAAGGCCGGCGACCCGCGCGACGAGGCCACCTTCATCGGCCCGGTGATCGACGAAGACGCGGCCAGGCGCATCGACGGCTGGATCGATGCCGCGATCGCCGGTGGCGCGACCGCGCTGGTGCGCGGCAAGCGTCGCGGCAACATGCTCCCCGCCGCCCTCCTGCGCGACGTCCCGCGCGACGCCGACCTGCAGCGCAAGGAAGCCTTCGGGCCGGTCGCCTGCCTGGAGGCCTTCGACGATTTCGACGATGCGCTGGCGCGGGTCAACGACAGCGACTTCGGCCTGCAGGCCGGCGTGTTCACCGGCAACCTCGCCCACGCGATGCGCGCCTGGGACCGGCTCGAGGTCGGCGGCGTGGTGGTCGGCGACGTGCCGAGCTTCCGCGTCGACAACATGCCCTACGGCGGGGTCAAGCACTCCGGCCTGGGCCGGGAAGGCGTGCGCTGGGCGATCGACGACATGACCGAGGAGCGCCTGCTGGTCCTGCGCGACTGAGGCGCAACCCCGTTCGCCAGGCTGGTGCGTTCACCGAGGCGTCCACGCCACGGGAGACACCCATGCAACGCCACTTCCTCGCCGCCGCCATCCTCGTCGCGCTCGCCGCCTGCAGCACCACCGCGCCACCCGAGGCGGCGGTCGCCGACACGTCCGCGTCCCTCGCCGTCGGCGCATCGCCCGCGCCCCCGCCTCCCCCGCTCGCCGCCGCGGAAGCCGCCACGCTGGACACGGTGTCCGTCGCCTTGCCGCGGATGGCCGCGCGCATGGTCGCGCCGATGTCGCCCGCGCCAACCGGCTTCGCACCGGTCGAGAACACCGAGCGCTACGAACATCGCGAGGACAACCCGGTGCACCGAACCAGGGAGCAGCCGGTCTCCACCTTCTCGATCGACGTCGATACCGGCAGCTACGCCAACGTGCGCCGGATGCTGCGCCAGGGCGTGCGCCCGCCGGCGGACGCGGTGCGCGCCGAGGAGTTCATCAACTACTTCGACTACGGCCATCCGGCACCCACCTCGCGCGAAACCCCGTTCCGGGTCACCACCGAACTCGCGCCCGCGCCGTGGAATGCGAAGCGCCAGCTGCTGATGATCGGGATCAGGGGCTATGACGTGCCGAAGGCGAGCTTGCCAGCGTCCAACCTGGTGTTCCTGATCGACACCTCGGGCTCGATGGACGCACCCGGCAAACTGCCGCTGCTCAAGCAGGCGTTCGCCCAACTGGTCCCGCAACTGCGCGCGCAGGACCGCGTCTCCATCGTGGTGTACGCCGGCTCGGCCGGGCTGGTGCTGCCACCGACGCCAGGCGATCGCCATGGCGAGATCCTCGCCGCGCTGGAACAGCTTGCAGCCGGCGGCAGCACCAATGGCGGCGAAGGCATCCAGCTGGCGTATGCGATGGCGAAGCAGTCGTTCGTCAAGGGTGGCGTGAACCGGGTGATCCTGGCCACGGACGGCGATTTCAACGTCGGCATCAGCAACCAGCAGGCGTTGGAAACCCTGGTCGGCGACCAGCGCGCGTCCGGGGTGGCGCTGAGCACGCTCGGCTTCGGCGACGGCAACTACAACGATGCGATGGCCGAGCGCCTGGCCGACGTCGGCGACGGCAACCATGCCTACATCGACACCCTGCAGGAAGCGCGCAAGGTGCTGGTCGAGGAAATGCAGTCGACCCTGCTGACCATTGCCCGCGACGTGAAGGTCCAGGTCGAGTTCAACCCGGCGCAGGTCGCCGAGTACCGCCTGATCGGCTACGAGAACCGCGTGCTCAGGAACGAGGACTTCGCCAACGACAAGGTCGATGCCGGCGACATCGGTGCCGGGCACCAGGTGACCGCGCTGTACGAGATCACCCCGGTGGGCAGCGGCGCCGACCGCTTGCCGGCGCTGCGCTATGCCGGCACGCCCACTGCGGTCACCGATGGGGTGCGCAGCGACGAGATCGCGCACCTGCGGCTGCGCTACAAGCTGCCGCAGCGCAGCGCCAGCCGGCTGGTCGAGGCCCCGGTCCGGCGCGACCAGTTGCAGGCCGCGCCGAGCGAATCGCTGCGCTTCGCGACCGCCGTCGCCGGCTTCGCCGATGCGCTGCGCGGCGGCATGCGGATGGACGGCTGGTCGCTGGACGCGATCGCGGCGATGGCGCGCGGGGCGCGCGGCGAAGACCGCGGGGGCCAGCGCGCCGAGTTCGTGCAACTGGTGGAGGCGGCGCGCGGGATGCAGGCCACGCCGACCGCGGCGGTGGCCGACTAGGCGTCGGGCGCGGGGCGGCCGAACAGGTAGCCCTGCGCGTACCGGCAATGCAGGGCGCGCAGGCAGTCGCGCTGCGCGTCGGTTTCCACGCCCTCGGCGATGGTCTCGATGCCGAGGCTGTCGGCGAGGGCAATGATCGCGCGCACCACGGCGCAGCTCTCGCCCTGCATGCCGGGATCCAGGCCGGCCACGAAGCTGCGATCGATCTTGAGCGCGGCGATCGGGAAGCGGTGCAGGTAGGACAAGGCGGAGAAGCCGGTGCCGAAGTCATCGAGCTGCGCCAGCACGCCACGCTCGCGCAGCAACTGCAGCGATCGGCTCACCCGCGGTTCGTCGTCCAGGAGGGCGACTTCGGTGATCTCGATCCGCAACCTCGACGGATCGACCTCGGCATCGTCCAGCAGGCCAAGCAGGCGCGGCGCGAATCCCGCCGAACGGAAGTGCCGCGGCGAGACGTTGATCGCCACGTAGCCCGGCTGCCGGCCGCGCGCCATCCCGTCGATCACCCGGGCGTACAGCAGCCAGTCCACCACCTCGATCAGGCCACTGTCCTCGCCCACGTCCAGGAACTGGTCGGGCGCGAGCAGGCCGCGGGTTTCGTGGCGCCAGCGCAGCAGTGCCTCGTGGCCGACCACCGCGCCGTCGTCGACCCGGACGATCGGCTGGAAATACGGTTCGAAGGCGTCGGTGTTGATCGCCCGGCGCAGGTCGGCCTCGAGGTCGAGGGCACGCACGACCTGCGCGCGCATCTCCTCGTCGAACAGCGTGCAGCGATCGCGCCCCTCGTCCTTGGCGCGGTACATCGCCGCATCGGCGTCGCGCAGCATGTCCTCGCCGCTGCCATAGCGGGGATGCCACATCGCGATGCCGACGCTGGCGGTGGGGAACAGTTCGCGGCCGGCGATCCACACCGGCGAGCCCAGCGCCGCCAGCACCCTGTGCCCAAGGTCCACCGCCATCTCCGGGCCTTCGAGGCGCTCGGCGAGGATGGCGAATTCGTCGCCGCCGAGGCGCGACACCGTGTCGGTCCCGCGCACCGTGCCGACGATCCGGCGGGCCGCCTCGACCAGGAGTTCGTCGCCGACCACGTGGCCCACGCTGTCGTTGATCAGCTTGAAGCGGTCGAGGTCGAGGAACAGCACGGCGAAGCAGGCGTTCTCGTCGTTGCGCGCCTGCGCGATCGCCCGCGCCAGGCGCTGCAGCAGTTGCGCGCGGTTTGGCAGCCCGGTGAGCGCGTCGTGGGTGGCCTGGTAGGTCAGCTTGCGCTCCGCCCGCAGGCGCTCGCCGATCTGCTCCATCAGCTCCGCGTTCGCCTCCGCCAGTTCGCGGGTGCGTTCGCTGACGCGGTGCTCCAGCCCCGCGTAGGCCTGCACGAGGCGATCCTGCGCCTGCTTGCGGGCCAGGCTGTTGGCGATGTGGAAGGCGACGAAGGTCAGCAGTTCCTGGTCGCGGGTGCTGAACATCACGTCCGGCGAATAGCTCTGTACCGCGAGCACACCCACCACCCGGTCGCCCCGGTGCAGCGGCACGCCCAGCCAGCAATGCGCCAGCGCGCCGTGGCTCTGGACCCGGCCGGTCGCCTCGAGGCGGGTGATGCGCGCCCGGTCCGCGAGGATCGGCTTGCCGGTGCGCAGGACGTATTCGGTGAGGCCGTTGCCGATCTTGCGGGCCTCGCGCAGGGTGTCGCGCTCGTCGACCGAATACGGGAACTCCAGCATCGCGCCGTCGCCGCCGACCATCGCGATGTAGAAGTTGCGCGCGTACAACAACCCGCCGACGACCTTGTGCACCTCCGCGTAGAACTGCTCGAGGGTCAGGTCCGCCATCGACAGTTCCGCGATCAGGAACAGCGCGCGCTGCACCTCCTGCGCACGCTCGCGTTCCTGCACCTCGGCCTGCAGGTCGAGGTTCGCCTGCCTCAGCTCGCGGGTACGGGCCTCCACCCGCTGTTCCAGCTGCTCGCGGGCATCGTGGCGGTCCAGCGCCGCCAGCAGGTGCTGGGCGACGTAGGCCAGCAGGGCGCGGTCCTCGTCGGAATACACCGAGGGGCGCTCGTAGCTCTGCACCACGATGCCGCCAACCACGCGGCCGTCGCGCAGCATCGGCACGCCCAGCCAGTCGGCACTGTCCGGCCCGTTGTCCTTGTCGCAGGGAATGCCGTTCTGCTCGCGCAGCGTGCGCGACGGTCCCAGCATCGGCTCGCCCTTGCGCAGCAGGCTCAGGGTGAGGCTGTTCTCGGCCTCGTCGACCTCGATGTCGGCGTCGGGATCGTTGACGTAGGGGTCGTACTTGTCGACGAAGTACAGGAAGCGGACCTTCTCCTGCTCGCCCTCGTACAGCGCGATGTAGCAATTCTCCGCGTACATCAGCTCGCCGATGATCGCGTGGATCCGGCGCAGCATGTCCTGCGTGTCGAGGTTGCCCGCCGACACGTCCGCGATCTCGTACAACGCCTGCTGCAGGCGTTCGGACCGCTGCAGGTCCTCGATCCGCCGGTGCGCCTGTTCCAGTTCGGCGCGCAGTTGCGCAGGGTCGCCCGTGCCGCGCGCGGACGCGGCATCGGTTGGCGCCGGCACGGCACTGACCCCGTTCATGGAGGTGAGCATACTGCGGACAACGTGTTCGGGGGCATCACCCGGCAACCCCGCCACGGTTGCTTGCGCGTTGGCCTTGGGCATGGCCGTTCGATCCGCCGCCCACTGCATGTCGCCCTTCCCCACCCCGCCCCGCGGCCTTAGGCTGGCGGGCGTGGACACGGCGGATGCCAGCGACGAAGCCCTGATGCGCGCCTACGCGGCGGGCGATGCCGTCGCCTTCGAGGCCCTCTACGCCCGCCACCGCCTGAAGCTGTACCGCTACCTGCTGCGCCGCTTGCGCGACAATGCCCTCGCCGATGAACTGTTCCAGGACGTCTGGCAACGGGTGATCGCCGCACGCGCCGGCTGGACCCCGGAAGCCGGCTTCGCCACCTGGCTGTACACCATCGCCCACCACCGGCTGGGCGATCACTGGCGCGCGCTCAAGCATCGCCCGCCGCCGCCCGAGGACGCCGACCTGCGCACCGCCCGCCTTGCCGATCCCGACACGCCGGAGCGCGTATTGTCCGAGTTCGAGCGCCGGCGCGAGCTGCAGCTGGCGCTGGACGACCTGCCCGTGGAACAACGCGAGGTCCTGCTGTTGCGGCTGGAACAGGAACTGACGCTGGAGGAGATCGGCGACGTGACCGGGGTCGGGCGCGAGACGGTGAAGTCGCGCCTGCGCTACGCGATGGACAAGCTCCGCGCGAGGCTGCCGGCATGACCCGCCAGCCGCGCCCGCCGCTGGATGCCGAGGAACAGGCCGTGGCGGCCGGCCTGCCGCGCCTGCATGGCCGCACCGAGCCCGGCCCGGCGCTGGATGCGCGCATCCTCGGCGCAGCCCGGGCCGCCGTCGCGACTCCGGCCCCGGCCCCGAAGCGCCGCCCGCCGGTGCGGCAACGGCGCTGGATCCTGCCCACCAGCGTCGCGGCCACGGTCGCGATCGCGGCCGGCCTGACCTGGCAGCTGCGCCCGCCGGCGACCCAGCCGGCGTCCGCGCCCGCCGCGGCGTCCGCACCGGCTACCGACGCCGACGGCGCGATGCACGTGCGCATGATCGAACGCCCGATGGTCGCGCCACCGCCTCCGCCGCCCCCGCTGGCCGACGTCGCGCCGGCCCGCCGTGCTGCCCCCCTGCCCGCGCCGCCCGTGGTCGCGGCAACGCCGGCCGAGCCCGCACCCGAGACGCTCGAGCACTTCCACGATGAGGCGGCCGGCGCACTCGCGACGGAGCCGGCCAGCCCGCCAACTGCGGCGGCGGCGTCCGCGCCGGCACCGCCACCACCCGCGCCCGCGATCCAGGCCAAGGCGGCGATGCGCGAGGCGCCCCCCGCCGCGCGCAACGAGGCCGAACGCGCCGCCGACGCGACCACGCTCGACACCGTCAGCGTCGACGACCCCGGCGAGGACGTGCCGCCGGCGACCATGGATTCGCCGGAAGCCCGCGAGGCCTGGCTGGAACGGATCCGCGACCTGCTGCGGCAGGGCGAGGTCGATGCGGCCAAGGCGAGCCTCGCGGAATTCCGGCGTCGCCATCCCGACACCGCGCTGCCGCCGGACCTGCGCAAGCTCGAGCGCTGATCGCACCGCCGCCAGCGGCTACCATGCACGGATGGATTCCCCCACCCCGGCGCCGGCCAAGGCGCCCATCGGCTCCCTGCGCGCGCTGTGGCCCTTCGTGCGCCGCCATCGCGGCCTGTTCGGCGCCTGGCTGTGCGCGCTGGCGCTGTCCTCCGCCGCCTCGCTGAGCCTGCCGGTCGCGTTCCGCACGATGATCGACGAAGGGTTCCGCAGCGGGAGCGCCGGCGACATCGACCGCGCCTTCCTGCTGCTGTTCGTGGTCGCGGTGGCACTGGCGGTCGCGACCGCCGCCCGCTTCTTCTTCGTGTCCCTGCTCGGCGAACGCGTGGTCGCCGACCTGCGCACGCAGTTGTATGCGCACCTCATCAGCCTCGATGCCGGCTTCCACGACCGCACCCGCAGCGGCGAACTCGTCTCGCGGCTGACCGCGGACGTCGAGCTGATCCGCAACATCGTCGGCAGCGTGATGTCGATCGCCCTGCGCAGCACCATCACCGCGGCGGGCGCGCTGGCGATGCTGTTCGTGACCAGCCCGCGGTTGGCGGCCTGGGCGCTGGTCGGGATCCCGGCCGCGGTGCTGCCGGTCGTGCTCGGTGCGCGCCGCATCCGCAAGATCTCCCGCCACAGCCAGGACCGCGTCGCGGATGCCAATGCCCTGGCCACCGAGACCCTGGGCGCGGTCCGCACCGTGCAGGCGCATGCCCGCGAGGACTACGAACGCGGCCGCTTCGCCGATGCGGTGAGCAATGCGGTGGCCACCGCGCGCAAGCGGATCGGCGCGCAATCGCTGATGACCGGGACCACGATCACCCTGTTCTTCGGCGCGATCACGTTGGTGCTGTGGTCGGGCGCGCACGACGTCATCGCCGGCCGCATGAGCGCCGGCACGCTGATCCAGTTCGTGCTGTACGCGCTGTTCGGCGGCGGTTCCGTGGCCGCGCTGGCCGAAGTGTGGAACGAGCTGCAGAAAGCCGCCGGCGGCATGGGCCGGATCAACGACCTGCTGCAGGAAGCCCCGGCCGTCGTGCCGCCCGCGGACCCGCAGCCGTTGCCGCTGCCGGTGCGCGGCGAGATCGTGTTCGAGGACGTGACCTTCCACTACCCGCAACGCGCCGACACCGCCGCGCTCGCCGGCTTCCGGCTGCGCGTCGCCCCGGGCGAGACCGTGGCCCTGGTCGGGCCGTCCGGCGCCGGCAAGAGCACGGTGCTGTCGCTGCTGCTGCGCTTCCACGACCCTCAGGTGGGGCGGATCCTGCTCGACGGCATCGATATCCGCCGGCTCGATCCGGTGCACCTGCGCGAGGCGATCGGCCTGGTCCCGCAGGCGCCGACGATCTTCGCCGCCAGCGCGAGCGAGAACATCCGCTACGGGCGGCTGGACGCCAGCGACGACGAGGTGCGTCGCGCCGCCGAGGCCGCCGAGGCCGATGCATTCCTCGACGCGCTGCCCGAGGGCTTCGCCAGCGAGCTGGGCGAACGCGGCGCGCGCCTGTCCGGCGGCCAGCAACAGCGGGTGGCGATCGCCCGCGCCCTGCTGAAGGACGCGCCGGTCCTGCTGCTTGATGAAGCGACGTCCGCGCTCGATGCGCAGAGCGAGCACGCGGTGCAGCACGCGCTGGAGAACCTGATGGCCGGCCGTACCACGCTGGTGATCGCGCATCGGCTGGCGACCATCCTCAAGGCCGACCGCATCGTGGTGATGGACGCGGGCCGGATCGTCGCCGAGGGCACCCACGCCGAATTGCTGGCGCAGGGCGGCCTGTACGCCGACCTCGCCAGGCTGCAGTTCCTCGACTGATCGCGATGGCCCCGATCCTGGTCACCGGCGGCTCCGGCTTCATCGCCGCGCATGCGATCGCGCGGCTGCTGGCCGAAGGCCACGCCGTGCGGACCACGGTACGCGGCCCGGCGCGCGCGGACGCGGTGCTGGCGATGCTGGCGCAGGCCGGCGTCGAACCCGGCGACAGGCTGCGCTTCCACCACGCGGACCTCACCGAGGATGTCGGCTGGACAGCGGCGGTCGCCGGCTGCGCCGGGGTGCTGCATGTCGCCTCGCCCTTCCCCGAGCGCCTGCCGCGGCATCCCGACGAACTGATCGTGCCGGCGCGCGACGGTGCCCTGCGCGTGCTGCGCGCGGCGCGCGATGCCGGCGTGCGGCGGGTGGTGCTGACCTCGTCGTTCGCGGCGGTGGGCTACGGCCATCCCGACCGCGACGCGCCCTACGACGAGGCGAGCTGGACCGACCTCGACGGCCCCGGCATCTCGCCCTACATCGCCTCCAAGACCCTCGCCGAACGCGCGGCCTGGGACTTCATCGCGCGCGAGGGCGGCGGCCTCGAACTGTCCGTGGTCAACCCGGTCGGCGTGTTCGGCCCGGTGCTCGGCGCCGACTTCGCGACCTCGGTGCTGCTGGTGCAACGCCTGCTCGACGGCGCGTTGCCCGGCTGCCCGCGCCTGGAGTTCGGGGTGGTGGACGTGCGCGACGTGGTGGACCTGCACCTGCGCGCGTTGCATGCGCCGGCCGCCGCGGGCGAACGCTTCATCGCCACCGCCGGCGACTTCATGTGGGTGCGCGAGATCGCGCAGGTCCTGCGTGCGCGCCTGGGCCGCGATGCCCGGCGGGTGCCGGACCGCACCCTGCCCGACTGGCTGGTGAAGCTGGCGGCCTTGGCCGATCCCGCGGTGAAGCAGATCCTGCCGGAACTCGGGCGGCGCAAGAACGCGACGAGCGACAAGGCGCGACGCCTGTTGGGGTGGTCACCGCGCAGCCGCGAGGACGCCCTGGTCGCGACCGCCGCGAGCCTGCGTGCGCAAGGCCTGTTGCGCGCCTGATCCCGCCCGTGGCGCAGAAAAAAGCCCCGCCAAGGCGGGGCTTCAAGATGCCTGCGTGCGCTGCGCTCAGGCGACGGGCTTGACCCCGGCGGCCTGTGCGCCCTTGGCGCCCTGCTGTACTTCGTAGCTGACCCGCTGGCCTTCCTGCAGGCTGCGGAACCCCTTCGCATCGATCGCCGAGAAATGCACGAAGACGTCTGCGCTGCCGTCCTCGGGGGAAATGAAGCCGAACCCCTTGGCGTCGTTGAACCACTTCACGGTGCCGTACTGCATGGTGCGATGACCTCTTGCGTGAGCGTTGCCGGAAATGCCGCCGCATGCGGCGGCGCGAGCGAGTATGCAACAACCGGGGACGCTTGCAACGGCAGCCGCTATCCGGCGAGCAAGGCCCCGAGCAGCGCGGGCACGCCCGCCATCGCCGCGGCCACGTTGTCCAGCACGTCCTGCAGGGTAATCACCTCGTCGACGTCCGGACCGGCACCGGCGGCCCAGTTCGCGACGATGGCGAGGCTCGCGTAGTCGAGCCCAAGCTCGCGGGCCAGGCCGGCTTCCGGCATCCCGGTCATGCCGACCAGGTCGCAGCCGTCCCGGCGCATCCGCGCGATCTCGGCACGCGTCTCCAGCCGCGGCCCCTGGGTGGCGCCATAGCAGCCGCCGTCGACGACCGCCACGCCCGCGCGCATCGCGGCGGCCATGACCTCGGCGCGCAGCGACGGCGTATAGGGATCGCCGAAGTCGACGTGAAGCACCTCGCTGCCCGGCTCTTCGCACAGCGTCGAGACGCGGCCCCAGGTGTAGTCGATCAGCTGGTCCGGGCAGGCCAGCACGCGCGGGCCGAAGCGCTCGGTGATGCCGCCCACGGTGTTGAGCGCCAGCACGCGGCGCGCGCCGAGCGCCTTCAACGCGGCGAGGTTGGCGCGATAGTTGATCCGGTGCGGCGGCAGCGAATGCCCCTCGCCGTGGCGGGCGAGGAAGGCCACCCGCTTGCCGGCATACAGGCCGACCCGGATCGGCCCGGATGGCGCACCGTAGGCAGTGACCGGCTGGTGGGATGCGACGTCGGCCAGTTCGCCCAGCGCGTAGACGCCGGTGCCTCCGATCACCGCAAGTTCGATGCTCATCTTTTGCTCTTCCCTCGGATCACTTCGATGAGCATGCACGTGCCGGTGGCGCTTTGCCGGACTCTCGGCGACATGGATGTCGCCGGGAAGCCTACATGGATGTATTCACCGCGTGTCCAGCAAAGCGCCGGCGGCGCGGGCATGCAACGCGTTTACTCACCCAATGCGTAGATGACCGGCAGATTGCGCCCCTGCTCATGGAAATCCATGCCGTAGCCGAACACGTACGCATCCGGCACCTGCACGCCGACAT
>ERZ1645185.492-NODE-492-length-16582-cov-12.614389_pt1 | contig 16582 bp, 15 predicted proteins | sample MGYA00575351_ERZ1645185 | MGnify/ENA primary metagenome ERZ1645185 (study PRJEB40838, sample SAMN11284767) | freshwater sediment metagenome | isolation source: river sediment | host: Sediment | place: India: Jana village, Kanpur | collected 2015-12-17 ...
CCTTGAAGCTGACGTTCTCGCCGATCCACAGGCCCTCGCACTGGTGGAACATCGGTGAGTGGGTGGCGTCGCTGTCCACGCGGTACGTGCGACCGGGCGCGATCACGCGCACCTCGGGCATCGGCGCCGACCCGGCGTGACGTTGGGCGTGCGCGCGCGCGTAGCGCACCTGCATCGGGCTGGTGTGGGGGCGCAGGTTCAGCCAGCGGCCTTCGGCGTCCTTCATGTCGACATAGAAGGTGTCCTGCATCGAACGCGCCGGATGGTTCTCGGGGTTGTTCAGCGCGGTGAAGCTGTGCCAGTCGGTCTCGATCTCCGGGCCCTCGGCGACGTCGAAGCCCATCGAGGCGAAGATCGCCTCGATGCGCATCATCGTGCGCGACACCGGGTGCAGGCCACCGCTGCCGCGCCGCCGGCCAGGCAGGCTCACGTCCAGCGCCTCGGCACGCAGCTGGGTCTGCAACTCGTCGGCCGCCAGCGCGTCACGCCGCGCCTGCAGCAGCGCCTCGACCTGGTTCTTGGCCTGATTGATCGCCGCGCCGCGGGTCTTCTTCTCGTCGACGCTGAGCCGCGCCAGCCCCTTCATCAACTCGGTGAGCTGTCCCGCCTTGCCGAGGTAGCGCGCCTTGGCGTTCTCCAGCTCGGCCGGCGTCGGCGCGGCGTCGAAGGCCTCCTGGGCCGCCCGTACCAGTGTGTCCAGATCGTTCATGGCCTCACAGCGAATGACAAGCGCTTGCGTTGCAGACTCATATCGCGAAGCGATGTGAAGCCGTATCGCGCCGTGTCCTAAACAAAAAAGGCCGTCCTGAGGTGACGGCCATCGCATGCTAGCGGGCTGCCGCGGGCTGCACGCAGCCCGCCTCGCCTTGCGCGACTTCAGCCGAGCTGGGCCTTCACCTTGGCCACGATGCTGCCGAAGGCAGCCGGGTCGTTCACGGCCAGGTCGGCGAGGACCTTGCGGTCGATGTCGATCTGCGCCTTCTTCAGGCCGGCCATGAACTTGCTGTAGGTGACGCCGAGTTCGCGGCTCGCGGCGTTGATGCGCGCGATCCAGAGCTGGCGGAACACCCGCTTGCGGGTGCGGCGGTCGCGGTAGGCGTACTGGCCGGCCTTCATCACCGCCTGCTTGGCGATGCGGAAGACGTTCTTGCGACGGCCGCGATAGCCCTTGGCCAGGGCCAGGATCTTCTTGTGGCGGGCGTGTGCGGTGACACCACGTTTGACGCGAGGCATGTCGTTCTCCTTGGTGCGTTGAGTCTTACAGACCCGCGAAAGGCATCATCTTGGCGATGCTGCCCATGTTGGTCTCATGCACCTCCTTGACGCCACGCAGGTGACGCTTGCGGGTGGTGGACTTCTTGGTGAGGATGTGGCGCTTGAACGCCGCACCGCGCTTGACGGTGCCCCCTGGACGCACGCGGAACCGCTTGGCCGCGCTCTTCTTGGTCTTCATCTTGGGCATTGCTGCTCCTTCGCTATGTTGCCGTCTGCAGGCGACCGCATGGAGCATGCGGTGCTTGTTGGCCTGCAGCGGCTTCTTGTCGCCGCCGGGGTGACCAGACCCCGGCAACGAATCCCCTAGTTCACTTCCTCTTCGGCGCCAGCACCATGATCATCTGGCGCCCTTCCAGCTTGGGCATGTGCTCGACCACCGACACGTCGGCCAGCTCGTCGCGGATGCGCTCGAGAAGCCGCATGCCGATGTCCTGGTGCGTGATCTCGCGGCCGCGGTAGCGCAGCGTGACCTTGCCCTTGTCGCCGTCCTCGGCGATGAAGCGGCGCAGGTTGCGCATCTTGATCGCGTAGTCCCCCTCGTCCGTGCCGGGGCGGAACTTCACTTCCTTGATCTCGATGACCTTCTGCTTGGCCTTGGCCTCGGCGGCCTTCTTCTGCTCCTGGTACTTGAACTTGCCGTAGTCCATCAACCGGCACACCGGGGGGTCGGCGGTGGCGGCGATCTCGACCAGGTCGACATCCTTTTCGCCCGCCATCTGCAACGCTTCGACCAGGCTGACGATGCCCAGCGGTTCGTTGTCCACCCCATTCAGGCGCACCTGCGGCGCCATGATCTCCCGGTTCAACCTGTGCTTGCGCTCCACGTTCGGAGTGCGACGGTCCATGAAGGTAGCGATAGTTCAAACCCCTTAAGGCAGCGCCCAGGCAAGAGGCACCGCTAAAAAAACCAAACGCGCGCCAGCGGCATCAGAGCTTGCGGGCGATGTCGTCGGCGATCTTGCTGGCGAAGTCGTCGAGCGGCATGGCCCCGAGATCCTGATTGCCCCGAGCGCGCACCGATACGGCCCCGTCTGCCTTCTCCTTGTCGCCCACGACCAGGATGTACGGAACCTTTTGCATCGAAAGCTCGCGGATTTTACGCGTAATCTTTTCGTTGCGCAAATCGCACTGTACCCTAACTCCTTGTTTTTGAAGCGATTTCGCCACGCTTGCCGCATAGTCGGATTGGCCGTCGGTGATTGGGGCCACGGCCACCTGCACCGGCGACAGCCAGGCTGGCAGTGCACCGGCATGCTGCTCGATCAGGATGCCGATGAAGCGCTCCAGGCTGCCGACGATCGCTCGGTGCAGCATCAGCGGCCGCTGGCGGCTGCCGTCCTCGGCCACAAACTCGGCGCCCAGTCGCTCAGGCAGGTTCGGGTCGATCTGCATCGTGCCGCACTGCCACTGCCGGCCGATGGCATCCTTCAGCGTGTATTCGATCTTCGGTCCGTAGAAGGCGCCCTCGCCCGGCGAAATCTCGAAGTCGACACCGCTGGCCCGCAGGCCGGCCATCAGCGCCTGTTCGGCCCGGTCCCAAGCCTCGTCGCTGCCGATGCGGGCCTCGGGGCGCGTGGCCACCTTGTAGATGATCTCGCTGAAGCCGAAGTCGCGGTACACCTGCTGCAGCAGCGCCGTGAAGGCCGCGCACTCCGCCTGCACCTGGTCCTCGGTGCAGAAGATGTGGCCGTCGTCCTGCGTGAAGCCGCGCACGCGCATGATGCCGTGCAGGCCGCCGGTGGGCTCGTTGCGGTGGCACTGGCCGAACTCGCCGTAGCGCAGCGGCAGGTCGCGGTAGCTCTTGATGCCCTGCTTGAAGATCAGGATGTGGCCGGGGCAGTTCATCGGCTTGAGCGCGTAGTCGCGCTTTTCCGACTCCGTGACGAACATGTTGTCGCGGTACTTGTCCCAGTGGCCGGTCTTCTCCCACAGCGCCTTGTCCAGGATCTGCGGCCCCTTGACCTCCTGGTAGCCGTTGTCGCGGTAGACCGCGCGCATGTACTGCTCCACCTGCTGCCACAGTGTCCAGCCCTTGGCATGCCAGAACACCGTGCCCGGCGAATGCTCGTCCAGGTGGAACAGGTCGAGTTCTCGCCCCAGCCGCCGGTGGTCGCGCTTCTCGGCCTCCTCCAGCATGTGCAGGTACTGCTGCAGTTCGTCCTTCGTTGCCCAGGCCGTGCCGTAGATGCGCTGCAGCATCTCGTTGCGATGGTCGCCGCGCCAGTAGGCGCCGGCCACCTTCATCAGCTTGAAGTGCTTCAGCTTCCCGGTGCTGGGCACGTGCGGGCCGCGGCACAGGTCCTCGAAGCCGCCCTCTCGATACAGCGACACGTCCTCACCGGCCGGGATGCTGGCGATGATCTCGGCCTTGTAGTGCTCGCCCAGGCTCTTGAAGTACGCCACGGCCTCGTCGCGCGGGAGGACACGGCGCTCGACCTTCTCGTCCTTCTTCGCCAGTTCGACCATGCGTGCCTCGATGGCCACCAGGTCCTCCGGCGTGAATGGGCGCTTGTACGAGAAGTCGTAGAAGAAGCCGTTGTCGATCACCGGGCCAATGGTCACCTGGGCGTCTGGAAACAGTTCCTTCACCGCATAGGCCAGCAGGTGCGCCGTCGAATGGCGGATCACCTCCAGCCCCTCCGGGCTCTTGTCCGTCAGGATGGCCAGCGCGGCATCGGCGTCGATGCGCTGGCTCAGGTCGACGACCTTGCCGTCCAGCTTGCCGGCCAGCGCGGACTTGGCCAGGCCCGGGCCGATGGACGCAGCCACCTCGGCCACCGTCACCGGCTGCACAAACTCCCGTTTCGAGCCATCGGGCAGCGTGATCGCGATCATGGAAAACTCCGGAAAAGAAAAAGCGCGGTACCGGACCGCGCTTCGTTCGTGACAGGGATGGAATGTGCAGGCGTGACGGCGCGGCCGATCAGGTTTCGGATTCGAGCGCGCAAGTTCGCGGTGTCATAACCGTGCTGCCTTTCCCGTCCTTGTAGTTGCAGGTTACCGCGATTGTACCGGGCTCAGGCCAGCAGCTCGGCCTGGATGGGGCGGCCATCGGCCACGACTTCCGCGAACTCGTCGGCCAAGCGCTGGCTTTCGGCCAGCGCGCGGCTCCAGGCCTTGACCCGCCCGGCCAGGTCGTCGCCGTAGGCCTTGAAGTCGTTGCGGTCGGGCAGCTTGGCGTTCGGCAGCGTGGCGATCCACTCCGGCCGCGGTGACAGCAGCACCACCCGGTCCAGATGGGCCGTGGCGCGGTGCCGGTGCTTCAAAGCCTTGTCCAGCCAGCCCGGGATCACGGTCTTCTGGAAGTGCGGGTACAGCACCAGGCCCTCGTGCATCGAGCCGTAGTCCAGATGGAGGTGGTAGTCGGTGATGCCGCCGTCCCAGTAGGCGCCCTGCGGCGCGCCGGGGATGTCCTGCACGGCCTCCAGCCAGAACGGGATCGAGCAGCTGGCCAGGATGCTGGGTTGCAGGTTCTGCGCGGCCAGCGGCACCTGCCGCGTGCGGTAATCGTGCAGGTGCAGCGGCAGCGGCTCGCGGTCGTCGGAGAACACCACCCGCTCCAGCCAGCCGCCCATCGCCTTGCGGCTGACGGTGTTGGTCAGGAACGCGCCCATGTAGCCCAGCGGCATGCGCAGCCGCCCCTGCCGGCGCAGCATATGCCGGCCGCGGCTGGTGAACACATGCAGCCGAAAGCGCGGGTGCGACAGCAGTTCGGCCTCGCGGCCGGCAAAGCGCTGCTGCAGCTTGGCGCCAAAGACCTCGCTCACGTGCTTGGGCGTCGGCGGCTTGCCCGGGGCGTGCTCGTAGTCCTGGTGGATGTAGTCGTGGGCCATCTGCGCCAGCTGCGCGGCCGGCTCGGGCAGGCAGGCCGTGGCCATGCGCCAGGCGCCGATCGACGCGCCCAGCAGGTGCACGCTCTGCGTGCCGCCGGGCAGCCACTCGCCGAACAAGTAGCGGTCCAGGCCGTTCAGGATCAGCCCTTTGGGCCCGCCGGCCGCAGCCGGGATCACGCGCACGTCGCCAGGGCGCAGCCCGCGCTCGCGCAGGTGCTTCAGTGCCGTGGCACCGGCATGGATCTGCAAGGCTTTCATTGCCGGGAACTGTACGATGCAGCGATGGCACACGAACACGACCACGAGCACAGCGAGCTCGACGAAATGACGCTGCGCGTGCGCGCGCTGGAAACCGTGCTGGCGCAAAAGGGCTACATCGACCCCGCCGCGCTGGACGTGCTGATCGACACCTACCAGACGCAGATCGGCCCGCGCAACGGCGCGCGCGTCGTCGCCCGCGCCTGGGCCGACCCGGCTTACCGCGACTGGCTGCTGCGCGACGGCACTGCCGCCATCGCGTCGCTGGGCTACAGCGGCCGCCAGGGCGAACACATGGTGGTGCTGGCCAACACGCCGCAGCGCCACCACATGGTCGTGTGCACGCTGTGCAGCTGCTACCCCTGGCCGGTGCTGGGCCTGCCGCCCACCTGGTACAAGAGCGCGCCCTACCGCTCGCGCGCGGTGAAGGACCCGCGCGGCGTGCTGGCGGACTTCGGCGTGACGCTGCCCGAGAGCACCGAGATCCGCGTCGTCGATTCCACCGCCGAGGTGCGTTACCTGGTGCTGCCGATGCGCCCGGCCGGTACCGAAGGCTTCAGCGAAACGGAGCTGGCCGAGCTGGTCACGCGCGATTCGATGATCGGCACCGGCCTGCCGCAGGAGCCCGCCCGATGAGTTACCACACCCACGCCGACCTGGGCGGCCGCCCCAACGCGCAGGCCGTGCGGCCCGAGCCGGAAACCGAGATCTTCCATGCCGCCTGGGAGCCGCGCGCGCTGGCCGTCACGCTGGCGATGGGCGCCACCGGCAGCTGGAACATCGACATGAGCCGCGCCGCGCGCGAGACCCTGCCCGACTACGCGCAGTCCAGCTACTACCGCATCTGGATCGCCGCGCTGGAGAAGCTGCTGGCCGAGCGCGGCCTCGTGCGGCCCGACGAGTTGCAGGCCGGCCGCGCGCTGCACCCGGCGGCGCCGGTGGCGCGGGTGCTGCAGGCCGCCGCGGTGCCGGCGGTACTGGCCAAGGGCTCGCCGACCGAGCGCGCGGCCACCACGCCGGCGCGCTTCCAGGTGGGCGATGCCGTGCGCACCCGCGCGCAGCGCGTCGACCACCACACCCGCCTGCCCGGCTATGCGCATGGCAAGCGCGGCGTGATCGAGAGCGTGCAAGGCATGCATGTCTTTGCCGACACCCACGCCCAGGGCCTGGGCGAGCAGCCGCAATGGCTATACCGTGTGGCCTTCAGCAGCACCGAGCTGTGGGGCGACGATGCAGCGCCGGGCTTCAGCGTGGCACTGGACGCGTGGGAAAGTTACCTGGAGCCGACCGCATGAAACCGCCGCTGCTGCCCGGCATGCCGCAGGAATGCGGCGAGCCGGTGTTCGCCGAGCCCTGGCAGGCGCAGGCCTTCGCGATGACGCTGGCGCTGCACCAGCGTGGCCTGTTCAGCTGGCCGGAGTGGGCCGAGGCGCTGTCGGTGCAGATCGCCGCCGCACAGGCCGCCGGCGACGCCGACCTGGGCGACACCTACTACCACCACTGGCTGGCCGCGCTCGAAGCGCTGGTCGCCGCCAAGGGCGCCAGCAGCGCGGCCGAATTGGCGCGCTACCAGCAGGCCTGGGACCACGCCGCAGACCGCACGCCGCACGGCCAGCCGATCGAGCTCAAGCCCGAGGACTTCTCAGCGGCCTGAGCGCAGCTTCGCGAAGGCCTCGGCCATCGCCGAGCCGCCTTGCGGCGCCGGGCTGCGGGCCATGCGCTCGCCGCGCGCCGCGGGCCGGAAGCCGTTGTCGGCCGCCTTCGGTGCCGGCTTGGCGTCGAGCTTCATCGTCAGCGCGATGCGCTTGCGCGCCAGGTCCACCTCCAGCACCCGCACCTTGACGATGTCGCCGGTCTTGACCACCTCGCGCGCGTCGTTGACGAAGCGGTGGGCCAGCTGACTCACGTGCACCAGGCCGTCCTGATGCACGCCCAGGTCGACGAAGGCGCCGAACTGCGCCACGTTGCTGACCGTGCCTTCCAGCAGCATGCCGGGCTTCAGGTCGGTGATCTCGTGCACGCCTTCGTTGAAGCGCGCCACCTGGAAATGCGGCCGCGGATCGCGCCCGGGCTTGGCCAGCTCGGCCAGGATGTCCTTCACCGTGGCCAGGCCGAAGCGCTCGTCGGTGAACTGCTCGGGCCGCAGCGTCTTCAGCACGTCGGCCGCGCCCATCAGCCCATCCACCGGCCGGCCGGCGGCGGCCAGCATCTTCTGCACCACCGCATAGCTCTCGGGGTGCACGCCGGTCATGTCCAGCGGGTCGTCGCCATCGCGGATGCGCAGGAAGCCCGCCGCCTGCTCGAAGGTGCGCGGCCCCAGGCCGGTCACTTCCAGTAGCTGGGCGCGGCGGCGGAAGCCGCCCTGCGCATCGCGCCAGCGCACGATGCTGCCGGCCACCACAGGCGACAGCCCCGATACCCGCGCCAGCAGCGGCACCGACGCGGTGTTCAGGTCCACGCCCACGGCATTGACGCAGTCCTCCACCACCGCATCCAGCCGGCGCGCCAGCGCGGTCGGGTTCAGGTCGTGCTGGTACTGGCCGACGCCGATGCTCTTGGGCTCGATCTTCACCAGCTCGGCCAGCGGGTCCTGCAGCCGCCGCGCGATGCTGACTGCGCCGCGCAGGCTGACGTCCAGTTCGGGCAGCTCGCGGCTGGCCACCTCGCTGGCCGAATACACCGATGCCCCGGCCTCGCTGACCACCACCTTCTGCGGCACCGCGACTGGCGCCGCCTTGGCGATACGAGCGATGAGATCGGTGGCCAGTGCATCGGTCTCGCGGCTGGCCGTGCCGTTGCCGATGGCCAGCAGCGTGACGCCGTGCTTGGCCAGCAGCGCGCCCAGCGTGCGCAGCGAACCTTCCCAGTCGCGGCGCGGCTCGTGCGGGTAGACGGTGGCGGTGTCCAGCACCTGGCCGGTGTCGCCGACCACCGCCACCTTGACGCCGGTGCGGATGCCCGGGTCCAGGCCCATCACCACCTTGCGGCCAGCCGGTGCGGCCAGCAGCAGGTCGCGCAGGTTGTCGGCGAAGACCTTGATGGCCACGCCTTCGGCCTCCTCGCGCAGCCGGCCGAAGAGGTCGCGCTCCAGGCTCAGCGCCAGCTTGACCTTCCAGGTCCAGCCGATGCAGCGACGCAGCAGCTCGTCGCCGGGCCGGCCGGCAGTGCGCCACCCCAGGTGCGCGGCGATGCGTTGCTCGGCGGCCGACAGCGTGCCCGGTGAGGTTGGCACAGAAGGGGCCTGCGCCTCGTCGGGCGGCAGCAGCCGCAGCTCCAGGAGGTCCAGCGCCCGGCCACGGAACACCGCCAGCGCGCGGTGCGAGGGCACGGCGCGGATCGCCTCGTCGAAATCGAAGTAGTCACGGAACTTGGCGACGTCGGCCGCCGTCTCGTCCTTGCCGGGCAGCAGGCGCGCGCGCAGCCGACCTTCGGCCCACAGCCAGTCGCGCAGCCGGCCCACCAGCACGGCATCCTCGGCCCAGCGCTCGGACAGCAGGTCGCGCACGCCGTCCAGCACCGCCGGCGGGTCGGCAAAGCCGGCCTCGGCCAGGGCGGTCCAGCCGCCCTCGCGGGCTTCCGCGAAGGCGGCCGCCTCGGCCAATGGCTGCAGCATCGGGTCGGCCAGCAGCAGGTCGGCCAGCGGCTCCAAGCCGGCCTCGCGCGCGGCCTGGCCCTTGGTGCGGCGGCGCGGCTTGTAGGGCAGGTACAGGTCTTCCAGCGCCTGCTTGGTGGCAGCGGCGTCGATGGCCTCGCGCATCGCAGGCGTCAGCTTGCCCTGCTCCTCGATGCTGGCCAGCACCACCTCGCGGCGCTGCTGCAGCTCGCGCAGGTAGTCCAGCCGGGTCTGCAGCTCGCGCAGCTGGGCGTCGTCCAGGCCGGCGGTGGCCTCCTTGCGGTAACGGGCGATGAAGGGCACCGTGGCCCCGCCGTCGAGCAGGTCTGCGGCGCTCTTCACCTGCGCCGGGCGCACGCCGAGCTCGTCGGCGATCTGCAGAAAAATCGGATCCAAGGCGTCGATTTCCCCGCGGTCGGGGCCCCCGTTTTGCAAAGCGGCGGAGTGTGCCACGGCCATCCGGTCCGTCCGGACCGAGAAATTTGTCGCGCCGAAGCACTGCGGCGAGTCCCATCAGCCTGGCCGCTACAGCCCTGCCCTCAACACCGCAGAGGCAGGGCCGATAGCGTCCTGATGTCTGCGTATCCGAACCCGGACCCTTCGTTGCTGCCCGCGCTCCTCGGGTGGCTGGTCATGTTGCTGGCTGCAGGAACCGGCGTGTGCATGAGCCAACGCGTGCTGCAGCGCGGCGTCGGCAACAGCCTGCCCTGGCTGCTGGCCGGCGCGGCCGCGCTGGGCGCTGGCCTCTGGGGCAGCACCGTGCTCGGGCTGCTGGGCTGGGCCGGCGAGACCGCCTGCTCGTTCGCCGCTGGCTGGAGTGCAGCCGCGCTGGCCGCACCGGCGGGCCTGTGCCTGCTCGGGCTGCAGATCGGGCTCACGCCCGCCGCCTCGACGCAACGTCAGATGGCTGGGGCGGCCAGCCTGGGCGTCGCTCCGCTGGCCACGGCGCTGCTGGTGCTGCAGGCCCTCGGCATGGGTCCGGCCGCTTTGGCCGTCCCCGGTCTGCTGCTCGTCGCCTGGCTTCTGGCGGCGTGTGCGTCCGGCTGGGCGCTGTATGCGCTGCGGCGCGTGAACCACCGCCTGTGGGCCCCTGCCGCAGCCACCATGCTGTTCGGCGCCGGCATGCTCGGGGCGCAGGCCCTGGTGTTGGCCGCCGCCGCGCCGCCGGCCGGCTGGCGTGCGCTGGACGACGGCATCGGTGGCGGCACCATGCTCATGCTGGCGTCGGTGGGCGTGAGCGAACTGCTGTTGCTGATGCTGCTGGCCCATGTGGTCGAGGCCCGGCTGCGTGGCCGCCTGGACCGCGCGCAGACCGAGTTGCAATCGCACGCGCTGCGCGATGAGCTCACCGGACTGCCCAACCGGGCCGGCTTCGAGCCTGCACTGCAGCGCATGCAGCAGGCGGTGGATGCCGGACGCGGCCGCGGCGCGCTGCTGCTGGTGGCACTCGACGGTTTCAAGCAGATCAACGAGGGCTTTGGCCACGGCTGCGGCGACGCACTGCTGCGCTGCATGGCCGAACGCCTGGGTAGCCTGGTCGAACCCGGCTCGCTGGCGCGCCTGGGCGGCGACGAGTTCATGCTGCTGGTCCACGGCGACGCTGCCGGCCAGGAGGCCACGGTGCTGGCCACGCAGATCATCGCCACGCTGTCGCAGAGCTGCAGCATCGACGAACGTGAGCTGAGCATCGGCTGCTCTGTCGGCGTGGCCCTGTATCCGCAGCATGGGCCGGCCTCGGCGCTGCTGACGCATGCCTCGGTGGCCATGCGCACCGCGAAGAACGGCGGCGGCTGCACCTATGCGATCTTCGATCCGCGCATGGTCGTCGACCAGCGCGACCAGGCCGAACTGCTGCGCGACCTGCGCCTGGCGCTGTCGCGTTCGCAACTCGAGCTGTACTACCAGCCCAAAGTGCATGCGCCCAGTGCGCAGATCACCGGCGTGGAAGCGCTGCTGCGCTGGCACCACCCGCAGCGCGGCATGATCAGCCCGGCCATCTTCATCCCCATGGCCGAACGCAGCGGGTTGATCAACAAGATCGGTGGCTGGGTCATCGACGAGGCCTGCCGCCAGGCCCGCGCCTGGCGCGACCAGGGCCTGCGCATGCGCGTGGCGGTCAACCTGTCGGCGCACCAGTTGCGCCAGCGTGACCTGCCCCAGCACATCGCCGCCGCGCTGGATCGCCACCAGATCAACCCCGACCTGCTGACCTGCGAGATCACCGAGTCGGTGGCCATGGAAGACACCGAGACCACCGCGCGCTTCTTCGCCGAGCTCGACGCCGTGGGCGTGCACATCTCCATCGACGATTTCGGTTCCGGCTACTCCAGTCTGGCCTACCTGCGCAAGCTGCCGGCGGGCGAGCTGAAGATCGACCGCTCCTTCGTCATGGACATCGCGCACAGCGACGAAGCGCGCACCATCGCCGCAGCCGTGGTGCAGCTGGCGCAGGCGCTGAAGCTGAAGGTCGTGGCCGAGGGCGTCGAGACCGACGAACAGTTCCAGGTGCTGCGACAGCTCGGCTGCGACGAGCTGCAGGGCTTCTTGTTCGCCAAGCCGATGTCGGCCCGGGCGCTGGGCCTGTGGGCGGCCGGCGAGGACGGCACGCGCGCGGTGCAGTTCAGCGAATCGCTGTTCCAGGAATCGCAGACGATGCCGCTGTAGGCGGCACCGGCGTGGCGGCGCTGGCTGCACGCGCGGCAAGCCAGGCCAGGGCCCCTTCCCCGGCCACGCGACCGCTGGCCAGGCTGGCCGTGAGCAGGTAGCCGCCGGTCGGCGCCTCCCAGTCCAGCATTTCGCCGGCGCAGAACACCCCTGGCCGCGCGCGCAGCATCAGCGCGGCATCCATCGCTTCGAAGCACACGCCGCCTGCGCTGCTGATGGCCTCGTCGATCGGCCGCGGCGCCCGCAGCACGATCGGCAAGGCCTTGATCGCACCCGCCAGCTGCGCGGCATTGGCCAGCGTGGCCTTGTCCAACAGTTCGTGCAGCAGGCCCGCCTTCACGCCCGACAAGCCCAGCCGCGACTTCAGGTGGGTGGCCAGCGAGCGCGTTCCGCGGGGCCGCGCCAGCTCGGCGGCCACCCAGGCCGGTGTGCGCGCCGGCAGCAGGTCGAGCCACAGCGTGGCCTGTCCGCAGGCCTGCAAGATGTCGCGCAGTGCGGCCGAGGCCGCGTACACCAGGCTGCCTTCGATACCGTACTGCGAGACCACGAACTCGCCGGCCTGCCGCCAGCGCGTGCTTTCGGCGTCGCGCAGTTCCACGGCCACCGACTTCAACGCATGACCGGCAAAGCGTTGCTGGAAATGCGGGCTCCAGCCAGCCGCGCCGCGATGCTCGGCACCCTGCACCTCGAAGCCGCAGTTCGCCGGCCGCAGCGGCGCCAACGTCACGCCGGCCTGCTGCAGCAAGGGCCACCAGGCACCGTCCGAGCCCAGCCGCGCCCAGCTGGCGCCGCCCAACGCCAGCACGACCACCTCGGCGCGCAGATCGGTCGGCCCCTGCGGGGTGTCGAAACGCAGCGCATCCGGTGTTGCGCCCCAGCCGAGCCAGCGGTGCCGCATGTGCAGGCGCACGCCCTGGCCGCGGAGGCGCTGCAGCCAGGCGCGAAGCAGCGGCGCCGCCTTCATGTCCACCGGGAAGACGCGGCCGGAGCTGCCGACGAAGGTGTCGATGCCCAGCCCTGCCGCCCAGTCGCGCAGCGCCTGCGGCCCGAAGCGTTCGAGCAGCGCGGCGATCGGCTCCCGCCGTTGCCCGTAGCGGCCGACGAAGGTGTCCCGACCCTCGGAATGGGTCAGATTCAGCCCGCCCTTGCCGGCCAAAAGGAACTTTCGCCCTGCCGAGCGCATGGCATCGAACAGGTGCACCTCGGCGCCGCCGGCCGCCAGAACCTCGGCGGCCATCAGCCCGGCCGGGCCGCCGCCGACGACGACGGCTTGCAGCCGCGGTCCGGCGTGGTGCGGATCAGTCGCCGGCACGCAGCGCGGCCCGCAGTTGCGCCCCGACCTCCGGGCGCTGGGCAAAAGGGTCGGAAGGGTTGCGCGCCTGCACCACGTCCTCCAGACGCTGCTGCACCGCCTGAAGCGCCTGCGGGTGGCTGTAGATGTAGAAGCGCTGCTCGCGCAATGCGTCGAATACGTATTGCGCGACCATGGCGGCCGACACCTTGCCGCTGCCCACGGCCTTGTCACCCATGGCCCTGCCGATGAGCTGGCTCTTCGTCAATGCCGCGGCCGGCAGGTCAGCGGGACGGTTGCGTTCGCTGCGCGTGATGCCGGTGGGCACGAAGTACGGGCACAACACCGACGCCGTGACCTGCTCGGTCACCAGCCGCAGGTCCTGGTACAGCGTCTCCGTCAGTGCCACCACTGCATGCTTGCTGACGTTGTAGACGCCCATGTTCGGCGGGTTGACGAGTCCGGCCATCGACGCGGTATTGACGATGTGGCCTTCGTAGCGCGGGTTGTCCCGGGCAGCCTGCAGCATCATCGGCGTGAAGCTGCGCACGCCGTGCACCACGCCCATCAGGTTCACGCCGAGCACCCACGTCCAGTCCTGCAGCGAGCTTTCCCAGACCAGCCCGCCGGAGCCGACCCCGGCATTGTTGAAGACGAAGTGCGGCGCGCCGAAGTGCTGTTGCGTGGCCACCGCCAGGGCCTCGACCTCGTCTGCCCGCGACACGTCCAGCTGCTGCGTCAGCACCTGCGCGCCGCCACGAAGCAACTCGTCCGCGGCGGCCTGCAGTGCGTCGTGCTGCACGTCGGCGAGCACCACGCGCATGCCCTCGCGGGCAGCCAGGCGCGCCACCTCCAGCCCGAAGCCGGACCCGCCGCCGGTGACGACCGCGATGCGGCCCGCGAAACCCTTCATGGTGCATGTTCTCCTTGTGGCGCTGCGCCCTGGACGAGCGGCGCGAGCCTCAGCATTTCGATGTGGGGGATGTCGTCTTCGAGGTACTCGCCGCCGATCGTCGCGAACCCCAGGCTGGCATAGAAGTCCTGCAGGCGCGACTGCGCACTGATGCGCACCGCCTGCCCCGGCCATTGCAGGGCGCAACGGTGCAGGCCCTGCTGCATCAACGGCCGGCCCAGGCCGCGGCCGCGTACCTCGGGTGCGGTGAGCACGCGGCCGATCGACGGCTCGGCGTATTTGGCACCGGGCTCCACGGCGCGCAGGTAGGCCTGCAGTACGCCGCTGGCGTCACGCCCTTGCAGATGCCAGCTGCACAGGTCCAGGCCGTCCGGATCGAGGTACGGGCCCTGCTCCAGTACGAAGACGCGGCAACGCAGTGCCAGAATCTCGTAGAGCGCCCGTAACCCCAGGTCGTCGAAGCGTGTCCAGCTCCAGCGCACGTCAGACCAGCTTGACCAGTTGCTTGCCGAAGTTCTTGCCCTTCAGCAGGCCGATGAAGGCCTCGGGCGCGGCTTCGATGCCCTGCGCAATGCTCTCGCGGTACTTCAGCTTGCCGGTGGCCACCAGGCCGCCCAGCTCGGCCAGCGCCTGCGGCCAGTGCGGCAGGTGTTCGCTGACGATGAAGCCCTGCACCTTCATGCGGTTCACCAGGATCAGCTGCGGCGCGGCCATCGGGATCGGCTCGCCGTTGTAGCCGGCGATCATGCCGCACATGGCGACGCGCGAGAACGCATTCGCGCGCAGCATCACCGCGTCCAGGATCAGCCCGCCGACGTTCTCGAAGTAGCCGTCGATGCCTTGCGGGCAGGCCTCCTTCAGCGCCGCGGACAGGGACTTCAGGTCGGGGTGCTGGCGGTAGTCGATGCAGGCGTCGAAGCCGAACTCCTCGACCACCGCGCGGCACTTGTCCGGCCCGCCGGCCAGGCCCACCGCGCGGCAGCCGGCCGCCTTGGCCAGCTGCCCGACCACGCTGCCCACCGCACCGCTGGCGGCACTGACGACGACGGTCTCGCCGGCCTTGGGTTCGATGATCTTGTGCAGGCCGACCCAGGCGGTGACGCCGGGCATGCCGACCGCGCCGAGGTAGGCCGACAGCGGCACGTGGGTGGTGTCCACCTTGCGCCACATCGGCAGCGCCGCGGCTTCCACCAGCGCATATTGCTGCCAGCCACCCATGCCGACCACGCGGTCACCGACCTGCAAAGCCGGGTTGCGCGAGGCCACCACCTCGCCCACCGAGCCACCCTGCATGACGGCGTTCAACGGTTGCGGCTGAGCGTAGCTCTTGCCCTCGTTCATGCGCCCGCGCATGTAGGGGTCCACGCTCATGAAGTGCTGGCGCACCAGCACCTGGCCGTCCTGCAGCTCGGGCACGGCGGCCTCGACCAGCTTGAAGTTCGAGGGCGTCGGCTCGCCGGTGGGGCGTGACACCAGGTGCCACTGCTTGTTGAGCTTGTCGGTCATTCAGGTCTCCTCAATCGGATGCGTCTGGGGACTGGATGCGCCGGCCATCGACGGGCAGGCCGGTCAGGAACTTGAAGGTGCCGGTGGCATGCGCCAGGCGTTCCCTGGCGGCGTTGAAAACGGTGCCCTCGCAGAAGCACAGCGAGGGGCTGCGCTGCAGCAGCTTGCCCACGCATGTGACGCGGCCGCGCGCCGGCTTCATGAAGGTGGTCTTCATTTCGATGGTGACCACGCCGCGCGGGTCTGGGCCGTCTTCGGGCTGGCGCGGGGCGCGCGTGGCGTGGGCCATGGCCACGTCGAGCAAGGTCATGATCACGCCGCCGTGCGCCACGTGCCAGGAATTGTTCAACTCGTCGCGGATGTCCAGCGCGATCTCGGTCTCGCCATCCTCGAAGCGCAGCAACTCCGCCCCCAGCAGGTGGATGAACGGGATGTGCCGGGCGAACTGCATGTGCGCTCAGCCGCCGGAGTGCACGCTGCTGACGCCACCGTCCACCGCCAGAATCTGTCCGGTGATGTGCTTGCCGGCGGCCGAGGCGAACAGCAGCGCCGCGCCCTTCAGGTCGTCGTCGTCGCCGATGCGCTTCAGCGGCGCCTGCTGCGCCAGCGTGTCGGCGCCCAGCTCGGCCAGGATGCCCTTGGTCATCCTGCTGGGGAAAAAGCCCGGTGCCAAGGCATTGACGGTGATGCCGTAGGCGCCCCACTCGCCGGCCAGCGTGCGCGTGAAGTTGACCACTGCGCCCTTGCTGGTGCCGTAGGCGATGAACTTCACGTCGGCCGAGCCGGCCAGCCCGGCGATCGAGGCGATGTTGATGATGCGGCCCTGGCGCCGCGGGATCATGCTGGCCTTGCCCACCGCCTGGCTCATCAGGAAGATGCTGCGGATGTTCAGGTTCATCACCTTGTCCCAAGCTTCCAGCGGGTAGTCCTCGGCCGGCGCGCCCCAGGTGGCGCCGGCGTTGTTGACCAGGATGTCGATCTGCCCGAGACGCTGCATCGCCACGTCGCAGACATGCTGCACCTGGGCCGGATCGCTGGCATCGGCGGCCACCCAGCTGGCATCGATGCCGCGGGCCTTCAGGTGCGCGGCGGCCTCTTCCAGGTCGGCCGCCTTGCGCGAGCTGAGCACCAGCCGCGCGCCGGCTTCGCCCAACGCCTCTGCGATCTGCAGGCCCAGGCCGCGCGAGCCGCCGGTGATCAGCGCGGTCTTGCCGCTCAGGTCGAAGAGT
>ERZ1645185.493-NODE-493-length-16556-cov-8.850312_pt1 | contig 16556 bp, 14 predicted proteins | sample MGYA00575351_ERZ1645185 | MGnify/ENA primary metagenome ERZ1645185 (study PRJEB40838, sample SAMN11284767) | freshwater sediment metagenome | isolation source: river sediment | host: Sediment | place: India: Jana village, Kanpur | collected 2015-12-17 ...
GACCAGCACCGGGGCTGGTTCCAGTCCTCGCTGCTGGAATCCTGCGGCACGCGGGGGCGGGCGCCCTACAAGGGCGTGCTGACGCACGGCTTCACGCTGGACGACAAGGGCCGCAAGATGTCCAAGTCGCTGGGCAATGTGGTCGATCCGCAGAAGATCATCGGCGAATCCGGGGTGGATGTGCTGCGGCTGTGGGTCGCCTCCACCGACACCTCGGAAGACCAGCGCTTCGGCAAGCTTTCCATGCAGACCAGCGTGGACAATTACCGCAAGCTGCGGAACACGCTGCGCTATCTGCTGGGCGCGCTGAAAGGCTATACGCCCGAAGAAGCCGTGCCCGTTGCCGAGATGCCGGAGCTGGAGCGCTATATCCTCTCCCGCCTCGCCGGCCTCGATGCCGAAATCCGCGCCGCGCTGGAACAGCATGCCTATGCGCGGATGATGGCGGCGATCTTCAGCTTCGTGAACGTGGACCTGTCCGCCTTCTTCTTCGATGTGCGCAAGGACAGCCTCTATTGCGATGCGGCGTTTGCGCCGAAGCGCCGGGCCTATCGCACCGTGCTGGCGACGCTGTTCGACGCGCTGAACCACTGGCTGGCCCCCGTGCTGGTGTTCACCACCGAGGAAGCGCATGAGCAGCGCCACGGCGACGGCACCTCGGTGCACCATGGCACCTATGCCGACATTCCCGCGAGCTGGCGCGACGAGGCGCTGGATGCGCGGTTCGAGCGGCTGCGGGAGCTGCGCGCGCTGGTGACGCAGGCGATCGAGCCGATGCGGCGCGAGAAGGTGGTGGGATCGTCCAACGAAGTGGCGGTGACGATCCATACGCCCGCCGCGGACAAGGCGCTGGTCGACTCCCTGAACTTTGCCGAGCTTTGCATCGTTTCATCGGTGGACGTGCTGGTGGCGGAGGGAGAGGCCCGCGTGGCGGCCGCCGCAAGCGACAAGGCGCGCTGCGCCCGTTGCTGGCGGCACCTGCCCGACGTTTCGGCCGATACCGACCTGTGCGGACGCTGCGACGAGGTGGTGGCGGAGATGGACGAATGAGGCGCCTTGCCTATGCGCTGGCCGCGATCGTGTTCCTGGCCGACCAGCTGGTGAAATACTGGATCATCCATGTGGTGGAGCTGGAACAGAAGGTCAGCGTGCCGGTGCTGCCCTTCTTCTCGCTTACCTGGGTGGAAAACCGGGGCGTTTCCATGGGGATGCTGACGGCGGACACGGATGTGGGCCGCTGGCTGCTGGTGGGCCTGACCGGGGTGATTGCAACGGTCGTCGCGGTGTGGATCCGCCGCGAGCGGCATTGGCCGGAATCGCTGGCGCTGGGCCTGATCCTGGGCGGGGCGCTGGGCAATATCGTGGATCGGGTGCGTTTCGGCTATGTGGTGGACTTCGTGCATTTGCACTGGGGCCCCTGGTCCTTCTATGTGTTCAACATTGCCGATGCGGCGATCACGGCGGGGGTTGTCATCCTGCTGTTTCGCGCGCTCATCGGCCGTTCAGACGCCAGCTCGGAAAGACTTCCCAATGCGTAGCCTGATCCTCGTCGTCGCCCCCTCGCTCCTCCTTGCGGCCTGTGGCGGCAACGACATCGCCGACCGCAAGCGCCCGGACGAATTCGCCATCGGCAAGCAGGCCCCGCTGGTGATCCCGCCCGATTACAGCATGGCCCCGCCGCGCCCCGGCGCGCCGCGCCCGATCGGCGCCGACAGCCAGCAACAGGCGCTGGAAGCCCTGTTCGGCCCCGGCGTGCAGCTGCCGCCCAAATCCCAGATCGAAAGCCAGCTGCTGTCTGACGCGAAGGCCGCCCGGGTGGATTCGTCCATCCGCAGCACGGTCGCCGACATGCCGGGCCAGCCCGGAACGCAGACGGTGGACAAGGGCACCTTCCTGCGCGAACTGCTGGACGCGCCCGCCGGCACCCGCAACGCGGATATCGCGAAGGTGACCGTTCCCGGGGCCTGATCAGGCCAGCCGTGGCATGTGCCACTGGCGGGCAGGCACATGATTTGGCGAATATCTGCATTGCAAACAGGCGTTGCCCGCCTTGCTTTCGCCCGCTCGGGCTGAGCTTGTCGAAGCGCGGAATTTGAAAGCGCGATGGCGGAGGTTGTGGCCTGCTTGATGGGGCTTCGACAGGCTCAGCCTGAGCGGGGGGTAAGGGTTCTGCCGCCGGCGCAATCTGTTGAGCAGGCTTTGGATGTGGGTGCAGGGCGCACGGCGCCCTGCCGGGGTGAAGGGGCGGCGCCCCTTCGTTCCCCCCTCAGCGCTTTCTGAACAACCCGCCCAGGATCCCGCGCACCAGGCTGCGGCCGGCCTGCACGGCGACGGCGGTTGCGGTGGCGACGGCGACCTTTTCCATCTTGCCCATGGTGGAGTTGCGATAGGCGCGCTCGGCGGCGGCCTTTTCCTTCGCCTCCAGCGCGGCGGCCTTCTTTGCGGCGGCGGCTTCCTTTTCGGCCGACTGGGCGTCTGCCTGCGCGGCGACCTTGGCGGACAGGATCTCGAAGGCGGATTCGCGATCGACCGTTTCCTCATATTTCCCCGCAACCGGGGAGCTGGAGAGGATCACCTTGCGCTCGCCCGGCTCCAGCGGGCCCACGCGGGATGCGGGCGGGCGGATGAAGACGCGCTCGACGGGGGAGGGCGCGCCATCGGCCATCAGCAGCGAAACCAGCGCCTCGCCCGTCTTCAGTTCCAGGATGGCGGTTTCCACATTGACGGCCGGGTTCTGGCGGAAGGTGGTGGCGGCGGCCTTCACGGCCTTCTGGTCGCGCGGGGTGAAGGCGCGCAGGGCATGCTGCACCCGGTTCCCCAGCTGCCCGGCGATCGCGTCGGGCACGTCGATGGGGTTCTGGGTGATGAAATAGACGCCGACGCCCTTCGAGCGGATCAGCCGGACGACCTGTTCCACCTTGTCCAGCAGGGCCTTCGGGGCCTCATCGAACAGCAGATGGGCTTCATCGAAGAAGAAGACGAGCTTCGGCTTGTCCGGGTCGCCCACTTCGGGAAGCTCCTCGAACAGTTCGGAGAGCATCCACAGCAGGAAGGTGGCATAGAGTTTGGGGCTGGAGATCAGCTTGTCGGCGGCGAGGATGTTCACCTGACCGCGTCCGTCCTCGCCCACCTTGATCATGTCCGTCATCGCCAGCGCCGGTTCCCCGAAGAAGCGGTCCCCGCCCTGCGATTCGAGCGAGAGCAGCTGGCGCTGGATCGCGCCGATCGAGGCCGAGGTGACATTGCCGTAGCTGGTGGCGAGATCCTTCGCATTGTCGGCGCACCAGGCCAGCATCTGCTTCAGATCCTTGAGATCGAGGAGCAGCATGCCCTGATCGTCGGCCACCTTGAAGGCGATGGCGAGGACGCCTTCCTGCGTGTCGTTCAGGCCCAGAAGGCGCGCGAGCAGCAGCGGCCCCATTTCGGATATGGTGGTGCGGACGGGATGGCCCTGTTCCCCGAAAAGATCCCAGAAGACGGCGGGCGTGTCGGCATAGGCATAGGCGCCAAGGCCGATATCGGCCGCGCGGGTCTGGAACGGTTCGTGGAGCTTGGAGGTGCCGGAGCCGGGCAGGGCCATGCCGCCGAGGTCGCCCTTCACATCGGCCAGGAACACGGGCACGCCCACCCGGCTGAAGCCTTCCGCCATCACCTGCAGCGTGATCGTCTTGCCGGTGCCGGTGGCGCCGGCGATCAGTCCGTGCCGGTTCGCGCGCTTCAGCACGAGCGCCTGGGGCGATCCGCCCCCCGATTGCGCGCCGATGAAAAGGGTGCCTTCCGCGTCCGACATGCTGCCTCCGTGCCTGTTATCAGGCGGACGCTAGCGCGGCAGACGCGGAAAGTTGAGCCCTTACTGGACCTTTACGCCCACGAAGCGGCCCGGCGTGTTGCCGCGCTGCACGAACAGCAGCACGGTGTCGCGCCCGGCCTTGCGCGCGGCGGCCACCGCATCGGCGGCTTCCTGCGGCGTCTTCACCGGTTGCTGGTTCACCGAGACGATGATGTCCCCGCGTTGCAGCCCTTCCTCGGCCGCGTTGGACGACGGGTTCACCTTCGCGACGACGACGCCCTGCACGGTATCGGGCAGACGCAGCTGCTGGCGGATTTCCGGGCTGAGCGCCTGAAGCGTCAGGCCCAGCGACTTCCGGGCGGCTTCGGCGCCGGGCTGGTCGCCCTCTTCCTTGTCGGTGCTGTCGGCCTGCTCGGGCTGACCCAGAAGCGAGGCTTCCGAGGGACGCTCGCTGATCGTTGCCGTCAGCGTCAGGCGCTTGCCGCCGCGAATCACCTCGATCGGCACGCGGGATCCGATAGGCGTGTTGGCGACGATGTAGGACAGGCTGGTATCGGGCGACACCTCCTGCCCGGCCACCTTCACCACCACGTCGCCCTGTTGCACGCCGGCGGCGCGGGCCGGGCCGGACGGCTCGACCGAGGCGACGATTTCACCGCGATCCTTGGGCAGGCCCAGGGACGAGGCGATCGCGGGCGTCATGTTCTGGATCTGCACGCCCAGATAGCCGCGCTTCACCTTGCCGGAGGCGCGCAGCTGATCGATCACGGGCTTCGCCAGTTCCGACGGGATCGCGAAGCCCACGCCGACATTGCCGCCCGTGGGCGAGAAGATGGCGGTGTTCACGCCGATCACATTGCCGTTCAGGTCGAACAGCGGGCCGCCGGAGTTGCCCTGGTTGATGGACGCGTCTGTCTGGATATAGCGATCATAGGCGCCGCCGCCCTGGATGCCGCGATGCAGGGCCGAAACGATGCCTGCGGTGACAGTGCCGCCCAGGCCGAAGGGATTGCCGATGGCGATCGCCCAATCGCCCACGCGGGTGCCTTCGGAATTGCCGAACTGCACATAGGGCAGGTTCTCGCCGTCGATCTTCAGCAGCGCGAGATCCGAAAGCGGATCGCGGCCGATCACGCGGGCGGTATATTCGCGCCGGTCGGACAGCGTGACGGTGATCGTGTCGACGAGCTTCTGCCCGTCACGACCGGAAATCACATGGTTGTTGGTGACGATATAGCCATCCGGCGAGATGACGAAGCCGGAGCCGAGCGAGGTCGCCTCCCGCGTGACGGGCTGGCCGTCCTCTGTCTGCTGCTCCTGGAAGCGGCGGAACAGATCCTCGAGGTTGGTGCCGGGGCCGAAGCGGGGGAAACGGCCCACTTCCACGCGCTGGGTGGTGGAGATGTTCACCACGGCCGGTTGCAGCCGGGCCGTCAGGTCCGCGAAGCTGACGGGCGCACCGCGCGGGGGAAGCGCCTGCACGGGGCCTGCGGTTGCCGGGGCTGCGGGCGCCTGCATGGCCGGCGCCTGCACGGCCGGGGCCTGCGCCAGCACCGGAATGGCGGTTGCGACGACAGCGGCAATGCCGGCCGAAAGACCGGCAGTCAGGAAGCGGCTCTTGTTCGAGCTGTCTTGCACGTGTGTTACTCCAAAGGGTCCTCTCACGCCCGGTTCTAACGGTGCGGCGATTGAATGGTGGCTGAACTGTTCAATATTGCCGCCGAACCGAAATCAACCGCCGCGCCGGCCCTGGAATTCCCGCAGGAATTCATTGCTGGGGCTGAGGACGACATTGCTGTTCCCTTGCGCGAAACTCTTCCGATAAGCCTCCATCGAGCGATAGAAGGTATAGAAATCAGGATCCTTGCCGAAGCTTTCGGCGTAGACGCGCGCTGCTTCCGCATCGGCTTCGGCGCGGATGATCTGCGCGTTCTTCGCCCCTTGCGCACGGATTGTCAGCGCCTCCTGCTGGCGGGCGGTTCGCATCCGTTCGAAGGCGGCTTCCAGCGGGCTTCCCGGCGGCAGATCGGCGCGCTTGATGCGGACATCGATGATTTCCGCGCCATAGGCGAGCGCCGAGCGGTTCACCGCCAGCTGGATCGCATCCATCGATTGCCCGCGTTCGGGCGACAGCATGGCATCGAAGCGTTGCTTGCCCAGTTCGTTGCGGATCCGCGACGAAAGGATCCGCGACAGTTCCTGCTGCAGCCGTTCCTCGCTGCCCACCGTCTGGTACATGCGGACGGGGTTGACGATGCGGAAGCGGGCGAAGGCGTCGACCACCAGCCGCAGCTGGTCTGTCGACAGCACCGTCTGCGGCGGAATGTCGAGCGACATGATCCGCTTGTCCACGAACACCGTGTTCTGGACGAACGGCGTCTTCAGGACGAGGCCGGCGCCGGTCTGCCCGAACTTCTGGTTCGGCTGATAGGTGTTCACGGTCGCCACGGGGCGGCCAAGCTGCAGGATGATCGCCTGCTGATCCTCTGGCACGCGGACGACGGAGACGGCCGCCAGGACGGCGAGCGCGGCAAGGCCGATGCCGCCGGTGAGGAGGGCGCGCTGACTGATCATTGCTGCGCCTCCTGCGCCTGGCGGTTGCGGCGCTGCACTTCGGGCAGCGGCAGATAGGCCTGCACGCCCGGCGCCTCGATCACGGTGGTGTCCACCTTGCCGAGCACGGATTCCATCGTTTCCAGATACATGCGCTTGCGGGTCACCTCTGGGGCCAGGCGATATTGTTCATAGACCTTGTCGAACGCGGCGGTGGCGCCGGCGGCCTGCGCCTGCACCTGCTGCGCATAGGCGCGGGCCTGGTTCAGGAACTGCTGCGCGTCCTGCTGCGCGGCGGACACGTCCTTGAAGGCCTCGTCCACGGCTGCGGGCGGGTCGGCCTTGTTGATGTCCACACCCTGGATCAGCACGCCGGAGCCATAGGAATCGAGGATTTCCTGCACCCGTTCGCGCACCTGTTCCGCGATTGCCGCGCGTTCCGGGCCGATGGCGTTGTTCAGCGTGGAGCGGCCGACGATCTCGCGCATGGCGCTTTCCGTTGCGTCGCGCACGGTCGCGTTGGGATCGGCGATCTGGAACAGGAAATCTTCCGCATTCTTCACGCGCCAGCGCACGGCATAGGCGATGTTGATCACATTGCCGTCGCCCGTGATCATCAGATTTTCCGCATCCCCGTCGGTGGCGCCGATCAGATCGGTGCGGATATCCTCGAACTGGACCTTGGTGACCTGGTCGATCGGGGCCGGCAGCTTCATGTGGAAGCCGGGGCCGCTGGTGGAGGAATATTGCCCGAACCGCGTCACCACGGCCCGCTCTCCGGCATCCACGCGATAGGCCGACGTCATGCCGATCAGCACCAGCGCGAGGCCGCCGGCCACAAGGCCCCAGGGGATGTCGGGCATGCCGCGGCCGGTGCCGCGGTTGCCGCCGCCACCCTGGCCGCCGCCAAGGCCGCGCAGCCGTTCCTGGCTGCGACGGATGAATTCATCGAAATCAGGGGTGCCGTTTCCGCGCGGGCGGTCGTCTCCCCCCTTGGGGCGGGGGGCATCCCCCCAGGGGTTCCGGGGGCCATCCTTGCCCTGGTTCGAAGGTCCGCCACTGGCGCCGCCCCAGGGATTGCGGCGGCCACCGCCGCCCTTGTCACCTGAACCTTCGCCGTCCTCGTTGTTCTGCCAGGGCATGTAGGCCTTTCCGTCCCCATGTTCTGCACGCATTGCCGCAGGAATTGTTACCAGATTGCAGCAGCTCTTGAAGGGGATATAGGGGCAGCCTTCAAGGAAAGCGAGGGGCGAGCATGCCAGGCAGAGACGCTGCGGAACGCGCATTGCAGGCGATCGACGATCCGGTCCGCCCCGGCAACCTGCTGGAAAGCGGACGGGTTTCCGGCCTGGTGGTGCGCGATGAGCAGGCGGCGGGCCTTGTGCTGGCAGTCGACGATCTGGCGAAGGCGGCCGCGCAGGCGCTGGAAGGCCGGATCGACAGGGCGCTGAAGCTGGCCGGATTTACCTCTGTCCGCGTGATCCAGACGGCGGAGCGCGGCGATGCGCCCCGGCCGCAGGGCGCCACCGTTCCGGGGGTTCGCCACATCATCGGCGTCGGCGCCGGGAAGGGCGGGGTGGGCAAATCCACCGTCGCCGTTGGGCTGGCGCTGGCTCTGAAACGGCGCGGGCTGAAAGTGGGCCTGCTGGATGCGGATATTCAGGGGCCGTCCGCGCACATCCTGCTGGGCATCCGGGAACGGGCGCGGGCCACGGCGGACAAGCGGCTGATTCCGCTGGAACGCCATGGCCTGAAGATGCTGGGCATGGGCGTGATGGCCGATCCGGACAAGGCCGTCGCCTGGCGCGGCCCGATGGTGGCGGGGGCCATGGTGCAGATGGCGACGGTCGCCGATTGGGGCGAACTGGACGTGCTGGTGGTGGATCTGCCGCCCGGCACCGGCGATATCCACCTGTCTCTCGCGCAGAAACTGGCCCCGTCCGGCGCGCTGGTCGTCACCACGCCGCAGGCGCTGGCCCGCGCGGACGCCCGCCGCGCAGTCGCCTTCTTCGAGCAGTTGAAGGTGCCCGTGCTGGGCGTGGTGATGAACATGGCGGGGATGGTGATGCCGGACGGGCAGGTTGTTCACCCCTTTGGTGAAGCGCCAGCCGACGCCGGGCTGGGGGCGGACACCATCGCAAGCCTGCCGCTGGACCCGGCCGTGGTCGCCGCTTCCGATGCGGGGACGCCGATCGAGACCGGCTCGGTTGCCGCAGCTCTGGATACAGTCGCGGCGCGGATCGCCACTCAGCTGACGCTTTGAGCCGCTGATCCTACTGCCCCGCGACGGTCATTCCATCCACGCGGATCGTCGGCGCGTCGGTGGCGTGGCGGAATTGCAGATCGTTGGCGGGGATCAGCGCCTTGAACATGTCGCGCAGGTGGCCGGCGATGGTGGCTTCCGTCACCGGCTCTGCGAGCTGGCCGTTGCGGATGCGGAATCCGCCTGCGCCGCGGCTGTAATCACCGGTCAGCAGATTGACACCCATGCCAATCAATTCATTGATATATAGGCCGTCCTTGATATCCGACATCAGCTGTTCGGGCGAACTGCTGCCCGGCTCAAGCCACAGGTTCGAGGTGGAGACGCCGGGCGGGCCGCTGCTGCCCCGGCTGGCGTGGCCGGTGGGGGAAAGGCCCAGCTGGCGGCCAGAGGCGCTGTCCACCAGCCAGCCCGTCAGCATTCCCTTGTCGACGATGGCGCGCGGCGCGGTGGGCAGCCCTTCGCCATCGAAGGCGCGGGATCGCAGGCCGCGCGACCGGTGCGGATCATCCCGGATGGTGATGCCGGGGCCGAACAGGGGCTGGCTTTCATGCCCCAGCACGAAGCTGGTCTTGCGGGCGATGCTGCTGCCGGTGATGGCGCCCAGCAGATGGCCGATCAGGCTGGCCGAGACGCGGGGATCGAATACCACCGTCATCTGCCCGTTCGGGGCCTTGCCCGGATTCAGCCGGGCCAGGGTGCGTTCGGCGGCGCGGCGGCCGACGGCGGCGGGCGATTCGAGATCGGAAAGGTGGCGGGCCTGGTGCCATTCATAGTCCCGCTGCTTGTCTGCCCCTTCGCCGGCGATCACCACCGCCGAGGTAGAGACGGACGTGCCGCGTGCCGCCCCCCGGAAGCCGTGCGATGTGGCGAGCGCCGAGACGCTGAGGCCTGCGCTGGCCGATCCGCCCTCGCTGTTGGTGATGCCCTTGATCGCGCGGGCTGCATCTTCTGCCTCCAGCGCCATGGCCTTCAGCGTTTCGGGGCTGAGCGCCTCGGTGGCGGGGTCGAACAGGTCGAAATCCGCGAAGGGGCCGCTTGCCAGCAGGTCGCCGGGGGCAAGGCCCGCGAACCTGTCCTCGGTTGCTTCCCGGGCCATTGCGATGGCGCGCTCCACCGCTTGGGCAAGAGCGGCCTTCGAGAGATCGGAGACGGAGACCTGCGCAGACCGGGCGCCAAGGAACAGGCGAAGGCCGATCTCCTCGCCCTCTGAGCGGCCGATATCTTCCAGCTGGCCGAGGCGGACGCCGATTCCCAGCGAGGATTCACCGAAATAAACGGCGTCGGCGGCATCGGCGCCGGCCTTACGGGCGAGCGACAGCAGGTGATCGAGGCGTTCGAGCGCGACTTCGGGGGTGAGCATGCCCCGGATCTAGGCGGCGCGGACGAAGGCGGCAAGGAGGATGGGCAGCAGAAGCAGCAGACCCGTCAACTGGTTCGAGCGGAAGCGGGTGAGCGCCGAGCCGCTGTCCTGCGGGTCGAGCGTCAGCGCCTGCCAGCCGAGGTGCAGTGCGGCCGGGGCCAGCGCGGCGAGCGGGATCGGGCTTGCTGTCCATCGCCACAGGGCGGCCCCCAGCAGCAGGATCGTCAGCGCATAGAAGAGGCCGACGCCGGCCTTCAGCCGGGGACCGAGCGCCCGTGCCGAGGATTTGACCCCGGCGAGCGCGTCATCCTCTACATCCTGGGCGGCGTAGATGCTGTCATAGCCGAGCGTCCAGGCGATGGCGGCGGCATAGGTGAGGAGCATCACGGGCATTTCTGCCCTGAGCGCCGGTTCGGCGGCGGCCCAGCCGACGGGAACCCCCCAGTTGAACGTCAGCCCCAGCCAGGCCTGCGGCCACCAGGTGATGCGCTTCATGAAGGGATAGGCCGCAACCAGAAGCAATGAACCGAGCGCCACGAACCGGGCGGCGACGGGCAGGGCGAGGAGGACGGCGAGGCCGACGAGCGACAGCAGGATCAGGAAGATCCAGGCCGATGCCAGCGGGATCGCACCGCTGGCGACCGGGCGGTTGGCGGTTCGGGCGACTTGCGCATCCAGATCCCTGTCCACGATGTCGTTGTAGACGCAGCCGGCGGCCCGCATCGCGATGCTGCCCAGCAGGAACAGCGGCCACCAGCGCCACCAGCCGGCCGGCGGGCTGAGGAAGGCACCGAACAGGCATGGCCAGAACAGGAGCCAGATGCCCGCCGGCCGGTCGAACCGGGCAAGGCGGGCATAGAGGGCGGCCCTGGGCGGCAGGCGATCGACCCAGTTGGTCAGGGCATCGGGCGTCTTGGGCGGCGTCATCCGCGGTGCCTTAGGCGATGGCGGCCATTCTTGACAGCCGGGGTTTCGGCAACGAGCATGCCGGGATGCCGCTTGAGGATTACCAGCGATCGGATTTCACCGCTGCGCCATGGACCCGGCCGGTCTATCGGCGGGGCCATGGACCGGCGGTGATCGTGATCCATGAAATGCCGGGGCTGCATCCGCTGGTGGTGGATTTCGCGGACCGGCTGGTGGCGCAGGGCATGACGGTGTTCCTGCCGAGCCTGTTCGGAACGCCGGGCCGGAAGGCTTCGGTCGGCTATGCGGTTGGCGAAGTCCTGAAGGCGATCTGCATCCGCCGGGAGTTCAGCATCTGGAACGGCAGCAAATCCAGCCCCATCGTGGACTGGTTGCGGGCGCTGGCCCGGCAGGCCCATTCCGATTGCGGCGGGCCGGGCGTCGGGGCGGTGGGAATGTGCTTCACCGGCGGTTTTGCGCTGGCAATGATGACGGAACCCGCCGTGGTGGCCCCGGTGCTTTCCCAGCCCTCGCTTCCGTTCCGGGACGATGGCGGAATCGGGGTTTCCGAAGCCGAGATCGGCTGTGCCCGCAAGCGCTTCGAGGACGAGGATCTGACGCTGCTGGGCCTGAGGTTCCGGGGCGACAAGTTCGTGCCGGATGCCCGTTTCGAGCGGTACCGGGCGGAATTCGGAGACCGGTTCGAAGCGATCGAACTGAACCCGGAAGACGCCCGGCCGGGCACCGGCATGGCGCCGCATTCCGTGCTGACCATCCATCTGACCGACTCCGGCCCCGCCAAGGAGGCGGAGGCGCGGACGATCGGCTTTTTCCGGCAGCGGCTGGGGCTGGACTGAGCGGTTGGCCCGCCCCGACAGGGCAGGGCCGGCCTATGCCGCGACGTCGAAGGGGACGATTTCACCCGACAGATAGAGCTGGCGGGCCTTCACCCGGCTGAGCTTGCCCGACGAGGTGCGGGGCAGGGTGCGGGGCGGCACCAGTTCCACCACGCAGTTCATGCCGGTGATGGCGCGGACCTTGGTGCGGATCGCATCCTTCAGGCGGGCGCGTTCCTCCAGATCGGTGGTGCGGCACTGCACGAGGACAGCGGGCGCTTCTTCCCCCTGGGGCGTGGTGATCGAGAAGGCGGCGATATCGCCCGCCTTGAAGCCTTCGAGCTGCTCGATCGCCCATTCGATATCCTGCGGCCAGTGGTTCTTGCCGTTCAGGATGATCATGTCCTTGGCACGGCCGACGATGAAGATGTGGCCATCCACCAGATAGCCCATGTCGCCGGTATCGAGCCAGCCATCGGGGGAGAGGCAGGCCGCGGTCGCTTCGGGATCGCGGAAATAGCCCTGCATGATCCCTTCGCCCTTCACCAGCACCCGGCCGATCTGCCGGTCGGGCAGGGCCTTGCCGTCGGCATCGCGGATTTCGATGACGAGGCCGTGGACGGCGACGCCGCAATCCACGATGGCGCGATAGCGCACGGGCTTCGAAGGATCTGAAGGACCATCTGCAAGGCCTTCGCCTGCAAGCTTTTTCTCGTCTACAAGATCGCAGACGATGCCCTGGCCGACCGGCGCCACCGAAACGGCCAGCGTTGCTTCGGCAAGGCCGTAGCTGGGGGTGAAGGCTTCGGCGCGGAAGCCCGCCGAGGCGAAGGCGTCCACGAAGGCCTGGCAGATATCGGGACGGATCATGTCGGCCCCGTTGCCGGCGATGCGCCAGCGGCTGAGATCGAAGCGGCCCTCCACATCGGTCTGCGTGGAGACGCGGCGGGCGCAGATATCGTAGCCGAAGGTGGGCGAATAGGAGAGGCTGTTGCCGGGGTTGCGGCTGATGAGGGTGAGCCAGCTGAGCGGGCGGCGGGCGAAATCATCCGTTGCGATGAAATCGACCGACAGCTGCACCGCCATCGGCGACAGGAAGGTGCCGACAAGCCCCATGTCGTGATACCAGGGCAGCCAGCTGATGCCCCGATCGCCGACCGCGAGCTTCATGCTGAGGGCATGGCCCGTGAGGTTCGCCATGACGGCCCGGTGGGTGACGGCGACGCCGTGCGGGAAGCGGGTGGAGCCGCTGGAATATTGCAGATAGGCGATCGCGTCCGGATCGGCGGCGGGCAGTTCGGTGGCCGGGGCCGGCATGGCATCGAATTCTGCCCAGCCGAGCGCGGTGGAGATGCCCTCTGCCGCTTCGGCGAACATGGATTTCAGGCTGTCTGGCCCCAGCACCAGCACCGGATCGCTGCTGGAAAGCTGCACCCGGATCTGTTCGACATAGGCCTGGCGGCCGCCGAACGAGGTGGGAAGCGGCAGCGGCACGGGCAGCACGCCGGCATAAAGGGCGGCATAGAAGGCAGCGGCGAACTCGGCGCCGGTTTCCGCGATCAGGGCCACGCGCTCGCCCGGCTTCACACCATGGGCGATCAGGCGCAGCGCGCCCGCGCGGGCGTCTTCGCGGAGTTGGGAATAGGGATAGACCCGCTGCAGATTGGCGCGCGCGTCGTAGAAATTATAGCCGGTCGCGCCCGTCGCGGCATAGTCCAGCGCGTCGGTCAGCGTGTTGTAGCGTCCGGTCACGAAGGGGATTCCGGACAGCAGGGGGGTCGGCGTCAGTCCGGCGGGGGCCGGGGCTTGGTTGGCGTCGTCCACAGTCATTCCAGCTCGGGCCTCTCTTGGGCAGCAGGCGTGCGACTTACCTGGCACCGCGCATAGCACGGTTAACGGCAGCCTGCACGGAGCCAGATGGACCCGAGACTGGTTCAAAACAGGCCCGAACTGTGGCAGCAAGGTGGCAGATGCCACCTCATTCCCGTGCAAAAGGGCCGCGAAAGCCGCCGCCTCCGCTGGATTCCGCGACGCTGGACGCCATTGCGGTGCGCTATGTGGAGCGTTTCCAGAGCAGCCGCGCCCGCCTGCTGCGCCTGCTGAACCAGAAGATCCGGCAGCGGGGCTGGGCCGAAGGCGGGCCGCCGCCCGATCCGGAGGCGACCGCCGACCGGATGGTGGCGCTGGGCTATGTGAATGATGCGGCCTTTGCCGAGGCGCGGGCGCGCGGGCTGGCGCGGCGCGGCATGGGGGCCGGGCGGGTTCGGGCAAGCCTGTCCGCCCATGGGATCGATGCAGAGACGCAGGGCGCGGTGCTGGAGGGCCACGACCCCTGGGGCGCCGCGCTGGATTTTGCCCGCCGCAAGCGGCTGGGGCCGTTCGGGCCGGTGCTGGACGATCCCAAACTGAAGGCGCGGCAGCTGGGCGCCTTTGCGCGGGCGGGGCATCCGCAGGGGCTGGCGCGGCGAATCCTGGCCGCCCGCAGCGAGGACGAGCTGGAGGCCTGACAGCCGTTCAGCTTTTCACACATTTCGCACTGCCTTCGCGCGCGGAGGCCGCCTGCCCCCTGAGCCGGCCTGGATCGGGGCGCGGGGTGGGGCAGGGCGGCGCATCCTGCCCGGCATGGCAGGGACGGCGGGTGTAGGACAGCCGGCGACCGGCGGGCGGGGGATCGCCTAGTGGTGGCGGCCGAAATCCGGGTCTGCCGTGTCCTGCCCGGCGTCGATGATGGCGCGGCGGATATCGCGGCTGCTGCTGAAGCGCTGGAACAGGGCGTCGCCCTCGCCCCAGCGGATGGCGCGCTGCAGGGCAGCGATGTCCTCGCTGACGCGGCCCAGCACTTCCAGCACGGCGTCCTTGTTCGTCAGGAACACGTCGCGCCACATCGTCGGGTCCGAGGCGGCGATTCGGGTGAAATCGCGGAAGCCGCCGGCGGAATATTTGATCACTTCGCCGCGTGTGACGCCTTCCAGATCGGCGGCGGTGCCGACGATCGAATAGGCGATGAGGTGGGGGATATGGCTGGTGACGGCCAGCACCAGATCATGGTGGCGTGGTTCCATCACCTCTACGCGCGAGCCGACGCGCGCCCAGAATTCCGACAGGCGGGCGACGGCGGCGCTGTCTGCGCCTTCGGGCGGGGTGAGGATGCACCAGCGCCCTTCGAAGAGCGTGGGGAAGCCGGCGTCCGGGCCGGACCGTTCGGTGCCCGCCACCGGGTGCGCGGGGATCAGGTGGACGCCCGGCGGCATCAGCGGGCCGAGCGCGTCGATCACGATCTGCTTGGCGGAGCCGACATCGGAGACGACGGCGCCCGACGCGAGTTCCGGGGCGATTTCCGCGCCGACGGCGGCAAACGCGCCCAGCGGCACGGCCAGCACCACGAGATCGGCATCGACGACCGCCGCGCCCGCCGAATCCGCGACATCATCGACGAGGTTCAGGTCCCGCACCCGTTCGCGGACGGCGGGGTCGGCGTCGGTCGCGGTGAGGCGCACCGTGGGCATATGCGCCCGGACCGCGCGCGCCAGGCTGGAGCCGATCAGCCCCATGCCGATGATGGAGACGCGCGCGAAGGGCAGCATCAGGCGGCCGCGATCTCGTTCAGCGCCGCGATCACGCCGCCGGTTTCATCCGCCGTGCCGACGGAGATGCGCACGGCATGCGGCAGCCCCTGACCGGGCAGCCAGCGGGTGATGTAGCCGCGCTGGGCGAGGCCCTTGTGGATCGCTTCGGCCGAAAGGGGGCCGCTTTCCGGGCAGGTCATCAGCACGAAATTGCCTTCGGACGGGATGGCGCGCAGCCCCTTGTTGCCCAGCCGGCTGATCGCATCGGAGAGGCGCGTCCGCTGTTCGCGGTTCCAGGCGCGGCAGCGGCTGACGAACTCCTGATCGTCGAGCGCGGCTTCGGCCGCGGCGAGCGCGGGCACCGAGATGGGGAAGGGTGCGCGCACCCGGTTCAGCTCGGTGATCAGCGGGGCCGCGCCCGTGGCCCAGCCCACGCGCAGGCCGCCGAGGCCGTAGATCTTGGAAAAGGTGCGGGTGACGAGGACGTTGGTTGTCGTCTGCGCCAGCGCGAGGCCGCCATCCGGATCGGCCTCGTCCAGATATTCGGCATAGGCCTGATCCACCACCAGCAGCACGTCGCGGCGGAGGCCGGCATGCAGGCGGGCGACTTCGCTGGCCGGGATCATCGTGCCGGTGGGGTTGTTGGGGTTCGCAAGGAAGACGATGCGGGTGTCTTCGCGGACCGTGCGAAGGATGGCGTCCACATCGGCGGCATAGTCCGCATCCGGCGCGGCGAGCGGCTCTGCCCCCGCACGGCGGGCGGCGATGGGATAGACCATGAAGCCATGGTTCACATGCACCACGCTGTCGCCCGGCTTGCAGTAGATGAGCGGCAGAAGCTGCAGGATCTCGTCAGAGCCGGTGCCGCAGGCGACGAGCTCCGGGTTCAGGCCGTGCAGCTTCGCGATCTTGTGGCGCAGCGCCTCTGCGGTGCCGTCGGGGTAGCGGTGGCTGCCGGCGGCGGCGTCCTTCAGCGCTTCGATGGCGAGCGGGCTTGCGCCCCAGGGATTCTCGTTGGACGAGAGCTTCACCGGGCTGGCGTGGCCGCCGCCCTTGGCTGAGCCGGGAACATAGGCCTGGATCGCGGAGATCCACGGATTGGGAACAGGTGCGGTCATGGGCGATGCCGTTAGGCGCGTGGGATGCGGGGGGCAAGTGCGCGCCGCCTTTGCCAGCGGCGGGCGGCGCTGCTAGGCGCTGGCGCCGTGTCGCCCAAGGTCGCCCATAATCATGTCCGCCTGCCGCAGGACCTGCCGCTCGAATCCGGGCAGGTTCTGCC
>ERZ1645185.494-NODE-494-length-16554-cov-32.955573_pt1 | contig 16554 bp, 15 predicted proteins | sample MGYA00575351_ERZ1645185 | MGnify/ENA primary metagenome ERZ1645185 (study PRJEB40838, sample SAMN11284767) | freshwater sediment metagenome | isolation source: river sediment | host: Sediment | place: India: Jana village, Kanpur | collected 2015-12-17 ...
TTCAACCACGAGTTGTCGCCGGTGCAGGAACGCAATCTCGAACGCGAGCTCAAATGTCGCGTGATCGACAGAACCAGCCTGATCCTCGACATCTTCGCGCTGCGCGCCGCGAGCGCGGAGGGCAAGCTGCAGGTCGAGCTGGCTCAGCTCGAGCACCTGGCGACGCGGCTTGTCCGCGGCTGGACCCACCTCGAACGCCAGCGCGGCGGCATCGGCCTGCGCGGCCCGGGCGAGAAGCAGCTGGAAACCGACCGCCGCCTGCTCGGCAACCGCGTCAAGCTGCTCAAGGAGCGCCTCGCCCGTCTGTCCCGCCAGCGCGGGGTGCAGCGCAAGGCGCGCATGCGCGGCGATGTCCTCAATGTCTCGCTGGTCGGTTATACCAATGCCGGCAAGTCGACGCTGTTCAACGCCCTGACCAAGGCCGGCGTCTATGCTGCCGACCAACTGTTCGCGACCCTCGACACCACCTCGCGCAAGTTGTGGATTGAAGGGGCGGGCGGCATCGTCATTTCCGACACCGTCGGTTTCATCCGCGACCTGCCGCACGCACTGGTCGATGCTTTCCACGCGACGCTCGAGGCGGCGACCGATGCCGACGTCCTGCTGCATGTCGTGGACAGCGCCAGCCACGCCCGCGACGAGCAGATGCTCGAGGTCGACAAGGTCCTGGCCGAGATCGATGCGGACCGTGTCCCGCAGGTGATCGTCTGGAACAAGATCGACCTGACCCTTGCCGCGCCGGGAATCGAGCGTGACGAGTATGGTAATATCGCGCGCGTTCGTGTCAGTGCGCGGTCAGGCGAGGGGCTCGACCTGTTGCGCGAGGCCCTTGCCGAGATCGCACGGGCCAAGGCTGAAGGACGCCGCCGGGCATCGGCCGAAACGGCGCGCGAGCCCCAACAAGATACCGTGACCTGAACCCGGAAACCATGATCCCCACCCTAGGAATTTTCATGTCTCTCAACGACCCGCAATGGGGCAACCGCGGCGGAAATGACGGCGACAAGCCGGGCAACGGCCCGCGTCGCCCGAACGACGGTCCGCCTGACCTCGACGAGCTGTGGCGCGACTTCAACCGACGTCTGGGCGGCATGTTCGGCCGCAAGGGCGGCGGCAACAACGGCGGGGGCGGAGGTGGCGGCGGGCCGCGCCTGCCGCAGGTCGATTTCAACCCGAAGTTTCTCGGCAGCGGCCTTGGTGTGCTCGCGGCCCTTGTCGTGGTCGTCTGGCTGGCCTCGGGCTTCTACATCGTCGATGCCTCGCAGCGCGGCATCGTCCTCCAGTTCGGCAGATACAAGGAAACCACCGAGCCGGGTCTGCGTTGGCGCCTGCCTTACCCCATCCAGTCCCACGAACTGGTCAACCTGACCGGCGTGCGCACGGTGGAAATCGGCTACCGTGGCAGCGAGCGCAACAAGGTGCTCAAGGAAGCCCTGATGCTGACCGACGATGAAAACATCGTGAATATCCAGTTCGCGGTGCAATACATCCTCAGCGACCCGGGCGAATACCTGTTCAACAACCGCCATCCTGACGACGCAGTGATGAGTGCCGCCGAGTCGGCGGTGCGCGAGATCGTCGGCAAGAGCCGGATGAATTTCGTGCTGTACGAAGGCCGCGAGCAGATTGCCGCCCAGGCTGCCCAGCTGATGCAGGAAATCCTCGATCGCTACAAGACCGGGATCCTCATCTCGAAGGTGACGATGCAGAATGCCCAGCCGCCGGAGCAGGTGCAGGCGTCTTTCGATGACGCGGTCAAGGCCGGGCAGGATCGCGAGCGCCAGAAGAACGAAGGCCAGGCCTATGCCAACGACGTGATTCCGCGGGCGCGGGGTACGGCGGCCCGCCTCATGGAGGAGGCCGGCGGCCACAAGCAGCGCGTCATCTCGACCGCCGAAGGCGATGCGTCGCGCTTCAAGCAGATCCAGGTCGAATATGCCAAGGCGCCGGAAGTCACGCGCCAGCGCATGTACCTCGAGACGATGCAGCAGATCTATGCCAATACCAGCAAGGTGATGATCGATGCCAAGGGACAGGGCAATCTGCTCTACCTGCCGCTCGACAAGCTGATGCAGGCGGCAGGGGCCGCGACTGCGGCGCCAACGGGTAATGCCGAGGCGGCTGCGGGTCAGCCTGCACCGGCGCGACCCGCCGCACAGGCATCCGGCGAATCGCCGCCGCAACTCGATACTTCGCTGAGCAACCAGCCGCGCCCACGCGAACCGTCGCTGCGCTCGCGTGACCGGGAGTCCCGCTGATGAACGCCAAATTCAACGCCATCGGCGCGACCGTCCTGGTCGTGCTCGTCGTCCTCGCCATGTCGATCTTCACCGTCGACCAGCGCCAGTTCGCCATCGTCTTCCAGCTTGGCGAGGTCAAGCGGGTGATCGAGGAACCCGGCCTCAACTTCAAGATTCCGATGGTCCAGAACGTGCGCTTCTTCGACAAGCGCATCCTGACGCTGGACAACGCCGAGCCGGAGCGCTTCATCACTTCCGAGAAGAAGAACGTCCTCGTCGACTCCTTCGTCAAGTGGCGCATCATCGACCCGAAGCTTTACTACATCTCGGTCGGCGGCGACGAGTCGCGTGCCAAGACGCGGCTCAACCAGACCGTCAACGCCGGGCTCCGCGAGGAGTTCGGCAAGCGCACGGTGCATGACGTGGTGTCCGGCGAGCGCGACCGGATCATGGAAGAGATGCGGGTCAAGGCCGATACCGACGCGCGCAAGATCGGCGTGCAAATCGTCGACGTCCGCCTCAAGCGGGTCGAATTGCCCAACGAGGTCAGCGAGGCGGTGTATCGCCGCATGGAGGCGGAGCGCAAGCGGGTCGCCAATGAACTGCGTTCCGAGGGGGCTGCCGAGTCCGAGAAAATCCGCGCCGATGCCGACCGCCAGCGCGAGGTCATCGTTGCCGAGGCCTACCGTGACGCGCAGAAGGTGAAGGGCGAGGGCGATGCCCAGGCAACCGCCATCTACGCCCAGGCATTCGGCCAGAATCCCGAGTTCTACGCCTTCTATCGCAGCCTCGAGGCCTACCGCAACAGCTTCAAGTCGAAGAACGACGTGCTGGTGGTCGAGCCGAATTCCGACTTCTTCAAGTACATGAGGGGTCTCGGCCGCGGCGGCGAAAAGGGCAAATGACCTCGACCCTGCTGCTGGCCTTCGCGCTGATGCTCGTGCTCGAAGGCCTGATGCCCTTCATCGCCCCGGCGGCATGGCGGGAGACCTTTAGCCGCCTGGTCCGCCTGTCCGACGGGCAGATCCGGTTCATCGGGCTGACCTCGATGCTGATCGGCCTCATATTGTTGATAATCCTGTCATGAACTGGCTCCTGCCCGAATACATCGCCGATGCGCTACCGGCCGAAGCGGAGCGCATCGAGCGCCTGCGCCGCACGCTCCTTGACCACTTTCGCAGCCACGGCTTCGAATTCGTCATGCCGCCCATGCTTGAGTACCTCGAATCCCTGCTCACGGGGACGGGTCAGGATCTCAAGCTGCGCACCTTCAAGCTGGTTGACCAGCTCACCGGCCGCACCATGGGCGTGCGCGCCGACATCACCCCGCAGACGGCGCGCATCGACGCCCACCTGCTCAACCATCAGGGTGTTACGAGGCTGTGCTATTGCGACAGCGTGCTGCACACGCTGCCGGCAACCATCTCGGCGAGCCGCGAGCCGGTGCAGGTCGGCGCCGAACTCTACGGCCATGCCGGCATCGCCGCCGACCTGACGGTCATCCGGCTGATGGCTAGCGCTCTGGCCCGGATCAAGGTCCCGCTGTCGCGCATCGACCTCGGTCACGTCGGTATCTTCAGCGCGCTGGCGGAGGCGGCCGGGATGTCCGCTGAGGCCGAGGAAAACGCACTGAACCTGCTCCAGGCCAAGGATGTGCCGGGCCTCGCCGAGGCCTGCGCGGGTCTGCCGTCACCCTGGCGCGAGGCGCTGCAGCGCCTGCCCGGGCTTTACGGTGGCGCCGAGGTGCTCGATCGGGCGGCAACCGAACTGCCCGACCTGCCGGCCATCGCCGAGGCGCTCGCCGGGCTGCGCCACCTCGTCGAGGCAGCGCCTGACCTGCCGTTCTCGATCGATCTGTCCGATCTGCGCGGCTACCACTATCACAACGGTGTCGTCTTCGCCGCCTACTGCCCGGATTATCCGGCGGCGGTCGCGCTCGGCGGGCGCTACGACGGCGCCGGCAAGGCCTTCGGCCGCGAGCGGCCGGCTACCGGTTTCTCGATGGACCTGCGCGAGGTGGCGCGTTTGGCGCCGGCCGGCAAGCCGGTCCGCGCGATCCTCGCACCGGCCGCCGGGCACGACAGGCAACTTGCAGCGCATATCGCGGCGCTGCGCGAACAGGGAGAAACCGTCGTCGAACTGCTGCCCGGCGAAACCGCCTGCGAGGGACCGGTTTGCGACAGGAAGCTCGTCCGCGTCGGCGAGCACTGGATCATCGAAGCAATACAAGAGGACTAGAAAATGGCCAAGAACGTCATCGTGGTGGGCACCCAGTGGGGCGACGAGGGGAAGGGCAAGATCGTCGACTGGCTGACCGACCACGCCAGGGGGGTGGTGCGTTTCCAGGGCGGGCACAATGCCGGCCACACGCTGGTCGTCGGCGAGAACGTCTACAAGCTCAACCTCGTGCCGTCGGGCATCGTCCGCGAGGGCGTTGACTGCTACATCGGCAACGGCGTCGTGCTCGACATCCATCACCTGATCTCGGAGATCGCCGAACTCGAGAAGGGCGGCATCGACGTGCGCTCGCGCCTGAAGATCAGCCCGGGCTGCCCGCTGATCCTGCCCTACCACTCGGCCATCGACCGTGCGCGCGAAGCGGCCAAGGCGGGCGACAAGAAGATCGGCACGACCGGCAAGGGCATCGGCCCGACCTACGAGGACAAGGTTTCCCGGCGCGGCCTGCGCGTCTACGACCTGTTCCACCCCGAGCGCTTCGCCGGCAAGCTGCGCGAGATCCTCGACTATCACAACTTCGTCCTGACGCAGTATTTCAAGGCCGATCCGGTCGATTTCCAGGCCGTGTACGATCAGGCGATGGCCGATGCCGAGGTGATCCGTCCGATGGTCGCCGACGTCTCGGCCGCGCTCTACGAGGCCAACAAGGCCGGCGCCAACCTGCTCTTCGAGGGGGCTCAGGGCACGCTGCTCGACATCGACCACGGCACCTACCCCTTTGTCACCTCGTCCAACTGCGTCGCCGGCCAGGCCGCCGCCGGTGCCGGCATCGGCCCGGGCATGCTGCATTACGTGCTCGGCATCACCAAGGCCTACTGCACGCGCGTCGGCGGCGGCCCGTTCCCGACCGAACTCGATATCGACACCGAAGGCACCCCGGGCCACCAGATGTTCTCGGTGGGCAAGGAGTTCGGCACCGTCACCGGTCGCAAGCGCCGCTGCGGCTGGTTCGACGCGCCGCTGCTGCGCCGTTCGGCACGCATCAACGGGCTGACCAGCCTGTGCATCACCAAGCTCGACGTCCTCGACGGGCTCAAGGAAATCAAGATCTGCACCGGCTACCGCCTGGGCGACAAGGTCATCGACCTGCTGCCCATCGGCGCCGACGACGTCGCGCGCTGCGAGCCGATCTACGAGACCATGCCGGGCTGGGAAGGCACGACCTTCCGGGTCAAGCGCTGGGAAGATCTGCCGGCCAACGCCCAGGCCTACCTGAACCGTCTCGAAGCCTTGTGCGAGGTGCCGATCGCCATCGTGTCCACCGGTCCCGAGCGCGACGAAACGATCCTCAGGCAACACCCGTTCAAGTAATCGTCAGCCGCAAGGCTGCCGCGGTCAACGGGCCTTGACGGCCCGTTTTTCGTTGACCTGCGGCGATTTGGCATCAGGGGTCGCATGGTCGGCCGTCAGGCGCTGACCGGTGTGCACCGTGAAAACTTGCGGCGGATCGCCGGCATGGAAGCGTACCGGCACCGACAGCAAGGCGAAACCGTCGTTCTGCAACGACAGCCGTTGCACCGCGAAATGCAGGTGCGGCCCCGACGAATACCCGGTGGCGCCGGAGGCGCCGATGGTTGTTCCCGCACGCACCCGCTGCCCGGGCGCCACCTTGACCCCACCCGGCGAGAGGTGGGCGTAGGTGGCGATGGTCCCGTCTTCATGCGCGATGCGCACGTAGTTGGCCATGGTCATCAGAGTGCGGTCCTTGCCCCCAAAAAGATTTCCCGATTCGGTGGCGATGACCGTCCCGTCCCGCGCGGCGACCACAGGTGTGTGCTCGGGCATCGAGAAATCGACGGCGAACTCGCTGTCCGGCGCAATGTGGGTGGTCAGCGGGCCGCCGGGCGCCTGGCTGACCACGGCGCTGTGCCCGTCGGCCCAGGGCAGGCGGTACGTGGCGCGCGCGTCGGGCCGCGCGTGGTAGCTGCCAAGCTGGAATGACGACTGCACGGAGAAGCGGTGGCCGCGCCCGGGGTCGGCCGGCCGGATGCCCATGAGCACGAGTTCGCTGTGTGGACGGACGACTGCGAAAAACGGCAGCGGCTGGGTCGGGCGGACGTTGTCGCCGGCGGCCAGCGTCACGCGGACGGAAACCGGTGCCGGACCGCGGTTGCGGGCGACCACGTCGTGGCCGCTTCCGGCCCGCTCGGTGCCGACCGAGAACGGGTACGGGGTCGAGCCCCGGGCCGGCAGGGCGAGCAGGATGGCGAGGAGGGCGGGCAGGCTGGCGTGGCGCATCGGTGGCGGTTTGTCCGCCGGGAGGGCGATGCGCCGATTCTACGCCGGCCGGCTCTCAGCGATAGACTGCCTGCCAGCCTTCGGGGCAGTAGTTCACATTCGGGTAGTAGCCACCGGCCGACGGGCAATAGTGCCAGTAGCCGCCGGCCGGGCGGGCGGGGGCGTATACCGGCTGAGGTTGGACGTAGACCGGTTGCGGGGCGACATAGACCGGGCGCGGCGCGGTGTACCAGGCGGCAGCGGCAACACCGGCGGCAAGGCCGGTGATCGCCAGGGCGGCGGCCGGCGCTCCCCAGCCGTACTTGTAGTGGTGATGTCCGTGATGGTGGGCCGGCGGGGCGTAGTAGCCCTTGTGGCCATGCCCATGGCCGGCGAGGGCGGGCAGGGCGGCACAGCTGAGGGAGAGGGCCAGGCAGAGGGAGCGGAGGGTGGTGTTCATGGTCTCGGTCGTCGTGTTTACGAGCCGAATAACGCGCCGCCGCCGCGCCCGATGACCGCCGGCCTCCCCAAGATTGTGAGCATTTGTTACAAGGGGCCGTTGCCGCTTGTGCGACAATGGGTTTCGAAAGCCGCCCCCGCCGGCCATCGCCGGTTGCGAGCCAGGGGCGGAAATGAAAAAAGGCCTTGCATCGGCAAGGCCTTCGATCAAAATCGCTGGTGCCCAGGAAGGGACTCGAACCCCCACGGAGTTACCCGCTAGTACCTGAAACTAGTGCGTCTACCAATTCCGCCACCTGGGCACAGGTGCGAAGAGCCGCGAATTATAAAGAAAGAAAACAGCATGTCAAGAAAGAAGCCCTCGAAAATCCGCCGCGCCGACCCGTTCTACGAGCGCGAAGCCGCGCGCTACGACCAGCCGCTGCCGTCGCGCGAATACATCACCCAGATCCTCGAGGACGAGGGGCGGCCGGTGGCGCTCGACGAACTCGCCAAGCTGCTCGACATCGCCGGCGGCGAGCGCGAGATGTTCCAGCGCCGTCTCGGCGCCATGGAGCGCGAAGGCCAGCTGATGCGCAACCGCAAGGGCGCCTACATCCTGACCGAGCGCGCCAGCCTGACGGCGGGCAAGATCCAGGGCCATCAGGACGGCTATGGCTTCCTGATCCCCGATGACGGCAGCGCCGACATCTTTCTCGACCAGCACCAGATGGGCAAGGTGCTGCATGGCGACCGCGCGTTGGTCCGGGTCACCGGGCTCGACCGCAAGGGCCGCCCGGAGGGCAGCATCGTCGAGGTCACCGAGCGCGCCAATAACCGTGTCGTCGGCCGCGTCTTCGTCGAGCACGGCGTCGTCTTCGTCGTCCCCGAGAACCGGCGCATCGCCCAGGACATCCTGGTGCCGCCGGAGAAGAAGGCGAAGATCAAGCCGCAGTCCGGGCAGGTGGTGATGGTCGACATCATCGAGCAGCCATCCAAGTTCTCGCAGCCGATCGGGCGCATTACCGAAGTGCTCGGCAACTATGCCGACCCCGGCATGGAGATCGAGATCGCGCTCAGGAAGCATGACCTGCCCTTCGAGTTTTCGAAGGCCGCGCTGGCCGAAAACAAGGCGATGCCGGACAAGGTCAAGAAGGGTGATCACGCCGGCCGCGAGGACCTGCGCGACCTGCCGCTGGTGACCATCGACGGCGAAACGGCGCGTGATTTCGACGATGCCGTTTACTGCGCGAAGCAGGGGCGCGGCTGGCGGCTGGTGGTTGCCATCGCCGACGTTTCGCACTACGTACTGCCGGGCATGGCGCTCGACAAGGAAGCGACGGAGCGCGGCAATTCCGTCTATTTCCCGCGCCGGGTCATCCCGATGCTGCCCGAGAAGCTGTCCAACGGCATTTGCTCGCTGAACCCGGATGTCGAACGCCTGGCCATGGTCTGCGACATGGATATCAGCGCTGCCGGCAAGATCGGGCACTATCGCTTCTACCGCGCCGTTTTCCGCTCGCACGCCCGGCTCACCTACAACCAGGTGTGGTCATGGCTGTCCGGCGAGAAGAAGCCGGAAACCGAGGTTCACCGCAGCCTGCTGCCGCACGTCGAGAATCTCTACAAGCTGTTCCATGCGCTGCACAAGGCGCGCGGGCAGCGCGGGGCGATCGACTTCGAGACGACCGAGACGCAGATGCTGTTCAACGCCAACGGCAAGATCGAGAACATCGTCCCGGTCGTGCGCAACGACGCCCACCGCATCATCGAGGAATGCATGCTGGCGGCCAATGTCTGTGCCTCCGACTTCCTCGCGGCGCACAAGCAGACCTGCCTTTACCGGGTCCACGCCGCGCCGGGCGACGAGAAGCTGAAGAACCTGCGGAGCTTCCTCGGCGAGTTCGGCCTCGCCCTCGGCGGCGGCGACGACCCCAAGGCCAAGGACTACGCCAAGCTGCTCGAGCAGATCAAGCCGCGCCCGGATTTCCAGCTGCTGCAGACGGTCATGCTGCGCTCGCTCAAGCAGGCCATGTACAGCCCCGACAACGTCGGCCATTTCGGGTTGGCCTACGAGCATTACACGCACTTCACCTCGCCCATCCGCCGCTATCCGGACCTGCTGGTGCACCGCGCGATCAAGGCCGTGCTCGCCGGCGGCAAGTACACGCCGCACGACAGCTGGGAAGAGATCGGGCTGCACTGCTCGGCCACCGAGCGGCGCGCCGACGAGGCGACGCGCGACGTCGAGAACTGGCTCAAGTGCTTCTACATGAAGGAGCGCATCGGCGAGGAATTCGACGGCACCATTTCGGCGGTCACCGCCTTCGGCATCTTCGTCGCCCTCGACGCGGTGTATGTCGAGGGCCTGGTGCACGTCTCGGAACTCGGCGCCGACTACTTCCAGTTCGATGCGATCAAGCACCAGATGCTCGGCGAACGCTCGGGCCAGCGCTTCCGCCTGGGTGACCGCGTCCGCGTGCGCCTTGTGCGCGCCGACCTGGAGTCGAACAAGATCGACTTCGTGCTGGCCGGCGAGCGTGGTATCCGGGGGGCGCGGACGGCGGGTTCCGGTCGACCGGAAAAAACGGCCAAAAAGCGGCGTTGACCGCGGCGGCCGTTCAGGTCGCTTCGTCCTGGCTGGAAATGACCTTGATGCCGCCGCTCGCCATGTCGTAGACCCAGCCGTGCAGGCGCAGGCGCTTCGCGCCCAGCGCTGCCGCGACCATCGGGTACTCCTGCAGGTGCTCGAGCTGGAGGCGAACGTTCTCGTCGACGATCAGGCGGTGGCGGGTTTCCGGATCGACATTGCCGATTTCGGCTTCGAGACGGCGGTCGACGCGCTTGGCGGCTTTCTGGGCATTGATCAGCCAGATCGGGATGTAGCGGTCGGCGCCGGGGTCGGCATCGAGGGCTCGGATGCCGCCGCAGCCGTAGTGTCCGCAGACGACGATATCGGGGATCTGCAGGTGGGTGATCGAGAACTCGAGGACCGCCGACAGGTTCCAGTCGTTGGTCGCGACGATGTTGGCCACGTTGCGGTGGACGAACACCTCGCCGGCCTTGGTCTGGGTGATCGTGTTGACCGGCACGCGCGAGTCCGAGCAACCGATCCACAGGACCGTCGGATTTTGCGCCTGCGTGAGCTCGGCGAAGAAGTCCTTGTCCCTGTCGAATACCTCGGCGACGAAGCGGCGGTTGCCGTCGAGCAGGGTGCGGATCATCGCGCAGTGTCCCCCATGTGTCTCGCTCCGTTACTTGTTGGTTTCTCGCATGTTACATGCTCGGCACCGGGCGGCAACGGGTTCCGGTGGTAGACTCGCGGCCTCGCTTCCCGCGTGTTTCGCCATGTCCGCCTCCCGCCTGATCTACGGCTTCCACGCCGTTACCGCCAAGCTGCGCCACGACCCGGGCGCGATCAAGGAAATCATCGTCGATGCGGCGCGCCAGGACGCGCGTGCCCGCGACCTGCTCAAGCACGCCGAGTTGCAGGGCGTGCGTGTCATCGCCGCCGACGGCAAACGCCTCGACGGCATGCTGCCGGGTGCCCGCCATCAGGGCGTTGCCGCCCGCGTCGAGGGGGGACGCCAGGTCGCCCACCTCGACGACGTGCTCGACACGCTCGAGGAACCGGCCTTCCTGCTCGTCCTCGATGGCGTTACCGATCCACGCAACCTCGGCGCCTGCCTGCGCGTCGCCGATGCCGCCGGCGTCCATGCCGTGATCGCCCCCAAGGACCGTGCCGTCGGCCTTACCGAGGTCGCCGTCAAGACGGCCAGCGGCGCCGCCGAGTCGGTGCCCTACGTGATGGTGACGAACCTGGCGCGCACCCTGCGCGAGCTCAAGGAACGCGATATCTGCGTCATCGGGACCGCCGGCGAAGCGGCCGAGGACCTCTACCAGGCTTCCTGGCCGCAGGCCACGGCCTGGGTGCTCGGCGCCGAAGGCGAAGGCATGCGCCGCCTGACCCGGGAAACCTGCGACCAGCTGGTGCGCATCCCGATGCACGGCGCGGTCGAGAGCCTCAATGTCTCGGTGGCGGCCGGGGTCTGCCTGTTCGAGGCGCGCCGGCGCCGCCCCTGAGATGACGCACCGCCGCGCCGTGGCGCTGATGGTGCTGGTGACCCTGCTGTGGAGCATCGCCGGCGTCGTCACCCGCCACCTGGAAGAGGCGCGCAGCTTCGAGGTCACCTTCTGGCGCAGCGCCTTTACGGCATTGGCCCTCGTCGTCGGACTCAGTGCCCTGCGCGGCCGCGCCGTGTGGCGGGAGCTGGCCGTGGCGCCGCCCGTGGTCTGGCTTTCCGGCCTGTGCTGGGCGGTCATGTTCACCGCCTTCATGGTCGCCCTGACCCTGACGTCGGTGGCCAGCGTGCTGGTCACGATGGCGCTCGGGCCACTCGTCACCGCGCTCTTCGCCCGGGTCTTCCTCGGCCGCCGGCAGACGCGGCGGACCTGGACGGCGATCCTCGTCGCTGGCCTCGGTATCGCCTGGATGTTCGGCGGCGAGGCCGGCGGCGGCTCGTGGCTGGGACCGCTGGTGGCTTGCGCCGTGCCGCTGGCCGGCGCATTGAACCTGACCCTGCTGCAGAAGGTCGGCGAAAGCGCTGGCGAACGCCCGGACATGCTGTCCGCCGTCCTGATAGGGGCCGTGCTGTCGGCCCTGGCCGTGCTGCCGCTGGCCTGGCCCCTGCAGGCGTCGCCCCACGACCTCGGCTGGCTGGCCGTGCTCGGTACCCTGCAACTGGCCGTGCCCTGCCTGCTGATGGTACGGCTGACGCGCGAGCTGCCCGCTGCCGAGATCGCGCTGCTGGCGCTGCTCGAGGTCATTTTCGGCGTCGCCTGGGCCTGGCTTGGTGCCGGGGAGCGTCCTGCGGCGAGCGTCCTGCTTGGCGGCACGCTCGTGCTCGCGGCCCTCGTCGCCAACGCGCTACCCGCCCTGCGCCGCGCATGAGGCGGACCGACGGATAGGTGCTGGCGTCGCCACGGGTAACGAACGACGTCCAGCGTAGTCTAAAATCCTGTCGGGATAGGCGTCCTGTCCGATCCGCCCGAAGGAGCCCGTGCCATGTACCGTCTGATCTACCGCAGCCGCGCCACCAGCCCGCTCGACTGGCCGGTCATCGAAGCCATCCTGCACGCCGCCGACAACAACAACCGGAGCCACGAGATCACCGGTTTCCTGCTCGCCAGCCGCAGCCATTTCATGCAGGTCATCGAGGGGCGCTACGAGGATGTCAACCGCACCTTCATGCGCATCGTCCGTGACCCGCGGCATACCGACGTCGAGATCGTCGGCTTCGACATGATCTCGGGACGGCTGTTCGGCGGCTGGTCGATGCGCGGCATCGGCGTCCTCGACACCAATTCCGACATCGCCCGCCAGTTGATGGAAAAGTATGGCAGCGAAGAGGGTGGCGTGCGCTTTCCGCGCGAGCCGTGGCTGGCCCTGGCCATGATTTTCGACCTCAACGCGATCGAGGTGCCTGCGGCATGGCGGCGCTGAGCGGATGGCGCGGGCCGGCCGGTGCGCTGGCGGCGCTCTGCCTGGCCGGCACCGCAGTCGCCGCCGGCCTGTTCGAGAAGGAAGTCGTTTTTTCCGAGGCGGAGGTGCAGGCCGCCGTGGATCGCCGGGGCCGCATCGAGCGCAACATCGGCGGCATCGTCGCGGTCGCCCTGCTGGCACCGCCGCGCGTCTCGCTCGACCGCAGCGACAACCGGGCCGGGCTTGCGGCGCGCTTCGACGTCGGGGTGGTCGGCAACCCGCCGCTCGCAGTCGACGTCACCGGTACGGCCGGAATACGCTATGACGATGGCACCAAGGCCTTCTACCTTGAAAACCCCGTGATCGATTCGCTGCAAGCGCCGCGCCTGCAGCGGGAACTGGAGCCGGCGGTACGCCGTGCGGTTTCGCAGTTGATGGCGGGCTACTTCCGGACGCAGCCGGTTTACGTGCTGCGCAGTGACGGCAGCGCCGAGGAGCGCGCGGCCCACTGGTTGCTGCGTTCGGTTCGCATCGAGCGCGGTCAGGTGGTTGCCGTGCTTTCCCCGTTTTGAGCCGGCGGTAACGCATCCTGCGGAGATGAGCACCCACCTGATGCCGTCGTGGCTACGCGACTACCCGAGGGGCGATCTCGGCGCCGACCTGACGGCCGGGATCATCGTTGCCGTGCTGGTCGTTCCGCAGAGCCTCGCCTACGCGCTGCTCGCCGGGCTGCCGCCGCAGGCCGGGCTCTACGTCAGCATCTTCCCGGTCGTCGCCTACGCGCTGCTCGGCAGCAGCCGGGTGCAGGCGGTCGGGCCGGTGGCGATCACCGCGATCATGACCTTCTCCGTGCTGAGCCCTTTGGCCACCCCGGGATCACCGGCCTATGCGGGCCTGGCCGCCGCGCTTTCCCTGCTCTCGGGGCTGATGGTGCTGGCCGCCGGCTTCCTGCGCCTGGGTTTCCTCGCACAACTGCTCAGCCGCCCGGTGATGAGCGGCTTCATCTCGGGGGCGGCGGTGCTCATCGTCCTCAGCCAGCTCAAGTCGCTGCTCGGCGTCGGGGCCGCCGGCGGGAGCACGTGGCAGCAGGTCGCCGACCTGCTGCGCCGCCTGCCCGAGACGCACCTGCCGACCCTGGCGCTGGCCACTGCGGCCCTGGTGCTGCTCGTCCTGGCCCGCGGTCCATTGCCGCGCGTCCTCGTTCGGGCCGGGCTGGGCGAATCGCGCAGCGCCTTCGTCGCCCGCCTCGTGCCGCTCGCGGTCGTGGTCGCCGGCACGCTCGTGGTCATGGGTTTCGACCTCGACCGCCGGCACGGGGTTGCCGTCGTCGGTACGGTTCCCGGTGGGCTGCCCGGCTTCGCGTTCTTCCTGCCGCCACCGGAGACGGTCGGCAGCCTCCTGGTGCCGGCCTTCCTGATGGCGCTGATCGGCATGGTACAGAGCATCACGATGGCGCAGGCGCTGGCCATCAAGCGGCGCGAGCGCATCGATGCCAACGCCGAGCTGGTCGGGCTGGGTGCTGCCAACGTCGCCGCCGCCTTCTACGGCGGGATGCCGGTCGGCGGCGGCGTGTCACGCTCGGCGGTCAATGTCGCGGCCGGCGCCCGGACGCAGCTCGCCGGCATCGTCTCGGCGGTCGCCATGGTCGCCATCGTCGCTGGCGCGGTGCAGTGGATGGAGCGCCTGCCGCTGGCCGTCCTGGCCGCGAGCATCATCGTCGCGGCGTGGTCGATGATCGACCTCGTGGCGCTGCGCCAGGCCTGGGCCTACGATCGTGCCGACGCGCTGGCACTGGCCGGTACGGCGCTGGGAGTGCTCTTTCTGGGACTCGAGCTGGGCATCGGGCTCGGCATCCTGCTTTCCGCCGCGGCCCTGCTGTTCCGTGCCAGCCAGCCGCACATCGCCGTCGTCGGCCGCATCCCCGGCAGCGAGCATTTCCGCAATGTCGAGCGCCACGATGTCGAAACGCTGCCTTCGGCACTGTTCATGCGCATCGACGAGCGGCTGTTCTTCGGCAACCTGGCTGCCGTCGAGGCGCGCATCGATCTCGAACTCGGGCGTGTCCCCGCCGCCCGCGACCTCGTCCTTGTAATGAGCGCGGTGAACCTGATGGATGCCACCGCCGTCGAGGTTTTCGGGGAGCTCAATCGCGATCTCGCGGCGCGCGGCGTCCGCCTGCATCTGGCCGAGATCAAGGGGCCGGTGCAGGATCGCCTGATGCGCACCGCCCTGTGGAAGTCGCTGTCCGGCGAGGTCTTCCTCTCGGCCAACCAGGCATTCGAGCGCCTGCGCGCTGACGACTACCAGCCGCGGTAGTACGGGGCCGGCCGCGGGTAGCGGGGCGGCGGCGCGTAGGGCCGGTAATGGGGCCCCGGCCACGGGTTGTTGTAATAGGGCGCCGGGCGCGGGTAGTAGTAAGGGGCGGGCCGCGGGTAGTAGTAGGGCGCCGGGGCCACATACACCGAGGGCGGGCCGACAGTGACGCCCCCCGAGACATAGGCGGGCCCCGGTGTAACGGCGCAGGCGGACAGGGCAGCGGCTGCGATCAACAGGGCAGCCGTTTTCATGAGGCGGGACAAGGTCGGTTCTCGGCGGGTGGTCATGAGCCATTAACGCACGGTGGCGCGGCGCCGCCTACAGGTCTTTGTATCCGAATGTAAGGCCGGGATCCCCGGCGTTTGTTTCAGCGCAGGCCGGCTCGGTCGAGGTCGGCCGCATTCTTCTCGTCGACGTAGAGCCCGGTTGCCGCCGGCCGGCTGCCGGCGAAGCAGGTGACGACGACATTGGACAGCGGCTTGCCCTTGTGCAGGACATCGACGGCACAGCGCCCGTAGACGCTCTCGATGGTGGCCAGCAGGTTGCGCGCATAGGGCGACTCCAGCTTGCCATCGAGAATCAGGTTGGCGAGCAGCACGCCGTCCGGTTTCAGGACGCGGCGTGCGTCCGCCCAGAATTCGCGGGTGACGAGGTGGCTGGGGATCGAGGTGTGCGAGCTGTAGACGTCGACGACGACCGCGTCGAAGCGCCGCGCGGTGCTCGCCACGAAGCGCCGGGCGTCGTCGGCGATGAACTCGCCGCGCGCCGGCTCGCGCAGGAAGTGCTGCTCGGCGATGGCGCGGATCGCCGGGTCGATGTCGACGTAGGTGTAGCGGTTCTCCGGCTCGCGGTGCGACAGCGTGAATCCGCCGGCGCCGAGCACCAGGATCTCGCGCCCGCGAAAGCCGAGGTCGTCGAGGAGCACCTGGCGCAGGTGGCGGATGTAGCGCGTGTAGTTGGGCGGCTCCGAATCGTCGATCAGCGAGGCCGTCGACTTGTTGACCCAGAAGGCGCGCGGGTTCCGCTGGCCGGGCAGGTCGACCGGACCGACGATGTACTCGGCGTAGGCGGTGTCGGCGGTGACCTCGTGGCGCAGGTTGAAGGCGAGCGCGACAGCTACGGTCGACAGCGCAAAAACGGCCATTTTCACGCGCTGCCCGGCGAGCAGCAGGGTGCCTGCGGCGAGGCCGAAGGCGCAGGCCAGCACGGCGGCCGATACCCCCAGCCACTGCATGACGAACAGCGACAGCGTCAGCGAGCCGAGGAAGGAGCCCAGCGTCGACCAGAACAGCGCCTGGCCGCTGGCCTCACCGTGGCGGGCATGCTGGAACAGGTTGGTAAGCACCGGCACGGTCTGTCCGAGCAGCCACGCGATCGGGCACAGGATGCCGGCGACGAAGGCGAACCAGGCGACCGGTGCCGGCTGCAGATGGGCGAACAGCCAGTCGACGGTGATGCCGGCCAGGCCGGCGCCGGCGAGCAGCGCTGCGATGGCGAAGTTGCGGGCGACCACCGTCCGGTAGTCGCTCGCCACCCGAGCGCCCGAGGCGTAGCCGAGCGCCAGCGCCAGCAGGAAGAAGCCGATGGTCGGCGCGGTGACGACGATCGAGCTGCCGACGTGCG
>ERZ1645185.495-NODE-495-length-16539-cov-5.349005_pt1 | contig 16539 bp, 10 predicted proteins | sample MGYA00575351_ERZ1645185 | MGnify/ENA primary metagenome ERZ1645185 (study PRJEB40838, sample SAMN11284767) | freshwater sediment metagenome | isolation source: river sediment | host: Sediment | place: India: Jana village, Kanpur | collected 2015-12-17 ...
ATCCCGCGCTGTTCGAGGCCGTGCTGCGCGACGCGGGTGCGCGCACGGCCGAGTACCTGATGGCGCATCGCATCCCGCGCGCGGCGCAGGCGGTGATGCGCGTGCTGCCCGCGGGCCTCGCGCTGCGGCTCCTGCTGGCGGGGATCATGCGGCACACCTGGACCTTCGCCGGCACGGCGACCGTGCGGGTGGTCCGGGAGGCGGCGGTGACGCTCGAGATGCGGCGGTGCCCGATGTGCCGCGGGATGTCGGCGCACGCGCCGCTCTGCCACTTCTACGCGGGCACGCTCGAGCGGCTGCTGCGTCGGCTCGTGTCGCCGCGGGCGGTGGTGGAGGAGGTCGCGTGCGAGGCGGCAGGGGCCGGGCGCTGCGCCTTCGCGCTGCGCCCGGCCGGCTGAGGCCGGCTGAGGCCGGGCGACGGCCGACACGCCGGGACGCCTGACGCGAACGGGCCCGCACGACGCGCAGTCGTGCGGGCCCGTTCGGTCGTGCGGTCGATCCGTTACGGGCAGCGCGCGAGCGCCACCGGGCAGGCTTCGGGCGTGGGGGCGGGGGCGCTGCCCGCGCCGCTGCCGCCGAAGGTGTAGTTGGGGAGCCGCAGCGTGGCGAGTTCCGCGCCCGGCACCGGGAAGTGGAGCGGCGTGCCCTGGGGCAGCGCGCCCCAGCCGCGCGCGTCGAAGAACGCGATGACGCCGGTGACGCCCATCCCCTCGATGTTCTTCTCGTAGCGCAGCGCGTCCCACAAGCTGCCGCAGCCGCCGGCGATCTTGCGCGGCACGCAGCCGGCCTCGTCGGGCGGCCCGTCCACGGTGACGGCCGGCAGCTGGCCGTTGGCGGCGCGGGTGAGGTTGATCAGCGGCACCGCGTTGGCGGGCTGGTTGAGGCGGATGTAGGCCTCCGCCTTCAGCAGGTTCATCTCCGAGACGAGCATGTCCGGGTTGGGGCTGTCCTGCCAGCTCGTGCCCAGGCCGTAGCGGCGGAAGAAGTAGTGCGAGTAGCGCCAGGTGCCGCGGCTCGCCGCGAAGATGTTGTTGAGGTTGTAGCCGGCGTAGAGCCCGGCCACGGTGGGGCCGCCGGCCCCCTGGATGCGGCGGTCGCGCGTGCGCATCTGGAAGGCGACGCGGTTCTCGACCGGCGTGGCCATCCAGTTGACGTAACCCTGCGTCGAGTCGGCGGGGCCGATGAGCCAGTAGCTCGGGCGGCCGAAGTCCGAGGGGCGCGACGCGGTGCGGACGCGCGCGGTGAGGCGCTTCCAGTCGTCCCAGATGATGTCGACGACGCCGGTCGGCGCGAAGTCGGTCTGGATGCCGGCGTCGATGCGCGTGATGACGGCATTCCAGTCCACCGCCTGCCGTTCGGCCGGCGTGCGGGCCTGGTAGACCATCAGGCGCGCCGCGAACGAGTTCGCGAGCCGCACGAACTGGTCCCGCGTCATCGCCGTGTGCAGGAACGCGTCCGGCGGGAGGGTGAAGTCCCGCGTCTGCGCGACCGCGATGGCGCCGTCGAGCATCGCGATCGCGGAGTCGATCACCTCGCCGTAGGGCCGCAGGACCGGCACGGTGATCGTGTCGACGTCGAGCGACTCGCCCGCGACGAAGGCCTGGTCGAAGTACAGGCCGAGGTACCCGTGGGCGAGGCCCTGCATGAACTTGGCGACGGCCTTGGTGCGGACCGTGCGCGCGGTGTCGCCGATGATCAGGCCACCGTCGATCGCCTTGATCACGTCGGTGACGGCCGAGTTGGTGCGGTAGAGCTCGTACCACGGGATGCGGTTCACGCCGCTGCGCGTGTTGGCCGGGCTGTTGTTCCACGCCGTGCGGGGCAGGGCCGACGTCTCGAGCTGCCCGAAGTCGGCGAAGCCGGAGGTGAATTCCTGCGCCATCGTGGAGAGGGCCCACGACGGGTAGTCATCGTGGCCGGCGACCGGCCACCAGGTGCGGAACGAGCTGGCCACGAACGTCTCTGACGCGAGCGGGTTCGCGGTCGCGCGCTCCCGGTCGGGGAGGTTCGGGTTGGTGACGTCCAGGTCCAGGCACGCGGTGAGCGCCAGCACGAGGACCAGGGAGAGCTTTCGCATGGGATCCTCGGTCAGAAGTTGATGGTGATGCTGCTGGTGATCGTGCGGTAGCGCGGGTAGTCGAAGCTGTCGAGGCGCACCACCGTGCCGCCGACCTCGGGGTCGTAGCCCTTGTAGTCGGTCCACGTGAGCAGGTTGCGGCCGATCAGCGAGATCGAGGCGTCGCGCGCGCCGAGGCTGCGGATGGCGCCGAGCACGCGGCCGCCGAAGCGGTAGCGGACGGAGACCTCGCGGAGCTTCACGAAGCCGTTGTTCTCGACGAAGTAGTCCGAGGGGTTGGTCGCGTTGTAGAGCGCGACGTAGTACTCGATCGGCTTCTTGAGCTCCTGCGCCTTGCCGGCCTGGTCGACGTCGCCCGAGCGCGCCCACTGGTACATGCGCTGGTTGGTGGCGTTGTAGGCGTTGCCGCCCACCTGCACGTCCATCAGGGCGAAGAAGTCCCACGACTTCCACGTGACGCTGTGGTTCATGCCCCAGCGGAATCGCGGGTTGCCGTCGCCGATCTTCACGAGGGCCTGCGAGCCCGTGGAGTCGAGGAGGGCGATCGGCATGCCCCACTGGTAGCTGCGGGTGCCGACGGTGCCGGTGGTGCCCCAGCCGCCGGTGGGCGTCTCGCCGTCCCGGAAGGTGCGGCCCGGGCCGACCCACACGAGGAGCCCCTCGTCGTTCACGTCGAACTGGTCGGCGTTCGCCTGCACGTCGGCGGGGAGCTCGCCGGTGTTGCGCAGCCAGCGGAAGCCGTACATCTCGCCCAGCGAGACGCCCTGGCAGCGGTAGGCGATGGTGTTGGTCGTGAAGCAGGAGCGGTCGAACTTGGTGACGCGGTGCTGCGTCTTGTCGAAGACGAGCCCCATCCGCCAGGAGACGTCGGAGGAGCGGTAGAGCTGCGCCTCGATGGTGCCCTCGAGCGTGTTGCCCTCGATGGTGCCCGCGTTCTGCCACTGCGTGGAGAAGCCGAAGAAGCCGGCGAGCGGGATCTGGATGAGCTGGTCCTCGACCTTGGTCTTCGCGTAGCTCAGCTGGAACGAGTAGCGCTCGCGCCAGATGGCATCGATGCCGATCTCGGTCTCGGTGGCGAGCTCGGGCTTGAGGGCCGCGTTGCCGAGGTTCTGCTTCTCGACGCCGCCGCCGGCGGTGAAGGAGAAGGTCTCGTAGTGGTCGTTGAAGCTGGGGCGGCCGCCGGCGGTGCCGCGCGAGGCGCGGAGCTTGAACTCGTTCACCGAGGGCAGCATCCACCACGACTCCTCGCTGAGGCGCCAGGCGCCCGAGAGGCGGTAGTAGGAGTTCCAGCGCTCCTCGGGGCCGAACAGCGAGCTGCCGTCGCGGCGGAAGAGCGCGTCGCCGATGTACTTGCCCTGGTAGTCCGCGCCGGCGCTCACGAAGAAGCCCGAGGCCTCGATGCGCTCGAGGGTGGACGAGACGAAGCGGGTGCGGGCGTTGTTGAGGCTGCGGACGCCCGGCACCGCGAAGTCCGTGCCCTCGGCCTCCGTCACCTGGTTGTCCTCGCGCTCGATCAGCCAGCGCGCGGTGGAGCGGAGCGTGAAGTCCCCGAACGCCTTGAGGGCGTTGGCCGACATCGAGGCGTTGATCGCCGTCGTCGTCCCGGTGAGCTGGCTGATCTCGCCGATGCCGCCGAGCGGGAAGCCCTCGGTCTTGACGCCCTGGTCGAGGAAGAAGTTCTGGCGGCGGTCGGAGCGGTCATAGCTCAGGTTGCCGTCGAGGGTCAGCCAGCCGAGCGGCGTGTAGCGCCCCTCGAGCGAGCCCTGCGTGCGGGCGCGGCGGCGGCGGTTGTCCTCGGTGGCGAGCACGTAGAGCGGGTTCTCCTCGCGGCCCTCGGGGTCGCCCTGGAACAGGAAGCGCGTGCCGTCCGGGTCGGGCGTGAGGAGGTCCACGTCCGGCGCCTGGTTGATCAGGTCGAAGAAGGTGTCGCCGTAGAGCTCGCGACGGTTGGAGATGCTGTGGTAGCCGCTCACCGAGAACGACATCTTCTCGTTGGGCCGGTGGTCGAGGTTCACGCGGAAGTCGCGCTGGTCGTAGCGGCCGCTCTGCAGCACCACGCCGTCCTCGCGCGTGTCGACGGCCGAGAAGAACCAGTTGGTCTTGGCGCCGTTCTGCGCGATGTTGAACGAGTTCTTGGTGAAGGTGCCCGGGTCGAAGAAGCGCGTGACCTGGTCGTAGATCGGGTCGCGGTAGGTCTCGTCCTGGAAGCGCGTGTAGACCGGCTTGGCGACGCGCGCCGTGCGCGGCACGACGGTGGTGCCGCCGGCGTCGACGTACTCGCCGTTGGCGTTCACCGAGTAGAAGTGGTTCTTCGCCCAGTTGAGCTTGCCGCCGAGCTCGTTGGTGCCGATCTCGCTGCGGACCTGGAACTGCGTGGCCCCCTCGACGATGCTGCCGCCGCGCTTGGTGCGGATCTGGATCACGCCGGCCTGCGCGCGCGAGCCGTAGAGCGAGGCGGCCGCGGCGCCCTTCACGACCTCGATGCTCTCGATGTCGAGCGCCTCGAGGTCCGCGCTGGCGGCGCCGAAGCTCTGCGCCTGGATCACGCCGTCCACCACGATGAGCGGCGTGATGCTCTTGTTGATGGAGGTCGGCACGCGGAGCATGATGTTGGTGCCGCTGCCCGGCTGGCCGGACGGCACCACCGTGACGCCGGCCATCTTGCCCTGGATCGACTCGAGCGCGTTGGTGGCCGGCACCGGGAGGTTCGCCGCCTCGACGCGGCCGACCGTGAACGGCACGCGCGTGCCGCTCGTCGGGTCGACGACGCCGGTGGACACGATCGCCTCGAGGTTGAGCACCGCGGCCTTCAGCTTGATGTCGACGGTGACCGTGCCGCCCGCGGGGACGTTCACGCCGCGCACGACGGTCGGCTGGTACCCGATGCGGCGCGCGTCGATCGCCTGCGTGCCGCTGGGCACGTTGGCGAGCATGAAGCGCCCGGCGGCGTCGGTGACGGCGCCGAGGCGCGTGCCCGTCACGGCGACCTGCACGTCGGCGAGCGGCCGTCCGCTGGCCGAGTCCGTGACGATGCCGGTCACGCGGCCGGTGGCCTGTGCGGCCACCTCCGGTGCCGACAGGAGCACTCCCAGCATCGCGAGGCCGGCGACGGCCGCGACGCGACGGAATGACGACATGACTGCTCTCCTGAAGAGGGGGTGGGACGGCGAACGGACCGGCAACAGGGGACCGCGGCGAACTTGGACGCTTCTGGATATGCGCACAAGGGGATACGGCGTTCGGGATTCCCTCGCGCGCGTCACCCGAGATACCTCGCCAGCCGTTGCGCAGCGCACCGGCGTCGCGCACCCCGAGTACGCACGGGACGCCGGATCGCTGGCGCCCGAGTCCCGCCGATGCCGGCCGTCGTCAGCGCGCGCCGCGCGCCAGGCGGAACTCGAGGTGCCGCCGCACGTCAGGCCACTCCTCACGCAGGATGCTGAACAGCACCGTGTCGCGCGCGGTCCCGTCGCGCCGCGCCTCGAACCGCCGCACCACGCCGTCACGGCGCGCGCCGATGCCCTCGATCGCGCGCTGCGAGCGCGTGTTGTACCGGTCGGTCCGAAGCCCCACGACCGCGCACCCGAGCGTCTCGAACGCGTGCCGCAGCAGCAGCAGCTTGCAGGCGGTGTTGACGTGCGTGCGCTGGCGGCTCGCCGCGTACCACGTGTAGCCGATCTCCACGCGGCCGATCTCGGGCCTGATGTCGTGGAACCGCGTGGTGCCGACGATCGCGCCACTGGCGAGTTCCCGCACGGCCCACGGCAGCATGTGCCCGGCCTGCAGCCCCGCGAGGGCCGTCGCCACGTACGCGGCGCATTCCTCGGGCCGCGGCACGGAGGTGAACCAGAGTTCCCAGAGGCGGCCGTCGGTGGCGGCCTCGCCGAGCGACGGCGCGTGGCTGGCGTCGAGGGGCTCGAGGCGGACGCCGTGTCCCTCGAGCGTGAGCGGGGCGCAGGTGATCATCGCGCGAATCTACCACGCACGGTCCGCGGCGGTGAGGCAGGTCACAGCCGCCGCGCGCGTCCGGCCGCTTCGTGGAGGGGCGCCGCGCGGCCACCGGAGGCGCAGGGCACCTCGTGACACCTTCGGCGTACCATGGTCGTATGCAGAGCGAGCGCGCGACAGCGGGTCGCCGCGCCATCACCTTCAGCTGACACACCGATGCGTCGTTCCTTCCTTCGTCCGTTCGTCGCCACCGCCACCCTCGCCGTCGCGGCTGCCTGCAGCGACGGCGGCACCGCGCCGGTGCCCCTCGACCCCGCCGGCCTGCAGGGCGACCTCGCCTCCGCCGTCGCGGCGGGTTCCGCGCCGGCCACGGAGAGCTTCGGCGTGGCGAGCCTCGCGATCGGCGACATCCTCGGCGACCAGATGCCGGCCGTGATCGCGCTGCCGGTCGCGCTGCTCAAGGACCCGGCGGCCCAGAAGCTCGACGGCGCGACGCTCCAGCTCGCCCGCGCGTCCACGGGCACCGAGCCGGCGAGCATCCCCGCCGCCGCCCTCGGCGTCACCTTCGAGTACGACGCCGCGCTCGACCGGTACGTGGCGGGCGAGCGCGGCGGCGCGCCGGCCAACGGCGTCCGTTTCGTGCTCTACGCCGTCGACCCGGCCACCGAGGCGTTCGTCGAGCCGCTCGTGGAGACCGGCTACGCCGAGATCACGCGCACGGTGACGAACGACCGCGCCACGGCGCGCGTGCAGGTCTTCTCGGGCGTCGCGAACGTCACCAAGGTGCTCGACTACGCCGCCACGGTGCGCGGCACGCTCACCGTGCCGGAGCTCTCCGTGACCGGCTTCGCGCGCAACGCCTCCGACTCGCTGGCCTTCGCGCTCGGCTCGGAGGTCGACCTCGCGCGGGAGCGCCTCAGCATCAACTGGCGCGCGGCGGTGCCGTCGCGCGGCCTCGTCACGCGCCTCGAGCAGTCGATCGGCGGCGGCGAGAACCCGACGATCTCGATCAACTCGGTCATCGCGAGCCGCAACGGCCGTGTGGGCATGTCGGGCACGATCAGCCTGTTCGGCGAGGGCACGCTCACAGTGAAGGTCAACGGCGACACCTTCGCGACGATCGCGATGAACGGCGTCGAGGGCGAGCCGACGATCACCGGCGCCAGCGGCCAGCCGCTCACCCCGGAGGAGGAGGCGATGCTCGAGCAGATCTTCGAGTGGTTCGGTGACGCCTTCACCTGGTTCAGCTCGCTGCTGGCCCCCGTGGGGCCGCTGCTCGACGCCGCGATCTGACGGCCTGATCCCGACGCCGTGCGACGAGGCGGGGCGCGCATCGCGCGCCCCGCCTCGTCCGTTCCCGGGTACGGCCGACTCAGACGAGCGCGGCGCGCTTGGGGAACACGAACGTCCGGTGCTCGATCCGCTTGTCGGCGATCGCCCCCACCAGGTCCACCGTGGAGATGATCCCGACGAGCTGCTCCTGCTCGACGATCGGCAGCCGGTGCAGGCGCTCCCGCTTCATCACCTCGGCGGCGAGCGAGACCGGGTCGTCGGGCGCGAGGGAGCGCACCGGGGCGCGCGTCATCGCCTCCTCGACGGTGTGGGCGTCGAGCACCCCGCGCTCGGAGCGCTCGCGCACCTCCGCCGGCTCGGCCGGCAGCGACGCGATGAAGTCGAGCAGGTCGCTCGCGCTGAGCATCCCCACGATGCGGCCGTGGACGGTGACCGGCGCGCCGCCCAGCCGCTCGCTCGAGAAGAGCTCGGCCGCCTCGCGGATGCTCAGGTCGGGCGCGATCGTGAGCACGTCGCGCGTCATGATGTCGCGGAGCTTGAGCATAGGGCCTCCTTCGCGTGGTCAGCGCGGGACGGGGAGCGGGAAGCGGAGTCCGGCGAGGATGCCGTCGGCCTCGCCGTCGAGCGGGGCGTCGGGGAGGGGCGGGGCCACGGCGACGCTCGCGCCTTCGATCAGCGCGCGCTGCACGAGGTCCTCGATCTGCTCGGGATGCTGGCGCCACGCCTGCTCGCTGAAGATCAGCTCGGCGATCGCGCCCACGTCGGCGGCGGCGCGCGCGGGCTCGTAGCCCATGGCCGCGCGGCCGCGCACGTGCGCGAGCTCGCGCAGCTCGGTGACGCGCTGGGCGCGCCGCACGGCGTCGAGCTCGGTGAGCGCCTGCCGGATCACCGGCGCGGCCGGGCCGTCCGCCAGGCGCATGTCGAGCTCCGGCACGAGGCGCATCTGGCCGGCGAGGTGGTGGGGGAGCACGGCCGCCAGCTGGCGCATCGCCTCGTCGGCGCCGCCGATCAGCACCGGCTCGTTGTGCGCCCGCAGGTGCACGACGCGGTTGCGCGCCGCGGCCAGCAGCCTCTCGCTGGCGCTCAGCCGCTGCCGCTGCTCCTCGTCGGTGCCGGTGGGGCCGCGCGTCCCCTCGTGGAATCCCTGCCGCGGCGCATCGCCCATGTGCGGGCCGATGTCGCGCGGCGCCTCGGCCTCGAGCTCCGCGATCGGCTCGAGCGTACCGTCGTGCCAGCGCGCGAGCCGCGCGTGCTGCTTGTCGATGCGCACCACCAGCGCGTGATCCGCGGTGGCGACCTTGAGGTAGGGCACGACGCGGACGCCAAGCCCCCAGGTCACGGTGGTCTCGGCCGACTCGGGCAGGTGCAAGGCGAGCGCGTCACCGCCGGCGGTGGCGAAGCAGGCCCAGCCGTGCGTCGAGGGCGGCGTGTCGCCGTTCGGCAGGCGGGCGAGCACGTCGGCCGCGCAGCGCTCGAAGGCGTCCTGTTCGTCGGCCGGGGCGTTGGCCAGCGAGTCGCGGATGTCGGCGAGGCCCTGACGGAGCCGGACGCGCCAGTTGCGGCGCGCGGCCGGGTCGGCAGGCGCCGCCTCGACGTAGACGCTGAGGGTGAGCTCGTCGCGATGCGCGCGGATGAAGTCGAGCAGGTCGTCTGGGAAGTACATCGCGCCCTCCGGCTGGAAGTCCCTGTGGCTGACTTCAATACTGCCGGGGGCGCGCGGCGCATCAATAAGTGGAGGCCCTAGGCGGTGTGGGGGAACCCCCGTAGGCCTCCCGAACCCTCAGGTGCCCGTCGCGAGACGCCAGAGCTGCGCGACGAGGAAGGTGAGGGTCACGCCCATCGCGAGCGGCATCAGGGTGGCCACCGCCGTCCACTTCGCGCTGCGCGTCTCCTTCCAGATCGTGTAGATGGTGGTCGAGCACGGGTTGTGGAGCAGGCTGAACAGCATGAGGTTCACGGCCGTCAGCGTGGTCCAGCCGTGCGCGCGGAGCAGCGTGCCCACCTGCGCGGCGTCGAGCTCGAACATCACGCCGGCGCCGGCCCCCGCCTCCGGCGTGCCGCCGGCCAGCACGGTGAGCATCAGCACGGTCGGGATGACGATCTCGTTGGCGGGGATCGCGACCACGTAGGCGAGGAGGATCACGCCGTTGAGGCCGAGCACGAGCCCGACCGGATCGAGCCCCGCGATGAGGTGCTCCGCGGCGCTCCGGCCGCCCCAGCCGAGGTTGCTCACCAGCCAGATCGCGGCGCCCGCGGGAGCGGCGAAGACGACCGCGCGCCAGAGCACGATGAGCGTCCGGTCGATGAGGCTGGTGTAGAGCGTCTGCAGAAGGCGCGGCGGCCGGTAGGGCGGGAGCTCGAGCGAGAAGCTCGTGGCCTCGCCGCGGAGCACGGTGCGCGTGAGGAGCCAGCTCGCGCCGAACATCGCGGCCACGCCGAGGAGCGTGACCGTGACGACCGCCGCCGCGGAGACGAGGCCGCCCAGGGCCGCCGGCACCAGCGCGCCGATGAAGACGGACGCCATGAGGATCTGCGTGGGCCAGCGGCCGTTGCAGAGCGAGAAGTTGTTGGTGATGATCGCGACGAGCCGCTCGCGCGGGCTGTCGATCACGCGCGTGGCGACGACGCCGGCCGCGTTGCAGCCGAAGCCCATGCACATCGTGAGCGCCTGCTTGCCGTGCGCGCCCACGCGCCGGAAGAGCGCGTCGAGGTTGAAGGCCACGCGCGGCAGGTAGCCGAAGTCCTCCAGCAGCGTGAAGAGCGGGAAGAAGATCGCCATCGGCGGCAGCATCACCGCGATCACCCAGGCCGTGGCGAGGTAGACGCCGTCGACGACGAGCCCAGTCACCCACCACGGCGCGCCGGCCGCCGCGAAGAGGCCCCGCAGCCATGGATGTCCCGTGTCCACCAGCAGCGACGCGAGCATGCCCGATGGCACGTTGGCGCCCGCGATGGTGAGCCAGAAGACGACCGCGAGCAGCAGCACCATCAGCGGGAAGCCCGTGAGCGGGCTCGTGAGCCAGCGGTCGAGCGTGCGGTCGAGGTCGAAGCGCACCTTGCGCGCGCCGGTGAGCGCCGCGGCCGCCGCGATGCGCTCGGCGTTGGCGTAGAGGCCCTGCGCGAGCAGGTCGTGGAAGTCGGGGCGGAGGCGCCAGCGCGCGGCGTCGGCGAGGCGCGCGACCTCCGGCGGCACCATCGCGGCGACGCGCTCGTCGGCGTTGAGCAGGCGCAGCGCGACCCACCGCGCGTTGGGCCGCGCGGAATCGGCGGCGCGCACCGCCGCCTCGACCTCGGTGACGAGCTCCTCCACCTCGGGGGCGAAGTCGCGCGCACGCCGCGGCACGGGCGCGACCGCGCCGCGCGCGACGTCGTGGATCGCCTGCCGCAGCGGGTCGAGGCCCTCGCCTCGCCGCGCGGCCGCGGGGATCACCGGGACGCCGAGCTCGCGCGCGAGCGCCGCCGGGTCCACGCCGATGCCGAGCCGGCGCGCCTCGTCCATCAGGTTGAGGCACACCACCACGCGCGGCGTGATCTCGAGCACCTGCAGCGCGAGGTTGAGGTTGCGCTCGAGCCGCGTGGCGTCGAGCACGACCACCGTGACGTCGGGTTCGCCGAAGAGCAGCGCATCGCGCGCGACCTCCTCGTCGGTGCTCGCGGCCTGCAGCGAGTAGGTGCCGGGGAGGTCGATGATCTTGAAGCGGTCGCCGCCGGCGGTGAAGTACCCTTCGGCGCGCGTCACCGTCTTGCCGGGCCAATTGCCCGTGTGCTGCCGCAGCCCGGTGAGCGCGTTGAACACGGTGCTCTTGCCGGTGTTGGGATTCCCCGCGAGCGCGACGAGGTAATCCCACTGGTCGGAGCGCACGCCGAGCTGCACGAGCGACTCGTCGCGCGCGGGCAGGCGGGTGCGCATCGAGGTGCTCGGCATCAGGCGGCCTCCTCGATCTCGATCCACTCCGCCTGGTGGCGGCGCAGGGCGATGAGCGCGCCGCGTATGCGGTACGCGACCGGGTCGCCGCTCGCGCTCGCGAGCTCGGCGACGACCTGCGTGCCGGGGACGACGCCGAGGTCGAGCAGGCGGCGCCGCTGCGCGCCGCGGCAGGCGCTGGAGAGGCGGCGGACGCGGCCGCTCGTGCCCGGCGCGAGGTCGGCGAGCGTGCGCGCCGGCGCGGCGGGCTCCTCGGCGCCGCGGCGCACGCTCACGGCGCGCTCGCACGCGCGGGACACCGTGCGCGCGCGGCCATCGAGCTCGACGATCGCGCCCTGCGGCCCGCGCTCGCGGACGATGACCGTGCGCCCGAGGGCGAAGCCCATCGCGACGAGCCGGTCGAAGGCGTCCGCCGGCTCGTCCTCGAGGTGCGTGATGACACCCGCCTCGCCGATGTCGAGCGCGGTGAGCGGTGCGCCGTCGGGGATGGGGAGCTCGCCGGTCGCCGTGGGGATCGGGTCGCCGTGCGGGTCGAACCGCGGCTGGCCCAGCCGTTCGGCGAGCGCCTCGAGCTCGTCGGGCGAGACGTGGTGCTCCTCCTCCTCGGCGAGGGCGTGCCACTCCTCGGGGCCGATGCCGGTGCGGTCGGCGAGGTACTGCTCGAGGATCCGGTGTGCACGGACGATGCGGAGCGCCTCGCGACGGCCGCCGTCGGTGAGGCGGTGGCCATCGTCGCCGTGCGGCTCGACGAGGCCGCGCTGCGTGAGCTGCTCGAGCAGCTCGGCGGCCAGGGACTGCCGCACCTGCAGCGCGCCGGCGAGCGCGTCGGGGTGGACGTCGCGTCCCTCGGCGGCGCGGTGGAAGAGGTACTTGAGCGTGTCCTCCACGCGGACGCGCGCCGTGACGCGGCGCAGGCGGCGCGCGCGGGCGACGAGCCCGCGCCGAGGCCAGGCGAGGAGGAGGGTGATGGCGACGACGAGGGCGAAGCCCGCGAGGAGCAGTCCGGGGTGCGGCATAAGTTAGTACCTACTAACTTCGCGGGCCGTCCCGCCGATGTCAACAGGAAAGGGGGCCCCGGCACTCGCGTACCGGGGCCCCCTGCCGTCCGCCTGCCGCGGCGCGCTAGAAGCCCGCGACGTTCAGCCGCCCGCCCGTCAGCGTCTTGCCGGCCAGCGACGCCGTCGGCGTGGAGCTGCCCAGGATCGCCGCCTTGATCTGCGCGGCCGACGAGCCGGGATGGTAGGCCGCGTAGAGCGCGGCCGCGCCCGACACGTGCGGCGTGGCCATCGAGGTGCCGCTGTAGCTCGCGTACCCCGAGGAGATGCCGCCCTTGGAGCTCACGGGCACCGTCGAGACGATCGCACTGCCCGGCGCGCCGATGTCGACGGTGGTGGCGCCGTAGTTGGAGAACGAGCTGATCGCGCCGGTGTTGGTGATGGACGCGACGGCGATGACGTTGGCGTTGGGGTACTCGGCCGGGTAGCAGGCGCTCGTCTCGCAGTTGAGCGTGCTGTTGCCCGCCGCCGCGATGAAGAGGATGCCGGCGTCGTTCGCGCGGCCGATCGCGTCCTGCAGCGCCTGCGAGAAGCCGCCGCCGCCCCACGAGTTGCTCGTGGCGACGAGGTTGAGGCCGTGGCGCACCTTGAGGTCGGTGAAGTAGTCCACCGCCTTCACGGCGTTGGCGGTCGTGCCCCCGCGGCGGCCGAGGAACTTGGCGTTCATCATCTTCACGCTCCAGCAGACGCCGGCGATGCCGATGCCGTTGCCGCCCACGCCGCCGATCGTGCCGGCCACGTGCGTGCCGTGGTCGTCGGTGCTGCCGTCGAAGACGCTGTTGTTGCCACCATCGAAGTCCCAGCCGTACACGTCGTCGACGTACCCGTTGCCGTCGTCATCCGCGCCGTTGCCCGCGACCTCGCCGGGATTGGTGCCGGCGTTCGCGGCGAGGTCGGCGTGCTGGTAGTAATAGCCCTCGTCGATGATGCCGACGTAGACGCTGCCGCAGTTCGTCCTGCCCGCGTTCCACGCGACGGCGGCCTGGCTGCCGAACTGGTTGCTCGGCGACCCCGAGCTGCCGTACATCCCCCAGAGCTGCCCGTTGGTGAAATAGGTGTCGTTGCTGGTCGCGTCGGTCGTGTAGATCCAGTTGGGCTCGGCGTACTCCACGCCGGGGTCGGCGGCGAGGGCGGCGACCGCGGCGTTCACCGACATTGCGGTGCGCACGACCGTGATCCCCTCGCGGTCGCCGCGCGCCGCCATCCGCGCCGTGACGATGCGCTCGGCGACCTCGGCGTTGGCGAGACCGAGCGCGCGGCCGCGCGTCGTCGCGGTGGCGCCGTCGCGGAACTTCACGATGACCTCGCCGGCGACGAAGCGGCCGCCCCCCTGCAGCGCCGACTGGGCGTCGGTGATCAGCTGCGCTTCGTCCGCCGGCGCGAGCGGAGCGGAGTCGGGCGCGCAGGCCGCGGCGACGGCGAGCGTGGCCGCGAAGGCGGCGGCACGGGAGGCGGTGAAGCGGAGACGACGATGCGACATGCGGGCTCCTGACTTCCGGAAGGTGGGGGTGGCACGGGACGCGCTATTGTGCGGCTGGCCGGTGACACCGTCAAGATGAACAGGAGCTGTGCGTGCCCTCGACGTGCCTTCTCGTCAGTGCGGCTTCGGTGTGACGAGCGCCTGATAGACGAGCGTCTGGAATCGCCCGCCGAGGTCATAGGTGTTGGGCAGGTTCTGCAGCATCAACACGAGCACGAGTCCCTGCGACGGGTCCACGCGATACGTCGTCGCGTAGGCGCCGCCCCACGACCAGCTGCCGACCGAGGCGAAGCCGTCGGCGCCCAGCCGATCGACGGTCGCGAACGCGAGCCCGAAGCCGCGGCCGTCGGTCGCATAGCGCTCGCCGACCTGGTTGGTGGTCATCAGCGCGACGCTGCGCGGCGAGAGGAGGCGCACGCCGTCGAGCGCGCCGCCGCGCCGCAGCGCCTCGAGGAACCGCGCGTAGTCGCGCGCGGTGGCGGTGAGTCCCGCGCCGCCCGCGAAGCTCCGGCGCGGGCCATCCACATAGTGGCCCTGGCCTCGCTGCCCCGTGTCGGCGCGCACGGCGCGGCCGGTCGAGTCGCTGCGATACAGCGTCGCGAAGCGCCCCGCCTTCTCGCGCGGGACGAAGAAGTCGGTGTCGCGCATCCCGAGCGGCCCGGTGATGCGCTCCCTGATGAAGCGGTCGAGCGGCATCCCGCTCGCGCGCTCGACCATGCAGCCGAGGAGGTCGGTGTTGTAGCCGTAGACCCACTTCTCGCCGGGCTGCTCGACGAACGGCAGCGTGCCGAGCCGGTCCATCGTCTCGCAGATCGGCTCGTCCTTGTCGGCGGTGTACCAGCCGAAGCCGGCGGCGGGGCCGAGGCCGGCCGCGCGGTAGCGCGCGGCGACGTGCGCGTCGGTGCCGTACGAGATGCCGGCGGTGTGCGTGAGGAGGTCGAACACGGTGATCCGCCGGCGCGCGGGCACGGTGGTGCGGCCGGTGTCGGCGCGCGAGGCGACGGTGGTGCGCGCGAAGCTCGGCAGCCAGCGGCTCACCGGGTCGCCGAGCGCGATGCGGCCCTCCTCCACCAGCATCATCACCGCGGTGCTGGTGATCGCCTTGGTCTGCGACGCGATGCGGAAGATCGCGTCGGGGGCCATCGGCGCCCGCGCCTCGCGGTCGCGCCAGCCGACGGCGCGCTCGTAGACGACCTGGCCGTCCTTGAGCACGAGCGCGACGGCGCCGGCGATGCGCTGCGAGTCGACGCTCTGCGCGAGGTAGGCGTCGAGGCGCGCGAGGCGCGCGGGGTCGAAGCCCGCGCGCCGCTGCTGCTCGGGCGTGGGCGCGGCTCGGGACTGCGCGGCGAGCGGGGCCGCGGCGAGGGCGAGGAGGAGCAGTGGGGTGCGCATGGGCGCGAATGTCCCGCCGCGCGGGCACGTTGTCCAGCGGGCGCGTGGATGCCCGACTATCCGCCCCGGGCCGGAACCGCTACGATTGGCGCGTTCGCTCCCACCCGATGAGGCCCGCATGCGCATTGCCCGGCGTTGGCTCCCCGTCCTGGCCCTCGTGGCCGCGCCCCTGGTCCCCCCGCTCGCCGCGCAGGCGCCCGCGGCCGCCCGGCCGGGCGCCGAACACTGGCGCGCCCTGCACTGGCGCAACATCGGCCCCGAGGGGAACCGGTTCTCCGCGGCCGCCGGCATCGTCGGCGACCCGCTCACGTACTTCGTCGGCAGCGCGAGCGGAGGCGTGTGGAAGACCACCGACGGCGGCGTGAACTGGCGGCCGACCTTCGACGCGCAACCGGTGCAGTCGATCGGCGCGCTCGCGGTGGCGCGCAGCGACCGCAACGTGGTGTGGGCCGGCACCGGCGAGGCGCACATCCGCTCGCACATCTCGATCGGGCAGGGCATCTACAAGTCGGTCGACGGCGGCGAGAGCTGGCTGCTGATGGGGCTCGAGCGCACGGGACGCATCGCGCGCATCGTGATCCATCCCGCCGATCCCGATGTGGTGCTCGCCTGCGCGCTCGGCACGGCGTACGGCCCGCAGCCCGAGCGCGGCGTGTACCGCACCACCGACGGCGGCGCGACGTGGGCGCTCGTGCTCCACGTGGACGCCAACACCGGCTGCAGCGACCTCGCGATGGACGCGACGAACCCGCGCGTGCTCTACGCCGGGATGTGGCAGATCGAGATCCACACGTGGGGCCGCACGAGCGGCGGCCCGGGCAGCGGGCTCTTCAAGAGCATCGACGGCGGCGTGACGTGGACGCGGCTGCGCGGCAACGGCCTCCCCACCAGGCCGCACGGCAAGGTGGCGCTGGGGCTCGCGCCGAGCGACCCGCAGCGCGTCTACGTGATGATCGAGACCGGCGACGGCGTGCCGTGGAACGGCCAGCCGACGGAGGACGGCCAGCTCTGGCGCTCGGACAACGGCGGGCGGACCTGGGCGCTCATCAACAAGGACCGCAACGTCATGGGCCGCGCGCACTACTACTCGCGGATGGCGGTCGCGCCCGACGATCCCGACGAGGCGTACTTCCTCACCGCGTCGTACGCCAAGTCGATCGACGGCGGGCGCACGCTCACGGTGCTGCCGCGCGCGCAGGCCCCCGGCGGCGACCATCACGACATCTGGATCGACCCCACCAACCCCGACCGGCAGATCGTCGCGCACGACCAGGGGCTCTCGATCACGCAGACCCGCGGGCGCACCTGGTTCCGCCAGCGGCTGAGCAACGCGCAACTCTACCACGTCACGGTGGACAACGCGATCCCG
>ERZ1645185.496-NODE-496-length-16534-cov-4.740761_pt1 | contig 16534 bp, 13 predicted proteins | sample MGYA00575351_ERZ1645185 | MGnify/ENA primary metagenome ERZ1645185 (study PRJEB40838, sample SAMN11284767) | freshwater sediment metagenome | isolation source: river sediment | host: Sediment | place: India: Jana village, Kanpur | collected 2015-12-17 ...
TGTCTTCATCCGACAGGGTGCCCTGCGAGAGCGGATACATGGCCGTACGGAGATGCCCGTGACGGATGATCTCGAATCGTTGTGTATCCGTGGTCAATGTCAGTGTGTCCGCCCGTCGTAAGTCAGGGGGGGCAGGAGTGAGTCGCTCAATGTTCTCTCGGATATGCGCGCTGAGTTGAGGGGGCAATTGATCTCTGTGGCCGTCGACTCCATGACAGGTTGAGCAGAGGCCCTTGCCGTTGAAGATGGCTCGGCCCTGTTCCGCCTTATACGGCCGGTCGGCCGTCTGAGGCTGATCCTGAGGGCCAGCCCAGAGAAGGGACCCAGCCAGCATGACGGACGCGAACCCCAGCCCAGCGGCGAATGCCGCGCCGGAGTACTGCGGGTGATGTGAGATGTCGCGGGAGGAAGGCCGCATCGTGGTGTTCCCGTTTTTCGGCCGATTTTCCCCGATGAGTTACATCATAGTCGACTGAGGGGATGCGGCGCCATGCCTATTTCACGAGATGGGGAGTCGACCTGTCGACTGGGCTGTGGGGGGCTGGTGATTCCAGCTGTACGCTCTGTAGAATAGACGTCCGGAGTTGTTCATGATCCGTACCGCCATGAATATGGTCGACCACCGGCATTGTCTCGCGCTGTCCGGTTGTTTTCGCGGCAAGCTTTGTGAGCAGTTGATGAGTAGGCCAGGCCAGCGTGTGCCGAAAGGTGGCCGCATCTACGGGCTCGGGGATGCCGCGCAAAGCGTCTTCTTTCTCCGGTACGGCTTTGTGAAATTGACTTCCCTGACCGAGGACGGGCGCGAACTGATTTTGCGTCTGCATCAGGCCGGCGAAGTCTTCGGCGAACTCTGCCATTGTACCGGTGAGCGCCGGGAGCAGGCCGTCGCAATGGAAGACAGCGAAGTCGTGGAGCTGAATTTCGAGGAATTCATCGCCCATCTGCAGAGCAATCGTCCGGCGTTTCTCCTGTTCTTGTCCAATGTCGCGCAACAATTGTCGGCGGCCTACGATCAGATTCAGACCCTCTCGTTCGGTAATACGATGGAACGGTTGGTGCGGACGCTCGGGCGGTTGGCCGATGAATTCGGCGAGCCGGACGGCGAATGGGTTCGTCTGACGCATTATTTCCGTCAGGATGATCTCGCGCAGATGATCGGCGCGCGTCGCGAGGTCGTCTCAACCCTCCTGAATCAGTTGCGCGAGCAAGGGCTCATCAATTACGCGCGAAAAGACGGACTGCTGCTGCGTCGCGCTGACCTTGATCAATTCCTGGGTTCCGCCGAGAAATCTTCTGCCGGTCTCAAGCACTCCGGCTTCTAGAATCGCGTCATTTTTTCTCCACTGTTATCGCGCTAACTTACAGCGCCGCTCCCGTTCAGTATCCTTGCCCATCGTAGCGACAGCCGGATTCCGGCCGATGCCGGCAGATATCGTCATGTGTCCAGGAGGTGGGCAATGAGTTAGTCCCAAGTTGTGTCCTGAAGCGGGGAGTCGTTGTGCGCCACCAATTTCTAAAAGGAGATCGATCATGCGTGAGATCATTCGTGTGTGTGCTGTGCTGATGGTGACTCTGTTCCCGATTGCCTGTGCGCATAGTGCCGATTCGACTGCTTCATCCGAGTCCAGGGCGGCGACCGCCAATCCCATCAAGGTGGCGGAAACGAAGGCCGTGTTGCGCGACCTCTGGCTGGGCCATATTCTCTCTATTCGGAATGTGGCTGTGGCGACGATGGATCAGAACGCTGCGGCAAGACGCGCGGCGGAAGCAGGGGTGGTGGCCAATGCCGAGCAGATTGCCCAGTCGATTGAGCCGTTCTACGGGAAGCCGGCGGCAGACAAACTCATGACCTTGCTGGCCGGGCACTATCAAGGCATTCGGGAACATCTCGATGCGACCGTGGCCGGGTCCGCGAGCCAACAGGACTCGGCAGTCAAGGCGCTCACCGCGAATGCCGCTGAGATTTCGACGTTCCTCAGCGGGGCCAATCCGAACCTGCCGAAGGACACGCTGATGGGCTTGCTCATGGCCCATGCCGCGCACCACCTCACGCAGTTTCAGCAATTGAAGGAGGGGGACTATGCGCGCGAAGCAGAAACCTGGAAGGGAATGAAGCAGCACATCTACCTGGTGGCCGATGCGCTTACACAGGCATTGGCGGCCCAGTTTCCTGCTCAGTTCTAACACGAAGACGAGGGGGCGGCCGGGATGCCGCCTCCTCTTTGAATTCCCAGGACAATCATTCGTATCAGGCTGCGACAGGAACAGCGCATGTTATGGCTGTCAGCTGCCGATGCACGTGTGCTTGAAAATCGAGCCCGCCCTTGCCTACAGTGCCCAGTCCGAAAGTCGAACATCACCAGAGGAGGACGTATGCGCAGGATCGGAGAATGGGGCACGTGGGTAGGGGCGTGGGTGCTGGCGATCGCACTGAGTGTGGTTCCTGTCGGCGCTCAGGCCGCTGAGTGGGTGCATGAGGGTATGGCCGACGAGGGCAAGATGACGTATGGTTTCCGGGTCGGGCCGAGCTTTATGACGCAGAGTTCCGGACTCTCCACGACCGGTCCGGCGCTCAATTTCCAGGGTATGTATGGCATCAACAAATGGTTCCGCTTCGGGATGATGCTGGAGTGGGAAAACCATGGCCTGGATGCGCCACGCAACGGTTCGCTCAATACGATCACCCTGTTGCCGGTGAACCTGGAGTATCGCCCCGGACATTTCGGTGCATTGATTCCCTATGTCACCAGCGGGATCGGCGTGAACATCAACACCAAGGATCAGGCGGATTCGTTTGCTTGGCGGTTCGGCGCGGGACTGGACTATCCCATGACGAGTCTCTTCCAGGGCGCGCCCAAAGGCCTGATGCTCAATATGGAAACCGCCTGGAAGCGGAATTCCGCCGACGGTGACGGCTCCTCGATGGGCTTGCTCTTCGGCGTCCGTCACACCTTCTAATCTCAGACTCGAACGTTCCAACGAGTCCCCGAACAGGAATACGCCAGACCCCGGCGGTCAGCAGCGGCTCAGTCGTTGCTGGCGGCCCGGGTGGCTCCTGTATTCCCTGCCTCCGGCGATCATGCTTGCCACGAACTAGCGCCGCCGATGATCGTGCGCCTGCTCTGCGGAAATAACTGTTGTTCCGTTGATGGGCGGAAGACGCGTGTAGGGCGATGGTGTCCCGTTTTTCGCGAGGGGGAGGGCTGAGTGGTGAGCCACGGCTGCAATCGTTTCGCGATCAGCCGCTGGTGGAACCCTATTGAAGGTATGCGCGGAGCAGGTCTCGCCAGGTCACGATGCCTTCGAGCGCCCCATCCGTGGTGACGACAGGGAGGCAGGACACGCGATGCTCAAGCAGCAGTCGCGCCGCAACCTCCACGGTCGTGTCGGCTGTGACCGTGATTAATTTCCGGCTCATGATCTGATGGGCCCGTTTGTTCAACGTCGCCCGGTCGCGATCGGTTTCAGAGAGCGTTCCGATGTGTGGGCTCACGGCCTTTAGCAGGTCGCGATCTGAAATGATGCCAAGCAAGATCACGCCTTGCACAACCAGCAGGTGATGGAAATGATGTTCATTAAACAGTTCTCGGGCTCGAGCAAGGGAATCGTCCATGGTCACGGTCACGGTTCGTGTCGACATGATGGCACGAATTGTCGGTTCTCCGATGATCTCGGAGGGGGCTCCCGAGAGAGGCCTGTGAGGGGACCGGTCGAAAGCTGGTTGTGCCAAAGACGGACCTCGTGGACGGCCAGAGACCGCGCGCTGCGTTCTGTGTTCCCGCTCTGGTACCCTTATCGGCGGCCGGGAGACCATTCTTGAGGCACAGCGGAGCGGCGCGCACAGGGGCTGGAACGTCGGGTTGAAGAGTCGATTGTGAATGACTCGTGCGCGATGCGATCCACTTGCGGCTGCCTGCCTCCTCGTCCGACTAGAGAGTCCTTGCTGTTTCCTTCCGCCGCGATGTGTTATAAGCTGTCTGTTTCTTTACCGGATACGCTCGCCCTCGTGCGGGTGTATCGTCGAATTAATTCAGACCTTGTCGGATCGAACGATCGTCAGACCGTCAATTCCGAAGGCATGTAGAGGGGGGACCATAGCAGGATGAGCAAGAAGGAAATTGATGCGGCGCGGAGACTGATGAGCCTGATGTTCAAAGCGCATCCTTGGCACGGGGTGTCGATGGGAGACCAGGCTCCTGATCTGGTGACGGCCTATATCGAAATCGTGCCCAGCGATACGGTGAAATATGAGGTGGACAAGGCCACCGGCTTTCTCAAGGTCGACCGTCCTCAGCGGTTTTCAAACTTTTGTCCAGTCTACTACGGCCTCATCCCCCAAACCTTTTGCGGCGAGCGGGTGGCGAAACTGTTCGGCGCGCGCGCCGGTCGGCCGGACATGATCGGCGACGGCGATCCCCTCGATATCTGCGTGCTCACCGAGAAGGCGATTCCCCATAGTGATATTTTACTGACCGCCAGGCCGATCGGCGGGTTCAGCATGGCGGACGGCGGCGAGGCGGACGATAAGATCATCGCGGTCATGCGGGACGATGCCGTCTATGGGACGTTGACCGACCTCAAAGAATGTCCCATGACCCTCCTCGACCGGTTGCAGCATTATTTCCTGACCTATAAACAGGCGCCGGGTTCCACCGCACACAACAAGGTGGAGATTACGAGCATGTATGGCCGCGATGAAGCCATCAAAGTCATTCACGCCAGCCACGACGACTACAAAGAGAAGTTCCCCGAATTGGAATTTATGTGGCCCGCCGGCATGAACAGCTAGCGCTACGCAGAAAGGTTTAGCCCCTCCTCATGAAACACACCACGACGCCATCGCCGACAGAGCCGGCCGCCAAGGGATTTTCTCCCGGGTTTGCCGCGCTCGGATTAGAAGCCTCGCTGTTGACCACCCTTGAAGCCCTGGGCTACGAAGAGCCCACCCCGATTCAACGTGAAGCGATTCCCCCCTTGTTGGAGGGGAGGGACCTGCTGGGGCAGGCCGCCACCGGAACCGGAAAAACAGCGGCCTTTGCCTTGCCGCTCCTGCAGCGAATTGCCCACGGGCCACGGCAGCGCCCCACGGCGCTCGTGTTGGTGCCGACGCGGGAACTGGCGGTGCAGGTCAGCGAAGCGGTGCAGCGGTACGGCAAGGAGCTGCGGATCTCCGTGCTGGCGCTTTACGGTGGCCAGGCGATGGGTCCGCAATTGCAGGCGCTCCGGCGCGGGGTGGAGGTCATTGTCGCGACGCCCGGCCGGGCGTTGGACCACCTCCGTCGCAAGACCTTGAAGTTGGCTGATCTGCAGGTCGTGGTGTTGGACGAGGCAGACGAGATGCTCGATATGGGCTTCGCCGACGATCTCGACGCCATTCTTGAGGAAACCCCGGCGACGAAACAAACTGCGTTGTTTTCGGCGACCATGCCGCCTCGGATTGCATCCATTGCCCGCCGGCATCTGAAAAATCCCGTCGAAGTCACGATTGCACGGGAGCCGGTGAAAGCCGGTGCCGCCCCGCGCGTGCAACAGACCGCCTATGTGGTCGCTCGTCAGCACAAGGTGTCGGCGCTTGCTCGCGTGTTGGACATTGCCATGCCCAAGTCGGCCCTCGTGTTTTGTCGCACCCGCCTGGAGGTCGATGAAGTGACGGCGGCCCTGAATAGCCGCGGGTACCGGTCCGAGGCCATTCATGGGGGTATGAGCCAGGTGCAGCGGGATCGCGTCATGCAAGCATTTCGCTCAGGCCAGACCGAACTCCTTGTGGCGACCGACGTGGCGGCCCGCGGCTTGGATATTCCGTCCGTGTCGCATGTGATCAACTACGATCTGCCCTCCTCGCTGGAGGTGTACGTGCACCGTATCGGGCGCACAGGCCGGGCCGGACGGGAAGGTGCGGCCATGACCATCGTCGAGCCGCGTGAACAACGACTCTTGCGCGCGGTCGAGCAGCACACCAAGGCGCGCATTACGATCGCGGCCGTTCCGTCGCTCGGAGATCTTCTGGCCAAGCGGCTGGAACGCACGAAGTCGTCGATTCAAGAAACTCTGGAAGCGGGTGGACTCGAAGATTTTCGCCGTGTCGTGGACGCGTTGTCTGCGTCAGCCGATCCGGCGGATATCGCGGCGGCGGCTATCAAGTTGGTCTATCGGTCGCATGGCGGTGATCGGGAAGAAGAAGAGATTCCCGCCGTTCAGATGCGAGCGCCCGAGCCCTACCGGACGTCACGCCCGCCTTACGGTTCGGCTCCCCAGTCGGGGGATCGTGGGCGCGCGCCGCGAGGCGGGCCTGGTCGTGGCCGGGCAGCGGGAGCGGTGCGTGTGTATATCGGAGCCGGTCGAGCCATGGGAATCAGGCCGGGTGACCTGGTCGGCGCCATCGCCAATGAAGCCGGGGTACCCTCGCGTCTGATCGGGGCCATCGAAGTCGAAGAGCGGTTTTCCATCGTCGACGTGCAGGAAGAGGCGGCGCGACAGGTCATCGACGCCTTAAGCCGGACCAGGATCAAGGGCCAGAAGGTGGCCGTGCGGTTGTTTCGAGACTGAGGCGGGCCTGAGCATCCAGGGATGCCCAGGCCCTTGTGCTCACTTCGCCTGCACGTGAATCGTGACCGGCACCGGGTTCGTAATCGTGTCGTGAATCGGTGAGAATTTTGCCAACTCCCGCAACTGTTCGGGGCTCGCGTCCGACTGGACGGTGAACGTGACCCGAATGGCTTGATACCCGGGGCGAACTTGGTCGGACAGGCCGAGAAAGCCCTGGAGATCCACATCCCCTTCCAACGTCGATTCCAGCGACTCAATGTGAATGCCGCGCGCGGCGGCATGGTAGACCATGGACGTGGTCAGACAAGCGGCCAGCGCGTGCAGCAGATACTCTGCCGGGTTGGCTCCATGGTCCTCGCCCAAGAGCACGGGCGGCTCGTCCGCATCGAGCACGAACGGCTTGGTGCGCCCGCCGTCCTCCTGCCCTGCGCCGTAGAAGCTCTTGATCGTCGAGCGGTTGTGGCCGCCGTTGATCCACTGGTTCTTCGCGCGGAACCGGAAGTGTGCCAGGCTCGGTTGTTGTTGCACCGCCTGTGCGGTCGCCCCCATTCGGTCGACATCCACGCCGTTCACGGTTCCGGTGATTGTTGTTGGTGACATGGGATTCCTCCTTGGTTGTGAGTGAGTGATGATGGCTTGCCGAATCAACAGCCGGTCGGCATTCCGGCACATCCGTTCCCAATTCATGAGGGCACCCGTTCCAGCGAGAGTCGGCCGAAAATCGCCCCGCAGGGCGGCAGGGCCGTCTGACGCGAGAAGAATGTCCGACGCAGCATCGCCCAGGTCAGCGGCTGTCGACGATTCCACGGCGCCAAGGAGAGGGTGCGGGCCAGCAGGCAGTACCCGACCAGCACCCGTGCCGTCGTGCCGACGAGCTGTATGAGGTGTATCCACTGCAGTGGCGCCCACAATCCGGCCGCGAGCACCATCAAGTACGCCATCCGGACCTGCAGTGGAAACGCCGTTACGTCTCGGACAAGGCGAAACACATGCAGGATCTGGATGAGGCAGAGCGCCATGGCCAACCAGATGCCGGGCGACCATCCCAGCAGTCCGCTTCCCAGCAGTACGACGGTCGCCAGCCAGTACCACCAGCCGATGTCCTGCATCCTGTTCATCCTGTCCCTCCCGCCTTGTGGAAGCATCGTGATCGATGCCAGACCTATCAGCAGGAGTGATGCCAGGGAGTGGTCGGATGGGTTAGGTTGAAAAATCAGCCGGTTATGCCGGAGAGACTTGGAATGCGGGACGCGGGAGTTCGTGTGTTGCGAAATGTCACGAGCTCCGTTGCGAGATTTCGCGACGGGACAACGGTCAGCGAGGTTTGCGGATGCCCAAGGCCTTCATGCGGGAGGCCAAGGTCGAGGGATTGAGCCCGAGGCGTTTCGCCGCGCCCTTCTCGCCGGCGACGATCCATCCGGTCTCCTCCAGGGCGCGCAGGATGTTCGTTCTCTCCAGCGATTCAAATTCTTCGGCAGTGAGAATTCCGGAGGGGTCTTGGCGTCCGCTCGATGCGGGTGGTGCCTCTGATGGGGGCACTTCGGGGAGGGCACGATCCAGGTTCAGCGTGCCGTCGACGGCGGTGATCACGGCACGTTCCATCACGTTCTGCAGCTCACGCACATTGCCGGGCCAGCCGTACCGCATGAGGCGTCCGGCGCAGTCGGCGGTCAAGGGGGCGAGCGTGCGACCCATGGTGCGGGCACAGCGTTGGGCGAAGGCCGAGGCGAGATGCACGATATCGTCACCGCGCTCGCGCAACGGCGGCAGGGTGAGGGGGAAGACGTTCAATCGATAATAGAGATCTGCGCGAAACTGTCCTTCCTTGATGGATGTCGGGAGGTCACGATTGGTGGCGGCCAGGACCCGCACATTCACTTTCTTGGTGTGGGAGCTGCCCACAGGGTCGAATTCGCCTTCTTGCAGGACACGGAGTAACTTGGCTTGAAGGTCCAGCGGCAGTTCCCCGATCTCGTCGAGGAAGATGGTGCCCCGGTCGGCCAGGGCAAACCGGCCCTCCCGTTTCTTGGTCGCGCCGGTGAATGCGCCTGGTTCGTGGCCGAACAATTCGCTCTCCATCAACGTGGCGGGAATCGCCGCGCAATTGACGATCACGAACGGACGCTCGCGTCGCTGGCTGGCTTGGTGAATCGCGCGTGCAACTAACTCCTTGCCGGTGCCGGTTTCGCCGACGATCAAGACCGTGGCGTCCGTCGGCGCGACCTGCGCGATGTCGTCCAGTACCCGGCGAAGGGCCGGACTTTCCCCGATCAGCGTGCCTGGGTGACGTGACTGGAGTTCTTCGCGCAGGAGTTCGGTCTCCACGGTCAACGAGCGGATCTTGTGTTCAGCCTCGATCCGGTCGCGCACGTTGCGGAGGATCACGGTCGTGGCGGTACGGCGGCGCAACTCGAACCGGGAGAGCGTAGCCTCGGCGGGAAAGGAGCCGCCTTCGGGACAACGGGCCGTGAGGCCGCCGGGGATCCAGAGAGACCGTTCTCCTTCAGGGCGGGTGTCCAGTTCGGTGATCAAGTCGCTCACGCGCCGGGCGTCCTCGTCGCTCATGAACCGTCGGAAGTCCTGGCCGATCATCCGGGACCCGCCGCAACGAAACACCCGTTCGGTGGCTGGATTGACGCGGGTGATCCGCAGTTGATCGTCCAACTCGATGATGGCGTCCATCGCGCTTCCAAGGAGGCGCCCCACGGTTTCCTCCCGGTCCCGCACCTCGGCCTCGGCCCGCAGGCGCCGCAGTTCGGCGGCCGCCCGCGCGGCGAAGATCTGAAAGATGGCGTGGATGCGCGGTTCTTCGGGAATGGGGCGGCGGTCGATGACGGCCATGTGTCCCAGGATGGCGCCGTTGTGGTCCTTGAGCGGCACTCCCATGTAGCTGACGGCCCCGGCCTGTCGCAACTCCTCTTCCTGCGGATAGATCTCCAGAATGCGGTCGGGGAAATGGACCAGGGTGGCGCTGTCGATCACCCGCTCGCAAGGCGTGCCTGCGATGTCGACTTCGTAATCCTTCACCCACTGGCCGTCCATCCAAAAGGCCAGGGCGCGCAGGCGGCGGGATTCCGGAAAATATTCCGTCACCCAGGCTCCGTGGGTCCCCAAGACGTCGGCGAGATTGCGGACCAGGGCGGCAAAAAAGTCGTGGCCGGTCTCCGTCGCCGTGCCCTGTAAAATGGCGCGCAAGACGGCGTCGGCTTCCAAGGCATGGAGCGGTTGGGCGGCTTCTGGACGCTCGGTCGACATGGCGTGGTGCCGTGAGTATGCGACCACGGAGTCGGCGTTTCAAGGGGAGCGGCAGCTTCGTCGGCCTCTTGTTGCCCGACTGGTTTTACGATACCATCCCGCGTAGCCCACATTATTCTTGAGGGTTCGTGACGAAACCGACGAGACGCCACGCGAGACGGGCGCGCGGAGCCCCGAGAGGCCCAGGCATACTTGAAACGGTATGTTGAGGCTGCGAGGGGCGAGCCCGTCCGCCGGCATGCCGCTGAGCCGCATGCCGGCATGTCGCAGCGGCGTGTCGGCGGGTGTAGTAGAAGCCATCGTGAATAATGTAGGCCGGATATGATGTGTCTCTCCCATGCCGTGGCCGGCTGCCTCCGTGACGTGAGGGCCTGTCGGCCGCGTGTACGCCACACCTCATCATCGTCGTGACAAGCTGATCGTTCTCCTGGAAGCCCCCGGCTGCGGACCACTGCGGAGGGGAATTGTATGATGTGCGTAAAGACCGGAAAGATGGGCGGGACGGCGCGGAAGCGGCGCAACTCGTTGTTCGAGGGAACAAACCGGAAGAGCCTGGTGGTGCCATGGCGGTGATCCTCTCCCCCTGGAAAGCCGTGCTTCGTGATTGGCAGGTTCGCGCCGTGGCCGATGTGCTGGCACAGCCGCGTGAGGACTATCTCGTGACGGCCACGCCGGCGGCAGGGAAAACTCGCTTTGCGCTACGCATTGCCCATCACTATCTGGCTGCTCGCAGCGCCGGACGGGTGTTGGTGGTCTGTCCGACGAACCATCTGCGGACACAGTGGGCTTCCGCCGCCGGTCAGGTCGGCATTCAGCTCGATCCGGCCTTGTCGAACGAGCAAGCGCTGGAGGCACGGGATTATCACGGCGCGGTCGTGACCTATCAGCAAGTCTGTTTGGCGCCGGATGTGTTTCGCCGGGCCTGTCGGAGCCGCAAGACGCTGGTGATTCTCGACGAGTTACACCATGCCGGGGACGGCAAGGATTGGGGCAAGGCGCTGCGTGAATCATTCGGAGAAGCCGTGTTTCGCCTCGCCCTGTCCGGCACGCCGTTTCGCTCCGACAACAATCCCATTCCCTACGTGCGGTACGAGCAGGGCGAAAGTCAGGCGGATTTTACCTATGGCTACTCCCATTCCATCCGTGACGGGGTGTGCCGGCCGATTCTCTTCCCGAGTTATGAAGGGGAACTGACCTGGCTCTCTGATGGGCGCGAGCATCGAGCCACGTTCGAGGACGGGTTGACCTTCGAGCGTCAGCGCGAACGGCTTAAGACTGCGTTGCTCCAGGAGAGCTGGTTGGGACCGGTGTTGAGCGATGCCCATGCCGAGCTCCAGCGACTCCGCAAGCAGGAGCAGGCGGACGCGGGGGGCTTGATCGTGACGATGAACCAAGACCATGCGCGTCAGGTGGCCGACCTCGTGCAGAAGATTACGGGCACACGCGCGCAGGTGGCCGTCTCCGACGATCCGTCCGCCTCAAAAACCATCGAAACGTTCGCCCATCACAAGCAGCAGCAATGGCTGGTGGCGGTGAACATGGTCAGCGAAGGCGTCGATATTCCCCGCTTGCGTGTCGGAGTCTATGCGACCAACGTCTTAACGGAGATGTATTTCCGCCAGGTGGTCGGGCGGTTCGTGCGCATGCAGGAGAAAGTGCCGAAACCGCAGCGGGCCTGGCTCTACCTGCCCAAGGATGCGACGCTGGTGCATTATGCCAAGCGCATCAAGGTCGAGCGTGATCATGTGCTCGAAGACATCATGCCGGCCGTCCAGCGGACCCTCTTTGGGACCGCCGCGACGTCGTTGAAAGAATATATTCCGTTGAACGGTGTGGCTCGTCTCGATGCCTTGATCGGCGCCGAGGAGGGTGAGCCGTCCGGCGAAGGCAGGGGACAGCCGGAGCCGGCGGTCGCGCTACACGACCAGAAGAACAGCTTGCGGGACAGACATCGCCTGCTGGTCGGAGCCGTGGCGCGAAAGTGCGGAGTGGATCATCGGCAGCTCAATGCGGAGCTGATCAAGCGGACCGGTGGGCGAGTCGATCAGGCCACGATTCCGCAGTTGGAGCGGCGTATTGCCCTCCTCGAAAAATGGCGCGACTCCGGCTTCGATAAGAAGCGGTAAGCGCGAGTAGAGCATCATGAGACGAAGCCGTCACGCGGGCGAGCGATATGTTTGCCGGTGAATGGGCAAGAAAGGGAACCATGGTTGATACCAGAGTAAAGCAGCCGACGAGAAAGCCCGCAAGGAAGCGCGGCACGCAGACCGTGACCCCATCGGTGACGAAACAGCCCGCACCTGTGAGGCGTAGCCGCTCCGCTCGCCCGAAGCGGCCGACCGTGGCAGTGGTGGTGCTCTCCGGCTCGACACCGCTCCGCCGGAACAAAGCAGCGGAATTGGTGGCGGAGGAACTGAAGCTCGACCTGTCGAAAGTGAATCTTTCGTCCCTGGTCAGTCGGCGGGTCGGCGAAACCGAAAAGAATATCAACCGGGTATTCGACGACGCGGAGCGCAGCGGTTCGATCCTGTTTTTCGACGGGGCCGATGCGTTGTTCGGTACGCGACGCGGCGGTGCGAGTCCATACGCGGATGCCGGTGCCGCCCACCTGCTGCAACGCATCGAAGACCATAACGGACTGGTCATTCTGACGACCAACGGGAAAAGCCGGATCGATCAGGCCCTGTCGCGACAGGCGCGAGTGTCGGTGATGGTGGGGATCAAGAAGAAGAAGAAAACGTCAGTCTGACGAGTCGTGCTTCCCAAGGGTCGTTCGAGAAGCGATGCCATCAACACAGGATGGTCAAAAGGGCTGTTCATCAAGGCCGCAGCGAGGTCCACGGCGCGAAGAATAATGAGCGCCACGCTTGTGGACGCCGGCGAGGCGGTGAGCCGGCGGTGTCTTGAAGGTGAAGCGTACTCTGTTCCGTACGTTGAGGGGCCGAGCGATGCGAGAACGCGGCTGACAGGCTTTTTCAGCATCCTGTGAGGATTACTCCGTTTCTTCGCTCGCCTCCAAGCACTTGGTGCATTGCTCCAGATCGGGCACGCCATGCGCACTGCAGAATGGTCGGTGGCACAAGGCGCAGACCATATAGGTCATCTTGATTCGATCGTCGGCTTCGCAGCAGTAACAGTTTTTTGCGGTTCTTGCCTTCGGCATGGGTCCTCTCCTCGAAACCGGTATCGGCTTCAGTGTGTATCGTGATTGTCCGGCGGACCGATCGCCGATCGCGTCGGTGTGGTACGCCGCTTCATCCGTGCCGGTCCCGCTGCACGGAGGGCGTGGAAACGTCAGTCCCTGTGAGAGCGGGCAAGGCACCTAGGCCGAGTTAGCCTGAGGCGCTAAGGGCAGCAAGAGGTGTGATCGTGCTCGCGTCAACTCTCCGGAGATCGCCGGGGCGTCCGGGGATGCTGCATCGTTATAACACATTTGAAGATTGCCGTGGCGGTTGGGGAGATGCGGCAAAACGAGGTCATCAGGTGCGCGGTGGGAGCCTCGTTGGAGAGGCGTTCTGTAATGCGCGGTGGATGGTTTCGGCTGCCACGCGGTTCCCTTCATCCGTCCAATGGGTATCGTCCGCAAGGTAGGTCGGAATGCCGGCGCGCGCTGCGGCTTTCAAGGCCGGCGTCAAATCGACATACTCTATGCGCGGATCTGATTCCTCCATCAACTGCTGTACTTGGGTCGGCAGATCGCTGACGCGCCATTGTCGAATCGCTTCCGTCGTCAATGACACATTGTCGAGGTCATGGTAGACGCGGAATTTCTCCGGCACAAACGCCACCAGAAAGCGGATGTCTCGATCGCGGCAGAGTTTTGCCGCCTCGAGGATGGGGAAGAGTGCCTTGTGAAGGGTCCCACCTGACACCGGCTTTATTTCGGTGGATGCGAAAAACACCGTGCTGGCCCGGTGCGTGGCGTCGAGAAATTCGGCCCGGAATTCTGTTAGGGAACTATCCGGCATACATTTGTGATGTGGACGGAATAGAAGCGCCGAGACGTTTCTGGTTAATGATCGAAACCAGAAGTCTTGCCAGAAGTCGTGCCGCCCGTCGTTGATCGAGTGGCGAGTCTTCGTTTCATACGCTTCCGCGTCGGAAAAATCATTGCCTTCAAAAAACGCCCATACGACGGTCTTCGGCTGGAGTGGTAATCCGAACCGCCTGAGGACGGCCAGTTCCTGCTGAGGACCGTATCCTGAATGCCCGAGATTGGCGACAGACTTCCCTTGCAATTCACTCAGCCGCGTCGTGATCAAGTATTCGTCCGGCGTGAAGTAGCCCTCCATGTACGAGTCTCCGATCACGACGATCTCGGCCGAGTCGAGGTCACGGGCATTGCGAAATCCGTTCTGGTCATACCGGATGACAACCTTTCGTGCCGGATCAGGTGGAATGCACAGAGCTCCTCCGATGTTTCCCTGGTACGGCGCTTCATACTGATAATGTGGCTCGTGCCGCCACAAGAGTTCCCTGTCAAACTGCCTCCCCGTCACGCTCAAGGCCGTACCTGATTCGTACGCCCCGAGCAGCGAACGGTAGTCGACCGCACCGACTAGGACGGCTCCTTCGGCGAGCAACCAGCAGAAGACCAATGAGCCTGTCGTCAGAAGGAATCGTGTGCCCGCTTCCGAGAGCGGGATCGACGCGAACATTCCATACAATGCCCAGGCCAGTAAGTAGGCCGAGATCGCATTGTCGAGCAGGTGCCGGATGTTCGTCACCCCCGTGAAGAAAAGTATCCCGTATCCGATAAGGAAGACAAGGAAGGTCAAGATGGCGATGATTCTCCTGTGTGCCTCAGGTCGCATGATGAACTCGAATTGTGGCCGTGTGAGTGATGTGCCGATACCCGGCGAATAATCCGTTGCAGACTGAGAGCGTGCATCATATGAAGACTGCCGCTCCACAAGTGTCCAGTATTACTGGACACTTGCTGGGCTGTCAATGAGATAAGGACTCTGCTTGTCTCCGGCGATGCTGGGGTGGCTACTCGATCAACAGCATCAATGTATCAATCGTGTGGTTTTTCTTGATGACGAGGAGTAAACGCGAGTTGTGAGGAGGGTGCCGACGGTTCGGTGAGTAATGTACGTAAAGTAATACTGGACACAGTTTTGGTGCGAGGGCGTTGTGGCGCAGGAACTCGTCCCTGTCTCGAGGTGCACCGACTGCGGCAGAGAAGGTTTCGGTGGATAGATGCAGAACGGCAGAAGTCGCCGGAGAATCCTCAGCCGCTCGCTAGCCTTCCGCGGCGGCCACTTCCTCCCGCAGCAGAAATTTGATGGAGGGGTTCGATTTGATGCAATAGGCCAGCAGATGTTCGGTGGTAAACAGCATGACACCGCGGCCCTGCTGATCCACAAGACGAACGGTGTCGGAGGGCCAATAGACCGCAGCGATGGCGGCGGGATCACCGACGATCCAGCGGGCCATAGTGTGGGGCATGCGCTCGACGGAGGTTTTGACGCCGTATTCGTGCTCCAGTCGAGACATGACGACGTCGAACTGCAGTTCACCCACCGCGGCCAGCACCGGTTCGCGGCGCACGTGATCCGGTGAGTAGAAAATTTGCATGACCCCTTCCTCTTCCAGCTGCTTCAGACCCTTTTGAAACTGTTTGTGCTTGGAAATGTCCTGAGTCCGCAATAGGCCGAAACATTCCGGCGGAAAGTGCGGAATGGGATCGAAGGTCACCGTTGGGTCGGAGGTCAACGTATCGCCGATGGTGAAGAGGCCCGGATTCACTAAGCCCACCACATCGCCGGGGTAGGCCTCGTCGATCGTTTCGCGGTCGCGGCCGAAGAGCCGATGGGGCCGCGTCATCCGGATCTTGCGGCCTAGTCGAGCGTGATAGACCATCATGTCTTTTTCGAAGCGCCCGGAACAGATGCGGAGGAAGGCCATGCGGTCGCGATGCTGCGGATCCATGTTCGCCTGAATCTTGAACACGAAGCCGGAGAAGGTCTCATCCGTCGGTTGCACCAGGCCTTGGGCGCTGTGTCGGGGGCCCGGAGGTGGCGCGAGTGTCGTGAAGGCATCGAGGAAAGGGCCGACGCCGAAGTTAGTCAGGGCGCTGCCGAAGAACACCGGCGTGAGTTCACCGGCGAGAAACCGGTCACGATCAAAGGAGGTGCCTGCGCCCGTCAGTAGGCCGATTTCTTCTTGCAGCGGACCGTAGGCCTCGCCGAGGGTGTCCGCCAATTTCGGGTTGGGGAAGGCCTCCACGGTCATGGGGGCGCGCCGTTGGTTGTGCGAGGTGCGTTGGAAAAACAACACTTGGCGCTGTTGGAAATCGTAGACGCCCTGAAAGCCGGACCCTTCGCCGATCGGCCAATTGAACGGGACTGCCGTCATGCCCAGCGTGCGCTCGATCTCATCGAGTAGGTCGAAGGGGTGACGTCCGGGCTGGTCCATTTTGTTGATGAAGGTCAGGATCGGAATGCCGCGTTTGCGACAGACGGCGAAGAGTTTCTTCGTCTGAGGTTCGATGCCCTTGGCGCCGTCCAGTACCATGACGGCGCTATCTACCGCCATGAGGGTTCGGTAGGTGTCTTCGCTGAAGTCCTGGTGTCCCGGCGTGTCGAGCAAATTGATCCGTGCGCCCTGATAGTCAAACTGCAACATCGTGGACGTAATGGAGATGCCGCGCGCCTGTTCCAATTCCATCCAGTCTGATTTGGCTTGGCGTTGGGTGGAGCGGGCCTGCACGGCCCCGGCCAGGTGGACG
>ERZ1645185.499-NODE-499-length-16491-cov-6.431492_pt1 | contig 16491 bp, 10 predicted proteins | sample MGYA00575351_ERZ1645185 | MGnify/ENA primary metagenome ERZ1645185 (study PRJEB40838, sample SAMN11284767) | freshwater sediment metagenome | isolation source: river sediment | host: Sediment | place: India: Jana village, Kanpur | collected 2015-12-17 ...
TAAAGTAGGCCTACAAGACAATATGGGGATTCATCATGCTCGTCCGCTCCATCGCCGCTGCCGCGCTTGCCGGTTTGTTCACCCTAGCCTCCGCCGCGCCGGCCTTCGCCGCCGATCCGATTCCGGTCGAGGATTTCTGGAAGCGCTCCAGCTTCCGGCAGGTCAAGATTTCGCCCGACGGACGCTACTTGGCCGCGACCGTTCCGTTGGAAAACCTGACGGCGCTGATCGTGATGGATCTTGCCAGCAAGAAGGTCACCGGCTCGTTCAAGCCGCAGGAGAAGGCGCACATTCAAGACTTCTACTGGGTCTCGCCCGAGCGCCTGCTGTTCCGGTCCAGCGTCCGGGAGGGTCGTTTCGCCGCGCCGTCGCTGATTCCAGCCTACTATGCGATGAACGCCGACGGCAGCAAGGTCGGCACGGCGTACGGTGACGGCCGCAACCCGTTCCTGCTCGATACCCTCAAGAATGACGACAAATTCGTGTTGGTGCAGATCAGCACCAAAGAGGGGCTGGCCAGTTACGGAAAGATGAGCGTCGAGAACGGCACCATCGTCGACAGCTTCAAGAAGCCGCCGACCGAGGCCCCGGGCCGCTACTTCACCGATAATGCCGCGGCGGTCCGTCTGTATGTGACCGCCAAGTCCTACAAGGACGCCAAGGTCTACGGCCGCGCGGGCGAAAAGGGCGATTGGGTCGTCATCCACGATCTGAAAGCCACCGAACAGGAGTTCGATTTCTTGGGCTTTTCATCGGACAATACGCTTGCCTACTTTACGCTCAGCGAAAAAAGCGGCCCAAGTGCGGTCTACGCGCATGACTTCAAGACCGGTCAGAAGCGCCTGGTCTCGCGCGACGACAACGTCGATCCGCTCGAGGTCCTGAGTTCGCCGGTCGACGATAGCGTGTATGCGGTGCGCTATCTGGACGGGTTCCCGCGCTATGATTTCATCGACAAGAACAACCCAGCCGCCCGCGAGCTGATCAAGCTTCAGGCCTCTTTCCCGGATGCGGATGTCTACCCGGTGTCCGCCACCTACGACGGCAGCAAGACCATCTATGTGGTCGAATCCGACACCATTCCGGGCGAGTATTACCTGTTCGACAGCAAGTCCCAGAAGGCCGAGCACCTGCTGTCCCGTGGCGCCTGGCTGGACGAGAAAAAAATGGCGCTGATGGAACCCATGAAGTTCAAGGCCCGCGACGGCCTGGACATCGAGGTGTTCGTCACCGTGCCGCGCGGCAGCAGCGGCAAGAACCTGCCGCTGATCGTCAATCCGCACGGTGGCCCATTCGGCCCCTACGATTCCTGGGGTTTCAACCCCGAAGTGCAGATGCTGGCCAACCGCGGTTACGCCGTGATGCAGGTCAACTTCCGCGGTTCCGGCAACTACGGCAAGGAGTTCAAGGAAAAGGGCTACCGCCAGTGGGGTAAGGCCATGCAGGACGACCTGACCGATGCCACCCGCTGGGCCATCGCGCAGGGCATCGCCGACCCGGACCGCATCTGCATTTACGGTGCGAGCTACGGCGCGTACGCCGCGTTGATGGGCGCCGCCAAGGAGCCGGATCTGTATCGCTGCGCCGTCGGCAACGTCGGCACCTACGACCTGCCGTTGCAGCTCAGCTATTCGAAGTCCGGCGGCGGCAGCATGAATCCGCTGAAGACCTTCTTCGGCGACGTCGCCCAAGACGACGTGGCGCAGTATTCCCCGGCCCGATTGGCGTCCAGCATCCGCATTCCGGTCATGCTGGCCGCCGGCGAGAAGGACTTCACCTGTCCGCCGGAACAGAGCAAGATCATGTACGCCGCCCTGCAGAAGGTCGGAACGCCGGTCGAGCTGAAGATCTACGAAGGCGAGGGCCACGGCAACGTGCTGAAGGAAAACCAGATCGATTTCGCCAACCGCCTGCTGGCCTTCTTCGAGAAGAGCCTCAAGTCTGGAAGCGTCAGCGCCAGCGAGCTGAAGCCGGTCCGCTGACCCCCCGAAACGGCGCCGCAAGGCGCCGTTTTCTTAGGCGGCTCCGGTAAAATGGCCGGATGTCCGAATTCCCCGAAACCCTGAGCCGCGACCAAGGCCGCCTGCGGCGCCTGCAGGCCGCCTGCAGGCGCAATGCCGCCGACGCCAAGGCCCGCGCGGCCTTCGAAGCCGCCGCGGCCGAGAGCCGTGCCGCGTTTTCGGCGCGTGCCGCGGCGCGGCCCGAGGCGCGGGTGGACGAATCTTTGCCGGTGGGCCGCTATGCCGACGAGCTGCGGGAGCTGATCTCGCGCCATCAGGTGGTGGTGGTGGCCGGCGAGACCGGTTCCGGCAAGACCACGCAATTGCCGAAAATCTGCCTGGCCGCCGGCCGCGGCGTTTCCGGCATGATCGGCTGCACGCAGCCGCGCCGCATCGCCGCGCGTGCGGTGGCCAAGCGCGTGGCCGACGAACTGGGCACCACGCTCGGCGCCGCGGTCGGTTTCCAGGTGCGCTTCAACGAACAGGTCGGCGACAACACCTACCTGAAGTTCATGACCGACGGCATCCTGTTGGCCGAGATCCAGAGCGATCCCTGGCTGTCGCGCTACGACACGCTGATCGTCGACGAGGCGCACGAGCGCAGCCTGAACATCGACTTCCTGCTCGGCTTCCTGAAAGGGCTGCTGGCCAAGCGCCGCGACCTCAAGCTGATCGTGACCTCGGCCACCATCGACACCGCCCGTTTCGCCCGGCATTTCGGCGACGTGCCGGTACTGGCGGTGGAAGGGCGCAGCTATCCGGTGGAGGTGCGCTACCGCGATTTCCAGGAGTCCGGCTCCGATGCCACGGTAGCCGGCCGCGGCAAGCCGCGGGCGGAGCGCCTGGAGCGCGCCGAAGACCTGACCTTGGCGGAAAAGATCGTGCGCACGGTCGACGAGATCAGCGGCACCGACGGCTTGGGCGACATCCTGGTGTTCCTGCCCGGCGAACGCGAGATCCGCGAGACGCATCTGGCGCTGGAGAAACGCAAATACCGCGCCACCGAGGTATTGCCGCTGTACGCGCGGCTGTCGATCAAGGACCAGGACCGGGTGTTCCAGCCCGGCCCGGGCCGTCGCATCGTGTTGGCCACCAACGTGGCGGAAACCTCGCTGACCGTGCCGCGCATCAAGTACGTGATCGATCCCGGGCTGGCGCGCATCAAGCGCTATTCGCCGCGGCAGAAAATGGACCGCCTGCAGATCGAGCCCGTCTCGCAAGCCAGCGCCGACCAGCGCAAGGGCCGTTGCGGGCGGGTCTCGGCCGGCATCTGCTACCGCCTGTACGCCGAGTCCGATTTCGCCCAGCGCGCGCCCTACACCGACCCGGAGATCAAGCGCGCGTCGTTGGCCGGCGTCATCCTGCGCATGCTCAGCCTGAAGCTCGGCGCGCTCGAGCGCTTCCCGTTCATCGACATGCCCGATGCGCGCGCCATCAACGACGGCTGGCAGACCCTGTCCGAACTCGGCGCCATCGACCGCCACCGAGAGCTCACCGCCGTCGGGCGGCAGATGGCGCGCCTGCCGGTCGACGTCAAGCTGGCGCGCATGCTGGTCGCGGCCGAGGCGCACGGCGTGCTGCACGAGATGACGGCGATCGCCGCGTTCATGGGCATCCAGGATCCGCGCGAACGCCCGGCCGACGCCAAGGAGGCGGCCGACAACGCGCATCGGCAGTTCGCCGACGCGTCTTCGGAGTTCCTGGGCGTGATCAACCTGTGGCGCGCCTACCGACTGGCGCACGAGGACATGAGCCAAAGCCAGCTGCGCAAATGGTGCGAGCGGAACTTCCTGTCGTACCTGCGCATGCGCGAGTGGCGCGAGCTGCACCGGCAGCTGCTGGTGACCTGCCAGGAGCTGCGTTGGAGCCTGCAGGCCTGGTCCGAGGTCGAGGCGCGTATCGCCGCCGGCCAGACCGATCCGCGTCAGCAGGCCGCGCATTACCGGCAGCTCCACCGCGCGTTGCTGGCCGGCTTGCCGACGCAGATCGGCCACCGCAACGAGAAAGGCCTGTTCGACGCGCCGCGCCAGCGCCGGTTCGCGGTTTTCCCGGCCTCGCCCTTGGCCAAGCAACCGCCGAACTGGTGCCTGGTCGGCAATCTGCTCGATACCCAGAAGGTCTGGGGCCTGATGGCGGCCAAGATCGACCCCGAATGGGTCATCGACGAGTGCGCGCACCTGCTCAGCCGCACGTATCACGACCCGCATTGGTCGCGGCGCCAAGGGCGGGTGATCGGTTATTGCCAGATCAGCCTGCTGGGCCTGTTGCTGGCGGCCAAGAAACCGGTGCACTACGGCAGCCTGTTTCCCGAGGAGTCGCATGCGATCTTCATCCGCCAGGCGCTGTTGACCGGCGAGATCGACAGCCGCGCCGGCTTCATCGCGCGCAACCGGAAGGTGCTGGAAACCGCGCTGGAGGAGGAGTCCAAGCAGCGGCGCAGCGGCCTGGTGGCCGACGAGGATTGGCAGGCGCGTTGGTATCTCGACCGCATTCCCGCCGACATCAGCTCATCCGAGGCGCTCGACAAGTGGTACCGCGGCCTGCCGGAGGCCAAGAAGCAGGGCCTGCTCTGGCGCCTGGAAGATCTGATGCAGGCCGAGGCCAGCGAAGGCGCGCGCTTCCCGGATTTCTTCGCGCTCGGCAGCAACCGGCTGGCTTTGCATTACCGGTTCAGCCCCGGCGAGGCCGACGACGGCGTGACCCTGGACGTGCCGATCCACCTGCTGAACGCGCTTGATGCGGCGCGCCTGAGCTGGTTGGTGCCGGGCTTGGCCGAAGACCGCGCCGCGGCGCTGATCCGCGGCCTGCCCAAGACCTTGCGCCGCAATTACGTGCCGGCCCCGGATTTCGCGCGTGCCTTCAGCCAGGCGCATCCGCAGATGGATGCCGACAGCCTGGAAGGCGCGCTGGCGCGCTTTCTCACCCGCAGCACCGGCGCGCCGGTGACCGCGTTGGATTTCCAACCCGAGCAGCTGGAGCCGCATCTGCGCATGAACCTGCGCTTGGCCGACCGGCAGGGCCGCATCCTGGCGCAGTCGCGTGATCTGGCCGAGCTCAAGGCGCGTTTCGCCGAGGCCGCCGAACGCGCGTTCTCCGAACAGGCCGGGCAGTGGTTCAGCCAAGCGCCGTTGGCGCGCTTCCCCGAGCAACCGGTTCCGCGCACGCTGGATACTGCCGAAGGCCTGACCGCCTATCCGGCGCTGGTGCTGGCCGACGGCTTAGTACGGCTGCAGGCCTTGGCCACGGCCGAAGAGGCCGACGCGCAGCATGCATCGGCGGTTCGGCATTTCCTGCTGGCGGCCCTGGCCGACAAACGCAAGAGCGCCGCCAAGCAATTGCCGGTCGACGCCAAACTGGGCATGGTGTACGCCACCATCGAGTCGGCCGAGAAACTGCGCGCCGACTGCGTGCAGGCCGCCTGCAACGAGCTGCTGGCGCAGGATCTGGCCGGCATCCGCGATCCGGCCGCGTTCGAAAGCCTGCAGCGCCAGATCGGCCAACAGCTGTTCGCGCGCAGCATGGCGGTGCTGAGTCTGCTGGAAGAGTGCCTGAAGTGGGTGGTCAAGCTGCGCGGTGGCATGAATCCGCCGCTGATGGGCTGGGCCAGCGGCAATCTGGCCGACATCAAGGCGCGGCTCGGCCGCTTGGTGTTCCCGGGCTTCCTGTCGGCCACGCCGGCGCCGATGCTGGCGCAGCTGCCGCGTTATCTGAAGGCGCTGGCCTTGCGCCAGGAGCGCGCCTTGCAGGATCCGGCCAAGGACCAGGCTCGCATGCTCTCGGTCAAGGCCTTCAACGACGCCTCGGCGGCCCTGATGGATGCCGGCCGTGACGTCGAGGCGGACGTCGCCCGCTTCCGGCAGGACGTGGAGGAACTGAACGTGCAGGTGTTCGCGCAGGAACTGGCGCTCAAAGGCGCCGTGTCCGAGAAACGTCTGGCCAAACAGCTGGCCGCGCTTATTTGACGCGCTTGACCTTGATCCAGCTGTTGTAGCCTTCGACCTGCAGCTTCCACCCCGAGAAGCTGCTGTGCACGATGCGCACTTTCGGGTCGGTCAGCTTGCTGGTGTACAGCTCGCCGGCCTCGGCCTGCATCCACACCTGGCCGTTGGCCAGGTTGAAATTGGTGTAGCCGCGCCAGCCACGGAACTCGCCGATCAAATTGCTGTTGACGTCGCTGGTGTCTTCCTTCTTCTCGACCTCGACCGTGCGTTCGACGACCTTCTCGACCACCACGGTCTTCTCGCCGTTGAACCAGGCGTCCAGCTGCTTCAGTTCGGCTTCGCTGAGCTTGTGCAGGCCGGCGGCGCGGAACTGTTCCGCGCTCATGCGGTCCTTGATGGACGCGCCTTCGGCGGATTGCCCGGCGGCTTGCCAGGAAGCCAGCGCCAGCGCGGAAAAAAGCAGGAAATGTTTCATACCGCCCCCGGTTTTTTTGACATACTGTCGTGGAGTGTAATGCAAAATCCCGCCGCCGTGCCCAGAAAACCGCCTCCGCCGTCCGCCGATTCCCGGCTTGCCCCCTGGCTGGCCCGGCCCGAGTGCGCCGCGCTGGCCGAGCGTGCCGGCGCGGTGATGGACGCCGCCACCCTGGACGATACCCTGCGCCTGTGGGAGTTGCTGTCGGGGTTGTCGGCCGACGTCGACATGCTGTTGGCCTCGGCCGTGTACCTGTGCCCGGCCATGCAGGGCGACGATTTCCCGCTGAAGCCCGAGCAGGCACGCCTGCTGGATGGCCTGAACGCCTCGCGCAAGGTCTGGGACATCTACCGCGAGCGCGGCCCCGGCGGCGGTCACGAAGGCCTGCGCCGGCTGCTGCTGGCCATCATCCTGGACCTGCGGGTGCTGATCATCCTGCTGGCCTGGCAGCTGTTGCAGATGCGCAAGGCCGTGCACTGGCCGGAAGTCGAGGCGCGCGCGCTGGCCGACCTGACTTTCGACATCCACGCGCCGCTGGCCAACCGGCTCGGCATCTGGCAGCTGAAGTGGGAGCTGGAGGACCTGGCGTTCCGCATCCGCCAGCCGCAGCAGTACCAGGCCGTGGCCCGCCAGCTGCAGGAGAAGCGCGCCCAACGCGAACGCTACATCGAGCGCGCCATCACCCAGATCCGCAAGGCGGTGGCGCAGGCCGGCATCCACGCCGACGTGGCCGGCCGGCCGAAACACATCTACAGCATCTGGCGCAAGATGCAGCGCAAGCAGTCCGATTTCGAGGCGCTGTACGACATCCGCGCGGTGCGCGTGCTGGTCGAGGACATCGCGGCCTGCTACAGCGTGCTCGGCGTGGTGCACCAGCTGTGGGCGCCGGTGCCCGGCGAGTTCGACGATTACATCGCGCAGCCCAAGAGCAACAACTACCAGAGCCTGCACACCGCGGTGATCGGGCCGGAGGGCCTGGGCCTGGAGGTGCAGATCCGCACCTGGAAGATGCACGAGCATGCCGAGATGGGCGTGGCCGCGCACTGGCGTTACAAGGAGGGCGGCAAGGCCCAGGGCGAGTTCGAGCGCAAGATCGCGCAGATGCGGCAGCTGCTGGAGAACAGCCGCGGCGACGAGGCCGCGCTGCTGGCCGGCATCGGCACCGAACTGGTCGAGGACCGCAAATACCTGCTGACGCCCAAGGGCGAGGTCATCGACCTGCCGCCGGGCGGTACCGTGCTGGACTTCGCCTACCACGTGCATACCGACGTCGGCCATCGATGCCGCGGCGCCAAGGTCAACGGCCGTATCGTGCCGCTGGAGTACCAGCCGCAGTCCGGCGACCGGGTCGAGATCATGACCGGCAAGACCGGCGCGCCCAAACGCGACTGGATGCTGGCCTCGAACGCCTATTTGGCCAGTTCGCGCTCGCGCGACAAGGTCCGCGCCTATTTCTACCGGCTCGACCGCCAGCGCAACCTGGATGACGGCCGCGAGATGCTGGACAAGGAGCTGCGCCGGATCGGGCTGATGCAGGCCGACCTGAAGCCGGCGCTCGAGAAACTCAAGCTGCCGGACCGCGACGAGCTGTGCGTGGCCTTGGCCCTGGGCGAAGTCAGCCCCGGCCAGGTTTCGCGCGCCTTGCACGAGCAGTCGCAGCCGGCCGCCGAGCCGGCGCCGCGCCGCGCCGGCCGCACGCCGAAAGCGCCCGGCCGCGGCGATTTGACCGTGGAGGGCGTCGGCAACCTGCTGACCCAGCTGGCGCGCTGCTGCCAGCCGGTGCCCGGCGACGCCATCACCGGCTATCTGACCAAGGGCAAGGGCGTCAGCATCCACCGCGGCAACTGCGCCAGCCTGGCCTATCTGCTGCGCATGCATCCGGAGCGGGCCCTGCCGGTGAATTGGGGCAGCCGCGAGGACGGCCGTTACGAGGTCGCGATCCTGATCCGCGCCTATGACCGCAAATGGCTGCTGAAGGACCTGACCAACCTGATCGCCCAGGCCAACGTCAACATCGCCGGGGTCAATACCCTGTCCCAGGGCGGGCCGATGGCCGAGCTGCGGATGAACCTGAAGGTGGCCGATTTCGGCCAACTCAGCGCGCTCTTGGGCAAACTGGACGCGGTGCCCGGCGTGATCGAGGCCCGGCGCTTCGGCTAAGCCGGCAACTGGTAGAATGAGCCGAACCCAGCCCCCGATTTCCCGTGAACACATCCGATAACGACGCGGCACCGAAACGCTCCCTGCTCAAACGCGGACTCTGGCGCCTGCTGTTGCTCGGCGTCGGCCTGACGCTCGGCGTCGGGTTGCCGTATCTCTGGTATCTCGACAAGCAGGTGCGCGACCAGTTCGCCCAGCTCAACTGGCAGGTGCCGACCAAGGTCTATGCCCGGCCGCTGCTGCTGAAGCCGAACGTGCGCCTGGACGGCGCCAGCCTGGAGCTGGAGCTGCAGGCCGGCGGTTACAAGGATGACGGCCAGGGCCGCATCGCCGGCACCTATGCCCGCGACGGCGGCCGCTTCCGGCTGACCACGCGCGAGTACTTCGATGTCGACGGGCGCGTGGCTTCACGCCAGCTCGAGGTGCTGTTGGTGTCCGGCCGGGTGGCGTCCCTGCGCGACGGCAAGAGCCGGCGCGCGCTGGCTTCGGCCACGGTCGACCCGGTGCGCATCGCCACCTTGTACGGCAACAGCACGGAAGAACGCCGCCTGGTGAAGATCGACCGCGTGCCGGAACTGCTGGTCAAGGGCCTGCAGGCGGTCGAGGACCGCAACTTCCAGAACCACCACGGCATCGATCCGTTCGGCGTGGCGCGCGCGATCTACGTCAACATCCGCGAGGCCGGCTTCGAGCAGGGCGCCTCGACCCTGACCCAGCAGCTGGTGCGCAGCCTGTTCCTGAGCAACACCAAGACCATCACCCGCAAGGTCAAGGAAGCGCTGTACGCGCTGATCATCGAGGCCCGCTTCGACAAGAAGACCATCCTCGAGGCCTACCTCAACCAGGTCTATCTCGGCCAGGTCGGCGACCAATCCATCCACGGCATCGCCGCCGGCTCCGACTTTTGGTTCGGGCGCGACGTGGCGCATCTGCAGGACCACGAGATCGCGTTGCTGGTCGGCCTGATCCAAGGTCCGGGCTACTGGGATCCGCGCCGCAATCCCGAGCGCGCGCGCAAGCGCCGCGCCATCGTCATCAACGAGTTCGTGGAAGCCGGCCTGCTGACGCCCGAGCAGGCCGCCAAGGCCAACGCCGCGCCGCTGGGCGTGGCCGCCAAGCCGATCCTGGCGCGCAACCGCGCGCCGGCCTTCCTCGACATCGTGCGCCGGCAGCTGGCCAAGGATTACGACAACGCCGAACTCAGCGGCCAGGGCCTGAGCGTGCTGACCACGCTGTCGCCGTCGGCGCAGACCTATCTGGAGCGCGCGGTCACCGGCACGCTCGAGCGCGTACAGCGCAAGGACGGGCCCGAGCTGCAGGCCGGCGCCATCGTGACCGACGCCGCCACCGGACACATCGTGGCCGCGGTCGGCAACCGCCGTATCGGCGAGCCCGGCTTCAACCGCGCGGTCGACGCACGCCGCCCGGTCGGCTCCCTGCTCAAGCCGTTCGTGTACATGCTGGCCTTGGCGCGCCCGGGCGAGTGGTCGCTGGCCAGCTGGCTGAGCGATGAACCGATCGCGGTCAACACCGATGACGGCAAGATCTGGGAGCCGAAGAACGCCGACCGCCGCAGCCACGGCACGGTGACCTTGGCCTCGGCCCTGGCCAATTCCTACAACCAGGCCACGGTGCGCCTGGGCATGCAGATCGGGCCGGATCGCCTGGCGACGTTGGTGCAGTCGCTCAGCGGCGAGACGGTCAAGGCGCGGCCGTCGCTGCTCCTGGGCGCGGTCGACCTGCCGGTGTACGGCATGGCGCAGATGTACCAGTTCCTGGCCTCCGGCGGCCGCGTGCAGCCCTTGCAGTCGGTGCGCGCCGTGCTCGATCCGCAAGGCAAGGCGCTGAGCAAATACGAAACCGCGCCGGTCAAGGCCCAGCGCGGCGATGCCATGGCCGCGCGTCTGGTCACCGTGGCGCTGCAGCAGACGGTGACCGCCGGCACCGCACGCGCCTTGCTGTCCGACGGCCTGGGCGACCTGCAGTCGGCCGGCAAGACCGGCACCAGCAACGATTCGCGCGACAGCTGGTACGCCGGCTACACCGGCGACCACCTGGCGGTGGTCTGGGTCGGCAACGACAGCAACGAATCCACCGGCCTGCACGGCGCCACCGGCGCCCTGCGCGTCTGGTCGCAGCTGTTCAAGCGCCTGCCCAGCCGGCCCTTGCGCGTGTCCGGCGAGGGCCTGGAATGGGTCTGGCTGGATGCCGCCCGCTACGCCACCACCGAGGAATACTGCCCCGGCGCGCGCCGCGCCGCGTTCGTGGCCGGCTACCTGCCGACCGAGCACGTGAGCTGCGGCGAACCGCCGGCGCCCGATGGCCAGTCGCTGTTCGATACCTGGATGGATTGGTTCCGCGGCAAGGACAAGGCGCCGGAACAGGACGGCGCCGCCCAGGCGGGAGCGCCATGAAGAAAGCCGCCGCGCTCGCGCTGGTGTTGGCGCTCGCCGCCTGCAGCCGTCCGGAGACCGTGCCCGTGCCGGCGCTGTCGGAAACGCCCGAGCAGATGTTGGGCAAGATCCGCGCGCAGGGCGATGTCGGCGACGAGCTGGTGTTCCAAGCCTTGGCCGATGACGCGCTGGTGGACCTGCGCGAGCAGGCCGAGCGCGCCGAGGCCGACGGCGACCGCGCCAAGGCCGAGCAGTTGCTGGATCGCGCCTTGGTACTGAACGCCGCCGACCCGCAGGTGCTGCAGGCCCGCGCCGAGCTGGCCATCCTCGACCGCGCCTGGCCGCTGGCCGAGCGCCTGGCGCGGCAGTCGTTCGCGTCCGGGCCGAAGCTCGGCCATCTGTGCCGACGCAACTGGCTGACCGTGCATTACGCCGCGCTGGCGCAGGGCCGCGCGCTTCCGGACCGCGAGCTGGCGCAGAACCTGGGCGAGTGCACGCACGTCCCGCCGGCACGGCTGTGATGTCCGAGCTGGGCAAGGCCTGCGCGCAGGCGCTCTCGGCCGACGGCGTGTTGGCGCGCGAGCTCGAGGGCTTCGCGTTCCGCGAAAGCCAGCAGCAGCTCTCGGCCGAAATCGCCGAAGCCATCGAAGACCGCGCCGTGCTGGTCGCCGAGGCCGGCACCGGCACCGGCAAGACCTTCGCCTATCTGGTGCCTGCGCTGCTGTCCGGCAAGCGCGTGATCGTCTCCACCGGCACCAAGGCGCTGCAGGACCAGCTCTACCACCGCGACCTGCCGCGCATCAAGAAGGCGCTCGGCACGCCGGTGCATTCGGCGTTGCTGAAAGGCCGCGCCAACTACCTCTGCCTGTTCCGTCTGGAGCAGGCCAAGGACGAGACCTTCGCCAGCCGCGACGCCGCACGGCATTTCCAGCGCGTGCAGCAATGGGCGGGCAAGACCCGCCGCGGCGATCTGGCCGAATTGTCCGGCATTCCCGAAGACAGCCCGGTCTGGCCGCAGGTCAGTTCCACCGCCGACAACTGCCTGGGCGGCGAGTGTCCGTTCTGGTCCGAATGCCATCTGGTCAAGGCCCGCCAGGAGGCGCAGAGCGCGGATGTGGTGGTGGTCAACCACCATCTGCTGCTGGCCGATCTGGCGATCAAGCAGGAGGGCTTCGGCGAGGTGTTGCCGGGCGCATCGGTGTTCATCCTGGACGAAGCGCATCAGGTGCCGGAGCTGGCGCTGCAGTTCTTCGGCGATTCGGTCAGCACCCGGCAGTGGCTGGAACTGGGTAAGGACATCCTGCTGGAGGCCGGCAAGGTCAGCGGCAGTTCGATCCTGCTGGCGCCCTGGGTGAAGACCTTGGAACTACGCGTGAAGCAGCTGCGCGCCGAATGCGAGGACGTGCCGGGCAAAGGCGCCGCGGCCCTGCTGCGCGCCAAGCCGGCGGTCGTCGATGCGCTGGAGGCGCTGCAGGCCGATGCCGGCTCCTTGCTGGAGGCGTTGCGCCAGCAGGCCGGCGCATCGGCCGCGCTCGACCAATGCACCGGCCGCGCCGAGGTCCTGCTGCAGCGCTGGACGCAGTGGCTGGCCGACCTGCGCCGTGCGCCGGAATCCGAGCCCGTGCCCGGCACCGTGGCCGTGCGCTGGTACGAACTCAGCCAGCGCGGCATCACCTTGAACGCCACCCCGATGGACGTGTCGGGCCCGCTGCGGCAATACCGCGAACAAAGCCAGGCGGCCTGGATCCTGACCTCCGCCACCTTGGCGGTGAACCAGTCGGTGTCGCATCTGTCGGCGCGCTTGGGCCTGGGCGAGCCACGGGTGTTGGTGCAGCCGAGTCCGTTCGATTGGCAGAACCAAGGCCTGTTCTATCTGCCGAAAGGCATGCCCGAGCCGTCCAGCCCGTATTTCATCGATGCCCTGCTGGAACACGCGCGCCCGGTGCTGGAAGCCTCCAAGGGCCGTGCCTTCCTGCTGTTCACCTCGCACCGCGCGCTGAAGTCGGCGGCGCAGAAGCTCGAAGGCGGGCCGTGGCCGCTGTTCGTACAGGGCACCGCACCGCGCATGGAGCTGCTCGAGCGCTTCCGCGAATCCGGCAACGGCGTGCTGCTCGGCGCCGCCAGTTTCTGGGAGGGCGTGGACGTGGCCGGCGAGGCCCTGAGCCTGGTCATCATCGACAAGCTGCCGTTCGCCGCCCCCGACGATCCGGTGCTGGAGGCGCGGCTGGAGTCGGTGCGCCAGCGCGGCGGCAATCCGTTCGCGCAGGAGCAGATCCCGTCGGCGGTGATCGCGCTCAAGCAGGGCGTGGGCCGCCTGATCCGCAGCTTCGAGGACCGCGGCGTGCTGATGATGGGCGACACCCGCCTGGTCAGCAAGCCCTACGGCCGCATCTTCATCCAGTCCTTGCCGCCGTTCCCGCGCACGCGCGAACTCGACGACGTGCGCGAATTCTTTGCTAAAGTGCCGGCATGAACCTGCTCGCCTTCGATACCAGCACCGAAGCCTGCGCGGTCGGCCTGTCGGCCGGCGGCGTGCATACCGGCCGTTTCGAGCTGACGCCGCGCCGGCATACCGACTGCGTGCTGCCCTGGTGCGATGCATTGCTGGCGCAGGCCGGCCTGGCCAAGTCCGATCTGCAGGCGATTGCGGTCGGCATCGGCCCGGGCGCGTTCACCGGCGTGCGCCTGGGCGTGTCGCTGGCGCAGGGCATGGCCTTGGCGCTCGGCCTGCCGGTGGTGCCGGTGTCGACCTTGGCCGCCATCGCGCAGGCGCAGCCGCATGATGGCCCGGTCGCGGTGGTGATGGACGCGCGCATGGGCGAGTGCTACGTGGGCTTTTACCGCAAGCGCGACGGTGTGGTGACGGCGCTGGCGCCGGAGCGTCTGCTGGCGCCGGAAGATGCGGTGTTGCCGGCCGACGGCGACTGGATCGGCGCGGGTTCGGGTTTTTCCGCGTATGCCGCGCGTCTGCCGGCGGCGTTCCGCGCGGCCATGCAGCGCATCGACGCCGAGGCCTTGCCGCAACCGGCGGCCTTGCTGGCGCTTGGCGAATACGGCATTCAGGCCGGTCTGGCCGTGGCGCCGCAGCGCATCGAGCCGACCTATCTGCGCGACAAGGTCGCGTTGACCTTGGACGAACGCAATCGCGCCTGAGCCGCGCGCTTCAAGGCCAGAACCAGAGCCCCAGCACCGCCAGGTTGAGCGCCGCGCACGCGATGAAACGGTATTGGAACGCGGCCTTGCGCGTCTTGTGCCGGAACAGCCGCTGCGCCAGCCAGGCGCCCGGCCAGCCGCCGAGCAGCGCCAGCAGGTGCAGGCGGGCTTCCGGCACGCGCCGTGTTCCGCGGCGTGCGGCGTGTTTGTCCCAGGCGTACAGCGCCACGGCGCACAGGTTCACGGCCAACAGGCCGAACGCGACGGCGCGCATGGATCAGCCGCGGTTCGGCACCGCCAGCGCGAACCACGGCCGCAGCCGGATGCCGGCCGCGTTGCCGACCAGGGCGCAGGCGATCCACAGCCAGCCGTGCAGGCTGCCCGAGGCGATGCCGCTGAAGAACGCGCCGATGTTGCAGCCGTAGGCGATGCGCGCGCCGTAGCCGAGCAACAGGCCGCCGAGCATACAGGCCAGCCATTGCCGCGGCGGGATGCGCCATTCGGGGCGGAATTTGCCGGCCAATCCGGCCGCCAGAAAGGCGCCGAGCACCAGGCCGATGTCCATCATCGAGGTGATGTCGGTCAGCAGGCTGGCGGTCAGGGCCTCGCGCATCGCCGGTTGTTCGAAGCCCGCCCAGCCCGACACCGGCAAGCCCATGCCTTGCAGCAACTTGCCGCCCCACAGGCCGAAGGCCGAAGTGATGCCCCAAGGACGGCCGGCCAGATACAAGGTGGCGAAATTCAGCAAGGCCAGCGCCAAGGCACCGGCCAGCAGCGGCCATGGGCCTTGCCGGAACGCGCCGGCGGGCGTGTGCCGGATGGATTCGAGCGCGCCGTGGCGTCGGCGTTCGATGCGCGTTACGACGAAGTAGGCCAGCGCGAACACCGCCAGATTCAGCAACAGCGCCGGCAACCAGCCCAGGCCTTCGATCAGCGATACCGGGCCGAGACCGGGCAGGGCTTTCCACCAGGCTTGGTGCAACACGCCCAGCACCGAGCCGAGAATGAAGAAAGCCAGGGTGAGTAGCATGCGCGTACTGCCGCCGCCGGCGCTGAACAGGGTGCCTGAGGCGCAACCGCCACCGAGTTGCATGCCGATGCCGAACAGGAAGGCACCGACCGCCACCGACAGCCCGGCCGGCGATACGAAGCCCTGCACGGGTTGCCCGAACAGCGAGCCGGCGGCCAGCGCCGGAAAGAACAGCAGGCAGGCGCTGCCGAGCATCACCAGCTGCGCGCGGAAGCCGGCGCTGCGGCCGTCGGCCAACAGCACCCGGAACGCCGAGGTGAAGCCGAAGGCGGCATGGTACAGCGCCACGCCGAGCAAGGCGCCGACCACGGTGAGCAGGCCGATGTGCGGCGGCCCGGCGCGGCCGGCCGCCCAAGCCAGCGCGGCGATGGCCGCGAGCGCGGTGACGACGACGGCCGTCTGCGCGGCGGGGCGCGGACCGGACATCATCCGGCCGCGGAGCCGACCAGGATCCAGCTGCCCAGACCGAGGAAGGTCAGGAAGCCCATCACGTCGGTGACGGTGGTCAGGAAGATGCCGCTGGCCAAGGCCGGGTCGAAGCCCATGCGCTTGATGGTGAGCGGCACCAATACGCCGGCCAGGCTGGCCAACTGCAGGTTGACCACCAGCGCGGTGAAGATCACCAGCGAAAGCTTCCAGTCGCCAAACCAGAGGAAGACCACGGCGGCCAACAGCACGCCGAGCACGATGCCGTTCAACAGCGCCACGCGCACTTCCTTCCAGAGCAGGATGCCGGCGTTGGCGGCGCCGACCTGGCCCAAGGCCAGGGCGCGCACCATCAGCGCCAGCACCTGGGTGCCGGCGTTGCCGCCCATGCCGGCCACGATCGGCATCAGCACGGCCAGCGCCACCACTTTCTCGATGGTGGCCTCGAAGCGGCCGACCACGGACGCGGCCAGGAACGCGGTGGCCAGGTTGATGCCCAACCAGAGCATGCGCCGGCGCGCGGCGCGCGGCACCGGGCTGAACATGTCTTCGTCTTCGTCCAGGCCGGCGGCCGACAGGATCTGGTGTTCGGCCTGGGCGCGGATGATGTCGACCACGTCGTCGATGGTGATGCGGCCGAGCAGGATGTTGTTGGCGTCGACCACCGGCGCCGAGATCCAGTCGTGGTCGGAGAACTGGGCCGCGACCTCGCTGTCGGGCGTTTCCAGCGGGATGCCCGGCTGCTCGTCGTCGATCAGCTCGTTGACCGGCGTCGCCGGGTCCTTGGTCAGCAGGTCGCTGACCGGGATGCGGCCGATGTACTGGTTGCGGCGCGAGACCACGTACAGGTGGTCGGTATGTTCCGGCAGCTCGCCGCGCAGGCGCAGGTAGCGCAGCACCACGTCGATGCTGA
>ERZ1645185.500-NODE-500-length-16470-cov-5.514225_pt1 | contig 16470 bp, 12 predicted proteins | sample MGYA00575351_ERZ1645185 | MGnify/ENA primary metagenome ERZ1645185 (study PRJEB40838, sample SAMN11284767) | freshwater sediment metagenome | isolation source: river sediment | host: Sediment | place: India: Jana village, Kanpur | collected 2015-12-17 ...
CGAGGCGGCGCGTGGAGTCGGGGCCCGCCTCCTCGGCGTGCGCGCTCACCGCGAACCAGCGGCGCTCCCAGCTGGCGCGCACCGACGGGGCGAGCCGCGCGTCGGCGCCGCCGTGCACGCGGTAGCGCGCGGTGGCCGCGAGCCGGGCGCCCCAGCGGGTCACGCCGGCGGTCGCGACGTACTGCGTCACCGAGAAGGCCGAGTCGGCGCCGACGGTGGAATCGCCGGTCTCGTGGTGCCGCTGCCCCGACCACAGGGCCTGCGCCCAGAAGCCGGTGCTGTCGGCGTCGCCCCAGGCCGCGCGCATGTAGCCCACGGCATCGTTGCCCTCGAAGCCGCCGATCGCCGTGCGGTCGATGGTGCCGGTGAGGATGTTGCGGAAGGTGGGCGCGCGGTTGCGCCCGAACCGCGTCGCCACGGCATCGAGCGTGAAGCGCCCCCGCGCGACGCCCACGCGGCCGAAGGCGGCGAGCGCGTCGCCGTCGCCGGCGGTGCGCACGCTGGTGGTGGAGAACTGCTGCGCCGCGAGCTGCAGCGCGGCGCCGCTGTCCATCCGCTTGCCGAAGAAGCCGCGGTAGAGGTTGGTCTGCTCCGCCCCGGTGACGATGTCGGTGCGCGTCTGCGCGGTGGTGAGCCGTACGCGCCAGGAGCGCAGGAAGACGCGGAGCTCGCCGGCGGCGCGCTCCACCGCGACCTCCTCCAGCGACCAGAGCTGCACCACGGCGAGGTCGGGTACGCCCCCCTCGCGCCGGTCGAGCGCGTCGAGCTCCACGCCGTCGAGGAAGACGCGCACGCGGCCCGGCTCGCCGTACCAGGACGAGACGGTGGGGGCGGAGATGAAGCCGGCGTTGAAGATCCCGCCGCCCGGCACCTGCGCGAGCAGCTCGGGGAGCGTGAGCGCGCCGCTGGCGAAGATCGCCTCGCGGTCCCAGGTGGTGCGGCGGCCGCGGATCTCGGGCAACGCGGGCCGCAGCGCGACCGCGAGGGGGGCCTTCACCGTGTCGCGGACGACCGAGTCGCGCGGGACGGTGTCGCGCGCGGCCGAGTCGGCGATGGCCATCGGCACGGCCGGGGCTGGACGCTCCCCGGCCGGCTGCTGCGCGAGGGCCGGCAGGGCGACGAGCGCCCCGCCGACCAGGAGCGCCAGTCTCAGCGCGCTCTCCCGCGCACGAACTCCACGAACGTGCGCACCGGCGTCCCCGTGGGGCCCTTGGGCATCACGACGAGGTCGGTCTCGGAGTACGCCGTCCCGGCGACGTCCAGGTGCACCCACGGCATCCCCTCGGCGAACTCGGCCAGGAAGAGCGCGGCGGTGATGGTCCCCGCCCCGCGCCCCCCGATGTTGCGCATGTCGGCGACATCGGACTTGATGAGTTCCTTGTACTCGTCGAACATCGGAAGTTGCCATCCGACCTCGCCGCCGCGGCGGCCGGCCGCGAGCACCTCGTCCACCACGGCCTGGTCGTTGCCGAGCACGCCGACGGTGGTGTTGCCGAGCGCGACGACGCACGCCCCGGTGAGGGTGGCGGCATCGACGCAGGCCTGCGGCTTGTAGCGCTGGGCGTACGTGAGCACGTCGGCGAGCACCAGGCGCCCCTCGGCGTCGGTGTTCTGGATCTCGATCGTCTTGCCGTTGCTCGCGCGGACGACGTCGCCGGGCTTCATCGCCTCGCCGCCGAGCATGTTGGTGGTGGAGCCGACGAGGCCGACGACGTTGACGCGCAGCTTCATCCGCGCGATCGCCTCCATGGCGCCGAGCACGCCGGCGGCGCCGGACATGTCGAACTTCATCGCCTCCATGCCCGCAGCGGGCTTGATGCTGATGCCGCCGGAGTCGAAGCAGAGGCCCTTGCCGACGAGCGCGACCGGCGCGTCGCCGCGGCGACCGCCCTTGTACTCGAGCACGATGAGCTTGGGGTCCTGCGCCGTGCCCTGCGCGACGGCGAGGAACGAGCCCATCTTCATGCGCTGCAGGTCGCGGCGGCCGAAGACCTTCACCGTGAGGCGATGGCGCTTGGCGATGTCGCGGGCCGTGCGCGCGAGGTACTCCGGCGTGCAGATGTTGCCGGGGAGCATCGCGAGGCGGCGCGTGAGGCGCTGCCCCTCGGCGACGGCGACGCCCGCCGCGAGCGGCCCGCGCGCGGCGCGCACGTTGGGCACCAGCAGCGTCGCCGCCGCGAGCGGCTTGCGCCGCTTGGCGGCGGGGGCCGGCGTGTGCAGCTCCTTGAACTCCCAGCCGCCGAGCGAGAGGCCGATGACGGCCCCCTCCAGCGCGGCCTCCTCGAGGCCGTCGGCCCAGAACGCCACGCGGCCGACGCCGAGCGCGTTGGCGCGGCGACCGGCGAGGGTGGCGGCGCGGGTGATGCCCTTCACGCGGTCGGCGGTGCCCATGCCGACGAGCAGCACGCGCTCGGGCCCGCCCTCGGGCGCGAAGAGGAGCAGCGCCTCGTCCTTGCCGCCCTGGAAGTCCTTGCGGCGGACGGCGCGCGAGAGGGCGCCGCCGTACTTGGCGTCGAGCGCCGCGAGCGCGCGCGGGAAGGCCGGCTCGGCCGGCAGCGCGATCGCGAGCAGCGGGGTCGCCACGCGCGCCGGGTCCCCGGCGCGCACGTCGAACGCGAGCGACATCAGGCCATCCCCTTGATGATCGCGTCGCCGAAGCCGCTCGTGGAGACCTCGGTGGCGCCCGTCATCTGGCGCGCGAGGTCGTACGTGACGGTCTTGGCGGCGATCGCCCTCTCGAGGCCCTGGATGATGAGCTTGCCGGCCTCGTCCCAGCCCATGTGCTCGAGCATCATCACGCCCGAGAGGATCACCGAGCCCGGGTTGATCTTGTCGAGGTTGGCGTACTTGGGGGCCGTGCCGTGCGTCGCCTCGAACACCGCCGCCTCGTCGCCGACGTTGCCGCCCGGCGCGATGCCGAGGCCGCCCACCTCCGCCGCGAGCGCGTCGGAGATGTAGTCGCCGTTGAGGTTGGGCGTCGCGACCACCGAGTACTCGTCGGGGCGCAGGAGGATCTGCTGGAACATCGAGTCGGCGATGCGGTCCTTGAGGATCACCGCGTCGGCGCGCGCCGCGCTGCCGGCCGTGGCCAGGTCCGCCTCGGCCACCACCTGCCCCGCGAACTTCTCCTTGGCGAGCTCGTAGCCCCAGTCGCGGAAGCCGCCCTCGGTGAACTTCATGATGTTGCCCTTGTGCATCATCGTCACCGACGGCTTGTGGTGCTTGATCGCGTAGCGGATCGCCATCTCGATGAGGCGCTTGGAACCGAAGGCCGACATCGGCTTGATGCCGATCGCCGACTGCGGGCGGATCTTCTTGCCGAACTCCTTCTCGATGAACTCGCGGAGCTTCTCGGCCTCGGGCGTGCCCGCCTTGAACTCGATGCCCGAGTAGACGTCCTCGATGTTCTCGCGGAAGATCACCATGTCGACCTTGCCGGGCTGCTTCACCGGCGCGCCGACGCCCTCGAAGTAGCGCACGGGGCGGATGCAGGCGTAGAGGTCGAGCTCCTGGCGCAGCGCGACGTTGAGCGAGCGGATGCCGCCGCCCACGGGCGTGGTGAGGGGGCCCTTGATGGCCACCTTGAACTCGCGCACCGCCTCGAGCGACTCGGCCGGCATCCACTCGCCGGTCGTGTTGAAGGCCTTCTCGCCCGCGAGGATCTCCATCCAGTGGATCTTCCGCTTGCCGCCGTAGGCCCGCTCCACCGCCGCGTCGAACACGCGCACGCTCGCGCGCCAGATGTCCGGGCCGGTGCCGTCGCCCTCGATGAACGGGATGATCGGCTGGTCGGGGACGCGGAACTCGCCGCCGGAGACCTCGATGCGCTCCCCCTTGGCGGGGACGCGCGCGTGCTTGTAGGTGGTCATGGTTCGGTATTGGGTATGTGTTGTGACGGAAAGCTAGGGAGTCGCCGCGCGGGCGAGCAAGGCGAAGCCGCCCCGCGGCCGCTCAGTTCACGCGGTCGGGCAGCTCGCGCCCGGTGAAGTGGGCCACGAGGTTGTCGAGCGCCTTGAAGCCCATCGCCTCGCGGGTCTCGACCGTGGCGCTGCCGAGGTGCGGCAGGAGCACGACGTCGTCGCGGCCGGGGAGGCCGGGATGCACCCGCGGCTCCTGCTCGTAGACGTCGAGGCCGGCCCCGGCGATCATCTCCGTCTCGAGCGCCTCGACCAGGGCCGCCTCGTCCACGACGGGGCCCCGCGACGTGTTGATGAGGACCGCGTCGCGCTTCATCTGCCGGAACTGCGCCGCGCCGATCAGGTGCCGCGTGGTGGGCACCAGCGGGCAATGGACGCTCACCACGTCGCTCGCCTCGAGCAGCTGTTCCAGGCGGCTCACCCGCTCGATGCGGGTGCCGGCCTCCGAGCCGCGGCGCCGCGAGCGGCTCCAGGCGAGGACCTTCATGCCGAAGCCGTGCTCCGCACGGTGCGCCACTGCGCGGCCGATGCGCCCGAGGCCGACGATGCCAAGCGTCTTGCCGCTGAGGCGGCGACCGAGGAACTGCGTGGGGTGCCAGCCCTCCCAGGCGCCCGCGCGCACCGCGCGCTCCCCCTCGCCGGTGCGCCGCATCACCGCGAGCATCAGCGCCATCGTGAGGTCGGCGGTGTCGTCGGTGAGGACGTCGGGGGTGTTGGTGACGGCGATGCCGGCCCGCGTCGCCGCGTCGAGGTCGATGTGGTTGACGCCGACGCCGAAGTTCGCGAGCAGCTTGCACCGGGCGCCCGCCGCGCCGATCAATGCGGCGTCGATGCGGTCGGTGACGGTGGGCAGCAGCGCATCGCAGTCGTGCATCAGCGCGAGCAGCTCGTTGGCGTCGAGCGCGCGCTGGGTGTCGGGCAGCACGACGTCGAACCGCTCGGCGAGCGCGGCCTCGACGCGCGCCGGCAGGCGGCGCGTGACGCCCACCCGGGGCCGCTTCTCGGTCATCGTGCCGCCGACTCGTGGTACCAGCGCTGCGCCGCGGCCACGCCGGCGCCGTACGGCACCGGGATCCCCGCGTCGTGCAGCGCCAGCTCGGTGAGCGCGAGCGCGCCGAGGAGCATCCCCTCGTTGAGGTCGCCGAGGTGCCCGATCCGGAACACCTTGCCGTTGAGGCGCCCCAGCCCGGAGCCGAGCGCGAGGTCCCAGCGCCGGTACGCGAGGTCGATCACCTGCCGCGCGTCCTTTCCCTCGGGGACGAGGATCGCGGTGACCGTGTCGGAGCGCGTCTCGGGGTCGCGCGCGCAGAGGCGCAGCTCCCAGGCCGCCACGGCGCGGCGCACGCCTTCGGCGAGGCGCGCATGCCGCGCGGCGATCGCCGCCATCCCCTGCTCCGCGATCATGTCGAGCGCCTCGCGCAGGCCGAACAGGTGCGCGAGGGCCGGCGTGTACGGGAAGTAGCCTTGGTCGTTGTGCAGCACCTGCGGCCGCAGGTCGAAGTAGGCGCGCGGGAAGCGCCCCTGCTCAAGGAGCGCCATCGCCTTGGGCGAGACGCAGAGCATCCCGAGGCCGGCGGGCATCATGAAGCCCTTCTGCGAGCCGCAGATCGCGACGTCGACGCCCCAGGCGTCGAACGCGAACGCGAGCGAGCCGATGGAGCTCACGCCGTCGACGAGCAGCAGGGCCGGATGCCCCGCGGCGTCGATCGCCTCGCGCACGCCGGCGACGTCGTTGGTGACGCCGGTGGCCGTCTCGTTGTGCACGAGGAGCACGGCCTTGATCTCGCGCGCCGCGTCGGCGGCGAGCCGCTCCTGCACGCGCGCCGGGTCGAGCGCCTCGCCCCACTCGAGGTCGAGGACGTCGACCTTGAAGCCGAGCCGCTCGGCGGTGTCGATGAAGAGGTGCGAGAACTGGCCGAAGCGCGCGGCGAGCACGCGGTCGCCGGGCGCGAGCGTGTTGGTGAGCGCCGCCTCCCACATCCCCGTGCCGGTGCTCGCGAAGATGAACGGCCGGCCCGCCGTGGTGCCGAAGACCGGCTTGAGGTCGCGGAGCAGCCCCTCGGTCAGCTCGGGGAAGGCGCTCGAGCGATGGTCCTCCTGGGCCCGGTGCATCGCGCGGAGGACGCGGTCGGGGACGTTGGTCGGGCCGGGGACGAAGAGGTGGTGACGGCCGGGCATGTCAGGGATTCCTTGGGCACGGTACAATCGCGGTCCGGACGAATGTAGCTTGCGTTCATGGCCGCGCCCACCGTCGTGCCCACCCCCGCGCAGCGCATCACGCGCGCGCTCACGCTCCACTGCCCCGAGTGCGGCGGCGGCGGGCTCTTCCGCCACTGGCTCACGATGAAGCCGCGCTGCGGGCAGTGCCAGCTCAAGCTCGACCGCGGCGCGCCCGGCCACTTCGTCGGTGCCTACCTGGTGAACCTGATCATCGCCGAGCTGCTGTTCGCCGTGCTGCTCGGCGTCTGGGTCGTGGCCGTGTGGCCGGACGTGCCGTGGGACGGGCTGGAGTACGTGGCGGTGGCGGCGATGATCATCGCGCCGATCCTCGTGTACCCGTTCACGCGCACGGTCTGGCTCGCCGCCGACCTGATCTTCGACCCGCCGCGGCCGAGCGACCGCTGAGCCGATGCGCGGCGCCCGCGGCGCCGCGCCCCGTCAGAAGAACGGCTGGTAGCGCGGCTTCCAGCGCCGGTCGTACGTGAGCCCCACGCGCAGCAGCGCGCTCATCCCCGGGTGCCGCGTCGCCTCCACCTTGCCCTGGAAGAAGAACAGGTCCGCCGCCACGGAGAGCGAGAGCTCGTCCACCAGCGGCACCAGCAGCTCGTGGACCATGTTGTAGCGCAGCGCGAGGTCGGCCGCCGCGTCGTTGGCGGTGGGCAGGAAGTACGTGAGGTCGTTGCGCAGGCGGTAGGTCATCCGCGGGCCGCCCGCGCCCGCCGCCCCCACCGGGCGCTCGAGGTCGGCGCGCACCTGCGCGCCGTACTGGATGTTGGGCCGGCCGAAGTCGTTCTCCATCACGAGGCCCACGTCGCCGCGGCGGAGCACCGGGCCCGGCTGCAGCTGGAGGCCCGTGACCACGCGCCCCGACTTCTGGCGCGGGTTCTCGCGCCCCGTGCCGGGGTCGACGGTGGGCGTGAACTCGGTGTCGTAGAGCCCGCGGACGAACGGCAGCACGCGGCGGCCCGCCTCGCTGCGCTGCGAGAGCCGCAGCGTGAGGTCGACCTTGATGTCGTCCGCCGACTCGAGCACGCCCGACGCGCCCTCGTCGAGGACGCGCTGCTGCGCGAACGCGAGCGCCACGCCGAGGTCGGTCGCGGAGCGGCGCCGCTCCTCGGTCACCACGAACCGTCCGCTGGCGCCGATCACCCACGCGTCGCGCGCGAGCACGCGGCTCTCGGGCACCGCGGTGTAGCCGTCGTTCCCCGTCACCTGGTTGAGCGAGGCCCAGACGGTCGGCCGCTCGAAGTCGACGCGGAGCATGTTCACGAGCGCGGGGTCGGGCCGCAGGTACTCGGCGACGCGGTCGAGCTGGCGCGTGCCGGCGCCCGCGGCGCGCGCACGGCGCAGTTCGCCGAGGATGAACTCGCGCAGGCCGAGCCGCGCACCGAGGGGCGTGGCCTGGAGCGCGCCCGTCACCGGGTCGACGGCGAACTCGCGCCGGGCCCGCCGGGCGCGCGCGAAGTGCCGCGCGCGCCCGCCCTCGTACAGCACGTCGCTGGTCGCCACGCGGTAGAGCGCCCCGTCGTCGATGCGGTGCCCGAGCACGCTGTTGGCGGCGAGGTCGATGCCGCTGGTGGCGAGCTCGCCGGCGGCGTCGCTGCGCAGCAGCGCCTTGAGGTCGCTGCCCGGCAGGTCGACGAGGACGATCTCGTCCTCGGTCCAGAGCCACGACGCGACCTCGTCCTCGCGCAGCGCACCGAGCCGTGGCTGGAACTGGTCGAGGCGGCGGATCACCGCGACCTCCGCGTTGCCCTGCACGCGGAGCCGCCGCGCGAGGAACGCCTCCCAGAGCGCCTTCGACATGCGGCCGCGGCGCGTCACCGCGTCGTACGCGCCGAGGGAAGGATGCCGGGCGACGATCGCGGCGAAGTCCGGGAAGAGCACGTCGCCGGTGCCGGCGCGCGCGCGCGTCACCGCCCCGGTCACGCGCCGCACGAGCGCGGTGTCGGGGATGGTGCGGTCGGTGATGGGGCGCGTGCGGTGCGCGACGGCCGAGAGGAACGGGGCCGGCACGCCGCTGCGCGACCGGAACTCGAGGTCGAGGCGCCCGATCACCGCGCCGTTCCCCGCGCTGCGCGCGACCACGGCCGGCGTGCCGGGGCGCACGAAGGGGCGGTCGGGCAGCTCGACGCGCAGCCGCATCGCCTCGGGCATCGCACGGCTGGGCATGTCGGCGACGATCGCGTCGATGCCCTGCACCTCCTGCGAGAGCAGCGCATTGTCGGCCGCCGACATGTTGGAGAGCACGACCACCGAGGCGACGCCGGCCTCGCGCAGCGCCGCGACCTCACGGCGCGCCGCGGCGACGGGCGACTCGAACGTGAAGCCGCCCAGCACGCGCCGCGGCAGGCGGTCGCGCACGCCGGGGTGCACGAGCCCCACGAGCCCGAGGCGCACCGACCCCGCCCAGACGATCGTGTGCCGCACGAAGAGCGTCGAGTCCTCGGCCGTGACGTTCGCCGCGAGCATCGGGATCTCGGGGAACTCGCGCCGCAGCGCCGCGACCCCGTCGGCGCCGAGCGCGAGCTCGAACTCGTACGGCACGACGAACTGGTAGCCCATCTCGCGCAGGGCGGCGTAGTCGATGCGCGCGCGGTCGAGGCGCGGCAGGCCCACGTCTGCGTCGAGGTGGCCGAGGTCGACGGTGATGGCGCGCGAGACCGGCGCCGCGCGCTCGTCGCGCAGCAGCGCGGCGCGCGGCCCGAGCCCGCCGACGTCGAACGGCAGCGCGTAGACCGGCACGCCGGCCACCTCCACACGCTGCAGCTCGCTCTCGCTCCAGACCGCCGGGTCCTCCGGCCAGTAGGCGCCGAGCTGCTCGACGATCAGCAGCGTGTCGCCCGTGGCGAGCCCCAGGCGCCCCACGCGCACGCGGGTGGGCACGAGGTCGCCGTGCTCGGCGCGGCGCGGGTTGCGGTCGACGAGCGCGAGCAGGTCGGTCTCGCCGCGCCACGGGTCCTGCAGCAGGAGCATGGTGCCGGAGCCGAGCGCGGGCACGAGGTCACGCGCGTCCGCGTCGGCGCGCCGCGCGATCACCTCGCGCAGCGCCGCGAGGGGCGCGTCGCCGGTGGCGGCGAACACCACGATGCCGGGCGCGCGCCAGGCGAGCCGCGATTCGAGCGTGAACGGGATCCGCTCGGCGGCCGCCTGCTCCGTGAGCAGCTCGTACTCGTCGGAGGCGCGGCGCACGCCGAGGGCGCCGAGGCCGCGGCCGGTGTAGAGGATCGACACCCGCGACACGTCGTCCTGGGCCGCGACGGCCAAGGGCGTGACGAGGCCCGAGCAGAGGAGCAGTGCGAGGAGGAAGCGTCGCAAGTCGAGGCGATCGGGGCGGCCGCGTGATGCCGGGCGCGAGGCGCCCTGCCGCAGGGGGGGGAGGAGGTGCCCGGAGTGGGGATCGAACCCACAAGACCTTGCGGTCGGGGGATTTTGAGTCCCCTGCGTCTGCCAATTCCGCCATCCGGGCGCGAACCGCAAGGTAACGCCGCCGGCGGGCGGGTTGCACCCGCGCTGTCGGCCGGCGGCACCGGTGACGATACTATCTGGGCGATGACCGTTGAGACCACGCTCCGCTCCCGTGCCGGCGGCGCGCGCCTTGTGCGCGCCGCGCCCTTGGCGTGCGCGCTGGCCGCCGTGCTGCTGGCCGGGTGCCGCGAGCCCGCCCCGCGCGAGCTCCGCATCGGCCTGATCGGCGTCACCACGGGCAGCATGGGCGTGGCCTCGGGCATCCCCGCGCTCGAGGGCGCCCGGCTCGCCATCGAGGAGATCAACGCGGCCGGCGGCGTGCGCATCGGGGACGCGGTGCACCGCGTGCGGCTGGTCGAGCGCGACATCGCGCCCAGCGCCGAGGCGGCCGCCGAGGCGGCCCGGGCGCTGATCAACCTCGACAGCGTCGACGCGATCGTGGGCCCGCAGGTCTCGGCGCAGGCGCTCGCCGCGGCCAACGTGGCCGAGATGTCGGCGGTGCCGCTCATCGCGCCGATGGCGTCGAGCGTCGCGGTCACGTCGGGCCGGCGCCACGTGCTGCGGCTCGCGTTCGTGGACGCCTACCAGGGGCAGCTGCTCGCGACGTTCGCGCACGACTCGCTGCGGCTGCGCCGCGTCGCCGCGCTGTACGACGCCGCCAATCCGTACGGGCGCGACATCTTCCGGCTGTTCCGGCAGACGTTCGAGCAGCAGGGCGGCGCGGTCGTGGCCGAGGAGACGTTCACGCCCGACCAGGCGACCGACTTCCGTCCGCAGCTGCGGCGCATGCTCGCGGCCCGCCCCGACGCGATCCTCCTTCCGAACTACTCGCAGTACGACTCGATCCAGATCCGCCAGGTCCGCGCCCTCGGCTACACCGGGCGCTTCCTCGGCACCGACAGCTGGGACCCGATCACCCTGCAGGAGACGGGCACCACGGCGGGCGCGGTCATCGTCGCCAACTGGGACCGGCACACGACGCGCGCCGCCGGCCGGGAGTTCGTGCGGCGCTTCGAGGCGCGCCACGGCCACGCGCCGCGGTCCACCGCGGCGGCGACGTACGATGCGGTCCGCCTGCTGGCGGAGGCGTGGCGGCGTGCCGGCACGACCGAGGGCACCCCCGTCGCGGACTCGCTGCGCCACTTCGGCGCGTACGAGGGAGCGAGCGCCCGCTTCCGGTTCGAGGGCACGGGCGACCCCGTGCGCGGCGGCGTGATCCTCGAGTTCGTGCGCGGCGCCGACTCGTTGCGCTACCGCGACCTGCCGCCGTGGTGACGCGGCTCGCGGCCCTCCTGCGCCGCAGCCTCGCGGCGCGCCTCTCCGCGGCCTTCGTGTCCGTCGCCGCGGTCGCGCTGCTCGTGTCGTCGGCGGTGTCGTTCGTGTCGGCGGAGCGCGCCCTGCGCGCGCGCGCCATCGACCGCCTGACGGCGATGGCCGACAGCGACGCCGAGGACCTCACGTTCTGGGTGCAGCGCCAGCGGACGGCGCTCGAGTACCTGGCCGGGCTGCCGTTGCTGCGGCGGGCCGCCGGCGAGGTCGACGCGAGCGGCCGGATCGGGGACATCGACGCGCGCACCATCCGCGCCTTCCTCGCCCGCGTCCCGGAGGACGTGGCCGCGACGGAGGAGCTCCGCTTCATCGGCGTCCCGGGCGGACGCGTGCTCGCCTCCACCGTGACCGGCGCCGAGGGCTCGTACGCGACCAACGACGCCTACTACGTCGGCGGGCAGGACTCCACCGTCGTGCAGCGGCTCTACGAGTCGGGCGTGACGGGCCGGCCGACGCTCACCGTCGCGACGCCCGTGCTCGACTCCGCGGGCCGGCCGCGCGCCGTGCTCGCCGCGCACCTCGACCTCAACTCGCTCGAGCGCGTGCTGCTCGACTACTCGGGCGAACTGCCGATCGACGTCTACCTCGTGAACCGCAACGCCGAGTTCGTGTCGGCGGATCGGTACGGCCGCTCCGGCTACCGCCGCGGCGTGCGCAGCGTCGGCATCGACAGCGCACTCGCCGGGCACGACGGCTCCGGCATGTACGTCGACTACGCGGGCCGTCCGGTGGTCGGCGTCTGGCGCTGGCTCGACGACCAGGACCTCGGGCTGCTGGTGGAGACGCCGCAGGACGTCGCCTTCGCCCCCGCGCGGTCGCTCCTCGCGCGCACGCTCCTCGTGGGCCTGCTCGCGATGGCGGGCCTCGTGACGCTCGTCGTCGCGATCGTGCGACGCGCCACGGGGCCGATCGTCGCCGTCGCCGACGCGGCCGCGCACGTCGCCACGGGCGACTTCTCGCGGCGGGCGCCGCAGAGCACGGGCGACGAGGTCGGTCGGCTCGCCGCCTCGTTCAACGCCATGTCGGACCGCCTGCAGCAGGTGCACGGCGAGCTGAACGCGCAGGTGCGCACCACGCGCGAGGCGCTCGACGCGGCGCGCGAGAGCCGCGGCCTGGTGCAGGACCTGATGGACCACACCACGGCCGTCGTCCTCGTCGTCGGGCACGATCTCACCGTGCGGCTCGCCAACGCGCGCCTCGAGGCGCTGCTGTCGCTCCCTCGCGGCGCGGCGGTCGGCCGCCACCTCGCCGAGTTCGTGCCGCCGGGGCACCTCGAGCCCGTCTCGGCGGCCCTGCGCGAGGCGGAGCGCAGCGGCGACGAGGTGACGATCGAGCTCGGCGTCCCGCTCGAGAGCGGCGACCAGCTGTGGCAGGTGACCGTCTTCCCGCTACGCGACGACCAGCAGCGCACCTACGCCATGGGGCTGCTCGCCACCGACCTCAGCGACCGGGCCCGTGCCGAGGAGGAACGGCGGCGGCACGACGCGCTCGCGCAGCAGTCGCAGAAGCTCGAGAGCCTCGGCATCATGGCCGGCGGCATCGCGCACGACTTCAACAACATCCTCGGCGCGGTCCTCGGCAACGCCGACCTCGCGCTGCACTCGCTCGACGACCGCGCCGCCGTGCGCGAGGCACTCGACCAGATCGCCGCCGCGGCGCGGCGCGCCTCGGACCTCACGCGGCAGATGCTGGCCTACGCCGGCCGCGCCTCGCTCCGCCTCGAGGTGCTCGACCTGCGCCCCGTGCTGCAGGACGTGCTCGCCCTCGTGCGCGCCGCGCAGTCGAAGAAGGTCACGTTCCTCACCGAGCCGATGGCGGAGCCGCTCTGGGTGCACGCCGACCCCGCGCAGCTGGCGCAGGTCGCGCTGAACCTGCTCACCAACGCGGCCGAGGCGGTGGGCGACCGCAACGGCACCGTCGAGCTTGGCGCCACGCGCGCGGCCCCGCCGGCCGAGGCGCGGATCGCGGCCGGCGTGCCCGATGCCGGCCGCTGGATCCGCCTGACGGTGCGCGACGACGGCGAGGGGATGACCGAGGAGGTCCAGCGGCGCATCTTCGAGCCGTTCTTCACGACCAAGCGGTCGGGACGCGGGCTCGGGCTGAGCGCGGTGCGCGGGATCATCCGCGCCGCGGGCGGCGTGCTCGTGCTCGAGAGCGCGCCGGGCCGGGGCTCGCGCTTCGACGTCTACCTGCCGGAGTCCGTGGCCCCCGCCGCCGCGGCGCCCACCCCCGCGCCGCGCGCGGCCGCCGAGGCCCGCGGCCGTGCGCTCGTCGTCGACGACGAACTCGCGCTCCGCCGCATCTTCCGGCGCGCGCTCGAGGCGTCGGGGCTCGCCGTGGTCGAGGCGGCGGACGGCGTCGAGGCGCTGGAGCGGTTCCGCGAGTCACCGGCCTGGTCGCTCGTCGTGCTGGACCTCACGATGCCCGGGATGGGCGGGCTCGAGGTGCTGCGGCACATCCGAGCCGAGCGGGCCGACCTGCCGGTCATCATCGCGAGCGGCTACGCGGAGTCGGACCCGATGTCACAGCTCCCCGCCGACGGCGCCGTGCGCTACCTGCAGAAGCCGTTCAGCGTCACGGTGCTCCGCCAGCTGGTGGACGAACTCCTCCCCTGACGCCGCCGGGCGCCGGGCGGCGCTGGCCCCCCGGGCCGGGGCGCCGCAGGCCCTGCTCGCGCATCTCCATGACGCGCTGGCGCAGCTGTTCCTCCATCCCGAAGTAGCGCGCGCGCTGGATCGGCGTCATGAACGTCGCGAGCTCCTTCTGCTCCGCCTCGATCAGCTCGAGGCGCTGCCGCTGCAGCAGGAGCATCTCGTCGAGCAGCTTGCCCACCTGCTGCTGCCGCGCGGTGTCGGGCTGCGCGAGTTCGTCACGCAGGCCCAGGCGCACCTGCCGCTCGCGCATCACGAGGTCGCGCCGCTGCCCCTCGAACCGGCGGTTGGTCACCGCGAGGCGCTGCATCTGCTCGTCGCTCAGGCCCACCTGGCGCTGCACGACCTGCGCCATGCGGGCGCGCACGCGCGCCTCGAGCGAGTCGCGCTCCATCGGCGGGCGCGCCGCCGGGTCCTGTGCCTGCGCGCCGCCGGCGACCGCGCCGAGGGCCACGAGCACGACCACGCCCTTCGTCCACGCGCGCATCACAGCACCTCCGGGGTGTCGACGATCGGCTGCCGCATCGTCGTCGGTTCGGTCGCGACGGTCGCCTCGAGCGCCTCGAGCTCGCTGAGCAGCGCGGTGAGGTCATCGGCGCTGAGGTCGGTGAGCGTCTGCCCCACCGTCACCGAGCCACCGGCCGCAACGGGGGCCGCGGGCGCGACCGGCGAGTCCACCGGCGCCACGACCGCCGGCGACGACGGGATGGGGATCCCCGCCCCCTCCTCGCCGACGCGCGAGAGCATCGGCAGCGAGAGCGACACGACCACGAGCACCGAGGCCGCCGCCGCGAGCCACTGCCGCGAGCGCCACGGCGCGCGCCGCGCCACAGACGGCACCGCCCCGCCCCGCTCCACGCGCAGCACCGGCGCCGCGGCCGGCTGCGTCGCCGCCGTCACCGCGCGCGCGATCGCCGCCACGTCCACCCTGGGGGCCTGCGCGCGCAGCACCAGCCGCGCCGTCTCGAGCGCCGCGAGCTCCGCGCCGCACGGCGCGCAGCCGGCCACGTGCGCCTTCACCGCCTCCGCCTCCCCCGCGCCGAGCGCCCCGTGCGCCAGCAGCGGCAGCAGGTCGCGCATCCCGTCGTTCGTGCACTCAGTCATCGCTCAGGTACTCCTTGATGATCCGCATCGCGTTGTGGTAGTGCACCCGGCAGGCGCCTTCCGTGCTCTCCACCAGCTTGGCGATCTCGCCGTACGGCATCCCTTCCGTCACCCGCAGCGTGAACACCTCGCGCTGCAGCGGCGTCAGCCGGGCCACCGCCTCCTGCACCCGCTGCGCCGTCTCCTCGGCCACCAGGCCGTCCAGCGCATCGTAGCCGACCACCGCATGCCCCTCGTCCAGCTCCACCCCGTCCCGCCGTCGTCGCTCGGCCCGCTTGCGGTCGAGCACCAGCCGCTTGCAGATGGTGAACAGCCAGGTGCGCAGCGAACTGTCCGCGCGGAACGAATCGAGCGACTGGAAGGCCCGCACGAACGTGTCCTGCACCAGCTCGTCCACCCCGTCGCGCTCCCCCAGGCTCGCCGCGAAGCGCGCCAGGGACTGCGCGTGCCGCTCCACCAGGGCAGCCGCCGCCCGCTGGTCGCCCCGGTGCCACTGGGCGATCAACTCCGCGTCGGTCGCATCCTGGGTCCTGGCGCTGGGGTCGCCCATGTTCACCCGATGAGACGCCGGCACCTCGCCGGCGTTAAGATTGGCCCGTGACCATCCCTGAGATCATCGCCCATCGCGGCGCCTCCCGGGAACGCCCGGAGAATACGCTCGCCGCCTTCCGCCGGGCAGTGGAGCTCGGCGCCGACGCCGCCGAGCTCGACGTCCACCGCACCGCCGACGGCGTCCTCGTCGTCGCGCACGACCCCGTGCTGCCCGGGCTCGGGGCCATCGCGGAGCGGACCGCGAGCGAGGTGACCGCGCACTTCGTCCGCGGGGAGCCCGTCCCCACGCTCGAGGCGGTCTTCGCCGAGGTGGGCGACCGGCTGCGGCTCTACGTCGAGCTCAAGGGCCAGGGCACGGTGCCCGGGGCCGTCGCCGCGATCCGGTCGGGGCCGGCGGCGGGCCGCGCGCTGGACGCCCGCGCCGCCGTGCACTGCTTCGACCACCGCCTCGTCGCCGAGGCGCGCTCGCTCGCGCCCGACGTGCCCCGCGGCGTGCTGGAGGCGAGCTACGCCGTGGACTCGTGCGCGGCCGCGCGCACCGTGGACGCGCGCGACCTCTGGCGCCACCGCGACTTCGTCGACGCGGCCCTCGTGCGCGCCGCGCACGCCGAGGGGCGGCGCGTGGTGGCCTGGACGGTCAACGACGCCGCGCTCATGCGGCGCATGGCCGACTGGGGCGTGGACGCCATCTGCACCGACGACGTCGCCCTCGCCCGCGCGACCCTCGCACCGTAGCTTCTGCGGCCTCACCTCTTCGAGGAGCAGGCCGCTGATGCGTTCCTTCCCGCTGCTGCTGGCCCTCGCCGCCATGGGGTGCGCGAGCGCCCAGGGCGCCGCGAGCCCAGCCCAGTCGCCCACGCCGGCCGGCGGCACGTCCGCCGCCGCGGCGACGCCCGCCGTCGCGCCCGGCGCGACCTCGCGTCCCAACGCGGATCCCTTCCCGAGCACGTACGCGCCCTTCGCGTCGCGCCCGACGGTGATCCGCAACGTCCACATCTTCACCGCCGCGGGGCCGCTCATCCGCGACGGCGCGATCCTGCTCGTCGACGGCAAGGTGGCCGCGGTCGGCGCCACGGTGAACGCCCCCGCCAACGCGGTGGTGATCGACGGCCAGGGGAAGTACGTCACGCCGGGCCTCATCGACACGCACTCGCACCTGGGCGTCTACCCGGCGCCGGGCACGGCCGCGCACGACGACGGCAACGAGGCCACCGCGCCGGTCACCGCGC
>ERZ1645185.501-NODE-501-length-16350-cov-5.049524_pt1 | contig 16350 bp, 15 predicted proteins | sample MGYA00575351_ERZ1645185 | MGnify/ENA primary metagenome ERZ1645185 (study PRJEB40838, sample SAMN11284767) | freshwater sediment metagenome | isolation source: river sediment | host: Sediment | place: India: Jana village, Kanpur | collected 2015-12-17 ...
GACCTACGCAAAAAACTGGAACCGATCGGCAAACTGGAGCTGCTGGATTCGGTCGGTGACCAGGCCATGAGCTATTTCGCCACCTTGGGCGACAATGGCACGCCCAAAGAGATGCTGGCGCGCGCCAAAGCCTTCAAGCAAATCGGCGAAGTGCGGAAAGCAGAAGGTGCATTGGAACCTGCGCTTGAAGCATTCAAGCAATCGTTAATACAGTCCGAAGCGCTCTATAAAACCGACCCAGGCAACAATGATTACTTGTTTGAACTCGGCCAGGCAGAGTTCTGGGTGGGATACATAGCATGGGACCGTGGAGATCTCGGCCAAGCGGAAGCCGCATTTCAAAAATACATGCGGTACAGCCGTGAGTTATTGGCGCGGGAACCTGCCAATTCAGACTACAACATGGAACTGTCGTACGCCTATTCGAATCTGGGCAGCCTGGCGCGCGCACGCGGCAACAGCCAGGTCGCCTTGGATAATTTTGTTTTAAGCGCTGACATCAATGCCGCTGAACTGAAAAAAACACCAGATAACATTGATCTGATTTTCAGTTATGCCGAGGGACTCTCCTGGATCGGCTCAACCAAAGGCGATCTTGGGGATTTGGATGGCAGCGAACGGACATTCGCGGAAATATCTGCACTGCTGCAACCGATTTATGAAAAAGCGGAAAGCGCCAGAATAACATTTACATTAGCGTCTAACATGGGCTTTCAAACCGAAGCAAAACTAAATCTCGGAGACTTGAATTCCGCTAGAGACCTGAATGCCAAAAGCTTCAGCATCCTTGCCATGTTGGTCGAGAAAGACCCACAGAACGCTACGTGGCTTGATACATACAATAAATCGGTCTTCTATAAGCTTTCTATGACTTCAGCCAGCGATTGGTCGGCATCGGACGATGACGAGCTTTATAAGTTACAAGAGCGCACTCGAACAATGTCCGGGCAAGATCCGTCAAATACCGTTTATAAAATCAGGCTCGCCGGCATAGACCGCGAAATAGCGCTGCGGGCACTGCATGCGGGCAACCTCTCTGATGCCATGGCATCGGCGAAGTCAGCGCATGCCTTAATGCTTGATTTGGTCGAAAACTCCGACCCATCGCCGCAGCTGCTGGTTCATCTTGCAAAATCCGCCGAGATTTTAGGCACCACATTGACGGCAAACCAACAAGCCGAGGCCGCGGAATTGATTTGGAGCGACACAGCCGCACTGCTCGACAGGCAAAGTATAAACGTATTCGATTTTTACCCGGTTCGATATCTACTGGCACTCGATCTGAACCAAACCGATAAAGCCAAAGATATTGAGAAAAAACTTTTACAGGCCGGCTACATGGATCCCCGCATGCAGCCGGCCCACACCCTATCCGGAGCTTTCCGGTAATCGGCAACAGCCACTTAGAACGGAGAAAGATACATGACCACAGTAACCTTGAATATTTCCCGCACCGCACAATCCGGCTATACATTGGCCACCGACATCCAGCCACATACTGAACGCACATACTACTATCAATATACCGGCGGCAACACATCGAACAATAACGGCGATGTTCAAACCAATACCGGCACGCCCATCGATTTTACGGTTTCACTGGGCATGCCTGCCGGCAGTTACGAAATCAAGAAAGTGAATTTCATCGGCAACGCCAACAACGATGGTTCGGCAGATGTCGCCGGCGGCAAACAAAGCGCCACTATTCACGATAAAGCCGAGCACAAGGGCGAGATTACCTACTGCCTTAAAATTGAAGATATCGGCGATCCGAACGGCCGCTGCACATTCGACTGTGACCCGAAAATCATCAATCAATAACAATTCAACCTACCCGCCCGCAAACTACTTGCGGGCTTGTTTTTCCAGTGCGTTGGCATTCAGGGAAACCACAGCAGCCCTGAGCACAGCTCCCTGCCTTGCCGGCATATCGAACTCAACCTCCGTGCGCCGGCCCGCGTAGGTACGCGCGTTCAACAGATCTTCGAACTCATCGAACCCGGAACTCGGCAGCCGCACCGTGCGCTCGGCGTCTGAATTATTCAGGACCACCCAAATCACATCATCGCCGAGCCTGCGCTCGTAGGCGAATACCTGTCCTGCGTCATCGGCCAGCAGAGTTCTGTAACTGCCGGTCCGCAGCGCAGGGTGCGCATTGCGGATGCCGATCAGTTTTTTATAGTGCGCGCGCAGATCCGGATCCTGCCGGACTTCATCGGCCTGCGCTTCGGGACGCAGCCTACCGTCCGGCAACGCGCGCTCCTTCTCATAGGCGATATCCGGCCAGACCATCGGCTTGCGGTCGTCCGGGTCGTTGGCGCCCCACATGCCCACCTCATCGCCGTAGTAAACCATCGGCGCACCGACGTAGGTCATCTGCAGGACCACGAACAGCTTCTGCAGCTGCAGTTCATAGGCGTTCGGCCTGCGCACCTGATACGCCGGGTTGTTGACCGGCTGCGACATCTGGAACCATTTGCCCCAGTCACGGAAGTTGCCAAGGCCGCGGTTGACGATGTAGGAGCCGATGCGGTTGGTGTCGTGGCTGCCGAACAGGTTCTGGTTCACATAGGCCACGCCCGGCGGATACAGGGTGCGCAGCTCGGCCAGTTTCCGGTCGAAGGCCTTGGCGCCGATGCGGTGCCTGCCTTCGTTGAACAGGAATTCGGCGGCGGTGAACGCGAAGTTGTACTGCATTTCGGCGTCGAACTCATCTCCCAGCAGATACGGCTTGACGACCTCCGGCGTGTTGACGATTTCCGCGGTCAGATAGGCCTCCGGGTTGATGGCCTTGACATGCCGGCGCCAATCCTTCCAGAACGGATGCGCCACCATATACGCCACGTCCAGCCGCCAGCCGTCGATGCCGTGCGACATGCCCTTGCCTTTCGGGTTCATCCAGCGTTCGGTGGCGGCGAAGATATAGGCCTTCGGGCCGGCCACGATGCCGTTGGCGTCCTCACGCAGCTCGGGCAGTGATTTATTGCCCCACCAGCCCTCGTAATCGAACACCACGCCGGCCGATGGCTCATCGAAGTTCTTGATGGTGAACCAGCCCAGGTACGGCGATTTCATTTTGTTTCGACGCACGTCCTGCAGCGCGAAGCTGTTGAAGCCCATGTGGTTGAACACGCCGTCGAAGATGATGCGGATGCCGCGCGCGTGCGCTTCATCAATCAGCCTGAGGGCGAGCTCGTCGGCTTTGGTCCACACCCAGGTTTTCGGGTCGCCCGGATTCTCGGCAGCCATCAAGGCGCGGTCGCCCTTCGGGTCGGGGCCGAAGTTCGGATCGATGTGGTGGTAGCTGGCACCGTCGTACTTGTGGTTGGATGGTGCGTCGAAGACCGGATTGAGGTAAATGGCAGTGATACCGAGCTCCTGCAGGTACGGGAGCTTGTCGATGATGCCCTGGATATCGCCGCCGTAGCGCCGGCGCTGCATATGCTTCCACAGCTCCGGCTCGCCGTTGGCTTTTTCGTAGTCCTGCAGCTGATACCAGTCACTGCCCCACGGATGCACGCGCCACAGCTTCGGCGGATCCATCGGATCGGCGCCGGCGATGTCGGCGACGGTCGGGTCGTTGCCCGGGTCGCCGTTGCGGAACCGGTCCGGGAAAATCTGGTACCAAACCACGGACTTGGCCCATTGCGGCACGAATTCAGGAGCCGCTGTCCTTGCCGAACCGATTCCGGACATAGCGGTCATGGCCAGGAAAATGACGGGGCCTGGCATCAGGCCGCGGAAAAATGCTCCAGAACGCATGCTCGGCAATCCATGAATTGGTTGAATCAAGCTTAGGGGAACGCCGGCGTCAAGTACATAGAATGCCTACGTATGCATCAAGCGCCCCAAGGGTCTGCACAGGTCCGCTAAACCAGCGCCATCAGACCCTGCAAAGCCACCGCCACCGTCTGCCGGCGCACGGCTTCGCGGTCGCCGTCGAAATGGAATACATCCGCTTTCGGGTAATGCCCGCGGCGTTTCCAGGCGATCCAGACCGTGCCGACCGGTTTGTCCGGCATGCCGCCGCCCGGGCCGGCGATGCCGGTCACCGCCACCGCCAACCCGGCACTTGAGGTGATGAGCGCGCCCGAGACCATTTCCAGCACGGTTTCCCTGCTGACCGCGCCGAACTGCATCAGGGTTTCCGGCCGGACGCCGAGCAGGGCCTGCTTGGCTTCGTAGCTGTAGGCGGCCATGCCGCAGTCGAACCAGACCGAACTGCCGGCCGCATCGGTCACCGTTTTGGCAATCCAGCCGCCGGTGCAGCTCTCGGCCGTGCACAGGGTCAGATGCTGGTCTTTGAGCATGGCACCCAACTGCTCGGCCAGGCGCTGCAGGCCGGCATCGGACGTATCTGAAATTGTGTTCAAGCTGGCGGTGCCTTCAGGTTAGACTATGGCTTAAGAATAAGCGAAAAGCCCCCATGAGTTCGAACGATTTTTCCCAGCATACGCCGCTGATGCGGCAGTTCTTCACAGCGAAAGCCGAATACCCCGATGTTTTGCTGTTTTTCCGCATGGGCGATTTCTATGAACTGTTCTACGATGACGCCCGCAAAGCCGCGCGCCTGCTTGATATCACCCTGACCCAACGAGGCCAAAGCGGCGGCAATGCCATTCCCATGGCCGGCGTGCCACAGCATGCGGCTGAAGGCTATCTGGCACGCTTGGTCGCGCTCGGCGAATCGGTCGCCATTTGCGAGCAGATCGGGGATCCGGCACTGGCCAAGGGCTTGGTGGAACGCAAAGTGGTGCGGGTGATCACGCCCGGCACGCTGACCGACGAAGCCCTGCTGGATGACCGCAGGGAACAACTGCTGCTGTCGATATCGCACGGCAAAGCTGGTTTCGGGCTGGCCTGGGCCGATGTCGCCGCCGGGCGTTTCCTGCTCAGCCATGCCGCGGACGCCGACCAGCTGCAAGCGGAATTGGCGCGGCTGAATCCGGCGGAAATCCTGATTCCCGATGATGAAACCGTGGCCCTGCAATTGGCAGGACATAAAGGGCTGCGCCGCCGGCCGGTCTGGTATTACGACGCCGAAACCGGAACGCGTCAGCTGAAGCAGTTCTTCGCGGTCGCCGACCTGTCGGGTTTCGGCCTGGCGGAGCATTCCGCGCCGCAGGCGCTTGCCATCGGCGCCGCCGGCGCCCTGCTCGGCTATCTGGAGGAAACCCAGAAGCAGCGCCTGCCGCACATGAACTCCGCGCAATGGGAATCCAGTGACGATGCCATCGCCATGAACGCCGCCACACGCCGGCATCTGGAGCTGGATGAACGCTTCGACGGCCAACTGCAGCACACCCTGCTGGGCGTGCTCGACACCACCTGCAACCCGATGGCCGGCCGTATGCTGCGGCGCTGGCTGAACCGGCCGCTCCGTCATCAGGAACCAATCCGTTCACGCCACGATGCCGTCCGGCAACTGCTGGATACGGGTTTGTACGAGGACCTGCGGACGATATTCCGCGGTATCGGCGACATCGAACGCATCCTGACCCGTGTCGCGCTGCGCAGTGCCCGCCCGCGTGATCTCAGCGGCCTTCGCGACACCCTGAAACGCCTTCCGGACATCGAATCCCTGCTGCTGCACATGGATTCGCCGCGACTCAACCAACTGCGTACGGCACTCGGCCGGTACCCGGAGCTCGCCGGACATCTGTCGGGCGCCCTGCTCGAACAGCCATCGGTCCTGCTGCGCGATGGCGGTGTGTTCGCGCCGGGCTTCGATGCCGAACTCGACGAACTGCGCCTGCTATCGACCAATGCCGACCGGTTCCTGATTGATCTGGAAGTGCGCGAAAAAGCCGCGACCGGCATCGCCACGCTGAAGGTCGGCTACAACCGCGTGCATGGCTACTACATCGAGGTCAGCAAGGGCCAGGCCGAGAAGGCGCCGGCACACTATACCCGCCGGCAGACGCTGACCGGCGCCGAACGGTTCATCACCGAAGAGCTGAAAAGCTTCGAGGACAAAGTGCTGTCGGCGCGCGAGCGCTCGCTGGCGCGCGAACGCTTCCTGTATGAGCAGCTGCTCGATGCCTTGAACCGGGACCTGGAGTCCCTGAAACACTGCGCGCAGGCCCTGGCCGAGTGCGATGTGCTGGCCTGCTTCGCCGAGCGCGCCGACCGCCTGAACTGGCGCCGGCCGCAATTGACCGCCGACGAAGGCATCCGCATAACCCGGGGCCGGCATCCGGTCGTCGAGCAGGTACGTGACCAGCCCTTCGAGCCCAATGACCTGGTGCTGGACGATTCCCGGCGGATGCTGCTGATCACCGGCCCGAACATGGGCGGAAAATCGACCTACATGCGCCAGAACGCGCTAATCATCCTGCTGGCCTACATCGGCAGTTTCGTGCCGGCCGATTCCGCCGACATCGGGCCGATCGACCGCATCCTGACCCGCATCGGCGCCGGTGACGATCTGGCGCGCGGCCAGTCGACCTTCATGGTGGAGATGTCGGAAACCAGTTTCATCCTGCGCAACGCCGGCGCACGCTCTCTGGTGCTGATGGATGAAATCGGCAGGGGTACGTCCACCTACGATGGCCTGGCGCTGGCACAGGCCTGTGCGGAAGCGCTGGCGCACGATAACAGGGCCTACTGCCTGTTCGCCACCCATTATTTCGAACTGACCGCCCTGCCGGAGCGGCATGGCACCATGCACAACGTGCATCTGGATGCCGTCGAGCACGGCGAACAGCTGATATTCATGCATGCCGTCAAAGACGGCCCGGCCAACCGCAGCTTCGGCTTGCAGGTCGCCGCTTTGGCCGGGCTTCCCAAGCCGGTGTTATTGAACGCCAAGCAGGTTCTGGCAAGGCTGGAAGATAAAACCCATGCCCCGCTCGACCTGCATGCGCAGGCCCTGGAGCAGCCGCAGCAACTTGGCCTCTTCGTGCCTGATAGCGCCCTGGCCGATGCCGTGGACGCGTTGGAACCTGACGAACTTACGCCGAAACAAGCACTCGAGGCCTTATATCGACTGAAGCAGCTGCGTTGAGCGCCTGTTCCAGGTCCGCCCAGATGTCTTCGACATGCTCGATGCCGACCGAAAGCCGCACCAAACCGGCGCTGATTCCGTGCTGTTCGCGCGCGGCGTCGGAAAGCACACGATGGGTCAGTCCGGCCGGGTGCTGGATCAAGGTATCGACCGCGCCAAGACTGACAGCCGGCGTGCACAGCTTTACCGAAGCCAGCGCCACCGAAGCCGCCGCATAGCCCTGCTTCAATTCAAATGCCATCAAAGCGCCTGGACCGCGCATCTGCCTGCGGAAGATATCAGCCTGCATGCCTTGGTGCAGCAACGGGAAATGCACGGAGGCGACGGCCGGATGCGCCTGCAGCCGCAGCGCAATGATTTCCGCGCTGGCCTGGGCGCGCTCGACGCGCAGGTTAAGCGTAGCCAGACCGCGGTGCAGCAGATAGGCAGCCAATGGATGCAGCAAGGCGCCGGTCGCGGCACGCACGGTGCGCAACGGCCTGGCGCGTTCTTCGCTGCAACTGACAACGCCGGCGATGACATCGCCGTGGCCGGCCAGGAACTTAGTGGCGCTATGCAGGACATAGGCCGCACCATGCTCAACGGGCCGTTGGATGCAAGGCGGCGCGAAGCTTGAGTCCACCAGCACCGGCACGTCGCCGGCGGCCATTACCACAGCATGTATATCGACCAGCCGCAAGGTGGGATTGGCCGGTGTCTCGATGATCACCAAGGCGGTATCCGGGCGGCGTTTTGCGGCGATTTCGGAGGCATTGACGAACTCGGTTTCCAGACCGCACAGACCCGATGCCAGCAGATGGTCGGAGGTGCCGTACACAGGACGCACAGCCAACACATGATTGCCGCGGCTTCTGGCATCCAGCAGCACCGCAGTCAACGCCGCCATGCCGGAGCCGTAGGCGACGCAGGCCGGCATACCTTCCAGCTGCGCGATGGCGTTCTCCACCCTGGCCACGGTCGGGTTATGCAGGCGCGCGTATATCGGATTGGCCGCCGTGGCCTCTCCGGCCACCAGTGCGTCGAAGCTGGCTGTACCGATGGCAAGATCCGGCGTTGGGTAAGTGGTGGACAGGTCGATTGGCGGCGCATGCACACCCAGTGCCGATAAATCTTCCCTGCCGGCATGCACACTGAGGGTATCGAGATGTTTCATGGCGCGCTCCTACGGATAATAACCATGATTCTGACCATTTATTCTGCTCAATGGATATAATCCGAATATTATTTCGTATAAAGGCCAAAATATGAAGCTTGACCGAATCGACCGTCAGATTCTGCTGCTGTTACGGAATAATGCACGGATACCGAACAAGGATCTGGCCACACGTGCGCAGATTGCGCCATCGACGGCCTTGGAACGCGTGCGCAGGATGCATGAGGGGAAAGTGATTCTCGGCTATCACGCAGAAGTTGCGCCGCAGGCCGTGGGCATCAGCCTGCAGGCCATGGTCGCGATCCGCATGACCAGGCATTCACGGGAGTCATTGGATGCATTCCGCGCCCATCTGCGCGGCCTACGGGAAGTGCTGGCCTTCTATCATGTAGCCGGCAAGGACGACTTCCTGGCGCATGTCGGCGTGCGCGACAGCGAACACCTGCGTGACTTCGTGGTTTCGGCGTTTACCCAGCGTGAGGAAGTGGCGCATATCGAAACGCACTTGATCTTCGACTTCCACCGCAATCCGGAACTCCCGGTATATGCTGTAACGGATGAATGACGGCGGACACCGTCTGCAGGTAAACTTCCCGACGACGGAACAGGTATAGGAAAAGCACATGGGACTGTTTGACGGATTGATGGGCAACGCATCGAAAATTGAGCCTGAAAAGATCCAGAGGGATTTCGGGAAGATCCTTGCGCCGGGCGAGAGTGTGGAACACGCCTACAAGCTGATCCGCGATTATCTGGTATTCACCGACAAACGCCTGGTACTGGTCAACAAACAGGGGCTGACCGGCAGCAAGATGGAATACCGTTCAATCCCGTACCGGAGCGTCACGCACTTCAGCGTGGAAACCGCAGGCACCTTCGATCTGGATGCGGAATTGAAGATCTGGATTTCCGGGTCGGCGGAGCCGGTACAGCAGACCTTCAATAAATTCCTGAGCATCTATGAGGTACAGAGCGTTCTGGCTTCCTATGTGCTGAGATAGGCCGCTGGGGCCGCCTATAGCGCGTCGAGATCACCCAATGCCTGGATGAGCCGGCGTGCGCGCTTGTCAGGCTTGGTCAACGGCGCCTTGTAGCCGGCATTGGCAAGCCTGCGCATTTCACGCTCGCTCTCGCGCTTGATGCGCGATGCGTCCTCTTCCCGGTACAGCATCTGCGCCTTGGCGGCCGGGCCGCGCATTTCGCTGACCGCCAGAACGGTGATCTCATACATCTCACTGGCGCGGTTGACCGTCAGCACGTCGCCGGCGCGCAGCATGCGCGAGGGCTTGATCGCCTGCCCGGCGATCTGCACTTTTCCGCCGACCAGCATCTGCTTGGCCAGACTGCGGGTTTTGTAGAAACGCGCGGCCCATAACCAGACATCGGCGCGCACTTCAGGCGGTGATTCCGCTTTCATGATTTATTAAATGCAAACGGCCGCAATTAAGCGGCCGAGAGCGGAAACCGTAAAGACCGGATCAGGCGTGTTTCTTGCCATAATTGAGGTCTTCTTTGATGCGGGCTTTCTTGCCTTCCAGGTCACGCAGGTAGTACAGCTTGCCCTGACGGACGTCGCCGCGGCGTTTGACCGTGACGGAGTCGATGATGGCGCTGTGGGTCTGGAATACGCGTTCCACGCCGAAACCGTGCGAGATCTTGCGGACGGTGAAAGCGGAGTTCAGGCCACGGTTCTTGATGGCGATGACGACGCCTTCATAGGCTTGCACGCGTTCACGGTTGCCTTCCTTCACTTTGACGTTCACGACGACGGTGTCGCCTGGGCCAAACTCTGGCAGTTTACGGGTAATTTGTTCAGATTCGAATTTTTGCAGGAGGTTCATGAAAGCACCGCTCGTTCTGTTGTTCTTGGGGAAACGCACCAAGGCGTGTAAGCCGTACATTATAGCGCGGAACTTTACGCTTTGGCTAGGGGTATTTCAGTTCAACCGCTTAATTCGCGGTTTGTTCAGCTTTGAACTCGTCCAGCAGGGCAGAATCCTGCCTCGACAGCACCCTGTCGGCCAGTAAATCCGGACGTTTCAGCCACGTCTGACCGAGACTCTGCTTGCGCCGCCAGCGGGCGATGAGCGCATGGTTGCCCGACAGCAGGACATCCGGAACGCCGGCAGTCCCCAGGGATTCGGAACGGGTGTAATGCGGGCAGTCCAGCAAGCCCTGCTCGAAGCTGTCCTGGATGGCGGAATCGGCGTCGTTCAGCACGCCGTCCAGCAGCCTGACCACCGCATCGATGACCGTCACGGCCGGCAGCTCGCCGCCCGACAGCACGAAATCGCCGAGCGAAACCTCCTCATCGACATGGGCGTCGAGAAAGCGCTGGTCGACGCCTTCGTAGCGCCCGGCCAACAGGATGACGCGCGGCAGCCTGGACAGGCTGCGCGCCTTGGCCTGGTTGAACGGCTTGCCCTGGGGACTCATATATATCACCGGTGCCGGCACGGCATCGGCGGCCCTGATGGCCTGCAGGCATTCCAGCAGTGGATCGGCCATCATCACCATGCCCGGCCCGCCGCCGAACGGCCGTTCGTCGATGCGCCGGTAGTTGTCATGGGTGAAATCGCGTGGATTCCAGGTATGCAGCTGCGCGATGGCGCGCTCGAAGGCACGGCCGACGACGCCGGCGTTTAGGCAGTGGCTTACGTAGTCGGGAAATAGGCTGATGACGTCGAAACGCATCAGAAATCGGCGTCCCAATCCACGCGGATCTCGCCGCGCTCAAAATCCACGGCATCCACGAAGCGTTCCATCAGGAAAGGGATCAGGCGTTCGCGCTCACCCTGCACCACCAGGATCGGATTGGCCGGCGTTTCGAACAGATGCGAAACGGTGCCAAGCGCGACCCCTTCGCGGTTGACCACGCGCAGGCCTTCGAGGTCGACCCAATAATATTCGCCGTCTTTGGGCTTGGGCAGCTGGTCACGGGTGATCCACAGTTCGGCGCCATGCAGGGCCTGCGCGGCGTCGCGGTCGGTGATTTCGGGAATCCTGACCACCAGCCCTTTGGCGGTCACCCTGCCCTTGAGCTGGTCCAGGCGGCTTTCAACGCCGTGGTGGACCATGATCAACGGCTTGTATTTCAGCAGTTGGCTTATCGGATCGGCGAAGCTCTGGCACTTCATTTCGCCGGTAACGCCGAAAGCGCCGATCATCCTGCCTATGAGGATACGGCGCTCCGGTGCTGCGATGTCAGGTCCTCGCGTCATGTCCGCGAGGAGGGGCTCAGGCCGCAGCCTGGCTCGAGGCTTCCTTGACCAGCATACGGACCTTGTCGGTCAGTTGCGCGCCATGGGAGACCCAGTGGTTGACACGTTCGGTGTTCAATTCAACGCGCTTTTCGTTGCCTTGGGCAACCGGGTTGTAGTAACCCACGCGCTCGATGGAACGGCCATCGCGCTTGCTGCGTTGATCGGTCACCACGATGTGGTAGAACGGACGCTTTTTGGCGCCGCCGCGGGCCAGTCGAATCTTGACCATAATTTCTTTGCCTGTAGTTCTGGAGGGGATGAAGCCTAGGGCTTCGGGTAGCCCGATATTATATATCCAAATGCGCGGATTTGAAAGCGCCTAAGCTTAACGGGGGCCGAATCCGCCGGGGAAGCCGCCGCCCATCATGCCTTTCAAGCCGCGCATCATGCCTTTCATGCCGCCGCGGGACAGTTTCGACATCATCGATTCCATCTGCTGGTACTGCTTCAGCAGCCGGTTGACGTCGGCCGGCGTGGTGCCTGAACCGCGGGCGATGCGGGCCCGGCGCGAGCCGTTCAGCAGGCCTGGGTTGCGGCGTTCCTTCTTGGTCATCGAATTGATGATGGCGATCATGCGCGGCATTTCCTTGCCGGTCACCTGGCTTTTGACGTGGTCGGGCACCTGCGCCATGCCGGGCAGCTTGTCCATCAGGCCGGACAGACCGCCCATGTTCTGCATCTGCTGGAACTGCTCGCGCATGTCGTTCAGGTCGAATTTCTTGCCCTTGGCGACTTTTTCGGCCAGTTTGGCGGCTTTTTCATGGTCAACCTGCGACTGCACCTGCTCGACCAGGCTGAGCACGTCGCCCATATCGAGGATTCGGCTGGCGGCGCGGTCGGGGTGGAAGACATCCAGGCCATCGGGCTTTTCACCGACGCCGATGAACTTGATCGGCTGGCCGGTGATGTGGCGGACCGACAGCGCGGCGCCGCCGCGGGCATCGCCATCGGTCTTGGTCAGGATCACGCCGGTCAGCGGCAGGGCCTCACTGAAGGCTTTGGCGGTATTGGCGGCATCCTGGCCGGTCATCGCATCGACCACGAACAGGGTGTCGGTCGGCTGGATGGCGGCGTGCAGCTGTTTGATCTCGTCCATCATCGCGGCGTCGATCGCCAGGCGGCCGGCGGTATCGACGATCACCACATCGGCATAGGTCTTGCGTGCTTCGTCGATGCAGGCCTTGGCGATGGCGACCGGCGAGTCGGTGTTCAGGCTGGGGAAGAACGGCACCCCGACCTGCTTGGCCAGGCTTTCCAGCTGTGCGATGGCGGCCGGACGGTACACGTCGCAGCTGACCACCAGCACTTTCTTCTTGCGCTTTTCCTTCAGGAATTTGGCCAGTTTGGCGACCGTGGTGGTCTTGCCGGCGCCCTGCAGGCCGGCCATCAGGATGATCGCCGGCGCGGGCACATTGAGGTTCAGGTCGACCGCTTCGGCGCCCATCACCGCGGCCAGCTCGTCGTGCACGATCTTGATCAGCGCCTGGCCGGGGCTCAGGCTGGTCAGCACTTCCTGGCCGACCGCGCGGACTTTGATGCGCTCGATCAGGGCCATGACCACCGGCAGCGCGACATCCGCTTCCAGCAGGGCGATGCGCACGTCGCGCAGCGATTCCTTGATGTTGTCTTCGGTCAGGCGGCCCTTGCCGCGCAGGCGATGCAATGTGCCGGACAGGCGTTGGGTCAGTGATTCAAACATGGCGGATCCTCAATCTCTCGAATTGCATTATACCTTGACGGCACTTTTTCCATGGCAAGGCTTAGAAATCCGCCGGGAATATGCCAAACTGTCCTGCATGACCGTATACACCGCATCCCTACTCGCATTCGGCGCCTACCTGATCAGCGCAGGCCTTTGGGCCATCCGTCAGCGATCCGGCCTGAACAGCCTGTTTCCACAGGTGTTCGCATTGCTCGCCGTGGCCGCGCATGCTTTAATCCAAGGCCTGTACTGGCGGCAGAACCAGGGTCCGGACCTGCACTTCTTCGCCGCCCTGTCCTGGATTGCACTGGCGATGGCCGCCTTGACCGCGGTGATGACCGCGAAAAAACAGTTATCCGCGCTCGGCGTGCTGGTCTACCCGATCGCTGCGCTGTCAGTGCTCGCCAACTGGCAACTGGGCGTGCATCAGCCCATCCAGCTGGACTGGCGCCTGAAGCTGCACGCCAGCCTGGCCCTGCTTGCTTATGCCAGCCTGTCGATCGCCACCCTGCTGGCCCTGCTGTACTGGCTGCAGGACCGCGCCCTGCGCCGCCGCCATCTGCAACTCTGGCTCGGCGCCCTGCCGCCGCTGGTACAGACAGAACAGCTGCTGTTCAAGACCCTGGGCACCAGCTGGCTGCTACTGACCCTGACCCTGGTGACCGGCCTGGTGTTCGTGGAGGACATGCTGGCCCAACACCTGTGGCACAAGACCGTGCTCACCGCCCTGAGCTGGCTGGTGCTGCTGATCCTGCTGATTGGCCGCATGCGCTACGGTTGGCGCGGCGCGCGCGCCGTGCATTGGACGCTGGGCGCGATGGCCTTGCTGGCTTTGGCGTTCTTCGGCTCGAAATTGGTTTTGGAAATGCTGCTGCAGACAGCATAAATTTTAGAATCCGTGTTTATTCTGCGGATGCCTCGCCGGAAGCGGCCCTGCAAGCCGAATCGAAACGGCGCGACAATGCCGCTTCACGCTGGACGATGTCTTCCTCGACAGCCAGAATCTCCTGCATGTAGGCCTTTGCTGCCGGCGTCAGCGAGCGATTCTTCAGGTAAATGAATCCGTACCCCGCCCGGAACTCAACCCCGGCCATCGGCACCAGAGCCACCGAGCCGGCGGCCAGATCCTGCTCCATCAATACCAGCGAGGCTAGCGCCAGCGCATCATTGCCCGCAATAAGACCAGCCAGGGCAAACGGCACATCGATTTCGATGGCCGGGACGAAATCGCCATTGAACGGGTCGATCCGGCCGGCTTTGCAGGCCGCCTGCGGCAGGTTCGCCGCGACCCGCGGCGGCAGACGCGAAGCGACCCAGGGAAATTCGAGCAAACCGGCCAGGTCCACCGGAGCCTGTTTCAGGATAGGATGCCCCGGGCGGCAAAAAAAGCGGCCACGATGCTGCCCGACCAAGACCGTCTCGAACTGATCGTCAGCCGGCAAGCCACTGAGTTCCGCCAGACCCAGGTCAACCTCGCGGGCAATCACCTGGCGTACCACGTCGCGCCACCCGGCCACATGGACCGCAATACTGATTTTCGGGCGTTTAGCCAGCAGGCGCGCCAGCGCCGGGTAACCTGTGACGATGCTCGGATAAGGCCCTAGTGCCACCCGGAGCGACCCGACCTCGAGGCCGGAAAGCAGTTTTATCTCGTGCAGCATGTCCTCTTCGGCATTGAGCAACGCCCGGCTGCGAAGGACGACCAGTTCGCCAAACGCGGTCAACGTCACAGCGCCCCGCTTACGGTCCAGCAACAGGACGCCCAGCTCCGCCTCAAGCGCCTGTATGCTCTTGGTGAGCGCGGGTTGCGAGATGTTCAATGCCGCCGCAGCACGTCCGAAATGCCCGTACTCGACAAGCAGCAGCAGGTGACGCAGACGGCGCTGGGTGATCATGATAAGTAAAAGCTTATCATATTTAACCTAATTGCTATTTGCTGGAATTGCCAGGTTATGTCAATAATAATCCGGTAATGCACATCCAATATTATGGCAATGCGCCTCGAATGGCCGTCTAGCGGATATTTCGCAGCGCCGTTGCCGTTCGCACCTAGCATCATTCCCAGCAAACCGCTTCGAAATAAAGAGGAGATTCGCATGAACGCTTATAAAAAACTGACCTTAGCACTGGGCATGGCCTTCGCTGGCAGTGCCATGACAACGGCTCATGCCGCGGGCAGCGGCGGCGCCATCGTCACCAACCCGGGCGCGATGGAAGGCAAACACTTCGATGCCAAGGGCACCATGCCCTCGAGTTACACGCTTGAGCTTCGGGATGGCCTGAAAGCCACGTTGCCGTTCAGCGACAAGCGCGATTACGACGAAGCCCAGAAAGGTTTCATCGCCGCGCCGGATTACAAGCAGATCATGGCCGATGCCGGCCACGTGGCCTGGGACATGGGCAGCTACCAATGGCTGCTGCAGGGCAAGGATTTTCCGAGCATCCACCCCTCGCTGCAACGTCAGGCCGTGCTGAACATGGCTTATGGCCTGTATGAAGTGGTGCCTGGCAGAATCTACCAGGTGCGCGGCTTCGACCTGGCCAACATCAGTTTCATCAAGGGCGATACCGGCTGGATCGTGTTCGACCCGCTGACCGCCAAGGAAACCGCACGTGCGGCGCTCGAACTCATCAACCAGAAACTCGGTAAACGGCCGGTGGTCGGCGTGGTGTATTCGCATTCGCACGGCGATCACTTCGGGGGCGTACGCGGCGTGGTTGACGAAGCCGATGTGATCAGCGGCAAGGTCAAGATCATCGCGCCCGAAGGCTTCATGCGCGCCGCGGTCGAAGAGAATATTTTCGCCGGCAACGCCATGTCGCGCCGTCTGCAGTGGCAGTATTCCATGCTGCTGCCGCGTGATCCGTTCGGCCATGTCGACCAGGCCATCGGCAAGAACATCGCCAACGGCAACACCGGCCTGATCGCGCCGAACCGGCTCATCAAAGGCTACTACGAGGAAATCACCTTGGATGGCGTGAAGATGGTGTTCCAGAACGTTCCGGACACCGAAGCGCCGGTGGAGATGAACACCTATTTCCCGCAGTTCAAAACCCTCTGGTCATCGGAGCTGGTGACCGGCACCATCCACAACATCTACACCCTGCGCGGCGCGGCGGTGCGCAATGCCATGAACTGGTCGAAGGAAATCAACAACACCCTCTGGAAGTTCGGCCAGGAGGCCGAGGTGATGTTCGCCTCGCACAGCTGGCCGCGCTGGGGCAA